>Ga0190265_10001387_pt1 | contig 15910 bp, 8 predicted proteins | sample Popmic124T_FD_133135 | JGI IMG/M metagenome (GOLD analysis project Ga0190265, IMG submission 133135) | Populus adjacent soil microbial communities from riparian zone of Indian Creek, Utah, USA - 124 T | ecosystem: Environmental > Terrestrial > Soil > Riparian zone | place: USA: Utah | collected...
CAACGCGGCGCTCAAGCTGATGGCGACCAACAGCGCCGCCAAGCGCGAGATCACCCGAATCGCGACCGAGCGGATGCTTCTTCAGATGTTCGGCTCGGTCAGCCCCGAAGAGCTTATTGAACTGCTCTCGACGGCCGAAATCCAGGAGGTCCGCGCCGGCCAGGCGATCATCACCGAGGGCGAGGAGGGGCTCGACGTCTTCGTCATCCGCCAGGGCTCGATGGTCATCGAGAAGACGATCGGCGGCAAGCCCGTCTTCCTCTCCTACCTTCCGGCCGGCTCCTATGTCGGCGAGATGGCGATGATCGACGGCGGGCGGCGCACCGCGACCGTCAAGGCGGCGATCAAATCGGAGGTGATCAGGCTCGACGGCGAGGCCTTTCGCCGGCTGCTCGACGGCAATCCGGCGCTGAAGGAGCGGTTCAAGAAGGACATGGCCTCGCGCCAGGAGCTGAACAGCTTCATCGAGGCGCGCAAGGACGGCTTCGGCGGAGTCGTCGAAATGTATTCGTCGGTCGCCGGCTTCCTGGTCTCGGAAGGGATAGGCGAGGCCACCGACGTGCTCTTGATCGACGAGAAATTATGCGTCGGCTGCGACAATTGCGAGCGCGCCTGCGCCGACAGCCACGAGGGCCTCTCGCGACTCGACCGCGAGGCGGGGCGGACCTTCGCTCATCTGCACGTCCCGACCAGCTGCCGCCATTGCGAGCATCCGCATTGCATGGCCGATTGCCCGCCCAACGCGATCAACCGCGGGCCCGACGGCGAGGTCTACATCAACGACACCTGCATCGGCTGCGGCAATTGCCAGCGCAACTGCCCTTATGGCGTGATCCGCATGGCCAAGCCGCCGCCGCCCAAGCCCAACCTGTTGAAATGGCTGTTCTTCGGCAGCGGGCCGGGGCCCGGCGAACCCGACCAGAAATGGACCGACAAAAGGGTCAGTTCGGAGACTCCGAAAAAAGCGATCAAATGTGACATGTGTTCTGGTATCGAGGGTGGTCCGGCATGCGTCCGCGCATGTCCGACCGGCGCCGCGATCCGGGTGTCGCCGGAAGAGTTCCTCACCGTGGCGAGGATGGGACAGGGGGGCGGATAGAGGTGGCGAGCAGGGGGATCGGGAAGACGCAGTTCGGCGACGGCAGCGCGCATGAGAGCTTCCTGCGCTATCGCCGCTACCGCTGGTTCAAGATCGGGGCGATCGTCTCGCTCCTTTCGGTCCTCGTCTACCTCATCGTCGACGTCGAGCCTCGGCACAATGGCGGCTCCTGGCTCGGCTATCTGCTGGGCACGGCCGGCGCCGGGCTGATCGTCTGGCTGTCGCTGCTCGGGATTCGCAAAAGGGCAATGACCCGCGGGCGCTGGTCGCTGAAGGCCTGGACGTCGGCGCACGTCTATCTCGGCATTGCGCTGATCGTCGTCGCGACCCTGCACACGGGCTTTCAGTTCGGACTCAACGTCCACACGCTCGCTTATCTGCTGATGATGCTGGTCATCCTCTCGGGGGTCTACGGAATCTCGGTCTACGCGCTATTGCCGCAGGGGCTTTCGGACAGCCGCTCGGAGATGACCGCGCCGCAGATGATCGAGGCGGTCAACAGCCTCGACAAGCAGATCCAGATCACCGCCCAGTCGCTCTCCGACGAGGACGGCGCGGTGGTGCTCGGCGCGCTGGGCCAGGATCCGTTCGGCGGCGGCGCCTGGCGGCGGCTGTCGGGCAGCTATCCGCGCTGCGGCACGACGAGCGCGCTCCAAGTCGTGCGCGCCCGAGTCGAGGAAAGCGCCGGCAAGGAGCAAGCCTCGCTCGAGCAGGTCGTCCAGCTGCTCGAGAAGAAAGCGGCGGCGCTCCAGCGGCTGCGCGGCTACGTCCAGCGCCGCGCCCTGCTCGAAATCTGGCTGTTCGTCCATATTCCGCTGACCTTCGTGCTTCTCGCCGCGCTCGTAGCGCATATCATCAGCGTCTTCTTCTACTGGTAGGGGGGAGGGTCCAACCTTGGGGTCGGAGATGGTCGTGACGGGTTGGCATTTGTTGTCCGGCAAGGAACGAGGAGGGAGCGATGGCTTGCCCATCGTGACTGATCGAGAGACGCCGTCCGGGCGGCAAAGGACAGCCCGCCGCTTCGCGGTCGGCCGGAGAAGCCGGCTGGGTGCGTCCGGCGGCTTGTCCGGGCTGCCCGGCCCGGCCTGCGCCACCGTCCTTCCCAGCCGGCTTCTCCGGCCGATCACGGCCACCTCCGACCCCAAGGTTGGACCCTAGCGATGGCGTTCCTCCTGCGGACCATCAGCCACAGCGCGGACGGGCGCGAGATCGTCCGCACCTCGAAGGTCGACGACAATCTGCTCAAGGCCGGGCGCGACCCCGATTGCGACATCCGGCTCAACGACCTGGCGGTCGCGCTCCACCATGCGACGCTGGAGCAGGTTTCGGCGACCAGGATCGGAGTCTCCGCCGAAATGGGGATGACGGTCGACCTTGACGGCCACACCACCCAGTTCGGCCAGATCGACCTCGCCACCGGCGGCACGGTCAAGATCGGGCCGTTCGTGCTTCGCATCCTGGCGAGCGAGCTCGGCTCGGAGGACGTCGCGATCGACGTCCAGCGCGCCGACGCCGAGGACGACGACCGCTTCGACACCCGCCACTTCGCGCTTCAGACGGTCATGCCGGGCAAGCGCGCCATGGCCTGGACATTGGTGGCGGCCACCTTGGCTTTGTTCCTCGCCTGGCCGATCTGGTCCTTCTTCCAGAACCGAAGCGAGGCCGTGCGCTACGCCCGGGGCTATCATGCCGACCGGCTGTGGCTCTCCGGCAGCCTGTCGCAGGGCCATGCCTCGCTCGGCGACAATTGCCAGGCCTGCCACGTCCAGCCCTTCGTCTCGGTCCGCGACGAATCCTGCAAGTCGTGTCACACCAACATCCACGACCATGCCGATCTCGAGCGAATGCAGCGCGCCAACCCCAATCTCTCCGGCTTCCGGCGCCTCCAGCAATCGGTCGGCTCCCTGTTCGGCCAGGATCCGGGCCGCTGCGTCGAATGCCATACCGAGCATGAAGGGCCCTCGCGAATCCCGCCGACGCCGCAGCGTTTCTGCGCCGATTGCCACACCGACATCCGCGCGCGGCTGCCCGACGCCCGGATCGCCGGCGCGTCGGATTTCGAAACCGGCCATCCCGAATTCCAGCCGGCGGTGCTGATCCAGTGGTCGGGCGATCGGCCGCAGGTGCAGCGGGTCGCTCTGAACCGCCGGCCGCTCGAGATGAGCAACCTCAAATTCCCGCACGCGCTTCACCTCGATCCCAGGGGCGGAGCGGCGCAGATGGGCCGGCGGCTGGCCCCGCGCTACGGCTTCGGCCAGCAGCTGGTCTGCGCCGACTGCCACGTGCCGACGCCCGACGGAGTCCGCTTCCAGCCGCCCGACATGGAGGACGATTGCGGCATGTGCCACAGCCTCGCCTTCGATCAATTGGGCGGCACCATTCGGACCCTGCGCCACGGCTCGCCCGAGCAGGTGATCGGCGACATACGCTCGCTCTTCCGCGCCGGCGGCCCGCAGCGCCCGGCCGCGCTCGACACCGCGCGCACCCGCCCGGGCGACGTCATGCAGGCCCGAGCCTCGCTCCAATTCGCCCGCGCCCGGGCCGGGACCGGCGACCGCGCCGAGCGGGCGATCCGCGCCGTCTTCTCGCAAGGGGGCGCCTGCTTCGACTGCCACGTCGTCCAGCCGCCGCCGGCGGGGACGCTCAATTACGGCATCCGCCCGGTCGCCTTCCCGACCCGCTACATGCTGCACGGCTGGTTCGATCACGGCGCTCACCGGATTGTCCAGCGGCCGGGCCGGCCTCGCGCCGACGGTCCGGCGGCCTGCCTGACCTGCCATCGCGCCGATTCCTCCTCGAACGCGAGCGATCTGCTGCTGCCCGACGTCGCCAGCTGCCGCGCCTGCCATGGCGGCGAGCGGACCAGCCTGCCCGTGCCGTCGACCTGCGCGATGTGCCACGATTATCATATGGACGAGGGCACGCCGGCCCAGCTGCTTCGCCAGCGGGTGCGCGGGCGGCGCTGGGAATCGACGGTGATCGCGGTCGAGCCCCGGGCCGCGAGTCGAGGGCGCTAGGCGATGCTGCTCGCGCAAATCACCGATCTCCATCTGGGCTTCGATCCGGGCAATCCGAACGAATATAACCGGCGGCGGCTCGATCAAACGCTCGCCGCGCTGACGGAGATGATTCCGCGCCCCGATCTGGTGCTCGCGACCGGCGACATCGCCGACAATGGCGACGACGCTATTTCCTACCGGCGCTTCCGCGAAGCGACGGCCGGCCTTCCTTTCCCGGTCTGGCCGGCGATGGGCAATCACGACAGCCGCGAGGCCTATCTGGCCGAATTTCCGGAGACTCCGAACGCCGGCGGCTTCATCCAATATGCGCTTGAGGATTTTCCGGTGCGGATCCTCGTCCTCGACACGCTCGAGACCGGGCGCCACGGCGGCGGCTTTTGCGAGATTCGGGCGGCGTGGCTGCGCGCGCGGCTCGCGGAGGCGCCCGGTCGGCCGACCCTCCTGGTCCTCCACCATCCGCCGATCGCGACCGGCCTTTCCTGGATGACCGAGAATCCCGAGGCGGCCTGGGTGATTCGCCTGCGCGCCATCGTCGAGGCCAATCCGAACATCGTCGCTTTGGTCGCGGGCCACATCCACCGCCCGCTCGTCACCCGCTGGGCGGGCGCCGCGCTCGCCGTCTGCCCCTCGACCGCGCCGCTGGTCGCGCTCGACATGGAGGCGATGGATCCCGAGACGCCCGACGAGCGGCCGATGATCGTCGCCGACCGGCCCTGGTTCGCGCTCCATTATTGGAACGGGCGCGAGCTCGTCACCCATTTCGACACGGTCGAGGACCACGAAGTCCTCGCCCGCTTCGGCCCCCAGCGCCAACCGCTGCTGCGCATGCTCAAGGAGGAGCGGGCGAAGGGGTGAGGAGGCGGCTCACGCGGGTGGCGAGGCAGTTGCGCCGTCAGCCCACGGATGCGGAGAATCTGCTTTGGTCGCGGTTGCGGCGCGGGCAGCTGGGCCGCAGGTTCACCAGGCAGTTTCCGATCGGCAATGCGGTCGTCGATTTCGCATGTCGCAGCGCCAGGCTGGTCGTTGAGCTGGATGGCGGGCAGCACGATCTGGCAGCCGCTGCCGATGCCGAGCGGACCCGGATGATCGAGGCGCACGGCTATTCTGTCTTGCGCTACTGGAACAGTGATGTGATGGGAAATTTGGACGGCGTTTTGGAGGATATATTGCGCCAGCTGCGCATCGCCTCGAACGCTTGAATCCCTCCCCCACGAGGGGGAGGGCAGGGTGGGGGTGTTCGGTGTTCGCGATTGCTCTCGGCCGCCGGACCCCCTCCCCCTAACCCCCTCCCCGCCGGGGAGGGGGAATGGTGCTACCGCACCCAATCCTGCATGGTGCCGCTGTCGGCCACGCGATAAGGCCGCCCGGCGCGGTTGAGGAAGAGCCGCTCCATCTCGGACCGCGTGAACGGCCGCGAGCCGAGCCGGCCGAAGATGGCGATCTGGCCGCCGGTCTCGTCGACCGCGCGGTCGCGGTCGAGGCCCTTGGCGACGGCCAAAGCGGGCGAGGGCGTCCGCGCCCAGGCGATCAGCTCGGGGACCGGGCGGGGCGAGAAGCCGTAGAAATTGGGCTGGCTGGACGGCGAGGTCAGCTGAAGCACCTTCATCCCGTTCCGCCCGTCGGCGACATAAGCGAAGAGCGAGGCGTTGGTCGAGCCGACGACGACGTCCTCGACGTCGTTCATCCGTCCCTCGAAGGTGACGAAGACCGGCGGCCGCGGCCGTTCGGGATTGGTGATGTCGACGATGGCGAGGCCCTGCGCCTTGGCCGCGACATAAGCGAAAGTGCGGGCGAGGTAGATGCGCCGGGCGTCGTCCAAGCGCACCGTCGCCGAGGGGATTGGGACGGGCTCGGCGAGCCGGGTGACGTCGAACAATTTGAGCCCCTCGGCGTCGGTCACCCAGAGGTAACGGAACTGGAGGGCCGAGGCGCGGGCGTCGGTCAGCGGCAAAGTGACGATGTGGCGCGGGCGGAGCGGATCGTCCAGGTCGACCACGACCAGGCCGGCCGCCGCCGTGATATAAGCGTAATGGCCGGCGAGGATGATGTGACGGGCGCCGTTCAGAACGCCACCCTCGTTCCAGGTCACCGCGCGCCGCAGCCGGTTGTTCCTGGCATCGCCGTCGGCGAGCGTGTTAACGTTGACGAGGTAGAGGCCCTCCTGGGCATCGGTGACGACGGCATAATTGTAGATCGGATGGAAGCGCTGTTCCTGATTCTCCTCGAGCAGGCTGATCGTCGTCCCGTCCGCCTGCGGCCGCCGCGTGTTGGCCATGGCCTCGTTGCGCTCGGGCGCGATCGGCTGGTTGGTGGGCAGAGCCATGCAGGTCGCGTCGCGCGAGCCGACATGGGTGTCGTGGCCCAAGGGCGAGAAGGGGGCGGTCACGATCCGCTCGGAGAAGCCCTTATTGGCGATCGAGGCGACGTCATAGGCGCGGAAGCCGCCGCGCCCTTCGGCGACGAACACATATTCGCCGCGATTCTGGATGCAGCCGACCCGGCCGCGCGTGCCCTGGACGACGTTGGCGAATTGCTCGAGCGCCCGGGTTTCGCCCGAAAGACTGCGGTCGAACGTCTCGCCGCGGGTCCAGTTGATCAGCTCGCGATTGTTGCGCTCGACATGGGCGCGATAATAATCGGGATAGGCGAAGCGCTGCAAATAGGAGCCGATCACCGCCTGCGGCTCCTCCCATTCGGTCACCCGCACCGCCTCGAAGCCGCCTTCCAGGCCGACCCAGCTATGCATGCCGACGAAATTGACGAAATTCGTCCCCTGCAGGAGCAGCTGCGCCATGATCGCATTGTTGTCATTGGCTTGCGCGAGGTGGCAATCCGAGCAGGTCTTGGTTTCGGTCGTCCTCACCGTGTGCGGAAAATGCGGCGCGAAGGCCTGGCTCGAAAAGCCCGCCGAGGAGATGGGCGGCTGCTGAACGTAGATCCGTTCGCGGTTGATGTTGGTCGAGGAGAGGATCAGCGCCGAGGTCGAGCGGACCGGGGCGATGATATTGCCCTTGCTGGTCTGGTGGCGGCCAAGCTGGAACATGTCCTCGCGCGCGACCTGCGGGTTGTAGGTCGCGAAATTGCGCGTTTCCTCCTCTTCGAAATGGTGGGTGGTGGTGCGCCAATTGGCCTCGATCGGGAGGTGGCAGCCGCCGCAGCTCGTCGTCCATGAAAGGTGGCAGGTGAAGCAGGCCATCTCGTTGTCGGGATGGGCGAGCTCGCCGTCCGGGACGCCCTGGCCGAAGACGAAGCGGCCGGTGTCGGCGCCGCTGCGCGCCATCAATTTGGCGCGGGCGGACAGGAGGTTGAAGCCGGGATTGGCGGGGTCCACGCTGTCGCGGACCTGGCTCACCGCCCAGGCGAGGTTGGGATCGACGATCGAGCGCTGGACGAGGACTCGCTGGCCCGGCGCGCAGCGCAGGCCGGGAATTTCCTCCTGGGCGAGGTCGCAGGCGTACCATTCGAAGCGCCGCCGGCCGTCCTCGTTGCGGATCAGCTCGAGATTGTTGCCGCGAAGCGGCGCGGCCGGGCCGGAGGTGCGCAGATTGGCATAGTCGCGCGCCGAGCCGTGGCAGTCGCGGCAGCCGATCTCGATCGCGTTGGCGACCTCGCCGTAGATGAAGCCGTTGCCGTGCGCGTCCTGGCTGAAATGGCAGTCGGCGCATTGAAGGCCGCGCTCGGCGTGAATGTCCATCATGTGGACCGAGCGGCCGGGATTGGTGCCGACGGGAACGAACAGCGGCTCGCCCTCGCGCCGGAAGGTGTCGGGATCGCCGGGCGGGATGATCTGGCCCTGCGCGTCGAGCAGATTGCCCTCGCGGTCGCGGCGGAAGATTCCGCGGAAGTTCCAGCCATGGCCGTGATAGTCGGCGAACTGGGTGTGGCGGGCGAGCGGGTTCACCCGGTCGTAGACTTCGCGAAGGAAATCGAGATCGCCCCACAGGCCGCGCGGGGCGGCGCCTTCCGGGTTGCGGTCGAGCACTTCGTGGGTTTCGGACGCGGTCGGGTAGCGCTGGGTTCGGAAGCGGGCTTCCTCTTCGGGGTTGCGGGCCGGGAGGCGGTTCTCCGGGCCGGGCCACATCAGATCGGCGTCGGATTCATAGTCCCACATCGTGTAGCCGAGATAGGAATTCAGGAAGATGTTGGGCTGGTGCATGTGGCAGGTCATGCATTGCGAGGTCGGGATCGCGCGCGAGAAGACGTGGCGGATCGGATGGCCGCTTTCGCCGACCGCCGAGTGGTTCGAATGGGCGGGCGCCTCATGCTCGGCCGCGGCCTCGCCCCGGTGCTGGCCCTGGCGAAGGCTTGCGATGGCCCGGTCGACGGTCGCGGTCTGGCCGTCGCGGCCATGCTGGGAATAGCCCAGGCTGTGCCTTGGCTCGCGGTCGTTGGCATAGACGACGTGGCAGCCCGCGCAGCCCGAATGGCGATAATCGCCCGGCTGCTCGTTGGTGCCCATGAACCACATATAGGGGTCGTTGAGGCGGGTCTTGTGGATGTTGAGGACCGGGATGGCGACCCGGATGCCGGTGCCCGGCCCGCGGTTCGACTGGCGCAGGTCCGGCCGGCCCGGCTCCTCGAGCCGCTGGATATTGCCGCCGATATTGGGAAGACCGATCTCCGGGAATTGGGTGCCGATGTTGCGGCCGCCGCGCTCGAACACCCGGAAGACGTCGCCCGGCGGGATGACGTGCCAGGTCGGCAGCGGGTACATTTCCGCAAGGACTCCGCGGGCGCGTTGCTCGGCCGTCAGCCCGCCTGGCCCCAGAGGCGGGCGGATCAAGGCGGGCTCGCCCTCGCGCGTATAGGCTTCGCCGGTGATGTAATTCTTGAACGGGAGGATGCCGTTATTATAGGCCGCGCCGCCCCACAGCATCGCGCCCGAGGCCATGAGCGAGCGCTCGGCGGCCTCGATAATCTCGATATGGCAGGCGCCGCAGGCCTCGCGCGCGACCCGATAGTCGCTCGGATTGGTGAAGCGGATGAATTCGGGCGCCTCGCGGTTCAAGAGCGTGTAGCTGCGCTGCGGATTGGCGGAGGAGGGGAAGTGCCAGGCGCCGGGGAAGCGCGGCAATACGTGGGCGCGGTTCTGAGCCGCCACATAGGCCGATCCGCCCTGCGCCGACCCTTGCGGGCGGGTGATCGCCGGATTGCCGCCGTGGCAGTCGGTGCAGCCGAGCACAACCGCCGGCGAGCGGTGCATGGTGTGGGCGTCGCTGGCGGTGTGGCAGCTCGCGCAGCCGCCGCTCTTGGCTTCGGCGTCGGGCCATTCCTGGGTGCGCGGCGCCGGCGCCGCGCGGACCAGGCTATAGTCGCGGACGACCGCCGGCTCCTTTTCCGCCGCGCCCACCGACTGGGACAGCACGGCCATCGCCGCCATCCCCGCCGCGGCGGGGATCCAGGCCCATTTTGGCAAGCGGCCGCGCATCAGTAGGTCACGATCGCGTTGAGCAGGACGGAATAATAAAGCCGGTCGCGATTCTCGTTCTCGAACAGGTCGCGAAAGCCGGTGCCGGCGTGAAGCGCCGCGCCCGACAGGCGGAAGACGATGTTCTGGGTCATTTGCGGGCGCCAGATCGCCGCCGCGCTGACGTCCCAGCCGATGTCGCGCCGGATCGTGCCCTGCATCCGCAATTCCTCGAGGATTCGGGTGCGGTGGAACCAGAGATGGTTGGCGTTGGCCGAGAGGCGCAGGCGCGGGGTGAGATCGAAATCGGCGCCGACGCCGAGCAGGATCGTGCCCGGATTGGCGAAGCTGGACTGGCCCTGCTCCTTCGACGAGCGAAGGTTGACGAGCAGGCCGTTGCGGCCGTTCACGGAAACGGCGCGGGCGCCGCCGGCGAAGGGAATGGTCTGGCGGATCCAATAGCTGGTGTCGGCGCCGGCGAAGATCGGATTTTCGAAAATATTGTCGAAGCCGCGCTCGACATCGTCATAGGGATCGCCGTCGCCGCTCGAGAAGAGCGCGGCGCCGCGCACCCGGATCCAGTTGAAATCGTAGCTCGGCTCGGCCGCGAAGAAGAAGCTCTGCAGCCGGGCATTCTCGCCGGTGAAGACGTTGCGCCGGTCCGAACCCAGCAGGGCATAAGCCGCGCTTGTAAAGTTGATCCGCCCGATCCGCCCGTCGGTCGAATAGCCGATATAGATTGCGTCGTAATTGCGCGCCCGCAAATTGCCGAACAAGGCCGGGCGGACCGGAAAGCCGTTATCGTCGACCTCCACCTCGCCCCGCTCGCGGTTCATATTGTAGGTCAGGCTCGCCTGGCTGGTCAGGCCGACGAGGGGGAAATCCTGGCGGAACAGATTGGCGTGCAAAATCCAGTCGCCGCGCGGGCTCTGCAGGATGTTGTTGAGGCCCGAATTGGTGTCCTTCTCGAGCCGCCAAATCGCCGCGATATTGTACTGGAAGCGGTTGTTGTCGCGGGTGCCGAACAGGCGGAGCCCAAGCTGCTGGTCCTGGAACAGGAAGCCTCGGAAATCGAAGTTGAACGGCTGGATGCCGACCCGGACGCTGTCGAAGTCGAAGCGGTCGCCGACATTGCGGATATGATAGTCGATAAAGGCTTCCTGGACCCCGAGCGCGTAATCGAACCGGTCGGTGCCGTTCGACGGTTCGACGTGGAGGACTCGCCGCTCGCCGACGTCGACATAATTGGTGTTGAAGGCGAGGGTCAGCCGATATTCGACGTCGGGCGGCTTGAAAGCGGTGCTGCCCTTGATCAAGGCGACGCTGGCGATGAAGGTCTGCGACAGCACGAGGCTGTGGTTGCGCCCGAACACGTCGTTCGATCCCGGCCGCTGCGTCGTCTGCACGCCCACGGGAATCGGGAAGGTGCGCGGCTCGATCACCGTGTCGGAAATGGCGCTGACCGCGAAGAACCAGTCGTGCCCGGTGAGGCCCAGCAGGCGCGGCGTCGCGCAGCGCGCGATTCCGGCGGCGCGGCGGCGTTCCTGCTCCTCGTCGGTCGGCAGGCAGATCGGGATATCGCCCTTCAAGAGATTCTGGTTGTAGGGATCGAACCAGCGGGTGCGGACCAGCCCGAGCGATTCCGCCAGCCGCCAGCGGTCCGGCACTGCGAGATGCTCTTCGGGAAAGGCTTCGGGCGGCGGCTGCCGGACCGCGCCCGGATTGAGCTGGTTGACGGGGTCGGGAAGGTCGTGGCGGATGTCGGGCCGGCGGCGGCCGTCGATCAACGCCTCTTCCGAAGGCGGCACCGGCGGCTCGGTCGATTCGGGCGGCGGCGGCGGGGCGGGTGCCGGCGCTTCCTGGACCGTTCCGGCCGACGTCATCAGCGCGAGAAGGGCGGCCGCGACGCTCATTTTCCCTGGCAGACGTTCTGCTCGTTCGAGCCGAGGAACGGGTTGAACGGGCAGCCGACCCAGCGCAGGCGGACGCCGCCGCCCGACGCGCCGGAGACCGGAACGACGATCTGGTCGGAGCGGATCGCGGCGGGCGCGTTGGCGACGGTGCCCAGGCGAAGGCCGCCATTGTGAAGCCCGAGGAAGCTGATCATGTCGTCCTGGTCGATGCCGTCGCCCGAGACGCCGATGCCGCCGACCAATGTGTTGCCGCGGTAGATGGGCACCGACCCGGGGAAGATCTGGATTCCGTTGGCGAGGCGGCCCGGCACCGGATTCTGGGTGCATTGCGGCGGCGTATCCGGGTTCATGCCCCGGATGAAGCCGATATGGGTGCTGACATTGCTTGCGATCAGCGCCGATTGGAGGCCGGTCGAGAAGGGGTTGAACTCGGCGATGGCGCGCGAGAACGGGCCGGGCGGGCGACCGAGCTCGCCGTCCGGGAAATAAGGCCGCGAGATATTGCCGTTGGCGCGGTCGGAAAAGGCGTGCCGGCCGGTGAGCGCCGCCGGATCGTTGAAGAAGGCGCGCGCGCGGGTCACGAAGCTCGGCACTTCGGGGCTGGTGTTGGCGCTAAGGTCGGCGCCGGCGAAGGCGGCCGAGAAGAACATCGCGGTTCGCGCCTTCTGAAGCGACACGTCGGTCCCGAAGATCGGCGCGTCGGGCGAGCGCACGATGCCGAGCGGCGCGCCGTTTGTGTCGACCACCGAGATGGTGACCTGGGCGCGGCTGTCGAGCGGGCGTCGGATCTGGGCGCGCGCCGCGCTCATGATCTTGAACGCCTCCTCGAGGATCGCGCGAACCTCGGCCGCGGTCAGCGGCGAGCCGCCGTCGGTCCCGCCGACGATCGGGTAGCGGTTCGCGCCCGATCCGTTGGTGAGGATGAAGGCGTCCGGATTGGCGAACTCGGCCGCCGTCGCGGCGCGGATGCCCGAGGCTTCGGTGCCATAGGCCTGGCCGGGAAGGACGGCCGCTCCGGCATAATAGCCGATCACCGGAGTCAGCGTGCCAACCCCGGGGACGAGAGTCACGAAGGCGGGCGCGGCGGCGGGGTTGCGTTGCAGGTCGGCGAGCGTCGCGTCGCTGAACCTGAGCGACGTGCCGTCCACCGTGATCCGGTCGGCGCGGATGTCCTCGGCCGCAGCGAAGCCTTGGCTGGCGGCGAGCGCGATCGCTTCCTCGGCGTCCTGGTCGATGTCCTGGATTTCGGGGTCGAAGCCGTAAACGCCGTCGGCCATCACCCCGACGCCGCCGACGACGACTCCGTTCTTGTAGAGCGGGAAGCCGCCGGGATCCGCCGAAAGGCCCAGCGGCGACCGCTTCGGCCCGATCAGCGCGCCCGGGCCGACCACGCCGAACCGCGCGGCGAGGTCAGAGCAGGGCAACTGGCTGAACTGAACGCCGAACAATGGCCCGCTCTCAAGCCCTCGGGCGACGGCCGAGGGCGGGAAATGCTCCTGAACGATCATGCTCGCGGTCCGGCTCGAAAAGGCGTTGCCGCTGGAGGAGAGATAGGCGCCGGTGATCGCCTTGGCGATCGCGCCTGCGACCGCGCCGCCGGCCACGGTGACGCCCTGCAGATCGTGGTTGATCCCGCTCGGGCTGGCCGGAACCGAAAGGTTTGTGTTCGCCCCGTTCATCGTGAAGACGGCGAGCACGTTGCCGACCCGGTCGACCACCGCGAACGTGCCGGGCAAAGCCCGCGATTGCGCTTCGGCGACACCCTGGGCGATGATCCGCTCCACGTCGGCCGCGGTCAGCGCCTCCAGCGCCGGGACCGTGTAGAGCTGGGGCTGGGCCGGCGTCGGCGGGCCCGGCGCGGGGGTCGCGCCGCCGCCTCCGCCGCCCCCGCCGCCGCAGGAGGCGAGGATCAAGGCGGCGATGGCGATAGCGGACGTCTTACGCTTCATCTCAACCTTCTGATCGCCGCCGCGGCGCGGCCGAGGCTGGCCCGGAAACCCCCCGGATCGTAGGCATTGGGATCGTGAACGGCGCGATAGGCGGCGTTGATGTCGACCCGGATATTGTTGGCCGCCGCGACCGGCACATGGCCCTGGTTGACCAGGGCCGAGAGCAAGGTGTCGGTCGCCATCACCGCTTGGACCGAGCCGGCATAATCGGTGAAGCGCGGGCTCACCGCCTCGCCGGTGATGGTCGAGATGATCGCGAAGGTGGTGTCGCGGCCCATCGGCGCCGAGGAGAAGGCCTCCGAAAGGGCGCGCGCGCTCGCCCTCAGCGTCGCGGCGGCCGCGACCGTGGCTGCGCGGTCGCGGGTCATCGCCTGATGGAAGGCGCGGCTGTCACGCTCGAAGCGCTGGGCGAGCGGTGGCGACACCACCCGCGCCGCGGCGGCGAGCATGATCATATTCTCGTCATTATAGGGCGGCATTCCCGACGGGATCGGCCGGCCCGGATTGGCGGCCGAGCGCGGCCGGAAGCGCGGATCGTCCGAAATCTGGCGGTGGCAGGAGTGGCAGTCGAAGAAATAGAATTCGGGGAAGATGCCCTCGCTGCCTCGGCCCGTGGTGAACAAAGTGAGCGAGCGCTCCAGCGCCATCGCCTGGCCGATCGCCCACATCCGGGTGCCGTCCGCCCGGCCCTTGCGCTCGGCATAGTCGCGATCGGGATTGTGGTGCTGCTGGAGGGTCGAGAAGAGATCGAGCTCGAAGCTGATCCGGGGGTGGCCGGCGGCCATGATCCGGTGGGTGACGAACTGGCCTTCGTCGGCGCTCCCGAAATGGCAGTCGAGGCACTGGGCGGCGCGCGCCCTCGGATTTTCGAGCGGGACCAGCCCGCGCGAGACGTTGTCGGCGTGGGTGCCGCCGACCGCATAATGGGTGGTGAGCCAGCCCGAGGCCGGCCCGTGGCAGCTTTCGCAGCCGACCCCGTCCGAGGTCTGGAATCTGAGGCCCCGCCGCCCGGCCGGAGTCGCGTGGCAGCCAAGGCACATCGGCGCGCCGGAGGCCTCGCCGATGCCGAGCCTTTGAGCGATCGCTCGCGAGCGGGGCTCGCGAAGCACCGCCCAGGCCCGGCTGTGAGCGCCGGCGGCGGTCGCCGGGTCCTGCCAGAGCATCAGTTCGTCCTGGCGGACGATCTCGCCGTCGGCCTCGCTTCGGCCGTGGCAGGTGGTGCCGCCGCAGGTCGCCACTCCGACATAGGTCGGGCCGCCGCTCGTGCCTTGGACCACCGCTTCGGCGCCGGCCGGGCGAAGCAGCAGGACGAGGAGCAGCACGGCAAGCGAGCCTGCGGCGCCCAACCCAATCGCGATGTTGCGAATGCCCCCCAAGACCGTCCTCCATGCCGCTTTGTTTCGGCCAAAGAAGTGCCTTCGACTATGGGCCGAACGCCATAGCCATGCAACCCGCTACGGCTGCGGATGACAGGGGGAATAAAGCCGTTTAGACCCGGTTCTTTCAGCGGGGGGCGCAGCGAATGACGAAGGCCTCGGACCTATTCATCCAATGCCTCGAAGAGGAAGGCGTCGAATATGTGTTCGGCGTGCCCGGCGAGGAGAATCTCGACTTCCTCGACAGCCTGTCGCGCTCGAAGTCGATCAAGCTGATCCTCACCCGCCACGAGCAAGGCGCGGGCTTCATGGCCGCCACCTACGGCCGCCACACCGGCAAGACCGGAGTCTGCGTCGCCACCTTGGGCCCGGGCGCGACCAACTTCGTCACCGCCGCGGCTTATGCCCAATTGGGCGGCATGCCGATCCTGATGATCACCGGCCAGAAGCCGATCAAGAAATCGAAGCAGGGCCGCTTCCAGATCCTCGACGTGGTCGACATGATGGGCCCGATCACGAAGTATACGCACCAGCTCGCCTCGGCCGACAATATCCCGAGCCGGGTGCGCGAAGCCTTCCGCCTCGCCGAGGAGGAGAAGCCGGGCGCGACCCATATCGAATTTCCCGAGGATATCGCGGAGGAGAAGACCGATTCGGTGCCGTTGAAGCGAAGCCTGGTGCGGCGCCCCCATGCCGACGACAAGGCGATCCGGGCCGCGGTCGAGCGGATCGAGGCGGCGCGCTCGCCCGTGCTGGTGATCGGCGCGGGCGCCAACCGCAAGATGACCAGCCGGATGCTGCTCCAGCTGATCGAGAAGACCGGCATCCCGTTCATCACCACCCAGCTCGGCAAGGGCGTGATCGACGAGGCGCACCCGAAGTTCCTGGGCTGCGCGGCGCTCTCGGCCGGCGACTTCGTTCATACCGCGATCGCGGCCGCGGACCTGATCGTCAATATCGGCCACGACGTCATCGAAAAGCCGCCTTTCTTCATGCAGCAGGGCGGCACCGAGGTGATCCACATCTCGACCAACACCGCCTCGGTCGATCCGGTCTATTTCCCGCAGATCGAGGTGATCGGCGACATCGCCAACGCGATCTGGCAGATCAAGGAGGACATCGTCCCGCAGGGCACCTGGAATTGCG
>Ga0190265_10001388_pt1 | contig 15905 bp, 13 predicted proteins | sample Popmic124T_FD_133135 | JGI IMG/M metagenome (GOLD analysis project Ga0190265, IMG submission 133135) | Populus adjacent soil microbial communities from riparian zone of Indian Creek, Utah, USA - 124 T | ecosystem: Environmental > Terrestrial > Soil > Riparian zone | place: USA: Utah | collected...
AAGCCGCCCGCTACACATCACCCGATCCCCTCGGCCTCGCCCCCGCGCCCAATCCGGCCACGTACGTCACCAACCCCTGCACCGTCAGCGACCCACTCGGTCTCTCACCGTGCGACGAGAACGATGTCACCTGGGGCGGCAGGGTCAGATACGGCGCACCGGGCCCCGGCGGGCGCGCTACTTCCATGCGCGCGACGCTTCAGGGCGACATGATGGGCGGCAGGACCGCCCCACAGGCCAAGGTGCCCGGGTATGAAAAGTACAAGGGGTGGAACAAGGGACATCTGCTCGGTGCGCAGTTGGGAGGGTCCAACAAGGACCCGAGGAATTTCGTCACCATGCACCGGTACGCGAACTCGCCCGTGATGCGGCAGATAGAGAATGACATCCGGGCGGCAGTAGACCGTGGGGAAACCATCGAGTACAGCGTCGTGCCCATCTACAAGACCAACGACCCCAGCGACGTCATCCCAGTGGGCATCACCATCGAGGCACAGGGAGACCGAGGCTTCCAGTTCACGCCGTACGGTTCTGACGGCGGAGGAACCAACAGCGTCAGCATCCTGAACGTGCCCAAGCGGCCATGACTGCCCAAGACAGCAAGCACTAGTATCCACCGGACACCTTCTCCTACCAACAGCGCACGGGAAACACAATGAATGCATCAGTAACGCGTGTCGCAGAGCTGATTCCGCCCCCCGAAGCGGTCGCCCCCAAGGATTGGGCACAAGTGGAGCAGGCCCTCGGGACCCAGCTGCCCGAGGACTACAAGCAGCTCGTCGATACGTTTGGCGGAGGAGTCTTCGACGAGACCGTCTGGCTCTTGGAGCCCGGTTGCTCCGTTCCCGACTATGACTTGTTGTCCATGGCGGAGGAGCGCCAGGAGGTACTCGGCAACCTCTGGAATCATGGTGAGCCGAAGCCGGCTGAACTCGAGACCGCCGGTGCACGCCTCCTGCCTTGGGCTTATGCGGAGGAGGGCGGGGAGTTCCTCTATTGGCTGATCACACCGGGGCAGGATCCAGGCACTTGGCCGATCATGATCAACGAAGGTCGAGGGCCCGAATGGGAGAAGCACCCCGGTCCCTGCGCAGCCTTCCTCCTCTCCCTCATGACCGGCGAAACCAGTTCCGGTACCTTTCCTGAACTACCGGCTGAAGAGCACCAGTTTGACCCGAACACGGAGATCTTGAGCGGGGGCTAGGGGACGTCGGAACTCCACACTGCTGAGCAAGCGGGGGTACGAAGAGCCCCTTCAGGGAGTGTCGGAGTCTGTCGGCGAACGAGCTCCAGCTCCATCCGTAGCCTCATCCCGGAGCCGACTGACCCGAGACCGCCGCCCGGGCCACGGCACGCGGTGAACGCACCGGGAAAGGACCCGGCCTCCGTAGCGGGAGGAGATTTCCAGGGGCCCGGCTGCCGTGCTCCAACAGCCGGGCCCCTGTGCCCCCTCGGTCTCTCGCATCCCCCCGAGAGACCCCAGTGCCGAGTTAGACCCCGGGGCCCCCGAAACGGTTGTCCTGCGTTCCGGTTTTTTATCCGGCTTCCGCTCCGAGCGCGTGCCGCACGTAGCGTTCCGCCGTCTCGGCCAGGACGTCGAGGCCGTCACGCGCCCACAGAGCCGGGTTGAAGATCTCGACCTCGATGGGCCCTTCGTAGCCCGCGGCGTCGACGAGTTCGCGGAATCCGCGCAGGTCGACCGCGCCGTCACCGAGCTGGCCCCGGCCCAGCAGTACGCCCTCAGGCAACGGCGTCACCCAGTCCGCGAGTTGGAAGGCCGCGAGCCTCCCGCCCTGACCGGCCCGCGTGATCTGTGCGGGCGCCGCCTCGTCCCACCAGACGTGGTAGGTGTCCACCACGACGCCGACCTGGTCCGAAGGAAGGCGCTCCGCCAGGTCGAGGGCCTGCGCGAGCGTGGAGACCACGCAGCGGTCGGAGGCGAACATGGGATGCAGCGGCTCGATCGCCAGCCGCACGCCCCGCTCCCCCGCGTACGGCGCCAGTTCGGCCAGCGCGTCGGCGATGCGTTCCCGCGCGCCCCGCAGGTCGCGGCTCCCGGCCGGCAGCCCGCCCGAGACGAGGACGAGCGTCCCGGTGCCGAGCGTCGCGGCCTCGTCGACGGCGGCGCGGTTGTCGTCGAGGGCGCGGCTGCGCTCCACGGGGTCGAGCGCCGTGAGGAAGCCGCCCCGGCACAGCGAGGTCACGGTCAGTCCGGCGTCCGCGACCAGCCGGGCGGCTGCCGTCGGGCCGTACTCCTGTACGGGGCCGCGCCACAGTCCCACCTGCGTGATGCCGAGCTTGCCGCAGGCGTCGGCCAGTTCGGGCAGGGAGAGCTGCTTGACGGTCTCCTGGTTGATGGAGAAGCGGGAGAGTCCCGCGGCAGTCTTCACTGGTGCACTCCATGGACGGCGAGGAGCTGTTGCATGCGCGCCTGCGCCAGTCCGGGGTCGGGGAACAGGCCGAGGCCGTCGGCGAGTTCGTACGCGCGTGCCAGATGGGGCAGCGAACGTGCCGACTGGAGGCCGCCGGGCATGACGAAGTGGTCCTGGTGGCCCGCCAGCCAGGCGAGCAGGACGACACCCGTCTTGTAGAAGCGGGTCGGTGCCTCGAAGAGGTGCCGGGAGAGAGCCACCGTCGGGTCGAGCGCCGCGCGGAAGCCCTCGGTGTCACCGTCGTCGAGCAGACCGACGGCTTCGGCGGCGAGGGGTGCGAGCGGATCGAAGATGCCCAGCAGCGCGTGGCTGAAGCCGTGTTCGTCCCCGGCGATCAGTCCCGGGTAATTGAAGTCGTCGCCGGTGTAGCAGCGCACACCGTCCGGCAGGCGGCGGCGCAGTGCCACCTCGCGTTGGGCGTCCAGCAGGGACACCTTCACGCCGTCCACCTTGCCGGGATGCTCTTCGATGATCTGCAGGAACGTCTCGGAGGCGGCGTCGAGGTCGTCGCTCCCCCAGTAGCCCTGGAGTGCCGGGTCGAACATCGGGCCCAGCCAGTGCAGAACGACGGGCTCGGCGGCCTGACGGAGCAGCTGTCCGTACAGGTCGGCGTAGTCCTCGGGGCCGCGGGCGGTGGCGGCCAGCGCACGCGAGGCCATGATGACGGCCTGCGCGCCCGCCTTCTCCACCACCGCGAGCTGCTCCTCGTACGCGCCGCGTACGCGGTCGAGCTGCGGCCCTCCGGACAGCTTGCCCGTGCCGGACAGTTGCCCGGTGGCGGGCAGTTGCCCGGTGGCGGGCAGCTGGTCCGTGCTCACGCCGCAGGCGATACGGCCGCCGCTCGCCCGTGCCTCAGCCGCCGAGCGCTCGATCAACTCCGCGGCCACAGGCCAGTCCAGGCCCATGCCGCGCTGCGCGGTGTCCATGGCCTCGGCGACGCCCAGGCCGTGCGACCACAGGTGACGGCGGAAGGCGAGGGTGGCGTCCCAGTCGAGGGCGGCGCTACCGGAGTGGGGGTCGGCGAGGGGGTCAGCGACGACGTGCGCCGCGGCCAGGACCGTACGGGAAGCGGGCGGCGGAACGCCGACATCGCCGGCGCCGGGACGTACGACGGCGGCTGCGGGTTCGGCACGCGGTGTGTACTCGCGCAGCGCACCGGAAGCGTCAGGCAGCCGGATCGGCCGGGTCACAGATTTTCTCCCTTCGGCACAGCGGCATGCGGGCAGGCGGAGCCGGTCGGGGCCGTCACAGCGAGAGCTCGGGGACGGTCAGGCGGCGGCCCTCCGCCGAGGAGCGCAGGCCGAGTTCGGCCAGCTGCACACCGCGTGCGCCCGCCAGCAGGTCCCAGTCGTAGGGCGTGCCGAGCGCGAAGTGCCGCAGGAAGAGCTCCCACTGCGCCTTGAAGCCGTTGTCGAACTCGGCGTTGTCGGGCACCTCCTGCCACTGGTCACGGAAGGTCTCCGTGGCGGGCAGGTCCGGGTTCCATACGGGCTTGGGTGTGCCCGACCGGTGCTGCGCGCGGCAGCGGCGCAGCCCCGCGACCGCCGAGCCCTCGGTGCCGTCCACCTGGAACTCGACCAGTTCGTCGCGGTTGACGCGCACGGCCCAGGAGGAGTTGATCTGTGCGACGACTCCGCTGTCCAGCTCGAAGATGCCGTACGCGGAGTCGTCGGCGGTCGCTTCGTAGCGCCTGCCCTGCTCGTCCCAGCGCTGCGGGATGTGCGTGGCGGCGTGCGCCTGTACGGACGTGACCCTGCCGAACAGTCCGTTCAGCACGTACTCCCAGTGCGGGAACATGTCGACGACGATGCCGCCGCCGTCCTCCGCCCTGTAGTTCCAGGAGGGGCGCTGTGCGTCCTGCCAGTCGCCTTCGAAGACCCAGTAGCCGAACTCCCCGCGGACCGACAGGATGCGTCCGAAGAAGCCGCCGTCGATGAGGCGCTTGAGCTTGAGCAGACCCGGCAGGAAGAGCTTGTCCTGTACGACGCCGTGCTTGACGCCTGCCGCGTGTGCGAGCCGTGCGAGGTCCAGGGCGCCGTCGAGGCCGGTGGCGATGGGCTTCTCGGTGTAGATGTGCTTTCCGGCGCTGATGGCTTTCCTGAGGGCTTCCTCGCGTGCGGATGTGACCTGCGCGTCGAAGTAGATCTCGATGCTGTCGTCGGTGAGTACGGCATCGAGGTCGGTGGTCCACTCGTCCAGGCAGTGGCGTTCGGCCATGGCCTTCAGCGCGTGGTCGCGCCGGCCGACGAGCACCGGCTCGGGCCACAGCGCGGTGCCGTCACCGAGGTCGATACCGCCCTGCTCGCGTATGGCGAGGATCGAGCGGACGAGGTGCTGGCGGTATCCCATGCGTCCGGTCACACCGTTCATGGCGATGCGCACTGTCCTGCGTGTCACGTGGGTCTTCTCCTTAGGGTCCGCCGGCGCTGCTGGTTCTGTTCGTGCAGTACGTGGTGTTCGTGGTGTGCGTTTCTGAGGTCTGTCGCAGCGTCCGAAGCGACTGCCACATCGGCTTGCCGGTGCAGTAAGCGCTTTCTATCCAGACAGCTAACCGTTTCTCTTCGGGTTTCACAAGGCTTGCCGCGGTCGTCACGGACGACCCCGACGTCGTACGCACCCGCCCTGTCCGGACGGTGCGTACGGGACGGACGGCTCGCGCGTCCGGATAACGCAGCCGGTGCCGCCCACGCGGCCTGCGGGCTCCCGCTCATCGGCCTTCCCAGCGCAGTTCGACGGCGGTCAGTGCCACGGCCAGCGGCCCCGGCACGAGGAAGACCACCAGCGGCAGGGCCCAGGCACACACGACTGCCGTGCCGAGGGCGAGCACCACCAGGGCGCTGCCCGGAAGGTCCTTCACCGTCCGGACAGCTCCGGCACGGGCCGCGTGGCGCCAGCCCTCATACCGGCCCCCACGCCCGGGTCCGGCCGGCACGTACTCGTACTGCGCGCACGTGCGCAGCCCGGCCACGCACGCCGCAGTCGCCACAGCGGCGAGAGCGAGCGCGAAGGGCACCGCCCCCGGCAGTCCCGCCGCGGCGAGCCCGGCGTCGGCAGCCAGCACGGCGCCGAACACGAACACGAGCGCACCCGCTGCCCATTCGCCCCTGCGCGCCATGCGCGTACGCATGAGCCCGAAGTAGCGCCCTGCGGTGCAGGGTTCCCCGTACAGCCGCCGCCTGCGCAGCAGTGTGCAGGCAGTTGACAGGGCGGCCGGGAGAGTGATCAGCGGAAGGGATGCGACTGCGGTGGCCAGTCCGATGCTGAGCACGTCGGCGAAGAGCTCGAAGCGTGCTCCGAACAGATCGCCGCGTTCACGGGCCGGGCTGGTCGCGGAAGTGCTCATACTCGATCAGCCCTTCAGCCCGGAGTTGGCCATTCCTTCGACCAGCAGCCGCTGGAAGGCCAGGAAGAACAGCACGATGGGCAGCAGTGCGAACACCGACATTGCGAACATGGGCCCGTATGCGGACTGACTGGAAGTATCCACGAATGTACGCAGTGCCAGGGTGAGTGTGTACTTGTCGGGCTCGAAGAGATAGATGAGCTGGGTGAAGAAGTCGTTCCAGGTCCAGATGAAGGTGAAGATCGCCGTGGTGATCAACGCGGGCCTGGTCAGGGGCAGTACGACACGGAAGAAGATGCCGAAAGGACCGCAGCCGTCGATCTTCGCGGCCTCGTCCAGCTCGCGCGGGAGCCCGCGCATGAACTGCACGATGAGGAAGACGAAGAAGGCGTCGGTGGCCAGGAACTTCGGCAGCACCATCGGCCAGAAGGTGTTCACCATGCCGAGTTGGTTGAAGACGATGTACTGCGGGATGAGCACCGCGTGATGCGGCAGCATGATCGTAGCGATCATGAAGGCGAACAGCGGCCCGCGCAGCGTGAATCGCAGCCTGGCGAAGGCGTACGCGGCGAGCGAGCAGCTGAGCACATTGCCCAGCACGGCACCCAGCGAGATGGTCAGCGAGTTGCCGAACAGCTGGAGCAGGGTGACGCCTTCGATGCCTTCGGCCGCCGTCCCGTAGTTCTCGGTCGCCAGCCGGGACGGCAACAGGGCGAGGCTGGCGAGCACTTCGTCCGCCGGTTTGAAGGACGTGGCGACCAGCCAGGCCAACGGGTAGAGCAGCACGACGAGTACGGCCAGTGCGGACGTGTGCAGCGCGACGCGCGGCCAGTTGACCGGCCTGCGGCGCCGACTGCCCGTGCTCGACGCGTTCGTGTTCTTCCCGGTCGTGTTCTTCCCGGTCGTGTTCTCTGCGGGCGCGGTGTCGGTGACGGACATCAGCGGTCCCCCTCGTTCGCGTAGAAGACCCAGGAGCGCGAGGTGCGGAAGAGCACTGCCGTGACGAGGGCGATGGCGACGAGCAGCACCCATGCCATCGCCGAGGCGTAGCCCATGTGCGAGGCGGTGAAGCCCCGTTCGTAGAGGTAGAGCGTGTAGAAGAGCGTGGAGTCGGCCGGGCCTCCGCGTCCGGAGCTGACGGCGAAGGCGGGGGTGAAGACCTGGAAGGACTGGATGGTCTGCAGCACCAGGTTGAAGAAGAGCACCGGGGAGAGCATGGGCAGCGTGATGGAAATGAACTTCCGCCACCTGCCTGCCCCGTCCACGGACGCGGCCTCGTACATGTCCCGCGGAATCTGCTGCAGTCCGGCGAGGAAGATCACCATGGGAGCGCCGAACTGCCATACGGTCAGCAGCGCGACCGCCAGCAGCGCCCAGCCCGGGTGATTGACCCAGCCGCCGATGTGCACTCCGACACCGCTCAGCAGGTTGTCGACGGTGCCGCCGTCGTTGAAGATCGCCCTCCAGACGAGGGCGACGCTCATCGACGCGCCGAGCAGTGACGGGGCGTAGAAGGCCGACCGGTAGAAGTTCCTGCCGCGCTTCATGGACTTCAGTGCGACGGCCGTCCCGAGGGCGAGGGCGAGTTGCAGCGGAACGGCGATGACCACGTAGAGCAGGGTGTTGCCGACCGAGCGCAGCATCCGCGGGTCCTCGGTGAACATCTGCACGTAGTTGCGCAGGCCGATCCACGAGGGCGGGTCGAAGAGGTTGTAGTCGGTGAAGGACAGATAGAGCGAGACGGCCATCGGGAGCAGGGTGAGCACGGAGGCTCCCAGCACCCACGGGGAGAGGAACACCCAGGCGGCGCCCTGTCGTTCGCGCTGTGGCGGACGGCCGGTGCGGCGTTCCCCCGTGCCTGGCGTGCCTGTCCCGGCCCGGTCCGCGGCCGTACGGGAGCGTTCCGGCAGGGTCGTCGCTGTCGCAGATGCTGTGGATGCTGTGGATGCGTTCGTCATCAGGGCCTCAGCTCCGCTCGTGCCTCGGTGAGGAAGTCCTCGGCCGCTTCCCGTGGCGAGAGCTTCTCGAAGGAGACCTGGTCGTAGTCGCGCTGGAAGGTGGACTGAAGTCCGTTGTCACCGCGCGGCGGTGCGGCCGGTGGATCCTTGAGCTTGCCCCGCATCGATTCCTGCAGCTCGGCGACCTGCTTCTGGAAGCCGGTGACTTCGGAGAGCACCCGGCTGCGCTGTTTGCCGTTGACGGGCGTGCCGCGGTCCACGCCGAGGATGTCGGCTGCCTTGTCGGAGTTGAGGAAGAAGTCGATGAACTGGGCGGCCTCGCGGGGGTGCTCGCTGTTGGCGGAGATCCCGAGCAGCATCGACGGCTTGTAGTACTGACCGGGCGTGCCGTCTTCACCGGAGGGCGTCGGGGCGATGGCGAGCCGGTCGCCGTACATGGCCTCGTAGCCGGCCGACGGTGCATCCCAGTTGAACTCCGCGATGGACTTCTTCCGCCCCATGGGCGTGTCCTCGACGGACCCGGACATCTGTGTCGTGTCCGTGGCCGGGCTGACGAGCCCCTCCTTGCGGAGCTTGGAGGTGAAGGTCCACCAGCGCGCCAGATCCGCCGCGCTGAAGGCCACTTGCCCGTCCTTGCCGTAGAGCTGCTTGCCCTGACCGCGCAGCCAGATCTCGAACTGGTCCTCCGCCGCCCCGGGATCCGTCATGGCGTACGAGCCGCGGTCCTGCTTCACCTTGCGCAGCGCCTTCACCCAGTCCTGCCAACTCCAGCCGGGCTGCGGCGGTTTCACTCCGGCCTTGCGCCAGGCGGTCTTGTCATAGGCGACAGCCTGGGTGCCCACGCCCATCGGCAGGGCGTACTGGGCGCCGCCGACCTGGCCGGTCCTGAGCAGCCGTGGGTCCATCTCTCCGGTGCGGAGAGTCTTGCGCTGCTCGGCGAGATCGAGCATCACATTCGAGCCCGCGTACTGGCTGATCTGCCGGTAGTCGAGCTGGATGAGGTCGGGGACGTCGCTGCCGGCGGCCTGGGTGGCGAGCTTCTGCTTGTACGAGTCGTATGTGGAGTAGGACGTCTGGATGTCGATGTCCGGGTTGGCCTGCTCGAACGCTTCGACGGCCTTGTTGGTGCGTGTGGCGCGGTCGGTGTTCCCCCACCAGGTGAAGCGGAGTGTGACCTTGCCGTCGTCAGAGGCGGAGGCTCCGCCGCCGCAGCCTGCGAGCGTCGCGCACAGGGCGAGCGCCACGGCTGCCGCGCAGGACGACCTTGTCCTGGGTGCGGGCATGGGAAGGACCTTTCCGTGCGGTCGATCGGTGGGTGGGCTGTCAGTCGGTGAGCTGCCGGCCGGCGGGCTGTCGGTCGGTGAGCTGCCTGCCCGGGGTGCCCGTCGCCCGTACGCCGCTGTTCTGAACAGCCGTACGGGCGCGGGCAGTCCGGCTATTCGCCGTAGTACGGCAGCGTGGTGCCGGGCAGTTCGTACTCGTCGCGGCGGCCGCACATCCCGTAGCCGCCGAGCCGGGTGGGTTCTGCCGACCGGGCGCGGGCCGCGGCCAGATGGGACGGGTCGCCCTCTGCGAGGGCGGCCAGCTGCTGCCCGGTGCGTTCCGCCGAGGCGAGAGCACCGGCCCGCCAACGGGGGCCCCAGTCGGCCACCTTGGGGGCGACGATCCGGGCGGCCGCCCGGTGGAAGGCGTGCAGCGGTTCCGCGTCGCCTGCCTCCAGCGCCTGTCTGAGCCGGAGGTAACCCTGGACGGCCAGGTCGCGCCGCTTCCTGGCCGAACTGTCCGCTTCCGGGCCTTCCTTGGCGGGCAGCGCGGCGGCTGCCGCGTACGCCTCGGGGTCGGACAGTACGTCCTGGGGGAAGGTGAACACCGCGTCCCCGGCCTCCGGCAGGCCGCTGTTCTGCATGAGCACCGTCACCCGCAGCCCGGATCCGTTGACCATGCGGTGCACGGTGCCGGGCGTGAACCAGGCGATCACACCCGGCTCCAGGGGGGTTTCCGTGAATCCGTCCTCCACGGTGAGCGTCTGCACCGCGCCCTCTCCCGCGGTGACGACGTACGCCTCCGTACAGGCGAGGTGGATGTGCGGACTTCCGCCGCACACGCCGTCGGCGGCCTCCCAGTCGTAGGCGCTGATGTGCGACAGGCCGATCCCGCCCGGCAGTGGAGCGTCCAGCATGTGAGTCCTCCCTTCAACTCGGCGTCGTGGTCTGCCTTTTCACGCGGCCCGGCTTCACCAGGGAAGGGACTTGAGGTGCTGCTCGATCCCCTCGGAGTCCCAGGCCCCGTCAGCGATGAGCATCCGGTAGCGGTACGCGAACGAGTCCCCCGGCGGCAGGGCGAACTCCTCGAAGAAGGCCCAGGAGAAGGCGACGGTCGGGGTGGGCTCGGAGCGTACGAACCAGTGCGAGGCATGCACCGACTGCGCGTTCTGCGGCGCGTGCGCGAAGGCGAGAGTCGAGTGGGCGTTCACGTCGTCGTGTTCGCCCACGAAGCCGAGCCAGGGGTGTTCCGAGGCGGGCTGACCCATCATCTCCTCGTCGGTGCTCGGCCCGCCCGGCGTCAGCACCTGACCACCGGTGAAGTCGCGGGGTCCGCGCCAGTGCAGCCCGGTGTAGCCGGCCATGTCACGGCCGTGTGTGGTCGGTGAGCCGAAGTGCAGTGGTTCTCCGCGGACGTTGGTCAGGTGGATGGACCAGTCGACAGCGTACGTGCTGGTCCCCGCGTCCACCGAGTGGAGTGCGACGGAGCGCTGCTCGTGAGCCCACTCCTCGCCGCCGTTCTCGACCCAGGTGAGCCGCTCGGTGAAGTCCAGCCTGTCGTCGGCCACTTCGAAGACGTCGAAGCCGTCGTGCCGCATGGAACCGACGCGTTCGTGTATGGGCAGATAACCCTCGCCGTGCACATACGAGTTGCCGCCCCAGAAGTTCTGGCCTGAGAGGTGACTGGCGGTCATCTGCAGGCCCTTGTGCCAGCGGTGGTCGTTGGGCCGGTAACCGGAGACCTGGTTGCCTCCCAGCGTGCGCAGCGGATGCGCGTACGGCTTGCGTGACTCGAACGCCACCGGGTCGGGGGCGTAGACGTATGCCATCAACTCGGTGCCGTCGGCGGATACTTCGATGCGCTCGCCGTGTGTGTGCGAGACGGTGATCGGGAGCGGGGCGCTCATCGTTGCTCTCAGAGCTCCTTCGGTGCCCAGTCGGGGTGATTGCCGTGCATGGCCCGGTAGTAGGGGTCCTCCGGGGTGATCTCACCTGCATGGACGGGCCTGCCGGTGAACGCCGACTTGTAGAGCGCGGCGAGGAATTCGAGGGTGCGGCGCGCGTCAGGGCCGCTGCCCGGCGGGCGTACGCCCTTCTCCATGGCGTCGAGGAACCCGGAGAGCTGCGCGGCGTGCGAGCTGGGCACATCGGCGGCCGGAGCGCGCCAGTGGGAGGTGCGCTCCTGCTGTTCCCGCACGTTGGGCGCGGGGGTGTAGGCCCAGTCGTCGTTGCCGTATCCGTAGAGATGCGTCAACTCGACGGTGGCGTCCGCGCAGTCGATGCGTATGCGGCTCACCTCGTCCGCGGAGAGGACGCTGTTGACGACGGTGGCGACGGCTCCGCCCTCGAACCGGACGAGTGCGGTCGAGACGTCCTCACTCTCCACGTCGTGCACGAGCCGCCCGGCCATGGCCCGTATCTCGCTCCACTCACCGAGGAGATGCAGCAGCAGGTCCATCTGGTGAATGCCGTGGCCCATGGTGGGGCCGCCGCCTTCGGTCTCCCAACGGCCGCGCCAGGGAACGGAGTAGTAGTCCGCGTCGCGGTGCCAGGTGGTCTGGCAGTGCGCGACCAGCGGCCGGCCCAGCTCGCCCGCGCGCAGGAGCTGGCGGGCGTGCGCGGCGCCGGAACCGTAGCGGTGCTGGAAGACGGCGGAGGCGTACGGGCCTCCCGCATCGCCGTCGCCTTCCGCGGAGGCGATCTCGTCGTACTCCGCGAGTGAAAGACACAGGGGCTTCTCGCAGAGCACCCACGCACCGGCGCGCAGTGCGGTGCGCGTCTGCTCCGCGTGAAGCGCGGGCGGTGTCCCGATCAGGACCAGGTCGGGCTGTTCGGCCGCGAGCATCTCCGTCATGCCGGGGTATCCGCTCACGCCGTCCCCTGCCCGGTCCAGGAAGGCGGCCAGGCGGCGCTCGTCCACTTCGACCGCGCCAACGAGACGTACGCGCCCGTTCAGGGCTTTCAGTGCGGACAGATGACTGCCGGTGACGATGCCGCCGGTGCCGACGACGGCTACACGTACGGGACTCTTCTCAACAGGCATACAGCAGGTGGCTCCTCGCCGATAGAAAGCGCTTGCCGTCCGAGGACGGTAAGCCAGCTTGATATGACAGGACAAGACCCGCGCACGACCCGGCTGGAATATCTCGTTCCGGCCGGACCCCGCAATCAGTTGCGGTCACAGCAGCGCAAGCGGGGTGAGAACATGGGCGCGCCCGACGCCCGCACGCACAGCTGTACGGCCGCGGCCGTGCGGTGCACTCCTGCACGACACCGCGGTGAACGACTGCGGTGACGACCACGCGGACGGGCCAGTCCGGCGACGGCTGCGCAGCGACCGGTGCGCGGTGACAGCGGTGCCGCCGGCGGCATGACGTGGACATTGGACAGTGGACAAACGGAGGACTGAATGGCAGTGACCCTGGCCGATGTGGCGACGCGAGCAGGGGTCTCAGCAGCAACCGTCTCGCGTGTGCTGAGCGGCAACTACCCGGTCGCAGGCGCCACCCGCACCAGGGTGCTGCGCGCGGTCGAGGAGTTGCAGTACGTCGTCAACGGTCCGGCCAGTGCACTCGCCGCGGCCACCTCGGACCTCGTCGGCATCCTCGTCAACGACATCGCCGACCCCTTCTTCGGCATCATCGCCGGCGCCGTACAGAGCGAGATGGGCGACATCGGCACAGGAGGCACGGGCGGCCAGAAACTCGCCGTGGTCTGCAACACCGGCGGCTCCCCGGAAAGTGAACTGACCTACCTCACGCACCTGCAACGACAGCGCGCCGCCGCCGTCGTCCTCACAGGCGGCGCCGTCGAGGACGAGGAGCACGGAGCCGCCCTCGCGACGCGGCTGCGCCGTCTCGCTGCCGGAGGCACCCGCATCGTGCTGTGCGGACGTCCGCAGCTCGCGCCCGCGCAGGAAGGGGACCCGCAGGAGTCACCGCAGGACGAGCCCGGGGGAACGGGCATCGTCACCGTCGCCTTCGACAACCGCGGCGGCAGCCGTCGTCTCACCGAACACCTGCTGGCCCTGGGCCACCGCCGCATCGGCTACGTCGCGGGACCGGCCGAACGCACCACCACCCGCGACCGTCTGGAGGGCCACCGCATCGCCCTGGGCGAGCGGGCGCCCGAACTCCTCGCGGAGGCCGAACAGTTCACCGTGCACGGCGGCGACTACGACCGCTCCTCCGGCTACGACGGCGCCCTCGAACTGCTGCGCCGCGTCCCCGGCCTGACCGCCGTCGTCGCCGCCAACGACACCGTGGCGCTCGGCATCTGTGCCGCACTGCGCGACCAAGGGCTGAGCATCCCCGAGGACATCTCCGTCGCGGGCTTCGACGACCTGCCGTTCAGCGCCGACGCCTCCCCCGCTCTCACCACCGTCCGCATCCCGCTGCACGACGCGGGCGCACGGGCCGGCCGGTTCGCCCTCGGCCGGGAGACGCCGCCTCCCGGCGGAGTCGCGAACGTACGCGTCGAACTGATGGTCCGTGCCTCGACAGCACCACCCGCCGACCGGCGTGGCTGAGCCACCTGCCCACCCGGCCACCCGGCCACCCGGCCACCGGTATGGCCGAGCCACCGAGCCCACAGCCCAACAGCCCCGCAGCTCCAGGGCCCCACAGCCTCCCGAGCACGCGGACACAGCACCCCGCTGCGGGGGCGCGAACGAGCAGTCGGCGCTCGGAGCTTGTCCGACAGCACCGACATCTGGTCCGCTGTGCTCATGCGACTCGCTTTCTCCACCCTTGGCATCCCAGGTCTCCCCATCTCCGACGCCGTCCGGCTCGCCGCCGACAACGGCTTCGAGGGCCTGGAGCTGCGCGCGCATCCCGAGGAGCCCGTGCACCCCGGCCTGACCCTTGCCGAGCGGGTCGACGTGGTCGAGGAGTTCAAGGAGGCGGGAGTGGAGATCCTGACCGTCGCCGGTTACGCGAAGGTCGCCGCTCCCGGCGACGACGAGGCGGTGCTCGCGGAGGTGCGTGCGCTGCTCGAACTGGCGCGGGACCTGGGTGCGTCCTACGTACGCGTCTTCCCGGGCGGCGGCGAGAGCAGCCCCGAGGAGAGCGACGCGACGGCGGCACGCCGGCTCGCGGCACTGGCGCCCTTCGCCGCGGACCTGGGGGTGCGTCTCCTGCTGGAGACACACGACTCGCACAGCACCGGCGAGGACGCCGCCCGCGTCCTCGCCGCCGTCGGTCACGCCTCGGCCGGCGCACTGTGGGACGTGATGCACACCTGGCGTGGCGGTGAGGACCCGGGTGCCAGCCACCGCCTCCTCGCGCCCTTCCTCGGCTACGTGCAGGTCAAGGACATCGCCTCGGCGGAGGACACCACACCGCTGCCTCCGGGCCAGGGCGTCCTGCCGCTGCGCCGCATCGTCGGTCTGCTGACTCACGCCGGCGAGGCGAACGACCCGATCGGAGCTGTCGGGACAGCGACCCCGGCCGCGGGCGCCCGTGCGGACACCACCCGCGGTTGGCTGTGCTGGGAGTACGAGAAGCGCTGGTACCCGGAGGTGCCGGAACTGCCGGGGCTGCTCCCGGGCGTACGCGACCACTTGCAGAGCCTGCTCTCGGAGGCGTGACCGGCGCCCGCCGGCGGCGCCCATCCGGCGCGCACCGCGTGCGGACACGCACAGGTGCCCGGCCCGGGCTGAACTCGCCCGGGCCGGGCACCTGTCACGCGAACTGCTCGTACACAGCGGCCTGTTCGCAGTGGCCTGTTCTCGGCAGCGTGTACGAGCCACTCGTTACCGCCTTACGGCAGGAGCATCCGCTCCTGCTTGCCGGGCCGGTCCAGCTCCGCGTCGTACTTCGTCATCCGCTTCGGCTTCGCTTCGTCAGCGGGCTCGACGTCGGCCCACTTCAGCAGCGCACTCGTCGCAGCCGCCTTGTCGCTCTTGCCCAACCCGGCGATGTTCGCACCGTGGTTGGCCCCGGGCGCCTCGAAGACGTGTGCGTCCTCGGTGCCCTTGCCGACGCTGAACGGCTCAGCGCTCCAGGGGTCCTTCTCTCCGTTGACGAAGAGCATCTGCGAGGCGTGGGCGCGTACCCAGCGGTCGACGTCCTTCATCGCCTTGCGGTCGAACTTCATCGGGATGTCCCGGGGCACGTACGTACGGGGCGTGTTGAGACCCGGGTACTTGCGGACGTCGTCCAGGAGGGGCGACTCGAAGTCGGGCGAACCCATCTGGGTGCCCGCCTGGTAGTAGTACGGGGCGTAGTACTCCATGCCCTGGTCGGCGCCGGCTTCCCAGCCGCCGATCTCGTCGGCCCAGGCCCACAGTTCGCTGGTCTTGGCGTCCTTGGAGGGCACGTCGCCGCACTCCTCCTCTTCCAGGTGGTACTGCCAGAAGCCCCACACCAGGTCCTGCGCGACGAGCTCGAACGCCTTGTCCGCGCTCCCCGCCAGCTTGAAGGTGTAGCCGCCTTCCTTGGCCCACTTCTTCAGACGCTCGACCATCTCCTTGCGCCGCTCGAAGATCTCGTGCTGCGTGGAGTTCAGACGGTCACGGCACTTCTTGGAACCGATGTTCTCGAAGAAGTCGTAGTAGGCCGAATCCTCCTCGTTCCGCACGTCGTTGGGCGCGACGTAGGCGACGGTGCCGTCCATGTCCTCGGGGTGGAAGCGGCGGTAGTACGTCGCCGTCATGCCGCCCTTGCTGCCGCCGGTGGAGATCCAGCGCTTGCCGTAGATCTCCTTCAGCGCGGTGAAGATGCGGTGCTGGTCGTCGGCGGCCTGACGGATGTCGAGCTTCGACCAGTCGGCCGGCTCGGGCCGTGACGGGGTGAAGAAGCGGTACTCCATCGACACCTGGTTGCCGTCCACCATCTGTGTCGGCTCACTGCGCTTGGGCTCCTCGTTCAGCCCGTAACCGGAGGTGAAGAAGACCGTGGGACGGTTCTCG
>Ga0190265_10001389_pt1 | contig 15901 bp, 18 predicted proteins | sample Popmic124T_FD_133135 | JGI IMG/M metagenome (GOLD analysis project Ga0190265, IMG submission 133135) | Populus adjacent soil microbial communities from riparian zone of Indian Creek, Utah, USA - 124 T | ecosystem: Environmental > Terrestrial > Soil > Riparian zone | place: USA: Utah | collected...
GAGCCCGATCGTCTCCACGCCCAGGCCGCGCGAGCCGTAGAAGACCGAGAAGTACGGGAACGAGGCGCCGACGGCGCCGTACAGCGCGAGGTACCCGAATCGGGCGGCATTTGTGGCGGACATCGGTCGAGAAGCATGGCAGATCGCCGCGGGACGACCTCCCGAGCGATCAGGCGGGCATTGATCAGTCGGTGGCCGCCCGCTCGAGCTCCTCGGCTTGTCTGATCCGTCGCTCGGTGACCACGAGCCGGCCGAGGACGGAGATGACGACGATGCCCGCGCCGATGGCGAACACGGCCGGCAGACCGATGGCCTCGCCGACTGCACCGGCGGTGAGCGCGCCAAGCAGCCCGGCCACGTTGGCGATGAAGCGGTGGCTGGCGTGCACCCGACCGAGCAGCCGCGACGGCACGATCGACTGGCGCAGCGAGACGTTCGTGATGTTCCACGCCATCACCGCTATGCCCGCCACGAAGAATGCCGCGCCGACCAGCCACGGATTGGCCGTGACCGCCGGGACCCCGATGCTGAGCGCGAAGACGAGCTGCGCGAGCCCGAGGATCTGGGCGCGGCCGAGGATCGCCACGGCACGCGCCGCGACCAGCGACCCGAGCAGGCTGCCGATCCCGAACATCACGAGGAGCAGGCCATACTGCGGCTCGCTGAGGCCCATCGGGCCGGGCGCCACCGCGTAGAGGGCGAAGACCGCGAAGAAGGCGGTCGATCCGAGACGCCCCATCGCCACCATCGTCGTCAGGGTCAGCAGCAACCGATGCCGGACGAGGTAGCCGAGACCCTCGAGGATCTCCACGTGCAACCGTCGCGCAGGGCCCGTGCGCTCGGGTCGGAATCCGCCGCGGATGATCAGCAGCCCGAATGCTCCCAGCGCGTACCCGGCGACCGTTCCCGAGAGCGCGAGCGGCACGGACGCCGCGATCAGCAGGCCGCCGATCGGTGGGCCGACGAACGAGTTCATCATCATCTCGGCGGCGTAGAGCCTGCCGTTCGCCGCGACGAGCCGCTCGCGGCCGACGAGCGCCGGGACGATCGATTGGGCATTCGTGTCGAAGAACGCCTCCCCGGTCCCGAAGATGAAGGCTGCGACGTAGAGCGCGGGCATGCTCAGCGCATCCGCGAGGGCCAACAGCGTGAGGCCGCCGAGCACGCCGACGCGCAGGAGCTGCACGGCGAGCATCGTCCAGCGGCGGTCGAGCCGATCGGCGAGCCCGCCCGCCACGAGCCCGAAGAGGAGGCTCGGCGCGAGCCCCGCGGCCGACACCGCGGCCACCTCCGCCGGTGAGCTCGAGAGCCGAACGGCGATCAGCGGGAGGACGACCGAGATGACGCCATCGGCGAGGTTCGCGGTGGCCGTCGAGCCCCACAGCTTCCAGTAGTTCGCCGACAGGCCGCCGCCCAGCGTGCGCCACAGTCGGGCCGCGCGCCGGCCCTCGCGTGAGCGCAGCATCGTGACGATCGTAGCGAATGCCACGCGGCGTAGAGTGGCCGCAGATGGCATCTGGCGCGCCGTGCAGGGTGATCCTCATCGGCATGATGGGCAGCGGAAAGTCGACGATCGGGCGCAGGCTCGCGGCGGCGACCAGCTGGCCGTACGTCGACAACGATGAGCTGGTGCGTCGCGCGCACGGCACGACGGCACGCCGAATCCTGGCCGACCAGGGCGAGGCCGCCATGCGACGCGCCGAGTCCGATGCCCTGGCGCTCGGCCTCGAGACGCCGGCGCCCGCCATCATCGGGGTCGCCGCCGGCACGATCCTCGGCCCGGATGACCGCGAACGGCTGCGCACCGGCGGGGTCGTCGTCTGGCTGCGCGCCGATGCCGCCGCGCTCGAGCGCAGGGCCGCCGGTGGCGAGCATCGGCCATGGGTCGATATGGGCGGCGCGGGTTGGATCCGCGAGGCGGTTGCGAGCCGCGCTCCGCTCTACGCGGCCGTCGCCGAGATCACGATCGACACCGGGAGGGGGTCGCCGGCCCGGGCGGCCGCGGAGCTGCTCGAGCGCCTCGGCGCCGTTGCCGGCTGCGCCGATCAGCTCAGGAGCGTCGCGCCTCGGCGACCGCGGACATGAACGCCATGACCCGCTCCGGATCGACCGGACCAGGTGACCCGGCATCGGTTCCTCGTCGAAGGGGCGGCCGGAGCGTACCAAACGGGCGGCGGCGGGCGCGCCCTATCATCGGCTCCATGTCCGAGGTGCTCAGCCGTCGCGCGCTGAACCGATCGCTCCTCGCGCGGCAGCTGCTGCTGCACCGCGTCGAGATGCCCGCACTCGACGTGATCGAGCGGCTCGTCGGGATGCAGGCGCAGGTGCCGACGGATCCGTACACCGCGCTCTGGTCGCGGGTCGAGGGGTTCCAGCCGAAGGAGCTTTCGGAGCACATCGCCGAGCGCCGAGTCGTGCGTGCGGTCACGCTGATGCGCACCACGATTCACCTCGTCTCTGCCCGCGATGCCCTGGCCATCCGGCCGCTCATGCAGCCGGTCGCGGAGCGAGCGTGGCGCTACAGCCCGTTCGCGCGCTTGCTTGCCGGGGTCGACATCGACGCGGTCATCGCCGCCAGCCTCGAGCTCCTCGCCGAGCGACCGCACGTGCCCAGGGATCTCGGGCGGCGGCTCGCAGAGCGCTGGCCCGACCGCGACGCGAACTCCCTCGGCTACGTTTCGCGCTTCCTCGTCCCGCTGCTCCAGCCGCCGCCGCGCGGGCTGTGGGGCACCGGCGGCCTCGCCTACGTCGAGACGATCGAGCGCTGGCTCGGCCGGCCGCTCGATTCCGATCCATCAGTTGACGATCTCGTCCTGCGCTACCTCGCCGCGTTCGGGCCGGCGACCGCCAAGGACGTCCAGGTCTGGTCCTGGCTCACCGGCATTCGCGAGGTGCTGGAGCGGCTCCGGCCGCAGCTCCGCACGTTCCGCGACGAGCGTGGTCGCGAGCTCTTCGACGTCCCCGACGGGCCGTTTCCGGATCCCGAAACGCCGGCGCCGGTCCGCTTCCTGCCCGAGTACGACAACATCGCGCTCTCGCACGACGACCGGACGCGCGTCGTGGACCGCACGTTCGCCGAGCCGATCTGGCTGCGCGGCTCGATCCTCGTCGACGGCTTCATTCGCGGGACGTGGCGCATCGACACGAAGCGGCGCTCGAGCACGATCACCATCCGCCTGTTCGACACGCTCACGTCCTCGGACCATGCCGATGTGGGGGCCGAGGCGGAGCGCCTCGCCGCCTTCCTCGTACCTGGCTCGGACTCGCGCGAGATCGTCATCGGCGTGCAGTCCTGACCGGTACCGAGCGTGCAGTGTATGAGCACTCACGCATCGAGGAACCGACCGATGACGACCGCCAGCGGCGAGTTCAACGTCACGAATTGGGACGAGAAGCCCTACGCCGAGTACGACGAGGGCAAGCTGACGCGCGCCGACATCACGGCCGACCTGGTCGGCGACCTTTCCGGGTCGGGCAAGGTGACCTGGCTGATGTGCTATCGGAAGGACGGCACGGCCGACTATGTCGGCCTGCTCGACGTCAGTGCCACGCTCGACGGTCGCGAGGGCGGCTTCGTCGTGAGCACATCGGGTTCGTTCGACGGGCAGAAAGCCGCCGGGCCGTGGGCGATCGTCGAGGGCTCGGGTCGTGGGAAGCTGGCCGGCATCTCGGGCTCGGGTGCGTTCGACTCGCCGCACGGCGGCACGACGACGTATGAGCTCTCATATCAGCTCGGATGACGCCTCGCCCCTGCGCGGAGGCAACCTGCTCGGCGCGCTGATAGCGTAGGGGCGTGCGCGAGGCTCCGACCGGCAGGCGGCTGCCCTGGATCCGGCGACCGGTGCGCCGCGAGGGCGCCGAACGGTATCTGCTCGTCACGCTCGTCTCGTTCGCGACGACGGTGATCGTGACCCGCTGGTTCCTCTCGCTCACCGGCTTCCCGCAGATCGGCGGTGGCGACCTCCACATCGCCCATGCGCTGTGGGGCGGCGCGGGGCTGTTCGCCGCCGCCATCCTCCCCATCCTGCTCGCCGGACGCTTCGTCTACCTCGCATCCTCGCTGCTGGCCGGGGTGGGCATCGGCCTCTTCATCGACGAGGTCGGGAAGTTCATCACCGCCGAGAACGACTACTTCTACCCGGCCGCGGCTCCGATCATCTACGCCACCTTCCTGCTGGCCGTCATCGTCTGGCTCCGCGCACGTCGACCGCACGATCCGGATCCACGCAGCCAACTGCTCACGGCGCTCGAGCTGTTCGAGGAGTCGGTCGAGGGGGATCTCCAGCGCAGTGAGCGCGACATGCTGCGCGATCGCCTCGCGTCGGCGGCGGCGACGGCCGTCGAGTCCGAGCAGCGACGGCTCGCCGCCGACCTGCTCGCCTTCGTCGAGGACGAGGAGCTGCGGCTGGCGCCGGACCGTGTCGGTCGCATCGGCCTGCTGCGCGAGCGATGGCAGGCCCGATCGCGCCAGTGGCTTGGTGGGCGCGGGCTGCGCATCGTCCTCGTCGTCGCGCTCCTGGTCACCGGCATCGGCCAGCTCCTGGCCCTCGTCGGCATCGGCTCCGAGGTTCGCTTTGACCCCTCGCAGCCGACCTCGGCGTTCACCCGGTTCCAGCTCGTGCATCTCCTGGTGGAGGCCGTTGCCGGAGCACTGCTCGTGGCCGGGGGCGTGCTGGTGTCGGTCGTGGGCCGGCATCGAGTGGGCTGGGCGATTGCCTACATCGGCCTGCTGGTGGCGCTCACCCTGGCGGATCTCATCTCGTTCTACATCCGCCAGTTCGACTCGATCGAGGTGGCAATCTGGCACCTGGTCCTGCTCATCGCGGTGATTGCCTACCGCGAGGAGCTGCGCACCGAGGTCCCGTAGGATGAGGCGATGAGAATCGCGCGAAGCTCCGACACCCCTGGCACCGTCACACCGGCGGACAGCTGCTCTACGTGCTCGAGGGTAGGGCGCGTGTCGGGACGCGCCATGGTGAGCTGGCCGAGCTGGCCGTCGGCGACCTGGTCGAGGCGCCACCCGACGAGGAGCACTGGCACGGCGCATCCCCTGATGCACCGATGACGCACCTCGCGCTCAGCTTCGGCGAAACGATCTGGCTCGAGTCGGTCACCGACGACTGAGGCCCGCTCGACGCGTCCGGTAGTCCCACGGGCGAATCAACGCGGCGTGGCGCGGAGGAGGCTCCGGCCGGTGATCAGCGGGCCGTTGCCAGGGTGGCGAGCCGCCGCGCCGCCTCGCGCAGGGTCTCGTCGCGCTTGGGGAAGGCGAAGCGCACCTTCGTCCGTCCGAGCTCGGGACGGGAGTAGAACGACGACCCGGGAACCGATGCAACGCCGGGGCTCGCCGTCATCCGCCGCGCGAAGGTCACGTCGTCCTCATCGGTGACGCCGGTGATGTCGACCATGACGTAATAGGCGCCATCCGGCGGGAAGGGCCGCAGGCCGGCTGCTTCGAGTGCGGGGAGCAGCAGGTCGCGCCGCTGCCGGTACCCGTCCGCGAGGGAGGCGTAGTACGCATCGGGCAGCGTCAGCGCCACGGCGCCGGCGGCCTGGAGCGGCGCAGCAGCCCCGACGGTAAGGAAGTCGTGCACCTTGCGGATCGCCGCGGTGAGCGGCGGCGGCGCGACCACCCAGCCGACGCGCCACCCGGTGACCGAGTACGTCTTCGAGAGCGAGTTCACGGCCACCGTTCGCTCGGCCATGCTTGGCAGCGTCCCGATCGGGATGTGCTCGCCGGCGTAGACGATGTGCTCGTAGATGTCATCGGTCAGCACGAGGGCGTCGTGCTCCTGCGCGAGCGACGCGATGAGCTCGAGCTCGGACCGATCGAAGACCTTGCCGGTCGGGTTGTGTGGCGTGTTGACGATGATCGCCCGCGTGCGCGGTCCGAACGCCGCCCGCAGCTCGTCGGGATCGATGCGCCACTCCGGCTCGTGGAGGGTGACGTAGCGGGGGACAGCGCCCGAGAGAATGACATCCGGGCCGTAGTTCTCGTAGAACGGCTCGAACACGATCACCTCGTCGCCGGGGTCGACCAGGGCGAGCATGGCGGCGATCATCCCCTCGGTCGCGCCGCACGTGACGGTGACATCGGTCTCGGGGTCGACGGACCAGCCGGGGTACGTCCGGGACGTCTTGGCGGCGATGGCCTCCCGGAAGTCGCGGGCGCCCCAGGTGATGGCGTACTGGTTGATGTCGCGGTCGATGGCCGCCTTGGCCGCCTCCTTCAGCTCGGGCGGGCACGGGAAATCGGGAAAGCCCTGTGCCAGGTTGACGGCGTCATGTGCGGCGGCGATCCGCGTCATCTCGCGGATGACCGACTCGGTGAAGGTCTCGGCGCGCCGGGAGACTCGGAACGACATGCGCTCCATTGTGCCCGGCCTGATCTTCGTTTGCGCCGATCTTGAAGCGCTCGGCCCGCCCTCTCGGGCGAATGGCGTAGCCCTCTTCGCGCAATCGGACGATGCGATCAGCGGCGGGCTGTGCCGATCCTGACGGAGTCCTTTCCCGAATGGAGACTCCACTGATGCGCGCAGCCGCCTATCTCGCAGGATCGATCGCTGCGATCGGCATCTATCTCATCGTCGCGGCGGCGCTGGCCTTCGCGTCCGCCTGGATCGCGATCGGCGTGCTGGCGATCGCCACGGGCGGGGCGCTCGGCGCCATGGCCGGGGATCGCGGCTCGGCGAGGGCCTCCGCCGCCTGACCCTCGCTCACGTCCCGCTCGGCGTCGTCGATGACAAGCGGGCCGGAGTCGTCCAACCTCGTTCGCCCGGTACACTCGGGTTCGTGCTCCGCACCGTCGACATCACCCGCTACATCACGCCGCTGCGCGAGGGGAGCTCGCTTCCGGCGCTGGTCGAGGCGGACGACGGACGCGAATACGTCGCGAAATTCCGGGGTGCCGGCCACGGCGCGAAGGCGCTCGTCGCCGAGCTGGTGGTGGGGGAGATTGGCCGGGCGCTTGGGCTGCCGGTGCCAGAGCTCGTCCTGGCCATCCTGCCCGAGGAGATCGCCCGCGGCGAGTCGCACGACGAGATCCGCGACCTGCTCGGCTGGTCGGTCGGCCTCAACATCGGCGTCGCCTTCGTCGCCGGCGCGCTGGCCAGCGACATGACAAGGGCACCGCCCGAAGGGCCGGACTGGGCCGCCGACGTGATCTGGTTCGACGACCTGACGATCAACCCGGACCGGACGCCGCGGAACGCGAACCTCATCGTGGGCGACCGACGGACGTGGCTCATCGACCACGGCTCGGCGCTCTACATCCACCACGCCTGGGGCGACCCCGATGCGCACGCGCGACGACCGTTCGAGCGCATCGGCGAGCACATCCTCCTGCCATTTGCATCCTCGATCGCCGATGCGGACGCACGCCTTGCGCCGCTGCTCGAGCGGTCGACTCTCGACCGGATCATCGACGAGATCCCCGATGCGTGGCTCACCGATGCACGCTCTGGCGGCCCTGCCGGGGAGCGCGACGCCTATCGCCGCTACCTCGCGGGCCGACTGGGGGCGCGGGCGACCTGGGTCGGCGAGGCCGAGCGCGCGCGGATCGAGGTCCAGCGTGGCGCCGCCGCGTAGCTCGTTCGCGTACGCCGCCCTGCGAGTCGTGCCCGACATCGAGCGCGAGGAGTTCCTCAACGCGGGGCTGATCCTGTTCTGCCGGCCACGCGAATACCTCGCTGCCCGCACGAGCCTCGACGCGCGAGCCCTCGACGCCGTCCGGCCGGGCTCGGACATCGACGCCATCCGCGAGCAGCTCGAGCTGGCCGGACGGATCGCGGCCGGCGACGTCAGCGCCGCCCCGTTTGCCACGATGAGCCAGTCGGAGCGATTCCACTGGCTGACCACGCCGCGCAGCACGCTCGTCCAGCCAGGCCCGCTCCACAGCGGCATGACCGACGATCCGAGGGCCACATTCGAGCACCTGTACCGGGTCCTCGTCCACCGATGACCGCGCGGCGCTGGCTGATGCTCATCGCGGGCGCCGGGATCGCGATCTTCGCGCTCTCGTTCGTCAACGCCTGGATCGTCCACGATCGGGAAGTGCGCGGGGAGGGCTACCGCTTCGTGCAGCACTTCGTGAGCGCGTGGCGTGGCGCGGGGATGCCGGTTCTGACGCTCGGCGTCGCCACCGCTCTCGCGGCCGCGGTTGCGGCCGTGCTCTCGCTGCGCGGGCGGCTGCGCGTCCCGCCCGCGCTCATCCTCGTCGGCTCCTGCCTGTCGGTCGGGCTCATCGCCTCGGCAGCGTGGCCCGTCTCGCAGGATGGCCATGCCTCGTCGGTGAACCTCTCCATCGGCCTCGTGCTCCCGATTGGCATCGCGCTCGGCATCGTCATGGTCGCCGCCGCCGTGCGCCTCGCACGCCCGCCCCATGCCCTCCTCGGTGTAGCCCTCCTGGTCGGCGTGGTGGGTCTCGCCGGGGGCGCCGGCGGTCGATGGCTTGGCCTCCAGGTCGCTGAGGGCACGGGACGCCACTGGTCGGAGGGCTCGTACACCCGTGCCGCCACGGCGGGCGAGGCCACCGAGACGCTGACGATCAGCGGCGAAACGGTCTCCATCGGCGACCGATGGTCCGGCTCGTGGGAATGGTCGGGATGGACGGTCGTGATCGACGACGACCCGGCCTGCCCCGACTCGCGCGGCACCTATCACGCCCATGGCGCCAACGACGAGGACCTGCGCTTCGTGATGGTCGTCGACACATGCGGGGACGGCGCGCGCGCCGCCGACCTGGAGGCCGGGATCTGGGAGCGCGACCCCTAGGTCAGCCGGCCGGCCAGCGCTCGTGCAGGACCGATTCCTCGCGTGGCAACCGCGCCTCGCCGGGTGCCGACTTCGGCTTCTTCGCCGCCTCGCTCGGATGGCCGATGGCGACCACGGTGCGCGCGAACCGGTCCTCCGGCAGCCCGAGGACCTCTCCGACGGCAGGCCGCATCTCGGAGCGGACCCAGGCGATGCCTGCGCCAAGGCCGATCAGCGACGCGGCGATGAGGATCCGCTCCGCGGCGCGCCCCTCGTCGTAGGCGTGCGAGATGCCGCTGCCGGGCTCGACCGCCATCACGATCGCGATCGCGTCCAGCGCCTTGGCGTCGACGGGCTGGTCGGTGAACTCACGGACCTGGCGGACGCGCAGCAGCGGTCGGACCTCGTCGGACGGATCGGTCATGCGTGCAGGGTACGATGCCCGCTGCAGGTTCCGAGCGTGGGACCTACTGTGTCGTGCGCCGGTTGTAGAGCCACACCCCGAGCGGGAAGAAGATCAGGAGCGAGCCGGCCGACCACAGGATGGACGGGATGAGGGCCGGACCTGCCTCGCCGGTCAGGGTCAGGCTGCGGACGGCGTCCATCACCAGGGTCATCGGCTGGCGATCGGCGAACCAGGCCAGCCAGTCAGGCATGGTGTCCGTCTCAACGAACGCACTGCTCACGAACGTGAGTGGAAAGACGACGGCGAAGATGATCCCCTGCAACGCTTCCGGCGTCCGCACCAGCGCCCCCGCAGCGACTCCCAGCCACGAGAGGGCGAAGCCGAAGAGGAGCATGAGACCGATGGCCGCCGCGTTCGCGAGCAGGTCGCCCTCCGGGCGGAACCCAACGGCGAACCCGACGACCCACATGATCGCGATCGCGATCATCGCCCGCAGCAGGTCGGTCACCGTTCGGCCGATGAGGACCGCCGACTGGGACATCGGCAGCGATCGGAAGCGGTCGATCATCCCCTTCTGGAGGTCGTTCGCGAGGAGCACCGAGGTGTAGATCCCGGCGAAGGCGATGGTCTGCACGAAGATGCCGGCCATGAGGAAGTTCGTGTAGTTGACTTCGTCCGTCCGGATCGAGCCGCCGAAGACCAGGCTGAACAGCAGCACGAACATGATCGGGCTGAGGGTCACGTCCAGGAGCAGCTCGGGCGTGCGCTTGATGTGGATCAGGTTGCGCAGCACCATCTCCCACGAGTCGCGCACCCACATCGTCGCGGTCATGCGTTCACCTCCTCGGCGGCGTAGGCCTCCTCGGCCGGGCGGCCGGTGAGCGACAGGAAGACCTCGTCGAGCGTCGGTCGCCGGAAGCCGATGTCGTCGACGTTGACCCCGGCGCCGTCGAGCTCGCGGATGGCACGCGTGAGGACGCCGTCGTGCGAGCCCACAGCCACGCTCACGTGGCGAGCCTCCTCGTCGACGCGGGCCGGGCCCTCGCCGAGGGCCTCGAGGACGCGTCGGGCGGCGCCCAGGTTCGCGCTGTCGCTGATCGTGATCTCGAGTCGCTCGCCCGCGACCTGCTGCTTGAGCTGAAGCGCGGTCCCGCGTGCGATCGCCCGGCCGTGGTCGATGACCACGATGTCATCCGCCAGGCGGTCCGCCTCCTCGAGGTACTGCGTCGTCATCAGCACGGTCGTGCCGCCTCGCGCCAGCTCGCTGATGAGATCCCACATGGACAGGCGGCCCTTCGGGTCCAGGCCGGTGGTCGGCTCATCAAGGAAGACGACCGGGGGCTGCGACATCATCGCCGCCCCCAGGTCGAGACGTCGCCGCATGCCGCCGGAGTAGTTCTTCACGATCCGGTCGGCGGCGTCGGTCAGCTCGAACCGCTCGAGGAGCTCGTCGGCGCGTTGCCTGACGGTCGCGGCATCCACGCGGTAGAGCCGGCCGATCATCCCGAGATTCTCTCGCCCCGTCAGCAGCTCATCGAGCGCGGCGTACTGCCCGGCGACGCCGATCTTGGAGCGGACCTCGTCAGGGTGGCGGAGCACGTCGATGCCGGCCACGGTCGCGCTGCCGCTGTCGGGGCGGGTGAGGGTCGTCAGGATGCGAACCGCCGTCGTCTTGCCGGCGCCGTTCGGGCCGAGCATGCCGAGGATCTTGCCCTCGGCGACGTCGAAGTCTAGGCCGACGAGGGCGTGGGTCTCGCCGAAGGACTTGTGGAGGCCAACGGCCTCGATCATGGTCTGGGTCATAGCAGCCCCAAATACGGGAGGGGAGCGCGGGCGGGGATGGATCGTACAACAGGTTGACTGCCGAAGCCGTCAGGAATCATCGGTCGTTGGGGCCTGACGTCGTACGTCATCCGGCCGAGGCGGTCGTCCCTCGGCGGTTACCATCGGCTCATGACACGCATCGCGGTGATCTTCACCGGAGGCACGATCTCGATGCGCCAGTCAGGCAGCGGAAACGTGCCGACCCTGGGTGGCGCGGAGCTGCTGGCATCGGTCCCGGACCTCGACGCCATCGCCGACATCGAGCCGATCGACTGGGGGCTCGTCCCCGCGTCGCACCTCTCGTTCGACCAGGTGCTCGAGATCGGCCGGATCCTTGCCGAGCAGCTGGCGCGGCCGGAGATCGACGGCGCGGTCGTGGTGCAGGGAACCGATGTCATCGAGGAGACCGCATTCGCCTGGGACCTCCTCCCGCTTCCGTCGAAGCCGGTCGTGGTGGTCGGGGCCATGCGATCCGCCTCGCAGGATGGCTACGACGGCCCAGAGAACCTGCGCAACGCGGTGGCGGTCGCCGCCAATCCCGCGCTGGCCGACCAGGGCGTGGTGGTCGCCATGGCCGGTGAGATCCATGGCGCCGATGACGTGCGCAAGACCAACACCCACGCCTACGCCACCTTCCAGAGCCCGAATGCGGGCCGATTGGGGATGGTCGCCGATGGGCGCGTGACCGTGCTCCGCCACCGTCGGTCCATGCGTCTGCCGCGCGCGCCCCTCCACGCCGCGCTGCCCATCCACCTCGTGACCGCCGTCCTCGATGCCGAGCCCGATGCTGTGGCCCGCGCCCTCGAGGCCGCACCGGCCGGTCTCGTCGTGGCGGCGACCGGTGGCGGCAACACGGTTGCCTGGCTGCGTGATGCGGCGTCCGTGCTCATCGAGCGCGGCGTGCCGGTCGTGCTCACGACGCGTTGTCCATCCGGGCGCCCGATGGCCGGCTATGGCTTTCCGGGTGGCAGCTCTTCCTGGTGGGAAGCCGGCGCGATCTTCAGCGGCACGCTCGACGCGCTCAAGGCGCGCGTCCTGCTCGCGCTCGGGGTAGGCGCTGGGGCATCGGTCGATGAGCTCGCTGAGCTGTGCGCGGTCTTCGGGGGTGGGCGCTCTAAACTGTAACGATTATGGTTACAGACCGGTCCGAAAGGGGTCTCGCAGCGGTGACGCGGGCAATGCTCGTCCTTGTCACTGCGCCGCGGGGTATGGCGAGCTCCACTGAGATTGCCGGCGAGCTCGATCTCCACCCGGTCGTCGTCCGCAGGCTCCTCGGGCGGTTGCGTGAGACTGGCCTGGTCGAGTCGCGTTCGGGGCGCGAGGGCGGCTGGGCGATCGCGAGAGACCCGGCCACGATCCGGATCAGTGAGATCCATCGTGCGCTCACCACGGAGCGCGCTCAGGCTGGCACCGCGCTCGAGCAGCTCCTCGCAGTGGCCGATGCGGCCTATGTCGACGCGCTGGGACGGGTCACGCTGGCCGACTTGGCGCGGGAGGACCCCTCTCCAGCCCATCTGTAACGGGCTCGGTTACAGATCAGTGGGGGTCGCAACGGGAACCCGATGAACCTCGAGCAGGTTCGGCCCGGAGCCCGGCTGCGCCGACGAGGCCACCAGCACGACCGCACAGCCGGCAGGGAGCGACGAGTCCTCGCCGAGCAGCCAGGCCATGAGGCCGAGCCGGCCCTCGACCGCGGATGGCGGGACGCAGGCGCGGGCCGAGATGCCATGGACGAGCGCCAGCTGGGAAACCACCCGGGGATCGGGCGAGAAGGCCAGGATCGGCACCCGTGGCCGCAGCGAGCTGATGATCCGCGCGGTGCGGCCGGTGCGGGTGTAGCAGGCGATGGCCGCAACGTCCCGATCCGTCTCCGCGAGGACCACGGCCGAGTACGCCATCGCGTTCGCATCGGTATCGCCGGTGGGTGGAGCGCCGTCGGGCAGGTGCTCGGCGCCGCGCTCCTCGCAGAGCAGCGCGATGCGGACCGCCGCCTCCGCTGCCAGGACCGGGTAGGCGCCGATTGCCGTCTCTCCGGAAAGCATGATCGCGTCGGCGCCGTCGAAGATGGCGTTCGCCACGTCGCTCGCCTCAGCGCGGGTGGGGCGCGGCGAGGAGGTCATCGACTCGAGCATCTGGGTCGCCACGATCGTCGGCACGCCGAGATCGAGCGCCCGCCGGACGAGCTGCTTCTGGAGGATCGGGACCTCCTCGTACGGGAGCTCCACGCCAAGGTCGCCGCGCGCGATCATCACCGCGTTGGCCGCGCGGCAGATGGCATCGAAGTCGTCGATGGCCGGTCTGGTCTCGATCTTGGCCACGATCGGCGGACCATCGGGTCCGAGCACCGCGCGCAGCTCCTCCACGTCGCTCGCGCGCCGAACGAAAGACTGGGCGATGTAGTCGGCACCGAGCTGGACCGCCCGCGGCGCATCGGCGCGGTCGGCATCGGTCAGGGCTGGCTCCGAGAGGCGGTCGGACGGGACGCTCACGCCGGCGCGCGGACGGATCACCCCGCCGCGGACGACCTCGGTGACGACCTCGTCGGTGGTCGAGGCGACCCGCAGCTCGACCGCTCCATCGGCGAGGAGAATCCGGTCGCCTGCCTGGACGTCGGTCGCGAGGCGCGGGTAGGAGACGTGCGCGCCGCTCGCGTCGCCCGGCGTCGCGTCGGCCGGGCGGAGGACGAACCGGGCGCCGCTGGCCAGCCGCAGCGCCTTGCCGGCGAGGTCGCCGAGACGGATCTTCGGCCCGGGCAGGTCGATCAGCAGCGCGACCCCGGCGGCGTCACGGATGCGCCCGACCGCGCGCGCATGCTCCTCGTGGGTCCCGTGCGAGAAGTTCACGCGCGCCACGTTCATCCCGGCCTCGACGAGCTCGGGGACGGCATCCACCGACGCCGGACCGATGGTGCACACGAGCTTCGTCCGCGTTCGTGTCACGAGACGCCCGCCTTGTAGGCGGCGCCGGCCGCGCGTCGACGGTCGTGCTGCGCCAGGAGCCGCTTGCGGAGGCGGATGGCGCCCGGCGTGACCTCGACCAGCTCATCGGCCGCGATGAACTCGATCGCCGACTCGAGCGTCAGCATCCGTGGCGGCGTATGGATCCGATAGTCGCCGTCGGTGGCCTGGGTTCGCATCTTCGAGAGTGCCTTCGACTTCGTGGGATTGACGTCCATGTCGCCGGGCCGGCTGTTCTCGCCGATGATCATGCCCTCGTAGACCTCGATGGAGGGACCGATGAAGAGCTCGGACCGCTCGACGAGAGAAGAGAGCGCGTATGCGCGTGACTCCCCGGCCCGGTCCGAGACGAGCACGCCGCTCGTCCGATGCGTGACCTCGCCCGCCATCGGCCCATAGCCCTCGCCGAGCTGGTGCATCAGCGCCGTGCCGCGCGTGTCGCTGAGGAGCTGTCCGCGATAGCCGATGAGCCCGCGGGTCGGAACGATGAACTCCATCCGCACGCGGCCGTCGGCATCGGTGCTCATCTGCTCCAGCCGTCCCTTGCGTCCGGCGAGCGCCTGCTGCACGACGCCGATGTAATCGGGCGGGATGTCGATCGTGACTCGCTCGTACGGCTCCTGGCCGTCGCGCAGGATCACCTCCGGGCGGCTGATGGTGAGCTCGAAGCCCTCGCGGCGCATCTGCTCGATGAGCACGGCCAGCTGGAGCTCGCCGCGTCCGCGCACCTCGAACGTCTCGCCCGACTCGGTCGGGTGGATCTCGATCGCCACGTTCCCGAGGACTTCGCGGTCCAGGCGCGCCTTGATCTGGCGGCTGGTGAGGAACGTGCCGTCGCGCCCGGCCATCGGCGAGCCGTTCACGCCGAACGTCATCCGCAGCGTCGGCGCATCGACATCGAGGCGGGGGAGCGGGCGCGGATCGCCGGGATCGGTCAGGGTGTCGCCGATCGTCACCTCCGGAAGGCCCGCCACCGACACGATGTCGCCGGGGTTGGCCTCGGTGATGTCGACGCGGTCGATGCCGTGCGCGGTCTGAAGCGCGGTCACGCTGCCGGTTAGAGTCATCGAGCGTCCAGGCTCGATCGATCCATCAGGGTCCTCGGACTCCTCGCGCACGATGCTGACGCGTTGCCCGACCCTGATCGTCCCGTTCCGGATGCGGCCGACCGCCATGCGGCCGACGTACTCGTTGGCGGACAGGTTCGTGACGAGCAGTTGGAGCGGGTGGCCTTCCTCGAACGTCGGCGCGGGCGTGACCTCGACGAGCAGGTCGAGCAGCGGCCGCAGGTCGGTTCCCGGCTGCGCCAGGTCACGGGTCGCCGTGCCCGCCTTCGCGTTCGTGTACACGATCGGGAACTCGATCTGGTGCTCGTCGGCGCCGAGGTCGATGAAGAGCTCGTAGACGGCGTCGAGCATCTCCGCCGGCCGCGCGTCGGAGCGGTCGATCTTGTTGAGCGCGACGATCACCGGCAGGTGGCGCTGCATCGCCTTCTGGAGGACGTATCGCGTCTGCGGCAGTGGACCCTCGGCCGCATCGACGAGGAGCAGGACGGCGTCGACCATGAGCAGCGAGCGCTCGACCTCGCCGCCGAAGTCGGCGTGTCCCGGCGTATCGACGATGTTGAGCCGGACGCCGTCGTAGTCGACCGTCGTCTGCTTCGCGAGGATGGTGATGCCCTTCTCGCGCTCGAGGTCGCCCGAGTCGAGCACGCGCTCGACGAGCGCTTCGTTCGCGCGGAACGTGCCGGTCTGGCGCAGCATCCCGTCGACCAGGGTGGTCTTGCCGTGGTCCACGTGCGCGATGATCGCCACGTTGCGGAGGTCGGAGCGCGTGCTGGTTGGCATCGGTCACCCATCGTGGCAGATGAGGCCACAGCGTGTGGGCATGCGACAGTTGACGTAGTCCGATCGAGACGCTCGCTTGATCCGGTCTTCACAGGCCGGGCGTAGCGTGAACGCAC
>Ga0190265_10001390_pt1 | contig 15898 bp, 15 predicted proteins | sample Popmic124T_FD_133135 | JGI IMG/M metagenome (GOLD analysis project Ga0190265, IMG submission 133135) | Populus adjacent soil microbial communities from riparian zone of Indian Creek, Utah, USA - 124 T | ecosystem: Environmental > Terrestrial > Soil > Riparian zone | place: USA: Utah | collected...
AAAGCCGTCGGTTGGCTGCAGGGGCGGATGGAGTTCGGCCTCCGAGCACTGGGCGCCAGGTCGATCCTCGGGGATCCGCGTTCCACCACGATGCAGCGTCAGCTGAATCTCAAGATCAAGTTCCGTGAGGGCTTTCGTCCGTTTGCGCCATCGGTGCTCCGCGAGCGCTGCCAGGACTACTTCGACGTGCCGCGCAATCACGACAGCCCGTACATGCTCTTCGTGGCGCCGGTCCGGAATGAGCAGCGGTTGTCCGGCAGCGACGCGCAGATGCGCGGCCTCTCTGGTCTCGACCGGCTCAACGTGCCACGTTCGACGGTGCCGGCCGTGACCCACGTGGACTATTCGGCTCGCATCCAGACGGTCCTTCCTGGCGTGAACGGGCGATACCGGAGACTGATCGAGAGTTTCGAGCGCCGCACCGGATGTCCGATGCTGGTGAATACCAGTTTCAACGTTCGTGGCGAGCCCATCGTCTGCTCGCCTGAGGATGCCTATCGTTGCTTCATGGGTACTCACCTCGATGTCCTGGTGATGGAAGACACCGTGTTGTTGAAGGAGGACCAGCCGGCGCGGCCGGCGGCGGAGGCGACGACCTATCAGCAGTCGTTCGCCCCGGACTAGAAACATGCGTCGCATCCGCCTGATTCTTCTGATGCTCTACCCGTTGCTGATACTCATGCGCCTGGTCCGCTGGATGCGCGGCGAGGATCCGCTGCGGCTCACGGAACCTCGTGGCAGTTGCTGGGTTGAATCACCTCTGGCCAGATCGCCGGCGCAGACATTCTTCGTCGAGAGCGAGGCCACCGCGGTCGGACGCGTCGCCAGTCGCGTCTTGGTTGTCGTGGCCCGCGAACGCGCCGGCCGCGCGCCACAGAGTGCTGCCGGAGATGGCGAGATTCCGGACGAGGTCTATACGTTGTGGTAAACCTCGACGACCGGCCGGCCGGTGGTTTCGCCCTCGATACCAAGCCGTACGTTCAGCACCACCCGACTTTCGGCTACCACTACATCCCCGGCATGTCGATGCGCCTGCAGCGTCCGGGCGGCGGCTACTATCGGATTCAGATCAATGCTGCGGGCGTTCGCAGCGATCGTGAATACACCGCCGCCAAACCGCCGCACGTCACGCGGATCATCGTCTGCGGCGACTCGATGTCCGCCGGCCAGTTCATCGACAATGTCGACCGTTTCAGTGAGTTGCTCGAGCGCCGCATCCCCAATCTCGAGGTGATCAACCTGTCGTTAGAAGGGTCGGGCACCGATCAGCAGCTGCTCCTGTACGAACACCTGGGGATGACGTTCGAGCACGACATCGTCCTGCTGCTGCCGTTTCTCCAGAACCTGCGCCGGAATCTGGTTGAGGCGCGTGACGCGGTGGATCCGCGCACGCGTCAGATGGTGCTTCGGCCGAAGCCGCGCTTCGAGCTCGTGGATGGCGAGTTGATCCTGCGGAATGTGCCGGTGCCGGCCACGATGCCGGCCGACCGGGCGGCGGAACGCGCAACCGAAACGCCGAACCCTGGGCTGGCCCGGCTCAAGACGCGCATCGCGGGCCTGCCCGGCGCAGCCGTCTGGCGCCGCGCCATCCAGCAGGTGATCCCGTGGGAGCCGTTTCCCGAGTATCGCCAGCCGACGCACCCGGCATGGCAACTGATGTCCGCGCTGATCCGCCGGTTCAAAGAACGCGCCGGCGCCCGTCCACTCGTGGTGGCACCCACCTTCTATTCGAACTATGTGCGCCTTCGCATGGGGCGCGCCTACTGGAAACGGTTTTCATCGCTCGCGTCCGTCCCGGGCGTGTATCCAGTCGATCTGCTGCCGTATTTTTGCCAGGGGACCGTTGCCGATCGAATGCGCGCGTTCCAGGAGCCGTTCGATATGCATTTTTCGTCGATCGGACACCAGTTGCTCGCCGAAGCGATCGAACAGGAGCTTCGCAGCCGCCGCCTGTTGGCCGCGACCGGCGCGGCTGGCTGATCGCACCATGCTGTTCAGTGTCGTCATCCCCACGTTCAACCGGGCCGGCCTCCTGCCGATCACTCTCGAGTCGGTGTTCGCGCAGTCGTGGAAAAGCTACGAGGTCATCGTCGTTGACGATGGCTCGACCGATCACACACGCACCTACCTCGCGAGCCTTGGCGACCGCGTTCGCGTCCTCCACCAGTCGCAGCGAGGGCCCGGCGCTGCTCGCAACGCCGGCGTCGCGGCTGCGACTGGCGAATACGTCGCGTTTCTGGATAGCGACGACCGGTGGTTTCCGTGGACGCTGCAGGCCATGCGGGATGCGATCGAGGCGGCTGGCAGGCCCACGATGATCATCGGGCGGATGGTCGAGTTCTCAGCGGACGCCTCGCTTGCCTCGGTCGTGCAGACGGAATTGCGATTCGACGCGTTTGCCGACTTCATCAGTTCGGCGCCAGAGCCGATTGCCGGCGCCAGCAACGCGTCGGTGATCAAACGGACCGCTTTGCTCGACGTCGGCGGTTTCACAGAGGTGCGCGTCAACTGCGAAGACCACGACCTGGCGCTGCGGCTCGGCACGTTCCCCGGATTCGCGGTGGTGCGAGAGCCCGTCACGGTGGCCTGGCGGCGTCATCCCGGGACACTGACTACTGACATGTCGTTGCTGCGGGCAGGCGCGGAGTATCTGATCGAGCAGGAGCAAAACCGTCGTTATCCAGGCGGTAACTCCCGCGCGACCGAACGCCGGAAGATCATTTCTCAGCACGTTCGACCTGTTGCCGTTGGATTGCTCGCCGGCCGTGACACAGCCGCCGCACTCGGGTTGTACGCGGCAATGTTCGGCTGGGATCTCCGCATCGGCCGATGGCGGTACCTCTTGTGGTTTCCGTTTGCCTGGCTGCGGGCCACGGTGCGCAGCCGTGGGTGGCCGTCGCGGTGATTGCCGCATCATTCGTCGTCCCGACGACGGGCCGACTCGAGCTCATCGAACCGTTGCTGCGCTCGATTGAAGCACAGTCGCTGCCGGTCGAGGTCTTGCTGATGGACGATGGCGGCTCGGCGGAACTGGCCGCGCTGGTGCAGCGTGACTTCCCTCGGGTACGGTACTACCACCTCGGCACCCGCCGCGGTCCGGCCTTCCAGCGGAACCGGGGCATCGAACTGGCCTCGTCTGAGTTCGTCTTCCCGATCGATGACGACACGCTGCTGCCGTCGACGCAGACCGTGGCGCAGACGCTGCGCGAATTCGACGACCCGCGGATTGCGGCGGTCGCGATTCCCTACGTGAATGTCCGTCTCGACGCCTCCGTCCGCCAGGCGGCGCCGGATCGCAGCGGGATTTGGGTCGTGCATGCGTTCGTCGGTGCGGCACACGCCGTTCGGCGTTCGAGCTTTCTTGCCGCCGGGGGTTATCGCGAACACTTCTTTTATATGGGTGAGGAAGGCGAGTTGAGCCTCCGGTGGCTCTCGAAAGGCCTGATCGTACGTGCCGGCGTCGCGGACCCCATCGAACATCTCGAGTCGCCGCTCCGCAACACCGCGCTGGCCGACTACCATGGACGACGCAACGACATCCTGTTCGCGTGGCATCACGTGCCACGTGGCGTGCTCGCCGTGCACCTCGCCGGCACGACTCTCAACGCGGTGCGCACGGCCTGGCGCGTCGGGCGCGGCTGGCACATGCTCCGTGGCACGCTCGCCGGCTACGCCGATTGTGCCCGGCGCTCCGACGAACGGGATCCGGTGACGCCCGCTCTGTATCGACTGCACCGCCGGCTCAAACGGCATGGCCCGCTGCCACTGTCAGCCATCCAATCCGACCTGCCGCCATGTTCGCCCTGCTGAAGCGCGTGTTGCCCGACCGGGCGATCCCGATGCGGGTGTGGCGCGGGCCGTTCCGCGGCGCCCGCATTGTCGCCAACCCACGCTCCACTCTGCGCAAGGTATTCGGACTGTACGAGCATGAGCTGAACGACTGGATCGAACGGGCGCTGGGCGGCGTGACCCGGGTGATTGACGTGGGCGCCAACGACGGGTATTTCACGCTCGGCTGCGCCGCGGCGTTCCGCCGCGCCGGCCGCCCCGGTGAGATCATCTGCTTTGAACCCCAGGCGAAGCATCTCGACGAGCTGCGGGCGGCGATCGGCCGCGCTGATGCGCCGGGTGTCCGCTTCAACCTGATCCCCGCATTTGCCGGCGCGCGCATCGCCACGGGGATGACCACGCTCGATGCGCTCGAGGTGGCCGACCGTCGCCGCACGTTGATCAAGATCGACGTCGAGGGCGCGGAGGCGGAGGTGATTGCCGGCGCCAGGTCGTGGATGGATCCGAGCAACCTGTTCGTGATTGAAGTGCATGCGGCGCCGCTCCTGACGGAGATCACCCGCGCGTTTGAGGGTCGCGGGCTGTCGCTGGTCCGCATCGACCAGCGCCCGATCGCGTGGCTCGGACGCGACGAGCGCAGCGTCGACAACTGGTGGCTCGTGTCGGGGCCGAAACCGCGATGAGCCAGGCGCCGCGATGGATCTGCTGCCAGATCGGCGGCCGCGAACACTACGCCGTGCCGCGCGGGCTGCACGCGTCCGGCTGTCTCGAAGAGCTGATCACCGACGCGTGGTCCGAGCCGTCAAGCCTCACCAGGGCGATCGGCGTGCGGCGGTTGCGTGAACGCTTTCACCCCGGCCTCGCCGATGCCCCGGTCTGGGCTCCGAACCTGTCGTCGCTGGGTTTCGAAGCGTCGCTGCGGCTCGGTGGCGTCGAAGGATGGGACGCCATGCTGCGGCGCAATGAATGGTTTCAGCATCGCGCGGCGGAGCGGCTGGCGCAGCGCGGCGCCGGCCGGCCCGGTGAGCGCGTCGTGCTGTTCGCGTACAGTTATGCCGCCCGGCACCTCTTCGAGTTCGCGAAGTCGCGCGGCTGGACAACGGTGCTGGGGCAGATCGATCCCGGACCGGTTGAAGAACGGCTGGTCACGACATTGCACCACGACCACCGGGAGATGGCCGAGTCCTGGCGGCCGGCGCCGCCGCAGTATTGGCAGCACTGGCGCGACGAATGGCAGCTCGCGGATCGGATCGTCGTCAACTCCGAGTGGTCGCGGAGCGCGCTCATCAGCGAAGGCGTTCCCGCACCACGCATCGAGGTGATCCCGCTGGCATACGAGCGTGGCGCGCCGATCGCCGAACGCCGCTATCCCGATGCGTTCAGTGAAGAGCGGCCGCTGGAGTTGCTGTTTCTCGGCCAGGTCAACCTTCGCAAGGGGATTGCCGAGATGTGTGACGCGCTGCGGCTGCTGGCGGATGTTCCGGTGCGCGTGACGGTTGCCGGCCCATTACAGGTGCGGTTGCCGGAAGACATGCGCGACCATCCGCGCGTGCAGTGGGTCGGCAGTGTGCCGCACGGCGACACCGCCGCGTTCTACCAGGCCGCCGACGTGTTTCTGTTTCCGACACACTCGGACGGATTCGGCCTGACGCAGCTCGAAGCCATGTCGTACGGCTTGCCCGTGATCGCATCGCAGTGTTGCGGAGAGGTAGTGCGGGATGGCATCAATGGCGTGCGTCTGCCGGACGTGTCCGGGCGGTCGATCGCCGAAGCGATTCGCGCCCTCGTCGCGCGCCCGTCGGCCCTTCAGGCGATGAGCACGCATGCCGCTGACACGCGGGGATTCAAGCTCGCCGATCTCTCGGCGCGGCTGCAGATGCAGATGAGACCGCAATGAAGGACAAGCTCCCAGATCAGTTCGCCTCGCCGACCGCACTACCAACCGATGCCCGCCGGGAGGAGTGGCAACAGCAGAACCGGACCTGGTGGGAACAGAATCCGATGCGGTACGACTGGAAGGACGAGATTCACGCCGAGGAGTTCTCTCGGGAATTCTTCGCCGAGATCGATCGGCGGTTCTTCGAGGACGCCGAGCAGTACATGCCGGCGTCGGTGCTCCCGTTCGACGCGCTCATCCCATTCCAGGAGCTCGGCGCCCTCGACGTACTCGAAATCGGCGTCGGCAGCGGCAGCCACGCCGAACTGCTCGCGCCGCGGTGCCGCAGCTATACGGGCATCGATCTCACCGAATACGCGGTGCGGAGCACACGCGCCCGTCTGGACCACAGGGGCCTCCGCGCACCGGTTGTGCGCATGGATGCCGAGCAAATGACGCTGCCCGACGACGCCTTCGACCTGATCTGGACGTGGGGCGTGATTCACCATTCGGCGGACACGGCGAAGGTGCTTCGGGAGATGCATCGCGTGCTGCGACCGGGCGGACGCGCCATCGTCATGGTGTATCACCGCAGCTTCCTCTACGCGTATATCTATACGGCGCTGCTGCGAGGCATATTCGGTGGCGGGTTGCTGAAGCACTCACTCCATGAACTGCTGCAGCTGAACACCGACGGCGCGATTGCGCGGTTCTATCGGCCTCGCGAATGGCGCGCGCTGATCGAACAGGAGCGGTTCGCGCTCGAAGCGCAGCGGATCATGGGCCAGAAGTCGGAAGTGATTCTGCTGCCGCCGGGGCGAATCAAGCAGCTGATCACGCGGGCGACGCCGAATGTCCTCACGCGATTCATCACCAATACCTGCCGCCAGGGATCGTTCCTGATCACGACCATTCGCAAGCATGGCTGAGATCGTCCCCGTGCGGGTGGTGTTCTGCTGGGCCGAGGCCTCTCCATACAGCGTGGCATGCTGGCGCGCGCTCGCCGCGCGGCCGGGCGTCGACCTGCACGTCGTGCATCCCGAGCGCCTGCTGGATCGCCCGAATCCCTTCGGGTCGGCGACCTTGCTCGACGGCATCTCGAACGAGTCCTTCAGCGCATCGCGCCGCGATCTGCATCGCTATCTGCTCGGTGCCGTGGCGGGCCGCCGGCCGGACGTCGTCGTGCTATGCGGGTGGATCTTCTGGCCATATACGCGCCTGGTGCACGCCGCACCGCTCCAGCAGGCTCGATTCATTCTCGGCATGGACTCTCCCTGGCGCGGCACCGTCCCGCAGCGCCTGGCACGGCTCCGGTTGGCCCGTTTTACCGGTGGTCTTGATCTCGTCGTGACCGCCGGTGAGCGCAGTCATGAATACGCCCGTCGCATCGGCATTCCCGAGCGGAACCTGCGCACCGGCTTTTACGGATTCGACTACCATCAGTTTGCGCCGGCGGCAGAGTCCCGTCCCGCCGCGTGGCCGAGACGCTTCATCTTTGCGGGACGTTACGCGCCCGAGAAGGATCTCGCGACGCTGGTCGCCGCGTATGCGCGCTATCGCGGCCAGGTCGACAACCCCTGGACGTTGACCTGTTGCGGCACGGGTCCAGACTCCCACCTGCTGCGGTCGCCGGGGATCACCGATGCCGGGTTCGTGGCGCCGGAACGGCTGCCGCAGCAACTGAGCGAACATGGAGCGTTCGTGCTGTCCAGCCGTTTTGAACCGTGGGGTCTCGTCATCGCGGAGGCCGCTGCCGCGGGATTGCCGATCGTGTGCTCGTCGGCGTGTGGCGCGGCGCTCGAGGTCGTGAGGCCCTACCACAACGGCATCGTGTTCGCTCCCGGCGATGTCGAGGCTCTGACGCGGGCATTGCGATGGATCCACAATCACGAATCCCGTCTGCGGGAGATGGGGCGCCGCGGACAACCGCTTGCCGCAGCCTTTTCCGCCGAGGCCTGGGCGGAGCGATGGCACAACTACATGCTCGAAACTCTCGAGACCGGCGCGGACGCGCAGGCACGCTGATCCGATGTGCGGCATCGCCGGCGTTCTCAGCACGGAACCGGAGGCCAAGAATCTGGCGCCGGCTCTCGCCGGAATGCACCGCGCCATCGCACATCGCGGCCCGGATGATCAGGGCGCATGGACGTCATCCGATTGCCGCGCCACCTTCGCGCATACGCGGCTGTCGATCATCGATCTGAGCCCGGCGGGGCATCAGCCGATGTCGACCCCGGACGGCCGATACACGATTACCTTCAACGGCGAGATTTACAATTTTCTCGAGCTGCGTCGCGAGCTCGAGGAGCGCGGCGCCAGGTTTGCCACCCACAGCGACACGGAGGTGATCCTCCAGGCTTATGCCGTGAAAGGTCCGGCCTGCTTTGCCGACCTGCGCGGCATGTTCGCGCTGGCGATCTGGGACGCCACCGAGCGCACGGCGATCGTGGCGCGCGACCGCTTCGGCATCAAGCCGTTCTACTACCACGCGGGTGCCAGGCGGCTGGTGTTTGCCAGCGAGGTGAAGGCGCTGATCGCGTCGGGACTGGTGTCGCGCCACGTCGATGCGGACGCGATGTATGGCTACTTCCGCTCGGGAACGGTGCCGGAGCCTGGCACGTTGTTGCGCGACGTGCGCTGTCTCGAAGCGGGGCACGTCGGCACGTGGCGGGACGGATCGTTCTCGTCGCGCCCGTATTGGACGCTGCGCTTCGGGGCGACGCCGGCCGGCGGTGACGCGGCCGCGGTCACGAGAGCCGCATTGCTCGACTCGGTCTCGCACCACTTCGTCAGCGATACGCCCGTTGGATTGTTCCTGAGCGGCGGCATCGACTCGACGGCGATCGCGGCGCTGGCCGCGGCATCAGGTCAACGCGATCTGCATACCTTCTCGATCGCGTTCCCCGGCATGCCGGACGACGAAGGCGCGCTGGCACGCCGCACGGCCGCGCACTTCGGGACCACGCATGCCGAGTGGGCGATTGATGCGGCAACCGGCAAGGCGCTGTTCGAACGGTTCCTCACCGTTGCCGATCAGCCGTCGATCGATGGCCTCAACGTCTACGCCGTCGCGAAGTTCGCGCGCGAGCGCGGCTTGAAGGTCGTGCTGTCGGGGCTGGGCGGCGATGAGCTGTTCGGCGGATACAAATCGTTCGACGCGGTGCCGGCGCTGGCCGCGTGGCGGCGCCGGCTGGACTACGCCGGCCCGCTGGCGCCGATGGTCGGCCGCGCGCTCGAGCGCTTCGCGCCGCAACCGCGGGCAAGACGCCTGGGCGACTGGCTCAACCAGCCGCCAGGCCTCGCGGCCGCGTACGAGACCTTCCGCGGCATCTTCACGCGGGCCGAGGCGAAGACGCTGGTCGAGCGCTATGCCGGCGAAACGCCGTCGGCGAGTCCGGCACCACCGGCGCCCGTCGATCCCACGGACCGTGATGCGGTGAGCCGTCTCGAGATGACGCGTTACATGAAGAATCAGCCGCTGCGCGATGCCGATACAATGAGCATGGCCTGGGGGCTCGAGCTGCGCGTCCCGTTCCTCGACGGCCCCCTCGTGGACACCCTGACCGATCTTCCCGCCAGCGAGCGGCTGCGGCCCGGCAAGCGCCTGCTGCTTGAGGCGGTTCCGGAAATTCCGGAGTGGATCACGTCGCAGCCCAAGCGCGGGTTCCTGTTCCCGATCGACCGTTGGCTCGACGGTGAGTGGCGCGACACGTTCGACGAGGTCTCGCGCCGATCGCCAGTAGCGGCGGGTACCTGGTACCGCGCCTGGTGTGTGTTCATGCTCGATCGCTGGCTCGATCGACTGCAACGGAGTACGCATGCATAGCGCCCTGGCGAATCGCGAGACGCTTCCCTTCATTGGCTTCTGTTCGGCGATTCTCGCCACCGTGGTCGCGGCGGTCGCGCTGTTTCCGGATGACCCGACGCCCCGCGGCGCGCTGATGCTGCCGGCGGCCGTGATGACGGTGGGCATTCTGATCGTGCCGGTCCTGCGAGTCATTGCCGGCGCGGGCGAGGTCACCAACGCCGAGAACTTTCTGTGTGTCGGGTTCGTGTTCTGGCTGCTGCTCGACCTGTTGCAGGGTGCTTACGACCTGGGCGAGGCCTCGAACGAGTCGCTGCGCCTCGCGCTGGTCTCGATCGGCGTCTCGGCGGCGTTCGTGTGGCTGGGCGCGCGCGGCAAGGAATGGCGCGCGCCGTCCTGGGTCGTCACCGTCGCGAACCGGCCGCTCGATCCGCGCACGCTCAGCCGGCTGATTCCGCTCTGCTTCGTCCTCGGCATGCTCAATTTCGCGTATGCCGTCGACTTCGACATCCCGGAGATGTTCTCGTACCTCGGCGCCAGCCGCTGGAGCGCGCCGTGGGCGCGCGGTCAGCTGGGCGGCTGGGGCTCGTTCATCGATCAGATGCCGTATTTCGGCTACGTGCTGCCGAGTCTCACCGCGCTGCTCATCGCCAAGCGCGGGCTGTGGCGCTTCGAATCGCTGTTGGCGATCGGCTGTTCGGTGATCATGCTGCTGTTCCTCTCGCAGGGCGGCGGCCGCCGCATCATCGGCGTCACGGTCGGCGCCGCGCTGCTCGTCTGGGTGCAGGCCAACCCGGGACTGCGTCCCAAGAACATCCTGATCATCGCCGTCAGTGCCGTCGGCCTGGCCTGGGCCTCGCAGTTCATCCTCAACATCCGCTCGGCCGGTGTCGAGCGGTTTCTCGAGACCGGCAGCGACTACGACTATCTCCACGTCGACGACAATTTTCTCCGCCTCGCACAGGTGATCGACCTGGTGCCGGCCAGGCGCGATCATGTCGGCTCCCAGCAGATCGTCTTCACGCTGGTGCGGCCGGTGCCGCGTGTGTTCTGGCCGGGTAAGCCGATCGATGCGGGATTCGATCTGGCACGGGAAGTCGGTCTGAAAGGAGTCAGCTTGTCGACGACCATCGTCGGCGAGTGGTACCTCGCCTTTGGCTGGTTCGCCGTGGTGATTGGCGGTTGGTTCCACGGCCGCCTGGCGAAGGCGGCCAACCTGATTCGCGACGAGGGCCGGGCCGCCGGCAATCCGATCGTTTACGCGCTGGCAGTGATGGTGCTGGTGGCCGGTCAGCGGTCGATGCTGGACCTCGTGGTGATGAGCTACGCACTGGTCGCATGGTGGGCGGTCAATCGGTTCCTGTCGCGCCGCCACCAGGAAGCCGCCGCGCACGGATATTACTGATGGCCGACCGCAGCGATCCGTCGAGCGTCCTGGCCCAATGGGGCAATGCCGACACCGGCCCCGGCTCGTTGAACGGCGCCGACGGCGTCGCCGTGTCCGACGCGGTCCTCCGCGTCGTGCGCGAGCTGCCCGGCGTCACGCGGATCTGCGACCTGGGCTGCGGGAATGGCTTCACCGCCTCGCAGCTGGGCGAGCGCGGCTACGAGGTCGTCGGCGTGGATGCCTCGCAGCGGCTGCTCGATATCGCGCAGGCCCATTACGCGTCGCCGCGGGTGCGCTTTCATCACGGCTTGATCGAGCCGGAGCTGGTCGACGCGCTGGCCGGCCCGCCGTTCGACCTCGTGATCTCGATCGACGTGATCGAGCATCTCTACCGGCCGAAGACCTTCGTCGAGACGGCCGTGCGGCTGCTGAGACCCGGCGGCACGGTGGTGGTGTGCACGCCCTACTACGGGTATCTGAAGAACCTCGCGATCGCCGCCCTCGGACACTGGGATCAGCATCACGGCGTGCACTGGGATGGCGGTCACATCAAGTTCTTCAGCACGCCAACCCTGACGACGCTGCTCGAGAGTGAGTTCGCGGTCCAGGCGTTTCACTATCACGGCCGATTGCCCTGGCTGTGGAAGAACATGATCGCTGTCGCGCAGCGTCCGGGCTGACGCGAGCGCCGATGACAGGATGAGAATCCTTCACATCTCCGCATCCTATCTTCCGGCCACTCGCTACGGCGGCACGATCATCTCGGTGCACGGGCTGTGTTCCGCACTGGCGGCCCGCGGCCACGACGTGCACGTGTTCACGACCAGCGTCGACGGACCGGGGGATTCCGCCGTGCCCCATGACACGCCGACCATGCTCGACGGCGTGACCGTCTGGTACTTCCAGTCTCAATTCGCGCGCCGCATTTACTGGGCGCCGCACCTCGCCCGGGCGCTCGACGCCCAGGTCGCGCAGTTCGACGTCGTGCACACGCACGCGGTGTTTCTCTGGCCGATGTGGGCCGCCATGGCGCGCGCGCACCAGGCCCAGGTCCCATACGTCGTCTCGCCACGCGGCATGCTCGAGAAGGACCTGATCGAACAGAAGAGCACCGCGATCAAGGCGGCGCTGATCGGTTTCATGGAGAAGCGCTACCTGGAACGCGCGGCGGCGATTCACGCGACGAGCCGGCGTGAAGCGGATGAACTGCGAAAGTTCGGCTTCGACCTCCCTCCGATCTACGAGGTGCCCAACGGCGTCGATCTTGATCTGGCCGGCGGCGCGCCGTCGCCGGCCATTCACGAGGCGTTGCGCGGCGGGCCGTTTGCGCTGTTCCTCGGCCGCATCAGCTGGAAGAAGGGGCTGGATCGCGTGGTGGCGGCGCTCACCCATGCGAGGGATCTGCGGGTGATCGTCGCCGGTCCCGACGAGGCAGGCCATCGCCGCGTGGTGGAGGAGCTCGCCGCGCGAGCCGGCGTGCGCGATCGGATCGTCTTCGTCGGCGACGTGCGCGGGGCCGACAAGACCGCGCTCCTGTCGTCGGCGATGTTTCTGGTCCTCGCGTCGTATTCCGAGAACTTCGGCAACGTGGTCCTCGAATCCTTCGCGCACGAGCGGCCGGTGGTGGTGACGCCCGAGGTCGGCCTCGCCGATTGTGTGCGCAACGAAGGCGCCGGTCTCGTGGTCAGCGGCGATCCCGCCGCACTCGGCGGAGCGCTGGCCACGCTGGCCGCCGACGCGCCGTTGCGCGCGGCGATGGGCGCGCGGGGACGCGCGGCGCTGGAGCACTTCCGGTGGCCCTCGGTGGCCGAAGGCATCGAGCACATCTACGACGACATCCGCGCGAGGCGGCACTGATGCTGGATCGCATCACGCCGCTCGTCCTCACCTACAACGAGGCGCCGAATATCGGGCGGACGCTCGAGAAGCTGTCCTGGGCGCGCGAGGTCGTGGTGCTCGATAGCTGCAGCACCGACGAGACGGCGGCGATCGCGTCACGCTTTCCCAACGTCCGGGTCGTGGCGCGGCCTTTCACGACGCTGGCCGAACAATGGAACTTCGGCCTGCGGGAAGCCGGCATCGCCTCGGATTGGGTGCTGGCGCTCGACGCCGACTACATCCTGCCTGATGGCTTCGTCGAAGAATTACGCGGGCTCGATCCGGATCACGGCGCCGACGGCTTCCGGGCGTCGTTTCTCTACTGCGTGAACGGCGTGCCGCTGCGCAGTGGCGCCTATCCGCCGGTCGTGGTGCTGTTCCGGCGGCTGAAGACGCACGTTGAGCAGGACGGCCATTGCCAGCGTGCGCGCGTGGCGGGCACGGTGGCCGGGCTGCGGCAGCCGATCCATCACGACGATCGGAAATCGCTGACCCGCTGGCTTTCGTCGCAAGCCAATTACATGCGGCTCGAGGTCGACAAGCTGCTGGCCGCACCGGCCGGCTCGCTGGCGACCATCGACCGGCTGCGAAAACTGATCGTGGTCGCGCCGCCGGCGATGTTCCTGTATTGCTATCTGTATCGCGGCGGGATCCTGGACGGAGTGCCGGGCCTCTTCTATGCGGCCCAACGCGCCGCGGCGGAGCTGATTCTCTCGCTCTACCTGCTCGAGCGTCGATTACCGGGGCGTTAGCTGGCGAGGCGCGCGAACAGCGCACGGCGCGCGGGCGGGTGTTTCAACAGCGCCATGATGAAATCACGATGCGTGTTGAACCGCGCCGTCTGGCGGACCAGCGGCAGGATGCCGTCGGTGGTGGCCAGCGTGAAGAGCGCGTCGATGTCGGAGTCGCGCATCTTCTGGGCGACGAATCGCAGCGCGAGCTGGGCGCTGAACTCGGATTGAAAGCGGTCCCGCCAGCGCCGCTGGTATTCCATCAGGGCGCGCGCCGATAGATCCCCCGTGGCGAGCCGCGCCGACAGCACTTCGGCCGCAATCTCGCCGCTGATCACGCTGTAGTAGATCCCCCCGCCCGTGGTCGGCTTCACGAGCCCGGCGGCATCCCCGACCGCCAGCACACCATCCGCCACCGTGCGTCGCACGCTGCCGAGCGGCAGCATCTTGCGGCGCGGCAGCACGTCGCCGGGCGCCGAGACCTCCCAGGCCTCCCGCACCCGCGCCAGCATCCTCGAAAAATAGAGTCCCGCATCGCCGTCGGCCATCACGCCGATGCGCGCGAACGTGCCGGAGGCGCGCTGAACGGGTACCGCCCACGCGAAGCCCTTCGGGGCGATCTCCGATCCAAAGTGGACTTCCACATCGCCGGGCCGTCCGGCCGGCAGCTCGAGCTGCGCCGACTGCAGAAACGTGGTCGGCATGCCGAGGCCAAGCCTCTTCTGGAACTGGTAGTTCGCGCCACACGCCAGGATCACCGCGCGCGCCAGCACCGATTCGTGCTCCGCGAACGAGACGCGCTGCCCGCCGGACTCCGGCTCGATCTGCGTGACCCGCCGCCCGCGCAGGATCTCGGCGCCGGCTTTTTCGGCGCGCTCGCCCAGCGCCGCGTCAAAGGCCTGGCGATCGATGACCACCGCCTCGGTGGAGGCCGTGGTGTATTCGAAAGAGTGCCTGGCCGGCGCGACAAACCGGACGGTGGAGAGCGGGTTGAGGACGATGCCGGGCGGGAGCTCCAGGCGGCTCACCAGGTCCTCCGCCAGGACGCCGGTGCAGTGCACCGGCATGCCGACGTGATCGTGCTCTTCGAAGACGGCGACGTGCCACCCGGCGGCGGCCAGGCCGAGTGCGGCCGCCATGCCTCCGGGGCCTCCACCAACGATCGCGACGTCCAGCATCCGCATCAAATTATAACTGCCTGCCGGGGCGATCAAACCTTCTTGCCACGGTGTTCCCACTTTCCGCGAGCGGTGATCCAGAACGACTGCAGGATGAGCCGCACGTCGAGGCAGAACCCCGCCCGGCGCTGATAGAACAAGTCGTACTTGAACTTGGCGGTGCGCGGGAGGTCCCGCGGCGCGCGAATCTGCGCGATGCCGGTGAGGCCGGGCCGCACGCGGTGACGCGCCTCATAGCCCGGAATCTGATCGAGACGCAAATGGCGGCCATCGGCGGTGGTGTCGGCCTCACCCGGCCGCAACGGCCGCGGACCGACCACGCTCATGTCGCCGCGCAGGATGTTCCATAACTGCGGCAGCTCGTCGAACGCGGTCTTGCGCAGCACCGCGCCGACGCGCGTGACGCGCGGGTCGCCTTCGGTGGCCTGCACGGCGCCGGTCAGCCGTTCGGCATCGACGATCATCGACCGGAACTTGTAGGCCATGAAGACGCGGCCATAGAGGCCGACGCGTTCCTGCGTGAAGAAGATCGGCCCGCCGTCTGCCATCTTGATCGCCACCGCGATCGCCGCCGCGATCGGCGAGAACACCAGGAGACCGGCGGCGGACACCGCGATATCGAAGAGGCGCTTCATGCCTGCGCCACCTCGCGCAGCACCTGCGCGTGTCTCGCCACCTGCCGTTGGCGGGAATACTGTTCAGCCGCGGTGCGGGCCCGTTCGCCCATCTGCAGACGGCCGGCCGGATCGTCAGCCAGCCGCGTGATGGCCGCGGCGAGCGCCGCCGCGTCGCCAGGCGTCACGAGCGTTCCGCATTGATGCTTCTCGGTCAGCGTGGCCACTTCGCTGCTCGCTTCAACAGCCGCAATATACGGCCGGCCCGCGGCCAGCACGGGATAGAGCTTGCTGGGCACGATGTAGCCGGCGAGGCCGGGTTTCAACGAGACCAGGCAGGCGTCGCTCGAGGCATACGTCCAGCGCAGTTGATCGCGCGGCTGAAACGGCAGGAACCGGACGTTGGTCAGCTGCCGCGCCGCCGCCGCTGATTCGAGCGCGGCCTTCCGATTGCCGTCGCCGATGAACAGGATGAGGACATCGGACCGGCCGGTGAGCAGTGCCGCGGCCTCAATCACGACGTCGAGATTCTGCGACAGCCCGATGTTCCCGGCGTGCAGCAGCACAAAGCGGCGATCGAGGTCGTGCTGGCGTGCGAAGGCGTTGGTTTTCTCGGACGGCACGATCGCCGCCGTGTCCG
>Ga0190265_10001391_pt1 | contig 15894 bp, 18 predicted proteins | sample Popmic124T_FD_133135 | JGI IMG/M metagenome (GOLD analysis project Ga0190265, IMG submission 133135) | Populus adjacent soil microbial communities from riparian zone of Indian Creek, Utah, USA - 124 T | ecosystem: Environmental > Terrestrial > Soil > Riparian zone | place: USA: Utah | collected...
CCGGCATCGCCGTCCTCGTCGCCGCGTATCGGCGCGCCAGTGGCGAGGGCGAGGGCCGCCTTCGCTTCATCCGCAGCCAGGCGACCGGCGTGCAGCGGGTGATGGAGGTCACCGGCCTGGAGAAAGAGTTGCCCTTCGTCGCTTAAGCGACGGCGGGGGCGAAGCGCGCCACGGCCTGCTCCGGATCTGGAAAGACCTCGCCGCGCACGATGCAGCCGTCGCGCGCCTCCCAGATCCAGGCGACGGGAACATCGCGAATGCCCAGCTCGCGGCTGCGCGCGTAGACCCGGCCGCGGACCAGGATCGAGTCGCCGCGACGCTCGACCAGGCTCGGCGTGATCAGCAGCTCTTCCCAGACTGTGGCGATGTCGGAGAGGTAGTCATGCAGGCCGGCGCGGCCGCTGTAGGGAGCGTCGCGGCCGACTGCCTCGGCGGTGACAACCGGGAAGAACTCCATCCGCTCGTCGCATAGCTTGACGATCCCCGCCTCGTCGCGCTCGTTGAAGCAGGCGTAGAGGCGCTCTACAAGCTCCACCCGCGGGTCAGACATCGCCGGCTCCCAAGCCCACAGCGGCGGCGAGCGGCGGCTCGGCGCCGGGCCGTGGCGCCGCTGCGGAATCGGCCGAGGCGCGGGCGATGGCGAGGATCGCGACGTCGTCGTCGAGATTGCCGTCGGTGAAGGCGTGCAGAGAGGCCTCGAGCCGCTGCAGGGCGAGCGATGGGTTGCCGGCCCCCCGCAGCTCGTCGCGCAAACGCTCCTCGCCGTAGCGCTCGTCCTGCCCCTGGGCCTCGGCAATGCCGTCGGTGACGATCACAAGCTGTTGGCCCGGCTTGATCTCGCTATGCGTGATCTCCCAGCGGGCATCGGGAAATGCGCCCAGCACCGGGTCTGCGCTCGCCGCCTCGCTGACGTCATCGCCGTCGACGAGCAACGGCGGCGGGTGGCCGGCGACCGCGATCCGCGCCGGCTCGCGGGGGTTCTCAGAAATCGTCACCGCGGCAACGCTGCACAGGGCGGCGTCGCCGCGGGCAAGGAGGACCCGGTTGAGGGTCGAGAGAGCGACCAACGGATCGGCGTTGAGCAAGGTCGCGGTGCGCAGGGTGTAGCGCGCCACCGCCGTTACCGAGGCTGCGTGGGCGCCACGGCCGGTGACGTCGCCGATCGCCAGCATCCAGCCCCCCGGCGCCCGGAAGACGTCGTAAAAATCGCCGCCGACTTCGTTCTCAGCCCCAGCCGGCCGGTACATCGCCGCGATCGACCAGCCGGGGATATGCGGCAGCGGCGAGGGCAGCAGGCCGCGCTGCAGCGTCTCGGCAATCTCGGCGCGGGCGCGCTCCGCCCGCTCGAGGTCGGCAAAGAGCCCGGAGTTGTCGAGCGCGAGGGCGATGCGGCCGCTGAGGATCCAGGCGAAGCGGGCGTCCTCGCGGCGGTAGCGACGGCGCGACCAGGCGACGGCGATCGTCAGCGTTCCCGTCACTTCGCCACGCGCCTGCAGCGCGACGGTGATGGCGGAACGCAGCCCCAGGCTGCGCAGGAACTCGAGATCCGCGGCGTCGTGGGCGAGCTCGCGCAGATCCTCCTCGGTCATGCGCTCGTAGAAGCGTGGCTCGAGCGAGGTTCGACGGCCGCCATCCACCATCGACGGCGGAGTCGAAGGCAGGCGTTCCGCCAAGGCGCGCTCGAACTCCGGCCGGCCCCCCGGCCCAACCCCCACCGCGGCCCGGCGAGGCACCCGATCCTCGTCGATCACGTCGATCATGCAGAAGTCGCCGAATTCCGGGACGAGGATCGCGCAGATCGCGTCGAGGGTCTCCTCGAGAGAGCCGGCGGCATCGGAGACCGTCGCGATGTCGCCGAGGATCTGGAAGCGCTGGCGCGCCTTGCGCTCGCGCGCGAAGAGGACGACGAGAAGGGCGGCCAGAGCCACGAGCGCCGCGACCGCTATCTCAATCCAGGCCACTCCTCACCCCCTCCGATCGCTCGTTCGCTCTACTGAAAAGACAGTACTACCACCCGCACGAATGTCCAACACGCCAAAGCCACGCGCGCGTCAGGAAAGGGACCCGCTATTCAGACCGATTTGCCCGGGAAGCGAGCCTCAGGCGATGCCCTCGAACTCGTACTCGCGCAGGAAGCCCTCGAAGAGGCGGCGGTGGCCCTGCTCGTCGCGGAGGATCTCGATCACCATGTCCTGGGTGACTGGGTCGACGCCCTCGGTCTCCTCCACCAGGCGCGTGTAGTGCTCGATCGCCCCGGTCTCCGCTTTGATCACGCCACGGATGACGTGCACGATGTCGGTCTGGTGCTCGGGCGGCTGCAGGAAGGACTGCTCGGCGGCGAAGTCCTCAGAGCCCGGCACGATCCCGTAGAGCTCCTTGATTCGGTCGGCGAACTGCTTGGCGTGGCCAAGCTCCTCTTCGACGTCCTCCGCCAAGGACTCCTTGATCTCCTGCGCGCGCACGCCATCCAGATTGACCGAGGCGGCGATGTAGCTCATCACGGTCTCGATCTCCATCCAGTAGGCCTTGCGCAGCAGCTCGACCACGCGCTCTCTCGCCTCCAGGTTGGCGCTGTCGAAGATGCCCTTGCTCGGGGACGTCGCTGAAGCCTCCATCGCTCCTCCGTTCTCGCTTGCGGTAAGCGCCTGCTACCCGCCTGGCAATCGCTCAATCGCTCAAAGACCCATCCGGTCGCTTCCTATACTGGGTATTGACCCGTTTGTCCCACTGAAGAGAGGGGTGCGGTCGACGTATGGAGGAGAAGCAGCGCACCACGCGTGGCGTGTTCCCTCGCGGCTGGCCCGGCGGGCGATCGCAATTGCTTACCGAGTGCCTGATCGAGGGCCTCGATCCCAGCATCGACGTAACCGCGCGCTTTGTCCAATTGGCCGAGCGGCGCGTTCTCGACAGGGACGGCGCCCCGGTCCCGAGCCTGATCGTCGCCGGCAAGCGCTACGCGAGTCGCGAGGAGGCGGTCGAGCACGAGATGCGAATCGAATCGCTTCCCAACCGCGCAGCCACCGTCAAGCCCGCCGGCCGCAAACGGGCCGAGCTGATCGAGGACGGCGCCCCTGCGGCAGCTCTGGAGTGGCAGTGGGAGCCACTGCACGCCACCGTGGAAGCCTGGGTCGAGGAAATCCGCCCCGGCCTGAGTCAGGTCCACGTCAACGTCGCCAACCGGCTCGAATGGGACGGCGGCGCCGACGAGCAGGCGACGCTGCGCGCGTTCTACTTGACCGCAGTCGTCTTGCACAGCCCCGACGGCGCCTTCGCCTCCCTCGCCGCGCCACCACCGCATCTGCGCGAGCAGGCTGCGATCTGCCACAACGAGGGCCTCTGGCCCGTCCCGGTCGGCGAGGTTGGGGACCGGCGCACGATCCTCGCCTCGCCGCTGCCGCTCGAGGATTACCCCGCGCGGCCCCACCGTAGGGCTCAAGCCACCTCGCTCTGAGATAATCGCCCTCTTCGGGGCGTGGCGCAGCCTGGTAGCGCGCACCGTTCGGGTCGGTGAGGTCCCCGGTTCAAATCCGGGCGCCCCGATTTTTGTAGCACAATACGTGCTACGCTGATAGCGTGAGCCGATCCATTCATGTTCGATTGGACGACAGTTCAGCCGCTGCCCTGAGGGTCGTTCGGGGTAGCGGGTCGAGCGATTCTGAGGCCGTTCGCACCGCCCTCCGAGAGGCCGCCGCCAGCCGCAGGGCACGTTCCTCGATCGCCGAGGAGGTCGAGCGACTCGCCGCCGATGAGGCCGATCGGGCCGAGATGCAGGCCATCCGCGAGCAGATGTCTGACCTCGCCCCGAAATCGCTCGACTGAAGTGGTTCGCGGCGAGGTATTCCGCCTGCCCCCGCCGCGAGGCGCACGCGGACGTGAGCAGCGAGGCGCCCGTTACGCGATCGTCGTCCAGGCCGATGAGTTCATGGCCCTGAGCACGATTCTCGTCTCGCCCACCTCGACAAGCGCCCGTCCGGCCACGTTCCGGCCGTCGATCGAGCTGGACGGCGAGGAAACGCGGGTCCTCGTCGAGCAGACCACCGTCGTGGATCCGCAGCGGCTTGGGCCGTCCGCCGGCCGCCTCGATGCTGGCGAGCTGCGAGCCGTGAACGAAGCACTCGCCCTAGTCCTTGGCCTCTGACGGTCGACAAATCCACGCTGCATAGGCTGGTCATGTGGCCCTTTCTTGGCTTAGCCATGCGGTTTCCGCGTCCCCTTGCGCGACCATCGTGCCGACATCGCAGGAAGATCGAGCCCGCGCTGCGATTCCTATTCAAGCGCACCGAGTATCGTCTGGTACTCACTGTATTACCTCGTACCGCTTAGTATCATTGGGTTCTGCTAGCCTATGGCCCATACAACCGAGGAGGACCGAATGGCACAGCAGGATCACATCCGTCTCCAAGACCGCGATGTTCCGTTCGAGCGGACGCGGCTTCCGATTGACCAGCTCACACTGGATCCGCAGAACCCGCGCATCCAGTACCTGATCGGTAGGCACGCCGAACCGGTTTCGCAGGATGAGCTTGACGAGCTCCTGTGGGCGAAGGATCAGGTCAAGGGGTTGGGGCAGGCGATCCAACAGAACGGCGGCGTCTACGACCCGCTCATCGTGCAGAAGCTCGACGGCCGTTATGTCGTTCGGGAGGGCAACAGCCGCACCGTGGCAGTCAGGCATGTCGCCGAGCAGCACGCCGACGACAATCGGTACACCACCGTCCCAGCAATGGTGTTCGACGAGGAGCTCACCGAGGATGACCTCGCGGTGCTGCTCGCGGACATGCACGTCACGGGCAAGATCCGCTGGGACGCGTACGAGCAGGCCAAGCATGTCTCGACGCTCTACCACGTGCATGGCAAGACCTACGACTGGCTCGCCACTCACCTACGTTTGAGTAAGTCGAAGATCACCCAGCAGCTGAAAGCGTACGGGTGGACCACCGACTACCTCGGCGAGAACGAGGATCCCCGGAACATTGAGAAGTTCGCGTTCTTCTACGAGCTTGCGCGCAAAAGGGACCTCGCCGCTCACTACGCGGACGACCTCGCCTTTCAGCAACAGTTCAAGCGTTGGCTGACCGAGGGGAAGCTCAACGACTCGAAGCAGGTTCGCCAACTGGCGACGATCCTCGAGAACGATCAGGCGACCAAAGTCCTCGACGAGGAAGGATGGGGGCCGGCGGCATCCGTGCTGATCCGCGAAGACCCGGCGCTAGGCAGCGACCTCTACGACGCCGTAAAGCGCGCCACGGAGAAGCTGTCCAAAGCTCCATTCGACGAGATCCGCGACCTCGCCCATAACAAGCAGAAGCTGCTTATGCTGCGCAACCTGCACAGGGCCGTCGAGGACCTGGCGACGCAGGCGGACGTGTCGCTATGAGCGCACCGTTCACAGGCCTGAACCGGCCAATCCGCCTCAGGCCCCGCTCGTCCGGTGGGAGGCCGCGACTAAAGCAGGTTGCGAGCAACGACTCGTACCCAGTGAATGTCGACACCCGGCTCCTCGTCTGGCAGCGCGACGGCGGCAGATGCCGCAGCTGCGGCTCCCACACCGACCTCCACTTCGACCACGTGATTCCCCGCTCATGGGGAGGGTCCAGCATGGCTGAAAATGTGCAGGTTCTCTGCCGCCCTTGCAACCTCCGAAAGGGCGCGAGCCTCATCGACCGGGGTGTCTAGGCGGGCGCCGCGTGCTTCGGTTCTCGGTAGCGGGAGGGGGGGACCACGTGAAGCAGGTGTGATGCACGGCCGCCCTTCTGGCCCTTGCCAGAGCAGCGATCGAGGCCTCGGCTACCAGATCGCCAGTGAGCGAGGGTGATCGTGATCGCGGATCGCCCGATCTTTGGTCACGAGGCCAAGGCCATGCTCGACGACGGTCGCGTAGATCAAGCGATCGGCGGGGTCCCTTGGGAACGAGGATGGGAGGGCGACGGCGGTGTCCGCAATCGCCGGGGTCATACCGATCGTTCGCAACTGCGCGGCGAGGCCCTGCAGCCATGATCGGATCGGAACGGTGACGGTGATCCGCTCATGCCTCGCCAGCCACGCCAGCTCATACCAGGAAATCGCTGACACGACGAGCTCGTCCGCTTCTTCGAGGGCTTCGCGCGCCGTGGGGCTGACCCGTTTTGGCTCCGCAGACCACCAGTGGACGACGTGGGTGTCGAGCAGAATCGCGCTCACCTATGAGGCGTTCCAGGCCTCGCCGGTGGAGAACAGGCCCTCCTCATCCTCGACCGCAGTCATCGCCACACCCTCGAACGAGCCCTTGAGAGAGAGCGCGCCAAACGCGGGTACGAGGCGGGCTACCGGGCGGCCATGCTTAGTGATCTCGATCTCCTCGCCAGCGGCGGCATCGTCCAAGAGACGAAGGATCGTTGCCTTTGCGTCAGTTGCAGTCACTTGTTTGGCCATATGGACAGTATAGCGGTCAGATAAAGCAAGTAGCGCGAGTGGGGATTCAGAGCCCGAGGTCGCGCACGCCGCGCTCGTCCCAGCCGAGGTGGTGGGCGATCTCGTGGCGGACCGTGCGCTCGATTTGGGCGCGCAGCAACACCGGGTCATGGCCGAAATCGCGCTCCAGGGTGTCCTGGTAGATGACGATGTGATCTCGGTAGTCGTCGCGGGCGACGGTGTCGCCGATGTAGTGGCCGTAGGCGTGATGTTCGCGGCCGAGATGGGAGACGAGGATCGGGATCCCCTCGACGACCTCGCGGAAGTCCTCCGGCAGGTCGTCGATCGCGGCGGCGACCAGTTCGTCGAACTCGCTCGGCGGCTGCTCGGGCGGCGGCAGCTTGGCGAGCATCTCGCTGCGCTCGACGATCTGGCGGAACTCCGGCTCGGGCATCTCCTCGCCGATCGCCATCACCGTCAACCAGGCGGTGATCAAGACGATCGCGAAGATGCCCGCCAGCAGCGCCAGCAGCCCTCCGACCCCGTCGAACGACGGCGGGTTGAGCAGCAGCAAGACCAGCCCGGTGATGAACGCGACCAGCGCCGCCGCTCGCAACGGTGGGCCAAGCGTCTCTCTCATACGACGAGGGTAGCGCCGAAAATGAGCCTTCAAGAGGCCCAAGAATTGCGCTTAGATCTCGACCTCACCCGCGGCCTGCAGGTCGAGGTCGTAGATGAAGGCGCGTACCTGGGTGTCGGCGGGCAGGAGCTCGCAGTCCCTGACCGCTTGGACGTCCTGCGCGAGGGCGCGCAGGGGATCGTCGATGGTGAGGAAGTCGATCTCTGATTCGGCGCCCTGGGGGAGCAGCTCGCGGATCTCCTCGCCGGTGTGCTTCGCCATCGCGCAATCGGTGTGGTGAACGATCATCACTCGTTCGATCCCCATCGCGCAGGAGACCGCCAGGGAGCGTAGGGCGTCGTCGGTCGCGCGGCCGCCCGCGTTGCGGACGACGTGCGCCGTGTTGGGCCACTCGTCGAGGAATCCGACGGCGTCAAGGCGAGCGTCCATGCAGGTGAGGATCGCGGTGTGAGGCATCTGCGGGCTCATGGCCGCGGCATCCTAGAACGAAGAGCGAGGCTCACACCGTGCGGCCTTCGGCCTCGAGCAGCGCCTCGGCCAGTAGACGAACACCGCGGTCGATCGCGGGCTCTGAGAGGCAGCCGAAGCCGAGCACCAGGCCGGGGGGGCCGGCGGGATTGAAGCGGTGCAAAGCGAGTCCCTCGACGCCGACGCCGCGCGCAGCGGCGGCGGCTGCGAGGGCTGCCTCGTCGGTCCCATCCGGTAACTCGACCAGCTCATAGAGACCGGCGGCCCCCGCGGAGACACGAGCCTGTGGCAGTCGCCGAGCAAGCGCCTCGAGCAGCGCCTCGCGGCGGCGCTGGTAGCGCAGGCGCATGCGACGGATGTGGCGGTCGAGCTCGCCGCGCTCGATGAAGTCGTGCAGGGCAAGCTGCCCGATCGCCTCCGAGCCGGAGTCCTCGACCGCCTTCGCCTGGATCAGCGACCAGGCGCTCCAGGAGGGCAGCAGAGCCCAACCGAGTCGCATGCCCGGGGTCAACCGCTTGCTCGCCGAGCCGATGTAGAGGACGCGGTCGGGAGCGAGACCCTGCAGGGCCCCCAAGCCACTGCCGTCGTAGCGGTACTCGGCGTCGAAGTCGTCCTCGACGATCAGCCGCTCGCCCTCTTCCGCCCACTCGATCAGGGCGGCGCGCCGCTCGCGACTGAGGATCGCGCCACTGGGGAACTGGTGTGCCGGGGTGACGACAACCGCGCTGGCCGCCGTGGAGCGGAGGTCGTCGACCCGGATTCCCTCGCCGTCGACGGCGACCGGGACGACCTCGAGCCCGGCCTGTTCGACGATCAGGCGATGGGGGTGCCAGCCGGGATCCTCGAGCGCGACCCGTTCGACGCCGCGATCGGCGAGCCAGCGGCAGAGCAGCGAGAAAGCCTGGGTGAAGCCGGTGCAGACCATCAGCTGCTCGGGCTCGGCGGCGGCGCCACGGACGCGGCCCAGGTACTCGGCGAGCGCTTGGCGCAGGGCGGGCACGCCGCGCGGGTCGGGATAGCCGACGGCATCGAGCGGCGCCTGGCGCCACGCCGCCCGCAGCGAGCGCAGCCAGCGGTCGCGCGGGAATCCAGCGAGGTCCGGCAGGCCGGGATGGAAGCTGAGCGGGAAGCTGGGCAGCATCGAGCGGGCCGGGGGGCGCGCCCCGGAAGCGCGGACCGTCCGTGCCACCCGGACCGGCGCTCCTTGCCTGGTGATCAAGTAGCCCTCGGCGACGAGCTGGCTGTAGGCCTCGGTGACGACACCCCGCGAGATTCCCAGCTCGCTTGCCAGCGCCCGGCTTGAGGGAAGACGGGCGCCCGCGGCAAGGCGGCCCGCCTGGATGTTCTCCCGGATCGATCGCTCGACCTGTTCGTGCAGTGGCGCCTCGGCATCGCGCTCGAGCTCTATCAGCAGACCCGGGCTCCCAACTGGACCATTAGAGCGCGCCATTACTGGAACTGTATATCGATCCAGTACGGGCGTAGAGTGGTTCTCTCCACGGACAGGAGGATCGTCATGGCGCAGCAGAACGGCACGAGGAAGGGCGCGATCACCATCGTCGGCGGCGGGCTCGCCGGCCTCACCGCGGCCATCGCCTGCGCGGAAGCCGGTCGCCGGGTCCACCTGCTCGAGGCCCACGAGTCGCTCGGCGGGCGCGCCCGCAGCGCGGCGGGACCATACAAGGCGAACCTGGGGCCCCACGTGATCTACAAGGACGGCGCCTTCTGGGATTGGCTCAATGAGCGCGAGCTGCTGCCACCCTTTGCCGGACCGCCCCTTTCTGGAATCCGTTTCCGCTGGCAGGGGGTCGCAAGGCGCCTGCCGCCGTTGGGCGCGGTTCCCGCCGTGCTGCGCCTGCGCGGCCGCGAAGCTCCGATCGACACCGACTTCCGCAGCTGGGTGACGGCCCACAGCGACGAGCGCACCGCCGAGATGCTTTCCGCTGCCGCCGGCGTCTACACCTTCCACCACGATCCCGGCGAGCTGTCGGCCGCTTTCGTCTGGAAGCACTCGGTGCGGGTGTTGCTCAGTCCTCCCCCGACCGCGCGCTATCTGATCGGAGGCTGGAGCGCGCTGGTCGACTCCTTGGAGAGCCGCGCGCGCCAACTCGGGGTCGAGGTTGAGACCGGCCACCGCGTCGAGTCCCTGCCCGACGCGCCCTTGATCGTGGCGACTGAGCTCGGCCAGGCGCGTGCCCTGCTCGGTGACGACTCGCTCCAGTGGCCGGGCGGACACACCGTGTGCGTTGACCTTGGCCTCCGCCACCGTCGTGGCGACCCCTTCATCGTCTCCGATCTCGACGAGGCCGGCTGGATTGAGCGCTTCAGCGCCCCCGACCCCTCGCTGGCCCCCAGCGGCGAGGAGCTTGTGCAGGCGCAGATGCCGGTGCGACCCGGTGAGGGCGCCGAGGCGGCGCTGCGCCTCGATCGACTGCTCGACGTCTCGCTGCCCGCCCGTCGCGAGCGCGAGACCTGGCGTCGCCAGCAGGTGATGGACGGCCGCAGCGGACCGCTCGACTACCCGGGGAGGAGCTGGCGCGATCGTCCCGCGATCGACCGCGGTGACGGCGTCTTCCTGGCCGGCGACATGGTCGCCGCGCCCGGGCTCCTCTCCGAGGTCGCCTGGGCGAGCGCGGTCGAGGCCGCGAAGCTCGCAGTCGCAGCTACTGAGCCGCTGCGATCGCCCGCTCTATCTGGCTGAGCTCCGGGTTGTCCTGCAGGGCCTGGGTCCCGGCGGGGCCGCTGACGATCATCGCTTGACCGACGCGGATACCGAGGTCGCGACCAATCTCTTCGTAGCCCTTCAGGCGCGCCGCGATCTCCCCCTCCGTGCCCCCCTGCTCGTCGAGCTCGGCCTGCCACTCGAGCAGGTCGAGCTCACCGACCGAGCTGGCCAGGGAATCCATGAAACGCTCGCCAATCCCGAAGCGCTCGGCCTCGCCCTGGTTGACGAAGAAGAGGTAGGTGTACTGCCAGCCGTAGCCCTGCGCGGCGGCGGCCTCGGCGCCGAAGAATCCGAGCTCGAGCGGATTTGCCGCGATCGAGTAGTGGCGCATCAGCAGCTTCACCTCCCCCTCCCGCACGTAATCCTCAACGAGAGCGGGAATCGTGGTGAGGAACTCGTCGCGGCAGTTTCCGCATTGCAGGTCGTTGAAAACCTGGATCGCGACCGGAGCGTCGTTGGATCCGAGCCGGTCGCCTTCTTGCGGAATTCCTCCGAAGAGGCGCTGTGCGCTGGCGATGCCGTCGATCCGGACCACTTCGCGGCCCGCGTCTTTGGTCGAGATGTCGACGATCACGTAGGCCAGCGCCGCAAAGACGATGACGAAGCCGAGGACGACCCAGAGACGGCCCCGGCGGGGAATCGGAGTGACGGCTGCTTCGGACATCGCTGCATTATCGCGAGCCGCGGAATTGGCCCGGGTCCCGTAAAAAGCGGCGGATCCGTTTGACACGTCCGTTCGCCGGGGTAAAACTGGACATACCCGATTTCAACTACCTGGGAGGTCCGCTGTGGCCAATCACCTCACCCCGTCCGAGCTTGCCGACGAGATGCGCATGAAGCGGCAGGAGGTGATCGGCAAGTGCGTCGAGATGCACGTTCCGATCTTCCACGGCCGGATCGACAAGTCCCTCTTCCAGACCTCGCTGCGCCAGACCTCAGAACGTCACCGGCAACAACGCGGTTCGGCCGCCACTTAACCCTCGCCAGCGGTCTACTAGACTCCCCGCCGTGGAGGAGCGGGGAACCAACTCGACCACGCTCGCGGATCTACTTCCGCGTGCCGCGCGGCTCTACGGCAAAGCCCCTGCCGTGCAGTACAAAGACGGGGGCGCCTGGGTCAAGCGCAGCTTCGTCGAGGTCGAGGAGACGGTAAGGGCGCTGGCGCTTGGCCTGATCGATCTCGGCGTGGCCAAGGGCGACAAGGTCTCGATCCTCGCCAACACCCGGCCCGAGTGGACCTATTTCGACTTCGCCGCCCTCTCGATCGGCGCGACCGTAGTACCGATCTACCAGACCAACTCGCCCGAGGAGTGTCAGTACGTCCTCGAGAATTCCGACTCCAAGGTCGTCATCGTCGAGGACGACGAGCAGATCGAGAAGATCCGCAAGGTCCGCGACCAGCTGCCGAAGTTGGAGTCGGTGGTGCGGATGACTGGTTCCAGCGATGACGCGATCTCATTCGACGACCTCGCCTCACGCGGCGCCGGCCGCGACGCCGCCGAGTGGGAGCAGCGCTGGCAGGCGGTGAGCGCCGAGGACATCTGCACCTTCATCTACACGTCGGGAACGACCGGGCCGCCGAAGGGCTGCGTGATCAGCCACGGCAACTACCGGGCGATGCTCGACATGGTCAAAGAGAACAGCGTGATCGAGGGCGAAGACGTCACCTACCTCTACCTCCCCCTCGCCCACTCATTCGCCCTCTTGATTCAGCTTGGCAGCTTCGATCTCGGCGCCACGATCGCCTACTGGGAGCGCGATCCGCTGAAGATCATGCCGAACATGGCCGAAGTCAAACCGACTTACTTCCCCTCGGTGCCGCGCATCTTCGAGAAGATCTACACGATGGCGACCAGCGCCATGGAGAAAGAGGGCGGCCTCAAAAAGGCGATCTTCGATTGGGCGATCAGGGTCGGTGGCAAGATGCGCGCGGCGGAACGCTCAGGCCGCAAGCCCGGCTTCCTGCTGCGCAAGCAGTTCGAGTTCGCCGACAAGAAAGTCCTCTCGAAAATCCGCGGTCTGTTCGGTGGTCAGCTGCGACTCGCCGTCTCCGGCGCCGCCCCGATCAATCCCGACATCCTGCGCTTCTTCGACGCTGCCGGCGTCCTCGTGCTCGAGGGCTGGGGGATGACCGAGACCTCGACCGCGGCGACGATCTCCACCCCCGAGGACTTCAAGATCGGCACGATCGGCAAACCCTTCCCGGGCTGCGAGGTGAAGATCGCCGATGACGGCGAGATCCTGGTCAAGGGACCCAACGTCTTCCAGGGCTACTACAAGAACGAGGAGGCAACCCGGGAGACGATCGTCGACGGCTGGCTGCACACCGGCGACCTCGGCTCGATCGACGCCGACGGCTTCATCACGATTACCGGGCGCAAAAAGGACATCATCATCACCGCGGGCGGCAAGAACATCACTCCCGCCAACCTCGAGAACGAGATCAAGCAGCACCCGCTCGTCTCCCAGTGCGTCGTCGTCGGCGATCGCCGGCCTTATCTAGTCGCGCTGGTCACCCTCGATCCCGAAGAAGCGGTCGCATACGCGAACGAGCACGGGCTGCCCGAGGACCCGGGCCAGCTTGCCACCAACGGCGACGTGCGGGCAGCGATCGAAGCGCACCTGGCGAAAGTGAACGAGAAGTTCGCTCGGGTCGAGCAGGTCAAGAAGATCGCGATCCTCCCCCAGGACCTCTCCCAGGAGAGCGGCGAGCTGACCCCGACGATGAAGGTCAAGCGCGCGGTCGTCGCCGACAAGCACCAGGGCGAGATCGAGAAGCTCTACGCCGGCTGAGGCCGGGCGCCTGTCTCAGGAAGCTTCGCCGCGCAGCAAGGCGCCGGTGGTCTGCTCGAGCACACGGCGCCAGGCTGAGGCCTGCTCCGGCTCCTCTTCGGAGGCTCGCTCGACCGCGCGGCGAACGCGGCGCTCGGAGATCTCGAGGCCGTGGCGCTCGGAAATCTCCTTGTAGCGCTCGTAGTCCTGGGCGAGCGTGGCGGTGACCGACTCGAAGCCGTGGCGGGCGATCTGCAGCCGCCGCGAGTAGTCCATGATCGGCGTGCCGAACATCAGCTCGTCGTTGGGCTCGGGCTCGACCAGGATGATGTCGACGCCCTTGTATTTCTCCTGCCACTGCTCCACCGCCTGGTGCAGGCGGGCGTGGGCGATGAGGCGGAAGGCCTGGTTGGCGATGGCGGGGAGGCCCATGTCGGCGACCCGCCGCACGCGGGTGCCGAAGACGGTCGGGATCGTCTGCTCGAAATCGTTGACGTAGGGAACGAGGGGGTTGACGACGACGATGAACTTCGCCCCCTTCTCGACCGCGATGTCGACGTTCGTCGTCGAGCGGATGCCACCGTCGACGAGCTGGCGCCCCTTGAGGTCGACCGGCTTGTAGACGACGGGCAGCGCCGTCGAGCACTCGATCGCTTTCGAGATCGGCACGTCGTCCCAGCCGGGCTCGCCGAAGACGAGGCGCTCGCAGGTATCGAGGTCGGTAGCCGTCAGGTAGAGCTCGTTGTCGAGCAGGCGGAAGTCGTTGATCCGACCGGCGTCGCTGAGCGCTTGCTCGACGTAGTCGGCGATGCCCGCGTTCGAGTAGAGGCCGGCGGGGAGCGCCTCGGCCATGCCAACGCCGATGTCGATCGCCGAGAAATCGCCCATCTGCGCCAGGCGGCGCATCAGCTCGACCGAGCGCAGCGGCAGCATCGCCGCCTTCTGCAGGAAGCCGAGGTAGTTGAACTTCAGCACCTTGCTGAGGTCGAGATCCTCGAACTCGGAGGGCTCGCGCTTGTTGATCACCTGCATCATTTCGTCGGGCGTGACCCCGTTGGCGAGCATCGTCGCGACGAAGGACCCAGCACTGGTCCCAACGTAGACGTCAAAGTTATTGACGGTGCTGTTGACGGCGAGCAGGTCGAGCGCACGCAGGGCGCCGATCTCGTAGACACCGCCGGTGAAACCACCGCCGCCGAGAACCAGGGCGGTCTTCGAGGGTCGCTTGCGGCCTTTGCCGCGTTTGCGACGGGCGGGTGCCTCGATGTCGACGACTTTGCCCATAAACATGGATTATCCCAGAGGCGGTGGTCGGGCCGGATAGGGGGCGCCCGGTCGTTGCTGGGTTTTTCGCCAGATGACCCTCGGAACTCGGTAGCCGGCGGGGCGAAAAAGAGGACGCCGCTGCCGACCGGGCGCCCCCTATCCGGCCTCGCGAGGCGCTACCTTGCTTCGATTCTGTGTTGGAACGGACTATGAGGCGAACGTCGATCGTTTTCGGCTTGCTGCTGGCGCTCCTCTTGCCCTCACCGGCAAACGGGGCGGGAGGCGTTTGCCAGCAGATGCGGGAGCGGCTGGTTTCTGGTGGGGGGACGGCCAGTGGGCTGTTTGTGATCGACGCGGAGACCGGGAGGGCGGTCTGCGCGCGGGCGGCCAAGCAGCCTCGCTCGCTGGCCTCTAATACGAAGCTGTTCACCACCGCGGCCGCGCTCTCGCGGTTCGGACCGGAGTACCGCATCGTCACCCCGCTTCTCTCCGACGGCGGGATCGGCTTCAACGGCATCTTGCGCGGCAGCCTCTACCTGCAGGGAGCGGGCGATCCGGCGCTCGGGGCGCCGGCCTTCTACAACCGCTACCAGGGCGGGCTTGGCACCAATCTTCTTTCGCTCAAGGCGCAGCTCCGGGCCGCGGGGGTTCGCGGCGTCAGCGGGCGGCTCTACGCCGACGACACGATCTTCGATCGCCTCCGCGGCGTCGCCGATTCCGGCTACGCGACCAGCCCCTACATCGGCCCGCTCTCCGGCCTCTCCTTCAACTCCGGCTATCGCGGCTCGATCAGCCAGGGATTCTCCTCGGACCCAGCCGCGCTCGCCGCCTCGAAGCTGGCGCGCGCGCTCAACACGGCGGGAATCTCGATCCGCCCCGGGGTGGCGCGCGGCATCACCCCGACGCAGGCAAAACCACTGGCCAGCGTGCGTTCGCCGACGATGAGCAGGCTGGTCGAGATGACCAATGTCTACTCCCACAACTTCTTCGCCGAGATGCTGGTCAAGCTGCTCGGCGCCCGCTTCGGCGGGGCGGGGACCACCGCGGCTGGAACCGAGGTGGTCGAGCGCTTCGCCCGCGGCAACGGCGCGGCGATCCAGGCCATGGACGGCTCCGGCCTGACCCGCGGCAACCGCGCCTCGCCGTTCGCCGTCGTGCGGCTGCTGCAGGCGATGCGCGCCGGCGCAGTCGGCGATGAGTTCATCCAGGACCTGGCGCTCACCGGCCAGGAGGGAACGGTCGCCGACCGCACCGAGGGAACCGCCGCCTACGGCCGCTGCCGCGCCAAGACCGGCACCCTGACCGCGGTCAGCGCCCTCTCCGGCTACTGCTTCAACCGCAGCGGCAAGGTGATGGTCTTCTCGATCCTGATGGCCAGCGTCAGCGATCTCTACGCGGCTCACTACGAGCAGGACAGGATCGCCGCTTTGGTCGCCTCCTACTAGGGCATCCGACTACTCAAAACCTCGCGCCGATATCGTGCGTCGATGCCGGACGACCCCTACTTCGGACTCGAGCCGGCCTTTCTATGGCGGCATTTCGCCGCGCTCAACGCGATTCCCAGGCCATCGGGCCATGAGGAAGCAGCTCGCGAGTACGTCTGCCAAGTCGTGGAGGCGGCCGGCGCGGCGTA
>Ga0190265_10001392_pt1 | contig 15886 bp, 18 predicted proteins | sample Popmic124T_FD_133135 | JGI IMG/M metagenome (GOLD analysis project Ga0190265, IMG submission 133135) | Populus adjacent soil microbial communities from riparian zone of Indian Creek, Utah, USA - 124 T | ecosystem: Environmental > Terrestrial > Soil > Riparian zone | place: USA: Utah | collected...
CGTCGTACATACACTGACATCATGCGCAACATTCTGTGCTCGGCGCCTGGAGGAGTCATGAAGTAGCAGCTCGTTGGCCGTAGCTACGTTGTAGCTACAAAACAATCCGAGTAGTCGCCGCGCCTTATACCCGCAGCCCATCCCTCGAAAATGGTTTCGAGAGCTGGGCTTTTTTGTTTTCTCCCGCCGGAGGCTTCATGCGAACCCGCACCGCAGTACTCTCACTCCTCTTGCTTTCGATCGCCCCGATCGCGATAGGTCCGCCCGGGGCGATCGCCATGCCGGCAAGCCAGGCGCCCGAGTCCGACACCGTCGATAGTATCAGGCCGGGCGCACCAGGCACGGTCGACCTGAAGGTGCACCCTGTCTTTCTCCTGCGAACGGCGAGGCCCACGCTTATTCGACTCACGCGCTTCGACTCGGCCGGCCACGAATTGATGAGGATCGAGATTCGATCCCTGCCGAATCCGGCCAGGCCACCCCGACCCGCGGGAGCGCATTACCAGCGCGCGTTCTTCCATCCCAACCCGGTGTGCGATATTCCCGAGCTGAATCGCCAGGCGAACGTGCTCGGCCGTCTCTACTTCGAGCATTGCGAGACCTGGGATCCGGTGCCGGCAACTTTGCTGCACGTCGCGCCGGTCGGCGTCGACCCGCGGAACTACACCGAACGCCCGGCGTACAAACCGCTGTCGTTCCTCCGCTTGCCGGCATCCCATCGCAAGCACCACGAACGACTTAGTTCGGCATTGCGCGTGTCAGTGGCCGTAGGTACACTCCACAGTACGGGCCGATTTAAGCGAAGTTAGGCCCGCAAGACAATCCAGCAGGGCCTAGCCGCCCCGCTATCCCGTTACACGGATGGCGCCATCGATCTCGGGTTCAGTCCCGGGATGATGGCGCCTTTTCTTTTTACCCGGATCTCAGTGGCCGAATCGTACACGGTACAACTGGAGAGAGTGCAGGCCGCGATCGGCGCCATCGAGAGCGGCAACCAGTCGTACTCGATTCTCGGCCGCTCTTTCACAAAGGCGGATCTCCAGACGCTGTACGATCGCGAGGCGTTCCTTCGAACCAAGGTGGCGAAGGAAGCACGCGGTGGAATGCGCGTGGCGAGAGGAATCCCGTTGTGAGCCGCATCCATGTCGAACGGTCGCTGCTCGATCGAGCAATCGGTACGATCTCGCCCGGCGCCGAGCTAAGGCGCTACGAAGCCCGGGTAAAGCTCGAGGCGGCGTCCCGGTTCTTCGGCCGCGGCGGCTACGACGGCGGCAAGAGCGATCGCCCCGCACTCCGCGAATACCGGCCGATGAGTGGAGACGCCGACGACGCTATCTCCGCGGATCTGCCGTCGCTCCGCGATCGCGCCCAGGACCTGGCACGCAACAACGGAATCGTAGCGGGCGCTCTTTCGACTCACGCAATGAGCATCGTCGGGCCCGGCCTCGTTCCGCACCCGCGCATCGATCGAGATCTCCTCGGCTTGAGCGAAGCACAGGCAGAAGCGTGGCAGCTCCAGGCCGAGCGAATCTTCTGGGCGTGGGGTGGCACCACCAGCTGCGATCTGACTCGTCGCGCAAACTTCCTCGCGTTGACGAGCCTGGTCGTCCGCTCATGGTTCGAGAGCGGTGACCTCATTGCCATCCGTCGGTTCAAGGCGCGCAAGGGAGATCTCCTGGCGCTCAAGATCCAGCTCGTCGAAGCGGGCCGGGTGAGCAATCCGGACTACCGGCAGAACACCGATCGGCTGATCGATGGCGTCGAGATCGATGACGATGGAGCCGAGGTCGCCATTCACGTCGCCGATCGCTACCCCGTGGGTGGGTATGGAATGTCGGGCCCCGCAGTGTGGAAGCGAGTCGACGTCTACGGCGCCGACTCGGGTCTCCGGCAGGTGCTTCACATCTACAAGCAGGATCGCCCCGGTCAGACGCGCGGCGTTCCGATCTTCGCGCCCGTCATCGAGACTCTCAAGCAGCTCAGTCGACTGTCCGAAGCCGAGCTCATGGCGTCGGTCATCAATGCTTTCTTCACCGTCTTCATCAAGAGTGACACGGGTGACGACTCGGACATGGTCGCCGATATGGGGACTCCGGGAACGCAGCCGGTCACTCCCGCCGGCAGCTCCGTCTCCGACATTCGCCTCGGCAGCGGCTCGATCGTCGGTCTCGGGAAGGGCGAGAGCATCGAGGCCGCGGATCCGAAACGGCCCAACGCGAACTTCGATCCGTTCTTCAGGTCGTTCCTGAGTCAGGTCGGCGTCGCGGTCGATCTGCCGCACGAGCTCCTGATCAAGCACTTCACCGCGAGCTACTCGGCGTCGCGCGGCGCGATCCTCGAGGCCTGGCGCGGCTTCAACACTCGCCGCTCCTGGCTGATCGATCTCTTCTGCCAGCCCGCCTACGAATGGATGATCGGCGAGGCTGTCGCCCGCGGTTATCTCTCGGCGCCGGGATTCTTCGAGAATCCGCTGGTTCGCGCCGCCTGGTGCGAGGCGCAGTGGACCGGGCCCACGCAGGGCCAGCTCGATCCGCTCAGCGAGATGAACGCGCTCGAGAAGTCGATCGACCTTCGTCTCCGAAGCCGCCAGGAGATCGCGACCGAGCAGTACGGCACCGACTGGAACCGGACCGTCGCGCAGCTGGGCAAGGAGCGTAAGACTCTCGAGGAGCTCGGGCTCGATTCAGAAGACGTCTCGCAGCGTTTCGGCGCAGTGCTCCCACCCGGGCAGGCCGCGCCGGCGGCGAACCCGGCCGGATCCGGCAACGACGACGTCGACCAGAAGGACCGCGAGGAGATGGAGCAAGGCCAGGCCGAGCAGCTGCGCGTCGTCCTCGAGTCGATCGCTGCCATCCCTGCTGCCCTTGCCTCACTCCAGCTGCCGACGCCGCACGTCACGATCCCGGCTGGCGCGATCCAGGTGAGTGTCACCGCTCCCGAGCGCGCCCCGATGCGCAGGGTCGCCACGATGCCCGATGGGCGAACCATCACCCTTGAAGAGAGGCCCGTCAGCTAATGGCAATGAACGCATCCGACGGAGCCGCGCACGGAATTCTCGCCAGCGGCGTTGAAGTCACATTCCCCGAGGGATCGGTCCTCGAGCTCCGGACCGGAGCGCGCCCCGCCGACGCGCACCAGGTTGCGACGGGAACGCTCCTCGTTGCGATCGCGGCGCCGGCGGATCCGTGGGGCGCCCCAGCGAGCCGGAAGGTGTCGAAAAACGGGACCTGGTCGGACGACGGAGTCGACGCCGGCGACATCGGCTGGGCGCGGCTCAAGCAGGCGGGCGATGCGGGTACGCTCAACACCACCGACGAGCGCTGTGACTTCACGGTCACCGCGGTGGGCGGCGGCGGCGATATCGAAGTCGACAACGTGAACGTCGCGGTGGACCAGCCGGTCACCGTGACCGATCTCTTCATAGGCGCCTGATGTTCGCGAACTGCAAAGCGCGGCGGCGCTCGGGGCTCTGGGTCGAGGAGCGATACGGCGAAGAAGTCTCGCCCGCGCTCCGTCGCTACATGGCCGCCCAAATGCTCCTCGCGAACGGAAGCTTTGATACGTCGGAAGGCGAGACCGCCGCGTCTCACACGCCGACGGGGGGAGCCGAGCACCAGGTTGTCATGGTGGCTCACGCGTCGGGCCACATCAAAGGGACCATCCCCACCTACTCATGGTGGAGAGCATACGCGGCGGGCGCTCAGAACCAGCGCTCGCTGGACATTTTCAACGCGTCTGGCTCGGGCGTCGTCGTAAAGCTTCGAAAACTCTTCGTCCACCACAATCAGGCCGCCGTCACCGGCGTGCCGATCCTCTTCGATTTCATTCACACGACGGCAGTGGGGACCGGCGGCACCGTAATCACGGGCCGTCTGCAGGATTCCGACGATGCAGCGATCCCGGCGCAGGTCACCGCCCGATTCAACGCAACCGGCGGCGCGACGGAATCCTACGTGCGGTTCGGCTTCGCCGTCGACACCGAAGAAACGAGGCCGGCGACCAGCATCGCTCCGATGATCAACTGGCTCCCCGAAGGCGACGACATCGGGGACATCGCGTTGCACGAGGGAGAGGGCGCTCTCGTCAAGCACATCACGAACTCCACGGTTGGCGTGTTCGGGATATATCTCGTCGCCTCGATACTGCCGGCATGAGCGTCATCCTCCTTTTCAGCCGCGCGGCATCGTCTGACCCCGAGAGAACCCTCGAGGGCGGCGGCAGCCTCACGCTTGTCGGTGGCGGTGAGATCTCAGCGGGGATCAGAGCTGCAGGTGGCGGTACCCTGGTGCTTGCGGGCAGCGGGGAGATCTCCGCGGTAATTCGCGCCACCGGAGGTGGGACGCTCGCGCTCACTGGAGGCGGCGAACTGTCTGCGATCGAGAGCCTCGAGCTCGCCGGCGGCGGCTCGATGGTTCTCATCGGAGGCGGTGCCGGCTCGGCCGATGTCTGCGTTGAAGGGGGCGGTCAGTTCGCAATCTTCGGGGGCGGATCGCTCGACCAGATCGCGGCACCAGCCGAGCCCGCGCAATCAGGCGGCGGTCTAGGCAACGGCCGCACGCGACCGATCCAGTTCCCGCGCTCCTACTCGCCCTTCATCCCTCTCCCTCGAGACCCCGCTCAGGTCAGCGGCGGATCCCTCCTCGAGCTCGTGGGCGGCGGTCGCGTGCGCATTACGCAGCACCAGCAGCCCGCCAAGGATCTGCAGGGCCCCACTCCCCGCACGCGCAGTTACAGCGACGTCGAGGAAACCGCACTCGCACTCCTGATGGTGGCCTGAGATGAAATACAAGCGAAGCCCCATGCCACGCACCCGCGCGCGCGAAGCGAAGAACGTGATCGCCGCGCTCCACGCTGCGCACTGGGCGATTCTGCCGGAGTCGCTCAAGCAGATGATGGAGATCGCTGCCCGGTCGATCGAGGTGCCGATCAATACTATCGAGGCGCTCGAGGCCAAGCTCGGCAAGCCAGTGAACGCCGACGAGCTGATGACCGTGCGGGACCGCGTTGCGACGATTCCCGTCTCGGGCCCGCTGTTCCGTTACGCGAACCTGTTCACGTTGATCAGCGGCGCGACGGCCTACGCCACGCTAGCCACGGATCTCCAGCAGGCGCTCGACGATCCGAACGTCAACGCGATCATTCTCGCGATCGACAGCCCGGGCGGCGAAGTAAACGGAAACGCCGAGCTCTCGCAGATGATCTACGACGCGCGCGGAAAGAAACCGATCGTCGCCTACATCTCACACCTGGGCGCGTCGGCCGCGTATTGGCTGGCTTCAGCCGCCGATGAGATCGTCGTGTCACCGACGTCGATAGTGGGCGCGATCGGAGCGGTGCTCTCTATTTCCGATCGGAGCGCGCAGGATGCGGCACGCGGAGTCAGGACGATCGAGATCGTCTCGAGTCAGAGCCCGAAGAAGCGGCTCGCGCCGACTTCGACCGAAGGCCAGGCCGAGCTCCAGATCCTCGTCGACAACATGGCCACGGTCTTCATCGAGACGGTGGCGCGGAACCGCGGAGTGACTGTCGACGTCGTCGCGGCCGACTTCGGGCAGGGCGGCGTCTTCGTAGGCGAGACCGCGGTCGCGCCAGGCCTCGTCGATCGGCTCGGAAGCTACGAGCAGATCCACGCCGAGCTCGCGTCCGGTACCTACGCCCGGCCAACGCGCGCAGCTGCGCGCAGATCAACGACCACATCACAGGAGTCAGACATGCGGGTCCAAGTCTCTGCAGCAGCCCTTGCAGCCGCCACCGCGGCAGCCATAAACCCGGCACTGGCAACGGGAGTTGCCGCAGCCGAAGGCGACGTGTGCGAGTGCGGACACCCGCAGTCGAATCACGCCGACGGCTCTGGAGCCTGTTCGGCCGAAACCGAGCCGGGGAAGGCCTGCAGCTGCGTCAAGTACGCTGCCAAGCCCGCCGAGGCGAGCGCGCCGAATCCGGCAGCTGCCGCGACTGAGCCCGCCCAGCCCGAAGCGCCGGCCGCGGTACCGGACGCCACCGGCGCCGACGCCCCATCTCCCGAAGCATTGGCGGCGACTGCCGAGCGCGAGCGGATCCTGGCGATCGAAGCACTGGGACGCCCGGGCGAGGAGACGATCATCGCCGAGTGCAAGCGCGATCCGAACTGCACGCCGGCGATGGCCGCGCTCAGGCTCCGCCAGGCGGATGGTGTCGTTCGTTCCAACCGTCTCACCTCGCTCCAGAAGGACGACACGCAGCTCGAAGCACCCGGTCCGGTCTCTCCCGAGGCGACGGACCAGACAAGCGCTGGCGCGGTGGCGCGAAGAATCATCGCCGTGCACGAACAGGTCACATCCCCCAACAAGAGGTAAGTCATGCCTGCCAGCTCTACTCTCACTCCGTACTCGCCCGACAAGCTGATCGCAGGCGAGACCATCCTGCATCACGAGAAGATCACTCTCGTGACGCCCGAGAATCGCGCACGTGCGTCGCTCCTCGGAAAGATCAGCATCGGTGCCGCGGTGGCCGCCGCGATCGCCGGCAACACCGGCAACGGCGTATTCGGCGCCGTCACCACCGGCGCGGACGCCAAGGTAGGCGTCTACAAGGTGATCTTCATCGAGCCCGGCGCGAACGTCGGCACGTTCATCGTCGAAGATCCCGATGGCATCATCCTCGGAAAAGGTGTTGTCGCCGTGGCCTTCGCCGGCGCCATCAACTTCACGATCGCCGATGGCGCGGCCGACTTTGTTGCCGGCGACGGCTTCACGGTCACCGTCGCCGAAGGGTCCGGCAAGTACAAGCTGTCCGCGGCCGCCGCCACGGATGGCTCGCAGCGCCCGCTCGCTATCCTCGCCGAGGATGCCGATGCGACCGCGGCGGACGTGGAGGCGCTGGTGTACACGACCGGCGACTTCAACGAGGACGCCCTAGTGCTCGGCGTGGGTCACACCGTCGCCAGCGTCCGCGAGGCACTTCGCGCCCGCGGGATCTTCCTCATCTCGGTTCAGGGAGCCTAACCGAACATGCCTTCCACTTACTCAACAGACACGCTGGTTGGCGTGATCGCGGATCTGAAGCGGGCGCCCAAGTGGCTGCTCGACAGATTCTTCACCAAGGTCAGCCAGGACGAGTCCGAGGAGATCCACTTCGACGTGATCCTCGGCAAGCGGCGAATCGCGCCCTTTTGCTCGCCCCTCGTCGCGGGCAAAGTCGTACAGAGCAAGGGTCGCGAGGTCCGGAGCTTCAGGCCGGCCTACGTGAAGGACAAGCGCCGCTTCAACCCCAGCGAGGCTTTCAAGAGATCGGTGGGCGAGAAGATCGGTGGATCCCTCTCTGCCACGCAGCGCCGCGATGCGTACCTCGCGGCCGAGCTCGCCGACCAGATCGACATGCTTGATCGGCGCATGGAGGTCATGGCCTCCGAAGCGATCCGTACCGGCATGTGCACGGTCGAGGGCGAGGACTATCCGACGCAGGTGGTCGATTTCCGGAGAGCGGCTGCGCTCACGCCGGCGGCGCTCGCCGGCACGGCGCGGTGGGGGCAGGCGGATGACAACCCGCTCAAGAACCTGAAGGACTGGAAGCTCCTGGTCCTGAAGGAGAGCGGCGTCGCTCCGGTCGACGTGATCATGGGCGTCGATGCATACGAGGAGTTCTCGAGCGACACCAAGGTCGAGAAGCGCCTCGACACCCGGAACATCACCAACGCCTCGCTCGCCGGCGGTACGATCGCCGGAGAAGGCGGGACGTTCATGGGGACGATCGACGGGTTCAACATCTTCGCCTACGGCGGCTGGTACGTCGATCCGCTCGACGGGGTCGAGAAGGAAATCTTCCCGGCCGGCCAGATCGCCATGACGAGCCCGCTCGTCGAGGGCGTTCGCGCTCACGGCGCGATCGTCGACGCCGACTGCCTCCAGGCCCTGCCCTACTTCCCGAAGATGTGGAAGGAGAACGATCCGGGAGTCGAGTGGCTGATGCTTCAGTCTTCACCGCTAACTGTGCCGTCCCGTCCGGACGCCACGCTCGGCGTGCAGGTGCTCGGATAACCACGCGGAGCCCAAGGGTGGTGGAGCTCACCGCTCCATCACCCGGGCTTCACGCGGCGCTGTTGTAGCAAGATCGCAAAACATTGGAGGTCGTTTGCACCCGACTGTCGCAGCAGATCTGGAAGGCGCGTTCGAGGATCCGTTCGCTACGGTTGCCGTCAGCATCGGCGCCGTGTCGACGCGCGGATTCGAGAACCTGGCGGATCAGACTGTCAGCGACGAATACGGGGAGAGCGGCCAGAAGAAAGTCCGGGTGATCTCCATTCGGACCGGAACGCTGGGCGCGGGCCTGGTCGAGGAGGCAACGATGGTCGTGGAAGGTGTGAACAGACAGGTGCGCGAGATCGCGCTGGCCGACGACGGGCTGGTACAGCACGTCGTGGTGGCGGGCTAATGCACCTCGAGGGAATTCGCATCGTCGCCGACTGGCTCAAGATCGCCGACCACGGCGTGAACGCGCTCCTGCCGAGCGTGCCTCGTGACGTCGGCGACGGCTTGCCGGCGGATGTCGCGGTTCTCGATGAGAGCAGGACCGGGTGGCTCGCCCGTCACAAGGCGCCGAATGGCGCCTGCAAGGATGGTCCGCTGCTCTGCGTCAGCGTGCTCGACCAGGCGACGATCGAGTCGAATCCCCAGCTGGGCGTTCAGCACTGGACCGACGGCGGCCTTCCAGTCGTGGTTCGGTATTTCGGCGAGAACCTGGATTCAGCCGAGGGCTACTGCGATGCGGCGTACACGCTTCGCGCTGCCAAGAGCTCGCTTCTGTTGCTGGCGAGACACGAGAACCTCGCCTCGAGGACGCGAAATCTGGTCCGCGTAGTCCGGATCGAAGGCTTCAGCATCGCGCCGATGAGAGAAGAGTTCGAAGACGTGAAGGTGTGGGGCGGAATGGCAGTCAGCCTCGCAATGCAAGACGTAATCGCAACGCCATCCTAAACGGAGAGTAGAGAACTATGTCAGAAGCATATACGCCGGCGGGTGGCGTTGGGACTGCGGTCAAGAGAGCGACAGTGGGCGAAGCGGCGACCGGGACGCACGGCGACGAGTTCATGCGGCAGAACCCGACGACTATCGCCGACAAGATCCGCTTCCTCAAGGACAGCGGGCATCTGCAGTTCCCGGCGGCCGCGATTGCTGACGCGGACGCGAACGTACTCGACGACTACGAGGAAGGAACGTTCACCCCCATTGTTCTCCTTGGCGGGGCCAATGTCGGCATGACCTTCACAAGCCAAGTCGGCACATATACGAAGGTCGGCAATCGAGTCTATTTCCAACTCTACATACTGCTCTCGGCGAAAGGCAGTTCAGTCGGCGGTCTGCAGGTCGCTGGCTTGCCCTTCGTCTCCAACGGCGGTTCAAATAGAATCCCCGCGGTCGCGATCTGGGCCGACACGCTGGCCGCAGTCGTGGGGAGCATCAAGGGATATGTGCAAGCTGGAACCACCCAAATAGTAGTGCTGATAGCGACCAATGGCAGCCTGTCGGCAGCAGCGAACACGAACCTAAACAACACCTCAGCGTGCTGTGTCGCCGGGCACTACGATGTCTAATTTCCCCGGTTCTCTACCTATGCGAGGACGTACAAATGGTGCTTACTGAAGCTTCCACGGTTGACGCGATAACTGTGAAGGAGACCGGTCATGTGGAGGTCCGTAGAGCCACTCGGATCCTGCGTGATGGAGAGGAGGTGGCGAAGACGTATCACCGCCATGTCCTGTCGCCTGGCGATGACTTGCGCGGACAAGACGAGCGCGTGGTCACGATAGCAGAGGTCGCATGGACCCCAGAAGTAGTTACAGCTCACGAGGAGCGCGTCTCGAAAGAGAACGCTCGCATGGAAGCACGCGCCGCAAAAAGCGCAGGTCAGGAATCAAACGAGGTGAAGACCGATGCCTAGTGCTTACTCAGCAGCGGGACTCCCAGCCGACTGCCTACTCGACTCGGGACTTCTGCTCATCAATTCCGACACTCCGTTCGGCGTCTCGATGGGGGACCTCGGGTTCGATCCGCGAAAGGAGATCCGCCAGATCGACTTCGACGGCAAGCGATCCGACATCGTAGGCCTCGATCGCATCGTCGGCTTCCAGCCGGCGATCTCCGGCAGCCTGAAGGAGATGAACGCCACCAAGCTCACCTCCTTCTACGAGCCGGGGTCGACGTCGGCGGAAGCCGGCGGCGTCACGACCATCACGCCGCGGAAAGCGGGTGTGCTCCTGGTCGCCGGTAACTACCTGACGGATGTCCGTCTCGTGTATCCGCGCGGATCCGGCGGTTACGCGTGGATCCGATTCCCGAAGGGGCTCTGCATCAAGTACGACGTGAAGGGCAAGGACAAAGAAGAGGCGATCATGGCGATCGAGATCGTGGCCAGGCTCGACATGGCCGTCGCCGCGGACACGGACGTCGCGCCCTACGTGATCGAGCTCGCGGCCGCGCTCTAGCCAAGACGCGTGCCGAATCTATTCGGGAATCTTCCGGCCGACACACTCCTCGATTCAGGAATCCTGTATCGGGGAGACGTGCCGTTCGCGGTGTCGCGCGGCGGCCTGACTGGCACCGTCGAGGTCGAGTGGCACACGATCGACTTCGACGGCAAGCGATCGGATATCGTCGGCCTCGACCGTAAGACCGGCGTCGTCGCCCGGATCTCGGGGAGCTTCCTCGAGTTCGGTCCGGAGGACATCCAGGTCTTCGAGGCGCAGGGCACCGGCGCGCTATCTGCCGGATCCGGCGCCCCATCGCTCACCGTCGCCGCGGCCGCGGCTCTGTCGGTAGCCGCGGCGGCCGGCCTCACCTCGAGCGCGATCGGAGTGCCCGACGGCGCCGGCGTGCTCTTCTCGCGCGGCCGCTACACCGACGACCTCCGGCTCCGCTTCCTCCGCGGCGGCGGCGGCGACGTTCGCTTCATCTTCCCAGTCGCGCTCTGCGACAAGTGGGACCTAAAGGGAAAGGACAAGTCGGAGGCCGAGATCTCCGCACAGTTCACCGCGCGGCTCGACTACGCCACCACGCCCGACACAGATGCCATGCCGTACATACAGGAGATCAGAGATGCTTGAAAAGAAAACGCCGGTCAAGATCGCGAGCCTCGCTCGCGTGATCGCGCCGCCGGAAGAGGTCGAGCTGCCCGATGGCACGATCGTCCCGGTCCGGCCGTTCGATGCGCTCGGGTACGAGCTATTCATCGCGATCGAGGCAGACCCCGCGGGAATGGGCGACAAGGTCTGGGATCTCACTCACCTCGCCATCCCGAAGGATGCGAGAGATGCGGCCGGCAACCCGCTCACCGCCGAGCAGCTGGTGGAGAGGATCAAAGGTCTCACGCCGGTCGAATGCAGGGTGATCGTGGAAGTCGCGGCCGGGCGCATCAACGAGGTGAAGGCGCTGGCGGATGCGATCCTGGGAAACGCCCCAGCTCCGACGACAGCGGAGCCAGAAACCCAGAGATCGCCGATACTGTCGGATTCATCTGCGTCGGGGTCGCCCAAGATCTCGGACGCCCAGTCGATGAGATCGCTCTAGCGCCGTTCCACCTCACTCTCTACACGCACTACCACCTCGATCAGCACAAGTGGCTCGACGGCCTGAGGCGGGACGCGGAGGGACTACAGACGGCCAAGCGCGCGGCGATCGCGTTTCACCAGCCGCGCGATCTCGAAGACGAGCGGATGGATCTGCTGGACAGAATGGGTGCCCTGCCCACTCGCTCCGATGCGATGGAGCGCGGGCTCAAGGTGCTGGCGGACTTGAAGAAGATCGACGAGCGGCGCGAGGCGGCGATCAGTGAGAACGTCGGGAGCGTGAATGCTGGAATAACCGAGGTGGCAAGTGGCCAGGACTAACGTCTCGAGCATAGCGGTACAGCTGGAAGCGATCGGCCTGGACAAGGTCCGGTCCGCGCTGCGTCAGCTCGAGGGCGACGCCACCCGGAGCTCCGGCTCTGTTCAGAACAACTACGGCCGCGCCGCGCGGAACCTCGCCGTCGTCGGCAACACAGCGGCTCGCGCCGGCTCGATCGGTGGCAGCGGCATGGCCAAGATCCTCACGATCGGTGGGGACATGGCGTTCATGTTCGGGCCCCACGGCGCGATCATCGGCGCGTTTGCCGTCACCGGACTCGCGATCTGGAACCACTTCGATCGCATCGGCAAAAAGCTCGAAGAGACGGCGAAGAAGGCGCGCGCTGAGATGGCCTCACTCAGGAAAGCATCCGCCGAGACCCTGGCCGAGCGAATCAACGAGTTAGTGCGAGGAGATCCGGGGGCCGAAGACCCACTCGCCACGGAATGGAAGGCGACGCTCGAGCAGCGTCGCACGGCACTCGAGACGAAACGGGATGGCCTGAAGCCAGGGACCGCGAATGCGCCCCTGTTCCGCTATCCCAAAATGAAGAAGGACATCCAAGACGAGATCGATCTACTGACCAATGAGATCGATCGGCGGGAAGACCTGCTCGCACGACTCAGAGTGCTCATCGAGAAAAGGGGACAGCTCGAGGCCGAGGAGGTGATGCGCGAGGGTAAAAAAGGGTGGGCGGACAAAGCCAAGTCCGACGCGGAAAAGGTGCAGGACGCTTTCGACAAGCAGATCGACACTTTGGCTGATGGCGTCTCCATGAATATCCGCAGGGCGGAATCGCTTGAGGATCTTCGCGGCCTTGAGGTCTCTTTGACCAAGGCGACTAACGATTCGACTGCGAGCATCGAGGCACAAGTACGCGCCGCATTACGTCTAGACAAAGTCCAGAAGGCCCTGGCGCAGACGTTCTACGTTCCAATAAAAAATGCCGGGGAAGCGGTCGGAATTACACCGTCCGGAGATACCGCGAGAGACGCGCGCCAGGCTGCCTTCGGTGGTCCGATGGCCACGGTCAAGACTGCCGCCCACGACGATCAGCTGCGGCAGGCAAGCGTCGAGGCGCAGATGCGTTTCGGCCAGGAGTTCGCAGCGGTGCAGGAATCGATCAACTCCACGGTCCGGACCGGCTTCGCCACCACGCTCGGCGATGCGATCTACCAGGGCTTTCGCGCCGGGTTCAGCGGGAAAGGAATCGGCGGGGTGATCAAGTCGTTCGGCAAGACGGTTCTCTCGGGCGTGGGCGGCATCTTCACGCAGCTCGGGCAAACATACCTGATGTACGGGAGCATCATGCAGTCCTTGGCCGCACTGCTGCCGAATCCCTTCACCGCGGGCTACGCCGGCCTCGCGATCGGAGCCGCACTCGTCGCGATGGGCGCGGCACTGGGAGCAGTCGCCGAGGGCGGCGGCGGCGGCCGCGGAGCTCCCTCTCCCGGGTCGTTCAACCCGCGCGTTGACGACGTCACGCGGATACGCCTCACGGCTACGAGCGTCGCCGACCAGGCGCGGTACGAGGCGAAAGCGCCGGTCCACTTCACCATCATCGGGCCCAACGATGCGGCTGCTTTCCGCCAGATCCGGCAGGGCCTCGATCTCCACGACCGGCGCTGATGGCGAACATCGCCTTCACCGACGCGATCGGCGCAGCAACTCTGACCAACGGGAAGCCGGCGCCGGGTGATCGATTCTCGAGCTGGAATCCGTCATCGCCGCCGGTCGGCGTCGACGAGGAGGCGGTTGGGACAGGCTTGCTCCACACCTTCACCTTCCGCGACGACTACCTCGTGTCGTTCGAGCTCAAGCAGATACCGCGGACCGAGCAGGCGATCATGCTGCGCCTGCAGCGGCATCTGAGGAAGGGCGGCCTCGTCGCGGTGAACACTCAGGACGCAGCCAATCGTTCCTATCCGACGTGCTGCCTGGTGAAAGGGACGAACCCGGAACCCAAGCTCGCCGACACGAAGAACATCGAGTACTCAATGGCGTTCATGCTCAGGAACGTCGCTGCCGTGCCGGCAGACTTCATCTGCATCTACTGACCGCCGGCCGTGCCTGACGCGCCTACGTACTTCAAGCTCGTCATCCGGAACGTCGCCGACACGGCGGACCTGCTCGTGCTCACGAGCGTGCCGGGAGGAACGAACCCGTACATCCTCAAGCCGTTCAAGGGAGACGGCCGGTCGTTCGATCCACTTACAGGCGAAGTCACTTCGGGCAGCTACAACGTCGAAGCCATCGACGCGCTGACCGCTCCCAACACCCGCGTCGTCACCGCGAACCTGGCGGACGCCGGCGCGCGCCAGCAGCTGCTCTCGAGGAAGGCCTTCGGCTACACGTCGGTCGACGGCGCGGTGTGGGATCCCCAGTTCGCCGGCTACGTCAATGCCGTCCGCATGGTGACGCCGCTGGTGTTCGATTTCTCGATCGGTGAGACGCGGCGGATCTCGACCAATCACGAGGTCTTCAAGAGCATCGTGCTTACCCGGGATGCGGAGGGAAGGCCGAAGACATTCTCCCAGTTCGACAAGGTCACGTGCGTCGTCGGCGGGCCGATCCGGGGCGGCTGGCTGTCGGCCCGCGACCACGGCGGCTGGCGATTTAGGGTGAGCAGAGTCAGCAGCTCGCCGAAGTACGTGGAGCTCGAGCTACGGAGCGGCTTCGATCCGCAGCGACCCGAGCTCGGCAAGATGTCCTGGACCTCCGCTAACATCGAGAACATCCTCTGGGAGCGCGTCAGGGCGTTCTGGCGCGAGTCCCCGAGATGGAAGGCGGCGGGAATAGTCGGCCATTTCCCACACATGCTGTACCGCGTCCAGACGCCCGCGGGCGCTCATGTCGGGAACTTCACTCCGCTCTCGGTCGTACCTCCGAAGTCGGGGGGCGGGACGTATCGGAACTTTATCATCAACTCGCGCATTTACATGGATTGGACCGGGGATCTGCCGGCGGCCGGATCGCTGTACGACGTCTACATGTTCCCGACGGAAATCAGCAAGGAGAACCCGCTTCACATCCTGGAGCACCCTGTTGACCTGAGACAGAAGCTCTGGGACGAAGCGAACATCGCCTATGACGCGAGCGTGCTCGCCGGCGTGCGCGCGGCGATCGGCGACGAGCTAATCCTCGCGCTTCGGCTCGAGGAGAGCCCGGGCAAGCTCAAGGATTTCGAGACCGTGCTGAACGGTCTGTTCGGCATGGCGACGCGGTCCGACGGCCAGGGGAGCGAGGTCCTCTTCAATCACCGGATAAAGCTGGCGGCGGCGCCGGCGACGACGCTCACGGTGAACGACCTGCGCAGCTGGAGCGGCACTGCGTTCGAGATCGACGAGTCGACGGTCTGCAACAAGGTGACGATCAGGCAGAAGCGGCTGATTCTGCGAACGAAGGACGACGAGCCGACCGTCGACGGGTTCATAGCGGTCAACGAATCCGTCGAAGTCGAGAATGACGAGTCCGACGCCGTGACTTACGGGGAAAACGAGCAGGTCTACGACCTGCCCGGGCAGATCCTGAACGCCAAAGCGCAGCAGGACTTCGATCTCGAGAAGTACACCCTGGGCGTCGCCCGCGAGATCTTCGACCGCTACGGCCGTGGCGCAATCGGCGGCGAGACCTACTGGCTCCCGAACGTGACGGCCCAGCCCGGCGAAGAGGTCCAGATCAACATCCCCCAGCTGCCGAACGCGGTGGTCGGCGCGGTGCCTGTCTCCCAGCGCGGCGGCGCGCGCATCGTCCAGGTGGTCGCGCGTACCGAAACTCCCTCCGGGCCCGAGCTCCGCATTCTCGACTCCGGTACCACGGCCCAGCCCGGCACGCTGCCCACGATCTCGGTGCTGCCGAATCCGGCGGATCCCTATCACTTCTCCGACCTGGCTGTCACCAACGCCAAGGCGCTCAAGGCCGCGGGGTTCAAGGTGAGAGTCGAGATCGGAGTCGGCGCCGGCGCGCCGGCGGCCGGATCGCTCCTCACGGTGCTCGATGTTCCGAATCTGCCGGGCTCGGCCGCCGAG
>Ga0190265_10001393_pt1 | contig 15883 bp, 12 predicted proteins | sample Popmic124T_FD_133135 | JGI IMG/M metagenome (GOLD analysis project Ga0190265, IMG submission 133135) | Populus adjacent soil microbial communities from riparian zone of Indian Creek, Utah, USA - 124 T | ecosystem: Environmental > Terrestrial > Soil > Riparian zone | place: USA: Utah | collected...
TGACGGGCACTTCGGCCGCCGCTGCGACTTCGAGCGTACGGGCAATGTCATCGGTGTTTTCGGCGAGCACGACCGCATCGGGGACGACCCCGGGCGCCTCCGACTCGTCGGTTGCATACATCTCGCACTGCGCCGCCGCCGTCATCACTTTGGACGGTCCAAGGGCCCTTTCCAGCGAGGACCGCGCGCGATCGACGGCGGCCGGGCTGGGACGAGCGTGGGCGACGCCCTTGGCTAGCATCGCACTAGCACACCGAACGGTTTGGACCGTTCGGTGTTTTCTAGTTGTTTTGTCATCGGGGGCTTCGCCCCCGCCCCGCCGGAGCAAGTCCGGAACAGGGCCCCACCCCTAGTTTTGGGGCCCCGGCCCCAAAACCCATTCACTTTCCTGACGCGTCGTAGAGAGTTTCCCGTCACGTTCAAACCGTTTGTCGTTCTAGGCATAGCACGAACCTCGCGCCCTCCCTTTCGGCCGGTGCTACGAACGCGCCACGTCCCCTCATGAAGAAGCACGCCGTCGTCCTCACGCTCACGCTGCTCGAGCTCCTCGCCTTGGTCCTTTTAGCGTTCTTCGGCTTGGTGATGCGTCCGGACCTGGCCGCGACCTATGGGCTCGGCGAGGGGGGCGAGATGCGAAGAGAGTTGCTCTCGACGGCAACGACGGTCGCACTCGCGCCGTGGTTCGCGCCGCTCGTCGGCGCGGTGGGCGCCGCGCTCTTCGCGTCCGCGTGGCTCGTCCGACGAGGTGCGCGTAACCGGCTGCTCTGCGCGGCGCTGGTGGCGACCGCGCTCCCACTGGGCTGGGCGATCTGGGCCGCGTACGCGCCGGCCTTCGAACGGCTCTAAGCCGCTGACCTCGCCGCAGGCGGAGCGGGCTCCGGCGTCTTTGACGCTGGCCCTAAGGTATGACAAATTCATACCAATGCCTCGAAAGGCCAAAGTGGCGTTCAGCCTCGATAGCCAGCTCCTCGCGCGGATCGAGCGCATAAGCCACGATACCGGGGAGAGCCGAAGCGCCGTCATTGGGCGGGCTCTCGAAAGGCTCACATCCGAAGCTGCACACCGGCGCGATGTGGAGCGCTACGTGGCGGCCTATCGCGAGCAACCGGAAGGGCGCAATGAAATCCGTTCGGCGCGCCAGCGTGCTCGCCGAATTCTCTCGCGTCTTCCGTGGGAAAACGCTTGAAGCGCGGCGAGGTGTGGTGGGCCAACGTCGATAAACGCCGCCCCGTCGTCCTCGTTTCCCGTGACGAGGCCTATGCAGTACGCAGCCTCGTGATCACTGCACCCGCCACAACCACGGTCAGGGGCTACGCTGTGGAAGTGAAAGTCGGACGGCGGGAGGGATTGCCGCGCGCATGCGTCATTAATTGTGATTGGCTCGTGACTCTTCCCAAGGAAGACCTTCTCGAGCGAGCAGGCGCGCTTTCGGCGTCGAAACTCCGGCAGCTGGACGACTCACTTCGATTCGCGCTCGGTCTCGACGAACACTGAGGCCTTACTTGATGATGATCGGCGGCGTTGCGCAGCGTCCGTTGATGCAGACGAGCGGCGGCACGGGCATCGTGGTCGGGCAGCAGTCGGCGGCCGTGGTGCACTTGTCTTCGATCTGCGAGCAAGGGGGAGGCACCATCTTGCACATTCCATTGGTGCAGAAGCCGCCGCAGCAATCGAGCCCGCTCGTGCAGGTGGTGCCGTCGGTCTTGCACGGCGTGAGCGTGGCGAAGGCTCGGATGTTGCCCGACGCGAGCTCCTGTCCCGGAAGATAAAAGGCGGGATGGCTCGGGTCCCCCATGGGCGGGCTGGGGATCTCGCCACGGGCCCCTTCGATGTCGATGGCGGCGACCCATATCTTCTTGGTGACGGGATCGGTTTCCGGTTGGATCATCACGTTGCCGTACGTTCGCCGGCTGGTGAAAAATGCCCAGAAATAGCCGCCCGCCGCGACCGGGCTCACGGTGGGGTAGTAGTTGAAATCCTGATCGCGAACCGGAAGCGTCTTGCCGTTGGCGAGATCGAGCGGGCGCGCGTTTTTGTGCCTGATGTCGACGACCATCAAGTTGCTGCGATTGACGAAAATCCCCGTTGGGGGGTCTTGGATCGTGGCGTAGTCGGAACCGTTGCCGAGCGCGAAGATGACCTCCAAGCCGTCAGGCGTGAAAAACGGCCAACCCGGAAAGAGGGTGGGGTCGCGGAAGATCTCGACCCGATTGGAGAACGTGTTGGTGGCGTTGTCGAAGTCCATGATCGCGATCGAGTGCCCTTGACTCGCGTCGTGGTCATTGAAGACGATCTTTTTGCCGTCGGGGGAGAAGCTCGGCATCTTGGGGTGAGGCACGAGGCCGGTCACGGGAATGGCGGCGCCCGTTTTCGTGTTGAAGAGCTTCGATTGCCGCGGTCCCAGCATGCCGGGGTTGTTGAGCTCGGCGAACGGAAAGAGGGCCGGAAACTGGCCCGCGGCGATTGGCTGCGCCGCGGTCAAAATTTTGGACCCGTCGGGATAGACGGCGCTGAAGCCCCAATCTTCGTCGCCGACCGCGCTCGTCGCGACCGGAGGCGGATCGATGTTCGGATTGGCTGCGACGTCGAACGAATTGCTCGAATAAGGGCCGCCCGGATATTGGTGCCGCTGCGCGACCAGCATCTGTCCGTTGGCGGAAAGCGAATGGCACGAGTAGCAGGGCCCGAGGGGCACGATGCCTCCGACCACCGATTTGACGACCTCGGGCTCCTTGGCCAGGGGAAGGATGCGCATCACGGCGCCGTTGTTGGGTAGCGTCTTGGCGGAGTTGTACGTGTTGTAATAAATCGCGCTCTTCAGCTGACCGCGTGCGAAGATCCAGCTTTCTTTGATGGGGCCGGTGACCACGCTGCCGCTCATCGTCGTCAGCTCGACGAGCGTCGGATCGGCGGGACCCTGACTTTCGGTGGCCGCAGCGTCCCACGCGTCTTTGGGAAGCTCGAGCTGCGCGTTGGGCAGTGCGGTGAAGATTTCCTGGTAGTCGAAGCGGCTCGACTTGATGCGAATGTAAAGGACGTCGACTGTGCCCGGCGCCGGCTTCCACTGCATGAGCGGCGGGAGAATGCCGCCCGGAAAAACGGTCTTGTCGTACGGATAGAGGAAGGCCATCCCGCTGGTGTTGGGGCCTCCCATTTTGATCTTGGTCACGACGTCGGGAGGAACTTTGCCGCCGGTGCGGTCGATGACCGTGGGAGGCGGCGCGGTGGGCCCCGCATCCTTGGAACCGCCGCTGCCGGCTTGTCCGCCCGAGCCGCCGGGAGGGATGGGTCCGATCCCGCCCGTACCGCCGGAACCGCCGGAACCGGTCAACGTTCCGCCGCTGCCGCCCGATATCCCCGCGCCTGCGCCGCCCGTTGTGCCATTCCCACTGCCTCCCCGCCCGATCGGCCGTGTCGGCGTGCCGTCGCCCGAGCAGGCCGCCGCGATGATCAAACAGCAGAGAGACATAAGCGGTGAAATGGCTCGCAACGTTTTCTTCATGGTGTTCCTCGTTGCAAATGAATAGCGGCGGCGCGCAGGGAGGGCGCCTTCATGCGACCTTCAATTGTCGGTACACAGGTTGGCGGCCGCGGCGGTGATGGGGCCGCCGAGCGGCGGATGATCGAGCGCGTGGGCCGGATACGCGTAGAGAAAATCGTAACACATCTCCTGGGCCGTGCTGGGACCGAAGCCGATCGCCCCCATCGTCGTGTTGTTGTAATGACAAGTCGTGAAGAGTGTATCGCCAGGTTGAAGAGCGACGGAGAGGTCGTAACCAACCTGGTTCGCGAAGTGGAAGGGCTTGTCGATAAGGAGCTCCTGACCACCCGCCTTGCGGTTGATGACGGTCACCATGCGGGTGCCGGTCACGTGCATGTGCGGCCACGCCCTGAAGATGTGAATCGGGTCATTGGGCCCGAGTCCCTTGCGAAGCGGATCGCACTTGCCGGAGGCAGTTCCCGTCGACCTCGGCGGGATGTTGATGCGCTCCGTTCCCGCCCAGGTGATGGAAGCCGTGTTGGGACGAAATTTGTTGGTCGCGCAAACGCGCACGCCGCTGCGATCTTGAAAGGGCTTGAGCGTCGGATTGCTGTAGTGAAGCTCGAGCACGTACGATCCGGTGGGAGGTGGAAGCTCGAGACCGACGTCGGGGGGAAGGGACATGTCCTGGTGGCCGGGAGCCCAACCGGTGATGAGCGCTTGGCCGGGGTGTGTTCCGAGGCAATACGAATACGTCCCATCGGAGGTGCCGAGCGGGCTTTGGTAGAGAAGCCAATGGTGCAGGTTCTCGGCGTTGTCGATGATGCTCGTGAATTCGATCCCCTGCACCACGTCTTTCCACGGGGAGGCGAAGTTGAAACACGCGTAAAACTCGACGCCTGGCAAAAGGATCTGCGTCGTGTCGAAAGGAGATTTGTCGCCCGGCGTCTGCTGGCCATGGGCGCGGAATTCGACGCAGTCGCCGCCGGGCGGTGCGTCGGGAAGCCCCGCGTCGTAACGCGGCCCGCCGTCGGCAGGCGGCGTGCTTGCGCAATTCGCGCCCGCGGGCGCTCCCGCGGCAAACCACGCGTCGAGCGCGCTCAGTTCCGAGGCGCTCAAGGTCGCGTTCTCCGGCATTCTTCCGGCACCGGTGCGATGGATGCGATCGGCGGACGATTGGTAGACCTTGCGCGCCGGATCCTTCACGGCCGTTTTTTGGAAATCCTGCCAAGCGACGAGCGGCATCGGCGCGCCAAACGTCGGAGGTGCGGTGTGGCACGTGCTCGCGCAGCGCGTGTCGCTGACGGCCTTGGCGCGGCAGGCAAGCTGCGTCATATCGGTGCCCGTGGTTGCGTCGGGCATCGAGGGTCCCGTGCCGCCCGTACCCGGACCCGAACCACCGGTGGCGGTGCCGCCCCCCGTGCTGCCGGTGCCGGTGCTGCCGGTTCCGACGGTGCTGCCCGTGGTTGGGTCGCTTCCCCCCGTATTACCGCGTCCCCCGCCGCCACCGCGCCCCGTCAAACGCGTGAGGGGTTCGGTGCCGGAGCAAGCTGGGATCGCCAGGATGAAAATGACCGCCCAAAAGCGCTGTGTGGCACCAACGCGCATGAGTACCTCACTGTGCGGTGCTCGCGCCCATCTTGATTCGCTCGCGAGCAGGTTGGTATCGGGTAAGTAACCGTACCTTGGGTATTTTTAGCAACTGGTTGGACCATTAGCAGAGCGAACCGCGATCGGCAAGGAGAAAAGCCTTCCGAGGCCGGGAGGACCGCCGGAAGCCGAAGTCCTTTCCATGCGTTGCGGTCAGGGATGGTTCTGGACGACCGACCCGTTCCCGGTGGGTGCCGCGGCTTGACGGCGAGGGCGCAGCTTCACCCGCAGCTCCACTGGGGTCATGGTGAAGGACATCTTTTCGCGCACGTCGCTCGCCGCGCCGACGCGCTCGACCTCGAAGCTCTGGTAAATCGTGGCGAGCACCATTTTCATCTCGAGCAGAGCCAGGGTGCGCCCGGGGCAAATGCGCGGGCCCGAGCCGAACGGTTGGTGCGCGCTCGGATCGTGCGGGCCATTGGCCGCGCGATCTTCGAGCCAGCGCGCGGGGCGAAACGCCTCGGGTCGGTCGAAGTTGGAGGCGCTGAGGGCGGGCGGCCGGATCATGAGAACGGTCACCATCCCCGCCGGGATCTCGACGTCGCCGACGACGGTGTCGGCCGTGGCCTCGAGGAAAAAAAGAGGCGCGACGGGTCGAAGACGCATCGTCTCGTTGGCGACGCCATTCGCGTAAACGAGGCGACCGGCCATATCGATGGTCGATGGAACGGCGAGATCGCCGAGCACGCTGCGGAGCTCGCCGGTCAGCGCGGTCACCTCCTCAGGCGCTTCCAGGAGGTGGTGCACGCACCACGCCAGCGTGTAGGCCGTCGTATCTTCGCCGGCGAGAAGCATGGTCATCGCGTTGCCGAAAATCGTCTCGTCGTCGAACGGTTTGCCGTTTTCGTCGCGTGCCGTGAGCATCACTTCGAGGAAATTCCGAGGGTGCTCGGCCAGCTCGGGATTCGAGGCGAGCCGCGCCCGAGCTTCGCTCACCAGACCGTGCAGCCAGACGCGCAGCTCCGCGACTGCGCGATCCACGGCGCGATCGGCGGGGAGCCGGATGACCCGCCACCAGGGGACGATCGCGAATAGGCGGCGACTGAAAGTAGGGAAAAGCAGGCCCAGCTTGCGCTGGATCACGTCGTCGTCCTTGCCGAGCGTATCGAGGTCGTACCCGAAGACGAGCTGCGTGGTGACGTCGACCGTGAAGCGCTTGAGCTCCTCGGCGACATCGAGCACCTCCCCGCGCTCGGCGGCCCGCAGCCATCGCGCGCGGAGCCGCTCGGCGACCGCTGCCAGGGTTGGAAAAGAGGCGCGCAGGTGCCGGTGCGAGAGGGCTTCCATGGAGAGGCGGCGCTGAGGTCGCCACGCGGCTCCTTCGGCGGAGAAAACGCCGGCCACGCCGAGCTCCTTGAAGACGGGAGCGAGGTTGGAGCCGCGCGTGAACGCTTCCGGCCGATCGCGCAGCACCGGCATCATGTCGAGCATGTCCGAGAAAACGACGAGCTTGCGCGGACCTACGGCGAACGAATAGGGCGTGCCGAATTCGCGCCCCCAGGCTTCGAATTGAAGATGCATCTGGTCGGGCTTGAGCAGGTAGGAGCTTCCGATGAACGGGAGTTTGCGCGGTCCGGGCAGATCCTGAAAACGGCGGCGCGCTTGCTTGGCCGCGGCCTTCGGTCGCGCGAGCGCCGAGACGTCGACGAGGATTTCCCCACCCTCTTCCCGTGCCGCGCAGGGCGTGAGGCACTCGGGGCCTCCGTCGCGCCGGCCCGTTTCGACGTCGAACCGCCAGCGGTGATTGCGGCACACGAGAACCCCGTCGTGGAGCTCGCCTTCGCCGAGGAGCGCGCCGCGGTGGGGGCAGCGACCCTCGAAAGCGCGCAGACCCGCCGCCGCACGTACGAGCACGACGTCGATGCCGTCCGCTGCGACGGCATGAGGACCCGGACCACGAATTTCAGCCGCCCGAGCGACGCGCTTCCAGGATTCCGTGCCCATGGCGCTCCGAAAGCGTAGCGCTTTTCGGCACAGTCCTTCAAGCGAACCGGCGAGCGTCGTCGGCCCGGCGTCTACTTCGCCCGGCGCGTTCGCGTTCGCGTCGCGATCGGTGCTTCGGGTGCGGCAGGCGCGTCGGCCGCAGATCGCTGGATGCTGCTTGCCAAAACGTCCACCGCTTTTCGCATCGCGGCGCGCGTTTCCGCTTCTGCAGCCGTGGCGTCGCCCTGGAAGATGGCCTTGGCGATGGCCGATCGATAGTCGTTGTCGCGCAGTTCTCGCGCGGCCCATTCTTCCGCCGTTTGACCCATCGCCTGTGCGCTCTTGATGAGGCTGTTGTAAGCGAGCCGGTAAGCGAGGTTCCCGGCCCCCTCGACGGCGCGCTCCCAAAATCTCACTTCGAGCAGGTGCAGCTGCGCGCTGGTGGTGGCCTCGCGCATTTGGCTCGTGATCGACACGAGCTCCTCTTTGATGCGGGGAGACGCCCGTTCGGCGCACAGCCGCGCGATGTCCGCCGCGATCGTGGCGCGCATTTCGAGGACCGCGACCCAAACCGCCGCGACGTCGCGGCCGCCGGTCGCGTGTTCGGCCATGAGCGCCAAGAGGTCGAGACCGGCATGGCGCTTGAAGTCGAGCACCTTGGTCCCGCCGCCTTGCGAAATCTTGAGCAGACCGATCTGCTCGAGCCGCTTCAGTCCCTCGCGCACCACGTGGCGATTGACGCCGAACACCGTGGCGAGGGTTCGCTCAGCGGGGAGGCTCGATGCCGCAGGGTAACGCCCCACGATGATTTCGCGGGCGAGCTGCTCGAAGACCTGGTCGGCGAGGGATTGATTGTGAATCGCGCGCAGGGGCACGAGGCCTCGCTAAGGGTGGACAAACAGCACGTACCACGGCTGCTCCGCCCTGGCGAGGGTCAGGCGTCGCTTTGCTGCTACCTATCCAGAGCCGGAGCCGTCGCTGGACACGTCGGTGGATGCGCCATCGGACCCGCCTCCGGTATCGGACGGAGGTGCGTCCGGCGTTCCCGTGTCCGTACCGGTGCCGTCCGTGCCGGTGCCGTCCGTGCCGCCGCCCGTGTCGCTGCCATTGGTGTCTCCCGTTCCGGTATCGGCCGGAGGCTGCGTCGTGTCGGAGCCGCTGTCACGCGGCGGCGGGGCCGCGTCGCCACCGCAGGGCGTCGGCACGCCGCCCGTTGCACCGGAAATGTCGTTACAGCCAAGGCCCGCACCCAGCAGAGTGAGGTCCGCGCCGCAGAATCCCGTGACTCCGCAGCAACCCGGCAGCGGGAAACCCATGAGCATCACGCTGGGGCACGCGGGGTCGGTCACGCCCGGCGTGGTGGTCAAGCAGAGCACGCCCCCAAAGGACCCGCCGCACGCATTCATTTCGCCCGGCGGGCAGCACGCGGGAAGGACCATGCCCATGACGGAGAGGTCGGTGCACGTCTTCGTGCCGCATTGGATGCTGCTTCCGCTGTCGGCCGTGCCGCCGGCTTTGCCTGCGCTGCCGCCGGTTCCGGAGGCGCCGCCGGTTCCCCCCGTTCCCCCCGTTCCGCCTTTGCCCGCGCTCCCGCCGGTTCCCGCCGTACCTGTCGTGGCGCCGCCGGTCCCGCCGGCTCCGGTGACCGTGTCGTCGTCACTGCTGCAAGCACTGACGACGCCTGCAAGCGCGAGGAATGCGGAGAAACCGAAGAACCACCCGATCGGTCGTTTCATGGTGAGGGACGTCTTTCTCGACGGCGACGTGTCGGCGCCACTTCGGACAAGGTTTCGACGGCGCCATGGGCCGTCGCCCGTCAGGCTTGGAGGGCAAACAGCGGTCGTCGTTCGCGCCTGGAACTCGACTGCCCCTTGAGTGGCCAAAAATCACAAAACGGGCGGCAGAAAATCGTCGGAATGCGACAGCGCACGCGATCGCGCACGAAACCGAAGCTGCCGGCACGTCCAAGAGAATATTTTTCTCCCCTCCCTGTGTGATCAGGGCGGACAGCGAAGCAGCGCGAGAACCGTGAAGGCAACGCCGATCGCCGCGAGACAAGCCGCGCTGCCTGGTTGACTGAGCAGCATCGGCGGCTCGCCGCCGAGCAAGTTTTCGATGTGCGACCGGGGGGCCAGCAATGCGCCGACGCCGCCCGTGCTGCCGAGCAGAAAGTCCGCTGCTAAGCCCCACCACCGCCCGCCGCCTTGCGCGCCATACGTCGCGCCGAAGGCATAAAAAGCCGCATACGCTGAACCGCCGAGTGCACCGATCCACGCCGATGATAGGGCGTCGAGACGGATGGCGGGCGCGGTGGGATCATGCGCCAAAACGGCGGCGAGCGCGGCTGCGCTGGCCGCGAGAAGCGCGGCTGCGATCATCGAAGCCATCACGAGCCCGAGCGCGACCGATCGCCGCGACGGACCGAAACGCGCGAGAGGCGTGGCCGCCGCGTCGAGCCGAGTGGGGTCGAGCGCGCGCCGCGAAGCGAAAACGAGCGCCACCGGGACGATGAGGCCGAACACCTCGCCTTCCAACACGCGACTCGCCGCGCCGTAGAGCGACGCGCGCTTTTCCGAAAGGGCCACCAAGGCGACCATGGCGAGCCCCGATGCGGCCGCGACGAGCGCGCGTACCTGCGTGACGCGCGCGAGGCCGCTGGCGCATCCCAGCCAAAGGCCGGAGGCGGTCACGGCGCGCCACCTTGATTCGATGGCGCGTCGGTGGGGCCGGCGGGGGCCAGCGCGGTCGCGGGCGCTGCGGTCGGCGTCGCATACGATCGGTACGCTGCGTGATACGCCGCCAGCGCGAGCCCCGAGGCTGCCGCCCGCACCTCGTCGAGCCCGGGCGCGACCGGGGCGATGGAGCGAATGCTGGCGCCGGCCGTGCCGGCGGCGCGCGCCACGGCCAGCGCGAGGCGATCGAGGTCCTCGCCGCGCACCGACAACGTGGAGCGACGATCCTGCTGATCCCAAACGATACCGATCACGGCCGGATCGTCGGCGAGGGTCGCCACCAGCAGCCTCGGTAGATCGACCTCGACGCGCAAGGCAACGCTGCGGCCCGGGGCAAGCGCGCCCGCATCTTCGACGGGCACCCAGCGGGTGATGTTGCCGCGCTCGAGCACGTGAATCGTGCGGCATAGCTCGACGGCATCCTCCATCGACGCAGTGGCCACGATGACGCACGCGCCGCGATCGGCCGCGCGCGCCAGCGTTGCGCGGAGCGTGGGTCGATCGATCGGCGACATGTCGACGCCGGGCTCCGTCAATACGAGCGCGATGGGGTCGCGCGTGCTCACCGCAAGAAGTAGCTCCAGCACGCGCAGATCGCGGCGTGGGAGATCGGACAGGCGGCGATCCGCCCAATGAGAGAGACCGAACTGAACCAGCGCGCCGGCCCCGGCAGCGTCGCCGCGGAGCGCGTCCACGCGATGCAAGAGATCGGCGACTCGCCGCGCAGGTGGCAGACTCGGCGTTTCCAGCGAAACGCCGATGCGCGCGCGAAGATCTGGATGGCGGCTGGGAGCGCGGCCCGCGACGACGACCTCGCCATAAGCGGGAGGTTCGATTCCTCCCACGAGCTTCGCGATGGCGACCGTGCCGTCGCTCGGTGCGCCGACGACGGCGTGCAGCCCTGGTCCGAGCCAAAAATCGAGCGGCGGAAGGTTGAACGCCCGAGCTCGCCGCGGGACCGCGCGATGCAACATCACGAGCGGAGGCGTCGCGCTCGTCACGTCGGCACGGCGGCGACCGCCTCCCACAGACGACCGAGCAGGCCCGGAATGGAGACGTACGGCGCGAGGCGTCCCGACAGCGCCACTTCGGCAACGAGCCACGGACCGAGCACGATGGCGGCGAGCCAAGAGCGACCTCGCTCGCCGCCCCAAGAGCGGCAAATCGACGCGACCAACCCGAGTACGAATGCCGCCACCAGGCCGAACAGGATCGATCCAACGAGCGGGCGCGCCATGGCCAAGAGCCCGCCTTTCGCCAGCACCAAGAATACGAACAACCCCATGAGGATGAGCGGCGCCAAAATCACCTCGGCGAGAAGGCGCACGCTCGCCACCATTTCGGCGCGCGCGAGGCGTCGCGAGTCGAAGCCGTGCGCTGCTGCCAGCGCGGCAATCCCTTGGGCGAGGCCGGCGTCTTTGGGCGGCGTGGCCAGCGCAAGCGCGCAGACCGCGCCCGGAATCCACACCAGCATGGCCGCCGACCGAGCCACGAGTGAAAGCGAGCCGTCGTTGGCACCAAGCCCGCCGGCCGAGAACCCCACGGCCGCAACGACCCCGACCGAAAGCAAGCCCGCGTAAAAGCGGGCCGCGCGAATGCCCCAGCTACGTCCGAGTGAGCGGCGCAGAAGTGCCACGAGGATTCGAGGGCGCTGACCTTTTTCGCCGCGGCCGGCGGAGCTTGTCATCTAAGTCCGCATTTCAGCACCGTGCGGCCGGTCGGGCCAGCGTTTGTTTTCGCGTGATAGGTGCGTGCCTCCTTCGGCCCCCCCGCTCAACGGTCCTTCGCCGATCCGTGCGCCTTGGCGAGCTCCGCCGCGAGCATCGGATGGCGCGGGGCGAGACCGTGCGCGCGCTCGACCCAGACGCGCGCACGCTCGTCTTTGGCTTCGACGAGGGTCATGGCCACGATGAAGGTCGCGACCGCGTCGTGGCGATCGAGGAGCAGCGCCTTTTCGGCAGCCGCGAGTGCACCATGCGCGTCGGCTCGGGCCAGCCGTGCCGCGGCAAGCCACGACCACGCCGCACGCGCCGTGTCGTCATGGCCCGGCGTGAGCGGCAGGAGCATCGACTCCGCCTCGGCGATGGCACCGCGACGAAGTCGGCGCCGGGCTTCGAGGACGACGAGCTCCGGTGTTTCGCCAAAATCGGCGCGGGCACGATCGAGCACCGCGTCGCTATCGTCTGCGCGCCCGAGCTGCAGCAGCGCTTCCGCGAGCCCGGTTCGGCCGGACAGCGAGGCGGGTTCGACTTCTACGAGACGCGCAAATTGTTGGCGCGCTTCGTCGTAGCGGCCCGCGGCGAAGAGCATGCGGCCGAGGTTGGCCCGTGATGGACCGAACCCTGGATTGACCCGGAGCGCCTCGCGATAGTGATCGGAAGCGATGTCCGGGCGCCGCTCTCGTTCGGCGACGACGCCGAGCGCGTGGTGCGGCTGAGCGAGATCCGCGTTGATCCGGCGGGCCCGCTCGAACAAGAGCTTCGCGCGGGTCAGGTTGCCGCGCTGCATCTCCACCGAGCCCAAGTTCGTCAGTGCTTCCACGAACCGCGGGTGAAACTCGAGCGCGAGGGCGAAGCGTGCCTCGGCCGTCTCGAGATTGCCCTGCGCGAGAGCTTCCGTGCCCGCTTGGTTCAGCGCGACGGCCTTCGGTGCGAGTGGCGCCGTGCCGGTGCAGGCGACGCACCACGCCGAAGCGATGAGCACGCACAACGAGGAGATCGAGCGCATGATCCCCTCATCGCGCTTCGCCGGGAGTAGTTGCGCCCGAAGGGGCTGCGGGGATTCGGTCCCTTATTTCGCTACGTTTCCTGACATGTAACCAACGAACGATCGGCAATTGCTTGGACCTCGTGCGCCCAGTCCGTCAAGCTGCGAGGTGGCGACGTCCAGGACGCACGTGGGTCGCAACGGGGGCCATCCTTATATTGCGATCCTTCTGGTTGCCGCCGTCGCGAGTTGCAACACCGATCTCAGTGACCTCAGCAGGGGCCGTGGAAACACGGCTGGAGACGGAGGCGCGGGAACAGGCGGGACCGCGATTGGTGCCGACGCCTCGTCAGGCGCTGGCGGGCAGGGTGGGATCGATGGAAGCGCAGGCGGCGGTAGCGGCGGCGCTGCGGGCAAAGGAACAGGTGGCCAAGATCCGGGCGACGGACCGGCAACGGGTGGCGGATCGGGGACGGGTGGCGCGTCGGGCGCCGGTGGATCGAACGCCGGTGGCGCGGCGGGAAACGCTGGCGCAGCGGGAAGCGGCGGCGCTTCGGGGACAGGTGGCGGGTCGGGGACAGGTGCCGGGTCGGGCGCCGGTGGATCGATGACCGGCGACGGATCCGTCGCCGCCGACGCGGGCGGAAGCGCGGGAAGCGGCGGCGCGATCGACGGAGCGGCGCCCGATCTGCCGCCCCCCACGGGCGCCGTTTTCTCCGTCGGCTCCTTCGTCACGAGCGTCACCGCGGGACCGCAGGTCGTCGCTCATGGGCTCGGCCATGCTCCGAAAGCGGTCATTCTCTGGACCGCAGGCAAGACGAGCGAAATGTTGAGCGCAGGTTTTTACTACGGCATCGGCGTCTCCGACGGGGCGGCAAGCGGAGCGATAGCCATGTCGACCCGCGCCGGGATATCGCCATCTGGGAGCAGCCGGCGCATGGCGCCCAAGGCCATCACGCTCGTGCAAGCAGGCGAGTTCACCGTCGCCGAAGCCGACCTTTCTTCGCTGGGCAGCTCCAGCTTCACGCTGAACTGGTCGACCAACGACACACACCCCTACGTCATCCATTACCTCGCCATCGGCGGGCCCCAGGTGACCGCCAAGCTTCTCAATTGGCAGGCGCCCACGACGACCGGCATGAAAGCCGTCACCGGCGTGGGCTTTCAACCGGAAGCGGTCCTGCACTTTCACGTCGGCGCGGCGGTCGTCACCGCGCCGCCGGTCAGTCAGACCAACGGCTCGATCGGCATGGGCGTGATGAATCGAGCGGGCGCACAATGGTCGGTTCAGATCGCGGACGCGACGTCTTTCAGCCCAAGTGTGGCGACGCGTGCTCAGCGCACCGATGCAGCGATCTACATGTACCACGCGCCTTCGCCCGTGGTGAACAAGCTGGCCTCGTTCGTCTCCATGGACCCCAGCGGGTTCACGCTCAACTTCACGACCGCGACGACGGACGCCTCCCAGGTCTATTCCCTGGCGCTCGCCGGACTCCAAGCGAGCGTCGGCACATTCGACAAGAGTACCGCCGCGGCGACTGTCGCGGCGCCGGCAAGCCAAGCGGTCGCCACTTCCTTTTCGCCCGGCGCCGTGTTGCTTTCGAGTTACCAGCTCGGCGCGCAAACGGCGGCGGTGCGAGAATCGCAGGGAAGCTGGGGCATCGGAGCCAGCGACGGGACGAACGAGGGGAGCTCGGCGATCGTAGCGGCCGACGCGGTATCACCGACGGTCGTCAACGCCCTCGACAAGACCAGCAAGGCCTTTCTCAAGATGAACAGCCCGCCCGTGGACGCCGAAGCCGACATGGCAAGCTTCGATCCCAGCGGGTTCACGCTGAGCTGGACCACCAACGACGCGATTGCGTCGCAAATGTGCTTTCTCGCGCTCGGCGCGCGGTGATTCGACGGGTAGGCGCCTCGCGGTCGATCTACGGGGGGCGCGGTGGAGGGCGCTGATGGAGCTCGGCCACCTCGACCGCTGAGAGGGCGCGGCTATAGATCGCAACGTCGTCCAGCGACCCCGAGAAAAGGCGGCCGGCCCCCATCCATTTCCCCATGTAGAGCGTCGGCGTGCCGGGGAGGATGCGCGGAGGAGAGGGGGACGACTTCTTCAGCTGCCCATCTTCATAGAAGGAGAGCGCCGACGCATCGACGACGATGGTTGCGTGCGACCAGCGTCCCGCCACGAAGCAGTGGCATTCGAAGTGTTCCCACTGTGCAGAGCCCCCGATCCAATAGCCAAAGTGCCAATACACGCCGGAAGAAACGCCATACGTCTGAAACTCCCAGCCACCTTTTTGGTAGTCCTCGGTGGTGACGGCCACCCCGAGCTCGTCGATGACGGCATCTTCCTCGCTGATCCGGATCCACGCCGAAAAGGTCCAGCTCTCGGTGGCGTCGGGGAAGTTCTCGACCGTGACTGCGTCACCGCGTTGAAAATGCAGGGCGCCGTCGAAGCGCCCATCGTTCGTCCACGCGGCGCCCGTGATGGTGCCGTTGCGCCGGTTGCCGGAGTCGTCCTCGAGAACCGTTCCCGCACCCTCATTGAAGGTCCAATGCGCGACGAGGCCGCTTCCGAGTGTCGGCGGGGCAAGTCCGACGGCGTCGATGCGGCTCGGGCCGCAACCGGCGAGAAGAACGAGGAGGCAGGGCGCTCTCATAGCCACCCCACGAGCGTGAGCGCACCGGACAGAAGGGGGCGCCCGGCTTCGGCTGTGTCGACCTCGAGAAACCGAATCACCGGATAGGGCGCCACCAGGAGCGCATGCGCCTCGAGCGAGAGCGCAAACGCGGACGTGAGAGAAAGCGCGAGACCCGCGCCCGCGTCGGCGACAAAGCCGTAACGGCCGCCGTCGTGACCGGCGTAAGGTGCATTGGCGCTCCCGTCGACACCGATATGGTAGGCCCCCGCCCCGAGGGAAATCGTCGGCCGGAGCCAACTGCGCGGGGTGATTTCGCCGACCAGCTCGAGGAGCGCGAGCTCCTGGCTCACCGTCGCCGTACCTGCGGTGGCCACGACCTTCGGTCGTGTTCCAAGTCCAGAAAGCGTGAGTCGCGTGTGCAGTCGCTCGCCGAGCGCTACGCGCACGCGGCCGACCGGCATGACAGCGGGGCCGATCCCGCCCAGTCCCCCCAGTACTTGCGCTCCCGCCTCGACGCCCAAGCTCGAACGCCGCGGCTCGAGCGCTTGCGCCGCCCACCGGCTGGCTTGGGCGCGCGGCGCCGGCACCGCCGAGGGTCGTTTCTGCGCGTCGACCAAGATTTCGAGCAGGCTGGCGCGCAAAAGCTCGACCGAACGACGAGCCAGCACCTCGGGAACCGAAGCCCCCGGCGACTTGCCTATTTCGATGCGACGGATCACGGTCTTGCTCGTCAGTCGATCGACCACCCA
>Ga0190265_10001394_pt1 | contig 15878 bp, 17 predicted proteins | sample Popmic124T_FD_133135 | JGI IMG/M metagenome (GOLD analysis project Ga0190265, IMG submission 133135) | Populus adjacent soil microbial communities from riparian zone of Indian Creek, Utah, USA - 124 T | ecosystem: Environmental > Terrestrial > Soil > Riparian zone | place: USA: Utah | collected...
ATGGTCGAGTAGTCCTGCAGGCCGTATGCCTTCTGGACGAGCAGGCCGAGCCCGGTCGTGGCGGCGAACAGCTCCGCGACGATGACGCTGATGAACGCGATGCTGAAGCCCAGCCGCACCCCCACCATCACGGTCGGCGCGGCCGCCGCGAGGTAGACCTTGCGCGCGAGCTGGAGCCTCGAGCAGCCGAGCGAGCGCCCGAGCTTGATCAGCGTCGGGCTGACGTTCCGCACGCCGGCGATGGTGTTCAGCGCGATCGGGAAGAACGCGCTGACGACGACGAGCCAGACCTTCGCCTCGAGGCCCACGCCGACCGCGACGAGGATGACCGGGTAGAGGATGATCCTCGGGACCGCGAAGAGACCGGTGATCACGGGATCGAAGACCGCGCCGAGAAATCGCGACCGGCCGAGGACCACGCCGACGACGAGGCCCAGCGCGGCGGCGATCGCGAACCCGATGGCCACCGCCTTCAGGGAGTCGAGTAGCGCTGGTCCGTAGCTCCCTGAGGTGAAACCCGACGCGAGGCTGTCGAGGGTGGCGCCGATGCTCGGCACCAGCGGAGACCGCGCTGCCGCGACGGACCAGGCCACGATCAGCAGCGCGGGGATCACCATCCGAGCGGCGAGCCGGACGGACGCACGATCCGCGAACGCTTCGCGGTGACGCGTCGCCTCGACGAGCTCCGGGGCGATTGCCGTTCGGGACGCCACGATCACACCATGTCCCGGCGCACGCGACGCTCGACCAGCCCGAGCAGCCAGACGACCAAGGTCGCGAACGCGATGACGATGACGATGTTCGTCCACATGTCGAGCATCGCGAAGTTGAGGTAGTCGTTGCCGATGCGGAAGCCCAGCCCTCGATCGGCCAGCATGAACTCCATGGCGATGGTCCCGACGATCCCGTACATCACGCCGAGCTTGAGGCCGGCCATGACGAGCGGGGTGGCAGCCGGGAACAGCACCTTCCAGTACATCTGCCGGGGCGTGCAGCTCACCGATCTGCTCAGCTTCACCAGCGTGGGTGAGACGTCTCTCAGCCCGACCATCGTGTTCAACGCCACCGGCACGACGACCATCACGGACGTGATCGCCACGATCGGCCCCGAGCCAAGGCCCATGATCGCCAGGAGGATCGGATAGAAGACGAGGGTGGGGACCGCGTAGAGCGTCACCAGGTACGGCTCCACCGCCTGACCGAAGAGCGGGACACGCCAGGACAGCACGCCCAGGACGACCCCGGCGGCCGCACCGATGGCCACGGCCAACCCGACCTCGCTCAACGTCCGCACCAGGTCGTCGGCGAACTGGGTGGTCTGGATCGTGTTCCAGACCGAGTCCGGGAGCTCGCTCGGCGGCGGCATGATCGTCTGGTCGATCGACCCGCTCTGGGTCAGGACCTCGAGCAGCAGGACGAACGCCGCGAGCACCAGCACGCGCGTCGTGACGACCACGAAGCGCATGTGGCGGCCGGTGAGGTCGGTGACCATGCGACGCAACGGTCCCCCCTACTGCTCACCGATTCCGGAGGGTGAGGAGTCGAGCTCGTCACGGAGCAGCGACCACAGCTTCGCCGTGTACTCGTGGAAGATCGGGTCGCTGAGGGTGCCCGCGGGCCGCGGGCGCGGAAGCTCGATCGCGAGCTTGGCCTTCACGTGGGACGGACGCCGCGACATCATCCAGACCTCGTCGGAGAGGAGCACCGCCTCCTGGATGTCGTGCGTGACGAAGAGCACGCTGTTGCGCGTCTCCTCCCAGATCCGGGTGAGCTCCTGACCGACGAGCCAGCGCGTCTGCTGATCGAGCGCGCCGAACGGCTCGTCCATGAGGAGGATGCGCGGCTCGACCACCAGCGCGCGCGCGATGGCCACGCGTTGCTTCATGCCGCCCGACAGCTGGCGGGGCCGGTGCTGCTCGAAGCCGTCGAGGCCGACCAGCTTGATCATCTGACGCGCACGCCGCAGGCGCTCCGACCGCGGCACGCCGAGGATCTCGAGGCCGAACGCGACGTTCTGCTCGACCGTGCGCCAGTGCAGGGTGGAGTCCTCCTGGAAGACCATCGCGGTGTCCCGCTGCGGCCCCTCGACCCGATCCCCGCCGATCGACACGCTGCCGGCGGTGGGCCGCTGGAGGCCGCAGACGACGTCGAGCAGGGTGCTCTTGCCGCATCCGCTGGGCCCGACGACCGACACGAAGCGCCCGTCCGGGATCTCGCCGGTCACGTCGTCGATCGCCCGGGTGACGATCCCGCGCGACGCGAACGTCATCGCGATGCCGTCGAGCCGGACGGTGTTCGCACCGCCCGACGCCACCGGCGTGTCGTCCATGGTGCCAACCAGGGGCTGATCAACCGGCGACGAGGCGGCTCTCCCGCTCTCCGGATACGCCTCGGGCGTCATGCGTCCGATCATCTGGCGAAGTCGGGGACGACGAGGTCATCGTAGGGCACCGGCTCCTCGATGAGCTCCAGCTCCTCGCAGGCCTTGACGTTGGCCTCGAAGCCCGAGCGCTCGACCGCGATCTTGAACGCGGGCGCTGCCGCCTCGAGCGTGCCTTGCGCCGTCGCCGCGTCGATGCCGATCGCCTTGCCCCAGATCCGGCCTGCCTCCCCAGGATCGCTGCGGATGAAGTCCGAGGCCTTGGCCGTGGCGGTGACCCAACGATCGACGGCGTCCCTGTTGTCCTCGAGGAACTCACTCGTCGTGAAGAGGCTCGCCACGGTGAAGCCCGGGTTGGCCTCGCCGGTGTCGTACAGCTGCCGCGCACTCCCCTTCTGGATGAGCTGGACCGAGAGCGGGGGCGACGACCAGGCGCAGTCGATGACCCCGTTCTCGAGCGCCGTCGCCGCGTCACCGACGCCCTCGACGTTGACGAGCTCGACGTCCTCACCGGGCTCGAGCCCGGCATCGCGGACCATCTTCGTGGCGAGGTACGTCGTGACGGAGGTCGGCGCGTTGACGCCGAGCTTCTTGCCGCGGAGATCGGCCACCTCCTCGATCGGCGAGTCGGACTTGACCAGGAAGACGATGAGCGGGTTCGCGACGGTGGTGCCGACGATCCGGAGGTTGGACACCCCGTTCGCGTAGCCCACGATGACCGACACCATCGACGAGTTGCCCAGGTACGTCCGCGAGGCCACCGACCGGACGACGTCGGGTCCCTGGGTGAAGCTCACCGGCTTCAGCTCCAAGCCGGCGTCCGCATAGAAGCCGCGGGCGATCGCGATCGCGATCGGAGCGTTGTCCGGCAGGATCTCGTAGAGCGGCACCGACACTCCGCCGCTGTAGGACCCGGAGCCGCCCTCCCCCGCGCCGCCAGCCTGCGACTCGTCGCCGTCGGCGCCGCACGCGCTCAGCCCGACCAGGCACAGGCCGCCGATTGCCCCGGCGGATGCGCGCAGGAAGACGCGTCGGTTGATCGACCTCTCGTCCAGCGCCCGAACGGCATACAGATCGTTCATCTCTCTCCTCTGACGAATGGCGAACAGACGCTCAGCTTCCGAGCTCCTGGAGAAGAGGAGCCTCCCCTTCCTTCGCAAGGTGCGCCTACGTTGCAGAATAACTGTACGCAGAGCAGAATGCTAGCGCGGCGCCCGAGACTCGTCAAACCGAGCGTTCCGCGAGGCCACGACCGTGCTTGACATTCGAGGAGGCGACTGCGTAGTCTGCATAGCAGTAGAGCCCTCTGCACTGCAGAAAGAGTGCGACCGGGCCATGATTACGTATGGAGACACCCGAAATCGGCCCTAGGGAGCGCCCATGATCGATGACATCTTCGTCTACGACTGCGCGATCCACGTCTATGACATGTCAGACGCGAACATCAACGGCGCGGACGGGGCAGCGGGCCGCGACGCGATGTCCGCCGTCGGGCAGCGCGTCCGCATCCCCGAGGCCGAGGAGGGCGTCGACCAGTTCGACAAGCGGTGGTCGGTCGAGGCGATGTACGACCTCGTCTTCGCGCGCTCGCCCACGGACATGGCGATGGCGCAAGCCGTGCCGATCTTCGACTGGTACGAGGACGGCTTCGCGCCGGTGGCGGCCCAGCACGCGATGGCGGAGGCCTATCCCGGCCGCGTGCAGTTCTGCGGGGGCGTGGACCCCAACTACCACGGGCTCGACGGCGCGCTCGAGGAGATCGAGCGGCAGATCACCGAGCTGGGTGCCGTCTCGATGAAGTTCTACAACGGTCACCTTCGCGACTCATGGCGGTGTGACGACGAGGCGATCGCGTACCCCATGTACCAGCGCATCCTCGACCTCGGCGTGGACGTGATCCAGTTCCACAAGGGGATTCCGTTCGGGAACCAGCCGCTCGCGCCGCTCTCGCCGTTGGACATGGAGCGAGCCGCGATCGACTTCCCCGACATGAGGTTCGTCATGCACCACATGGCCCTGCCCTACTTCGAGGAGGCCATCTCGATCGCCGGGCGGCACCCGAACGTGTATCTCGCGCTGTCCGGGACGATCAACCTCGTCGTCTTCGCTCCCAAGCTCGTGCAGACCCACCTCGGGCGCATGCTCGGCGACGTCGGCGTCCACAAGCTGCTGTGGGGATCCGAAGCTGCGCTCGCGGGCAGCCCGGCCCCGTTCCTGAAGGCGTTCATGGAGCTGGAGATCGACGAGGACCTGCGCGTCGGCTACGGGATGCCCCAGATCACGCGCGAGGACAAGGAGCGGATCCTCGGCCTGAACTTCGCCGAGCTGATGGGCATCGACGTCCCGGCCAAGCGCCGCGAGCTCGCTGCGGCGGCATGACGGTGATCGACCGGCGCAGCCACGTCGACGTCGCGGCGCTCGATCAGCGGATCGAGCACGTCAACCGCCTGATGCGCAGCCATGCCGGCGCCGTCGAGGTCGTGAGCGTCTCGGGCGATGGCGTCCTGACGGTCCGCTTCGTGGCGATGTGCCAAGGCTGCCCGTTCCGTCCGGTGACGCTCTACTCGCTCGTGCTCCCGGCACTGGAGGCGGTGGCCGGGGTCACCGAGGTGCGCGCGCAGGGGGTTCGCGTGTCGCGTGAGGCGGCGGAGCGCGCGCGAGCCGCGATGAGCCCCGGATCGTGGTGAGCTCGCCCGATCACATGCAGAAGTCGTGGCTGCGACGGATGCTGGTCGTGCGGCGCTTCGAGGAGCAGCTCATCGTGCTCCACGAGGCCGGTGAGCTCGCGGGCCACTACCACGTCTGCATCGGCCAGGAGGGCACCGCGATCGGCGTCCTCGCGCACGCCGGCCCTGACGACGTCGTCTACACGACGCACCGCAACCACGGGCACCTCCTCCTCCGCGGAGCCGACCCCGAGCGGCTCTTCGCGGAGATCCTCGGCCGGTCGACCGGATACTCCCGCGGCCGCTCCGGCACGCTGCACCTGAGCGCGCCGGAGCTCGGGGTGCCGTGGAGCTCCGCGCTGGTCGGCGGCAACGTGCCGCAGGCGATCGGCGCGGCCTACGCCCTCGCGCGGCTACGTCCCGGCTCGATCGCCGTGTGCTTCTTCGGCGACGGCGCCTTCGAGGAGGGTGCGGTCTTCGAGGCGCTCAACACCGCCGCCGTGCTGGGGCTGCCGGTCCTGTTCGTCTGCGAGAACAACGGCCTCGCCGAGGACCATGGCGCCGCCGGCGCGTTCCCCACCTCCTCCACGGCGGCGGAACGCCTCATCGACCTGTCCGGCGCCTTCCGGATACCGAGCGTCGGGATCGACGGCATCGACGCCCATGTGGTGTCCGAGACGGTCGCCCGCCTCGCGCACGAGGTTCGCGGTGGCGGCGGTCCACGCTTCGTGGAGACCGCGTCGGTGCGGTGGCCGGGCAGCCGTTCCCTGTGGCCCGCGCTGACCGGCGGACGCTTCCGGATCGAGTGGCTGACCGGCGAGACGGATCCGCCCGCGGAGATCGCCGCTTGGACGCGGACCGGCGACCCGCTGCGCCCGCTCCACGAGCGGCTGCTCGCCGCGGGCGAGACCTCGCGCGACGAGCTCCATGCGATCGACGCCGAGGTGCGCGCCGAGATCGAGCGCGCGGCCGCGCGCGCGGTCGCCGCGCCGATGCCCACCGCCGAGGCGGCGTTCGACACGCAGGCGGGAGCCGCCTGATGGCCGTGGTCACCTACGCCATGGCGCTGGCCAGGGCGCTGGAGGAGGCGCTCGTCGCCGACGACCGCGTCGCGCTCATCGGCAACAACTTCGGCGGGTTGACCGCGGAGCAGCGCCACTTCGACGAGCTCGGCGCGCGGTTCCCGGATCGCATCGACCACACGCCGTGGTCGGAGCTGGCCAACGCAGGGATGGCGATCGGCGCCGCCACCGTCGGCATGCGTCCGGTGGTCGATCTGGTGACGGCGAGCTTCGTCTTCCAGGCGTTCGCGCAGATCGTCAACGAGGCGCCGAACATCGCGTACACGACCGACGGGCGCACGCGTGCGCCCGCCGTCTTCCACATGCTCGCGGGGATCCGCGGGGCCGGCGCATCCCAGCACTCGCACCGGCCGCAGGCGATGTTCTGGAACACGCCGGGACTGCAGGTCGCCGTCCCGGGCACGCCGGGCGACGCGTACGGGCTGATGCGCCACTACCTGCTGGAGGCCGACGAGCCGTGTGCGTTCGTCAGCCACCCGAAGCTCCTCGAGGTCGAGCAGGAGATCGCGGATTGGGAGGCGGAGCGGCTGGCACCCGGCCGTGGTCGCATCGAGCGGGAAGGCGCGGACGTGACCATCATCGCCAGCTCCGTGATGGTCACGCGTTCGCTGGAGGCGGCAGAGCGCCTGGCCGCCGACCACGCGATCGACTGCGAGGTGCTCAACCTGCGCACGCTCGCGCCGTTCGACGACGCGCTGGTGGCCGCGTCGGTGACCAAGACGGGCCGGGTCGTCGTCGCCGACGAGTGCTTCCGCAGCGCGGGCGCGGGCGCTGAGATCCTCGCGCGCGTGGCCGAGTCGCACTTCGCCAGCCTCCGCGCAGCCCCACGGAGGGTCGTCGCGCCGGACGTGCCGGTCCCCTTCAGCCCGGTGCTGGAGGACGCGGTCACGCCCACCGCGGAGCGTGTGGTCGCCGCGGTCGCGGAGGCCTGTGCGCGATGACCCCCGCCGAGGCCGATCAGCGAGCACGGCTGGTGCACTGGCATGCGGAGATGATGCGCTTGCGCGCCTTCGAGGAGGCCGTCGCCGAGGCCCACGCGGCCGGCGAGCTCCCCGGGCTGCTGCACCTGTCGATGGGCGGGGAGGCGGTGGCGATCGGGATCTTCGACTGCCTCGAGGACCACGATCGGGTCTTCTCCTCGCACCGTCCGCACAGCCACTTCCTGGCGGGCGGCGTCGATCCTCGTCTGGTCATGGCCGAGCTGGCGGGCAGGCAATCGGGGCTGTGTCACGGGCGTGCCGGAACCATGCACCTGATGTCGGATCGCGTCGTGATGGCGACCGGCATCGTCGGCGGCACGCTCCCGGTCGCGCTCGGCTACGCCATGACCCGCTCCCAGCCGGCCGTGGTCGCCTGCTTCTTCGGAGACGGCGCGGTCCAGACCGGAGCGTTCCACGAGTCGATGAACCTGGCCGCGCTCTGGAAGGCGCCCGTGCTGTTCGTCTGCGAGAACAACGGCTGGGCCGAGTTCTCGTCGCGCGACCAGCACACGACGGTCGGCAACGTCGTGCGCTACGGGGAGCTGTACGGCATCCCGGCGCAGGAGGTCGACGGCAGCGACCCGGAGGCCGTGCGGCGCGCGGCCGCGGAGCTGCTGGAGCCGGTGCGCGCCGGCGCGGGCCCGGCGCTGCTCGAATGCCACATCGCGCGCCTTCGCTCGCATTACGAAGGCGACTGGCGCGAGCAGACCAGCGAAGGCGATCCGCTGCTCGCCGTCGAGCGGCGCTTGAGCGAGCTCGGCGTCCACGACGAGGAGATCAACGAGGTACGCGCCGCCCTGCTCGCGGACGCGCGCGCGCTGTGTCGCTCGGTGCTCGCCGGCGACGACGTCCCCGATCCCGACGACGACGCCGCCTTGGTGTTCGCGTCGCCGCTGAGCACGTGAGCGGCCGCATGCACCAGATCCAGGCGGCCCGGGCCGCACTGGCCGACTTCATGGCCGACGATCCGAGCGTCGTCGTGCTCGGCGAGGACGTCCGGGCCGGTGGACCGTTCTCGCTGACGAAGGGCCTGTCGGAGCGCTTCGGCGACGACCGGGTGCGCGACACCCCGATCTGCGAGCTCGCCTTCACGGGCGCGGCGGTCGGGATGGCCCTCGGCGGGGCCAAGCCCTTCATCGACCTCATGTTCAACGACTTCATCACCGCGGCGTCCGACCAGCTCTTCAACAACGCGGCCAAGCTGCACTTCATGAGCGGCGGCCGGTACGCCGTGCCGCTGACGGTCTGGTCGATCGCCGGCGCCGGGACGCGCTGGGGCGCGCATCACTCCCAGCACCTGGAGGGCTGGTTGACGCAGGTGCCGGGCCTGAAGGTCCTCGCGCCGTCGAGCCCGTCGATGGTCGCCGCATCGGTGCGCGCGGCGCTCACGGACCCCGATCCCGTGATCGTGGTCGCGGATCGCACCCTGCTCTACAGCCGCGAGCCGCTGACCGGAGACGACGGCTCGCCGTGGAGCTCGCGCGTCGTCCAGGCCGGCGACACGGTCACGCTGGCCACCTCTGGCCGCCTCACCCACATGGCGCTGGCCGTCACCGCCGAGCTGGATCTCTCCGTCGAGATCGTCGACCTCCAGCGGCTCGCCCCCCTGGACGTGAGCGTGATCCTCCGGTCGCTGAGCCGCACGTCGCGACTCGTGCTCGCACACGACGAGGCCGTGTGCGGCGGGCTGCTCGCCTCGATCCAGCGCCAGGTCTACGAGCAGGGGTTCTGGCTGCTGGACGGCCCGATCGTGACCGTCAGCTCGCCGGCGACGCCGATCCCCGCGGCAGCGGCGCTCGAGGACGCGTACATGATCGACGAGCGCGACCTGATCGCGGCGCTCCGGTCCGTCGTCGACGAGCAGGTGGCGGCATGACCGCCGCCGCCGGCAGCGCCGAGCGCCAGCCACCGCCCGGCGAGGTCGTGACGCTCGTCGAGGACCGGCTCCATCTGCTGGCCAATCCATACGAGCTGGGCGGCGGCGTCTCGACGCACCCGCCCGGGAGCTCCGGCCGGTCGACGATGAACTGCTACCTGGTGACCTGCGCCGATCGCCACGTCCTGATCGACGCCGGCCTCACCATCCACGCGCAGGCGATCATCGCCCAGCTGCAGGCGCTCCTCGCCCCCGGCCGCCCGCTCGACATCCTGCCCCTCCGCTTCGGCGAGTTCAACGCGGTGTGCAACGTCGGGGCGCTCGCGGACCGGTTGGGCGTCGAGCGGGTGTACGGCACGCTGCTGGGGCGGCCGCAGGACTGGCTCGACTTCCAGGGGACGCCCTCGGCGTCGCGGCGCGACGCGCTGGCGCGCGCGCAGGCCATGCCCCTGCCGCCCGTCGGCACCATCGTCCTGGGCCGCGACCGCCCGCTGCGCACGTTGCTCGGGCCGTTGCGACTGCTTCCGCTGCCGTGGGCGTTCGATGAGGCCACCGGGATGCTGTACACCGCGGACGTCTTCACCTGGCTCCCCTCGACCGGAGCCGCGGGCGCGGTCCTCGACGACGTCGCCGGCGACCGGACGACCGAGGACGATGTCTACCGCTCGCTGGTCGACAATCGCTACTGGTGGCTCCAGGGCGCGCGGACGGACGGGATCCGCGCCGAGCTCGACGCGCTCTACGCGGACTACGACATCGCGATCCTGGCACCGGGCTACGGCGGCGTCGTGACCGACCGAGCGGCGATCGCCCGCCAGTTCGCCCTGCTGGACCAGGCGCTGGCGCGCGCCGGCGCCGCCGATCCGCCGTCGCTGACGGAGACGTCGACCGGGATCGGACGGGGCGCATGAGCGGGGTGGTCCTGCCGCGCGAGATCGCGCCGGGTGTGTGGTGGATCGGCGAGTGCCTGGCGTTCCCGTTCCGCGGGCGCGTCCTGCACCAGTACGCATCGGCCTTCGTCGTGGTCGGCGACGACGCGTCGGCGCTCGTCGAATCCGGGGCGCCGACGCACACGGGCTTCATCGAGCAGCACGTGGACCGTCTCCTCGCCGAGGGGATCCCGGAGCTGCGGCACGTCTTCGTCAGCCACACCGAGGTTCCGCACGCGGGTGGCGTCGGCCGGCTGCTCGCCCGCTACCCGACGGCGCGGGCCTGCGGCGACACGACGGACCTGGCGCTGGTCTTCCCCGAGCACGCGGGCCGCCTCGACCCCATGCGGGCCGGCGACGTGATCGATCTCGGCGGTCGCGAGCTCGCGGTCGTCGACGCGCCGTTCCGCGACCTCATCACCACGCGCTGGCTGTTCGACGTCCGGGAGCGCGTGCTGTTCGCCTCCGACGGCTTCGCGTACAGCCATTTCCACGAGGACGGCCACTGCGGCCACCTCGGCGAGGAGGTCATCTCGACCCTGCCGATCGCAGAGCAGGTGGCGCTCTTCGCCCTGGCCGCCTTCCACTGGACGCGCTACGTCGACATCGAGCCGTACATCGACCGGCTGGACCGGCTGCTCGGGGAGGAGCTCGGCGTCCGGGTCGTGGCCCCGACCCACGGACTGCCGTTCACCGACCCGGCCCGGGTCATGCCGGAGGTCCGGCGCGGGCTGCGCCATGGCAGCTCGCTGCCGCTCGCCGGCAGCCTCGTGGAGGAGACGTGATCGGCGTGCGCGGGGATGCGCGCGCGCTCGAGCCGATGGTCATCGGCGACCGGCAGCTCTTCGTGCTGCCGGTGCCCTGCGAGCTCGACGGCACGCTCTCCGCCTATCCGGCGACGAGCCGGGGCTTCACGTGCCTGAACACGTACCTCGTGTCCGAGCCGGGCCACGCCCTGCTGCTCGATCCGGGCTACTCGATCCACGAGCAGGTGCTCGGCGACGCGATCGCGTCGCTGCTCGAGCCGCGATCCAAGCTGACCGTGTGGGCGCTGCGGATCGGCGAGTTCGCGTCGATCTGCAACGTCCGCCCGTTCGTCGAGCGCTTCGACGTCGACGCGTTGTACGGCTCGCAGGGGAACCCGCCCGTGTGGGTCGACTTCCGGCCGGAGTACGTGCCCTACGGGTCCGCGGTCGGGACGGGCGCCCTGGCGGACGTCGAGCCACGGGTCGCGTCGCAGGGGATGGACGTGAAGCTCGGCGACGGGGCGCGGAAGCTGCAGACCCTGGCGGCGCCGCTCCGCCTGCTGCCGACGAACTGGCTCTACGACGAGGCGACCAGGACGCTCTTCACCGCTGACGCGTTCGCCTATGCCTCGCGCCCGACGGCCGCGGGACCGTGGGCGGTCACCGCAGAGGACGATCCGACGACGCCCGAGCAGGTCTGGGACTGCCTCGCGCACAGTCGGTTCTGGTGGTTGCCCGGGGCTCGCACCGAGCCGATCCGCACGGCGATCGCGCGCGTCTTCGAGGACCACGACGTGGACCGCATCGCACCGGCGTGCGGATGCGTCATCGAGGGCCCGGAGACGGTACGCCGACACGTCGCGATGCTCGACGACCTGCTCGCCGCCGCGGAGCACGAGCGCTCGATCGGCATCGAGGTCGGACGCTGGCAGCTGAAAGGAGCACGATGACGTCGAACCTCCTGCCGCGAGAGATCGCCCCGGGGATCTTCTGGCTCAGCGACTGCCTGACGATCGAGTACCGAGGCCAGCCGCTCCACGGCTACAACTCCGTGTACCTCGTCGCCGGCGACGCCTGCTCGATGCTTGTCGAGGGCGGCCATCCGCAGGATCTGGCGGTTACCGAGGCACAGCTCGACGCGCTGCTGGCGAGCGGGCTCCCGGAGCTGCGATACCTCTTCACGACGCACTCCGAGACGCCGCACGCGGCGGGGCTCGGTCGCTTGCTGTCGCGCTACCCGAACGCGGTCGCGTGCGGTGACCTGCAGGACCTGCCGCTGGTCTTCCCCGACTTCCGCGATCGGATGATGCGGATGGATCCCGGTGACCGCATCGATCTCGGTGGCACCGAGTTCGTCGCCGTCGAGGCCGTGATCCGCGACATGCCGTACACGCGCTGGGGATTCGAGACGCGGCACCGCGTGCTGTTCCCGGGCGACGGCTTCGCCTACAGCCACTACCACGAAGCGGGCATGTGCGGTCGGCTCGCAGAGGAGGTACCGGAGCTCGACCTCCCGGACATGACGGCGCTGTTCGCGCAGCTCGCGCTCTACTGGACGCAGTTCGTCGACATCGAGCCGTACATCGAGCGCCTGGACGAGTTGCTGTTCGACGAGCTGTCGGTGGAGCTGATCGCCCCGACGCACGGGCTGCCCATCGGCGATCTCGAGTCGGTTCTGCCTCGGGTCCGCGAGGGCCTGCGCCTGGGCAGCGCGGGGCACGCATCGAGTCGAGTGACCTAGGGTCGTCGGCGCGCGGCCGACGACGATCGCCAGCACCAGCGTGACTGGATCAGGAGCCAGATCCGGCGGTAAACTGTCTGCGATGTGGATCGACCTTCCGCTCTCCGATCGGAATCAGACCAAAAGGCGCGTCCGGGACGGCCGCCGCGCCTGATGGTCCAGCACGGAAACGACAAGCCGACGTACCCGATCGAGTCGGTGGACAACGCGCTGCGGCTGCTGGGCATGTTCAGCACGCACGAGCGGGTGCGGCTCTCGGAGGCGAGCCGCGAGCTGGGCGTCGCGCACTCGACGGCGCATCGGCTCATGCAGATGCTCCGCTACCACGAGTACGTCCGCCAGGACCCGGCGTCGAAGGCGTACCTCCCTGGGCCGGAGCTGGTCCGGATCGGGCTGGCCGTCGTCGCGCGATCCGACATCCGCTCGGTCTCGCGTCCCTGCCTGCAGCGGCTGGTGGAGGAGGTGCAGGAATCGGCGCACCTCGTCGAGCTGCAGGGCAGCGACGCCGTCTTCCTCGACAGCGTGGAGACCTCGCGCGCATTGCGCATCGGCGCGCGCACGGGCGTGCGGCTGCCGGCGCACGCGACGGCCTCCGGCAAGGTGCTGCTCGCGGCACTGCCGCCCAACGAGCGACGGCTGATCCTCGCGGATCAACCGCTCGAGCACCTGACCGACCGCACCACCACGACCCTCGCCGCGCTCGAGCTCGAGCTCGACGAGATCAAGGCGCGGGGCTACGCGAGCAACTTCGGGGAGAGCGAGCCCGACGTCCATGCGGTCGCCGTGCCGATCGTGGACGGGCGCGGCGTGACCCGCGCAGCGATCACGGTCTCGGCGCCGCAATCCCGCCTGGGCGAGGCCGACGTGGAGCGCGTCGCGCGGCACGCCATCGCGGCCGCGGCCGAGGTGGGAGCCATGCTGCCCGGATAGCGGCTAGACGGCGAACGCCTCCAGGGTCTCCGGCGCGAACAGCTCCTCCGGCTCGCGCGACCGGCGCGCGAGACCTTGCGAGCGCGAGTACGAGAGAAAGCGTTCCAGCACGTGGCGGTTCGGCTCGATCCCGTACGCCCACGGCGACGGCCCCATGAGCCGCTCGGTCTCCTCGGCGTGCGCCACGACCCACGGCAGGGCGTACTTGAGCGCGGTCGTCTCGTGCAGCGCGGCCCGGGTTTCCCGCAGCGCCGCGTCGAACGCCTTGTAGAGGCTGCGCGCCACCCACGGCGCCCGTTCGTGCAGCTCGCGCCGGAGGACGACCGTGTGCATGATCGGGAAGATCCTCGTCGCCTCGAAGTAGGCGCGCTCCGCGGCGGCATGGTCGGGGAAGAGCCGCAGGACGCGCTCTCCGTCGAACGTGCTCGGCGTGCGCGCGGTATGGAGCGCGTCGATCGCGCCATCGGCGAGGAGCTGTGCGAGCGTCGTCCCGGCGGGCGCCCGCTCGACGACGATCTCGGGCGGCAGGTCGAGCGCGAGCTTCTCCGTGCGTCCCGGCTGCTCCAGCCCGCCGCTCACGTAGGTCACGGACTCGACCGGTACGCCGTGGTGCTCGGCGAAGATGCCGCGCAGCCAGACCGCCGCGGTCATCTGGTACTCGGGAACGCCGACGCGGCGGCCGCGCAGGTCCTCGGGCCGCTCGATGCCGCTCCGGGAGTTGACGAAGGCGCAGCCGTGCCGGAACGCCCGCGACGGGAACACGGGAATCGCGACGAACGGCGGCTCGGGGTCGTCCAGGGAGAGGACGTACGAGGACAGCGACATCTCCGCGACGTCGAACTCACAGTGGCGCAGCATCCGGAAGAAGGTCTCCTCCGGCGCGAGCGGCAGGTACGTGAGGTCGATGCCGTCCGGCGCCACGCGTCCCTCGCTGAGCGCGCGCGTGCGGTCGTAGTCCCAACAGGCGAGCGAGAGGCTGAGCCGGCCGGCGCTCATCGGTGCGGCTGGAACGAGGTCACCTGCCGCCCCGAGCCGTCCGACCGACGCGCACGGAGCGCGCCGGCCACCTCGGCGGGATCAGCGCTCGCGGGGCGCGGGAGCGTGAAGCGGTCGCGGGTGGTGCACCACTCGTCACCGCCGACGCGCCCGACGAGGTCGAGCACGTCCGGCAGCGGCTTCAGACCGTCCATCGCCTCGTCGGCGACGTGGATGCGCACGACCCATGCGACGACGAGGTTGTTGCTGGCCCGCGCCGCGTCGCCGAGCTCGAGCACCTGCCGAACCCGGCATTCGAGGGCGGCCGGCGCCTCGTTCACGCGCGCGGGCGCGACCACCTCGGACGGGGCCGGCTCGACGCCGGCGACGTCCCACTCGTCGACGTCCGGCCCCCACTCGCCGCTGCACGCGTTCGCGGCCTCCGCGAGCGAACGGTCGACGAGGTTCACCACGAGCTCGCCGGTCGCCTTCACGTTCGCGAGCGTATCCTTGTTGACCCCGGCGCGGCTGCCAGGACCGATGCCGATCGTCGGCGGGTCGAACGAGAAGGCGCCGAAGAACGAGAACGGGGCGAGGTTTCGCGACCCGTCAGGCCCCAGCGACGAGACCCAGGCGATCGGGCGCGGGGCGATCAGGCCGTTGACGAGCGCGTTGCGCTCGCGCCGGCCGAGCTCGGCGGGGTCGATGATCATCCCGCTGCCCGGAAGGCGTTTCGGATCGTGCCGATCCCGTCGATCGTCGCCTCGACCACGTCGCCTGCGCGGAGGAAGCGCTCCGCCGCCTCCCCCACGCCCCCGGGCGTGCCGGTGGCGATCACGTCGCCCGGCTGGAGCTCGACGATGCTCGAGAGATCCGCGACGAGCGCCGGCACGTCGAACACGAGGTCGCCGAGCGACGCGCGCTGGCGCTCCTCGCCGTTGACCGTGAGGACGATCTCGCGCCCATCGAGATCGCCGAGCTCGTCCGGCGTCACGATCCACGGCCCGACCGGGGTCGACGCCTGGAACGTCTTGCCGGCGAACCACTGGATCGTCCGCCGCTGGAAGTCGCGCGCGGTGATGTCGTTCAGCACCGTCAGCCCCGCGACGTGGTCCCACGCGCGCTCGCGCGGGACGCGCCGGCCCGGCTTCCCGATCACGATCGCCAGCTCGGCCTCGTAATCGAACTTCCGCGACGTCGCCGGCAACTCGATGTCGGCGTACGGGTCCGTCAACGCCCGCGCCAGCTTCGAGAACAGCGTTGGGTGCTGCGGCAGCTCCCGGCCCATCTCGAGGATGTGGGTCCGGTAGTTGAGTCCCACGCACACGACGGCGCCGGGCGCGAGCACCGGGCGCAGCAGCGCGGCCTCGTCGAACGCGCGCGCGTCGCCGTCGCCGGAGGCCCGCCGCGCGGCGGCGAGGCCCGCCTCGCCGGCGCGCAGCAGCGCACCGACGTCCGGGAACTCGGAGACGAGCGCCGCGCCGTCCTCGCGCAGGACCGCGGCCCGCGGGCCGCCGTCGGTCGCCAGCGTCGCCAGCCTCACGCCGCGACCTCTGCGAAGAACGTGCTCGTC
>Ga0190265_10001395_pt1 | contig 15876 bp, 10 predicted proteins | sample Popmic124T_FD_133135 | JGI IMG/M metagenome (GOLD analysis project Ga0190265, IMG submission 133135) | Populus adjacent soil microbial communities from riparian zone of Indian Creek, Utah, USA - 124 T | ecosystem: Environmental > Terrestrial > Soil > Riparian zone | place: USA: Utah | collected...
CGATCAATCGCACCGGCAGCGTTCGGGCCACGTCGCTGCGTTGCCACCGCGCGGCGTGATCCCCGACAGGCTCGCAGATCAGTTCCCAGGGAACGCCGTCCTGAGCCGGCACGGCGCGCCGAGCCCGATACGACCATGCGCCCAGCACGACCGGCTGTCCGGACGTGATCGGTTGCCCGTCATCGCTTCGCGGCCACAACTGAAAAGGATTCCGCCCCTCCCGCCACGGCAATCCGGCGGTATTGTCGCCGCGCCACTTCGCCGGCCGTGTGGTGGGTCGGTCGGTCGGTCTCGTCGTCGCTTGTTTCTTCTTCGCTTGCTGCTGGGGCGGCTCATCGGCGTACACAAAAGCAGGCGACATCAGCGACGCGAGGAGCGCCACAATCAGGACGCGGCAGGCAGCTTGTGAAATGACGCCGGATGACATGCGATCTCCGAGACGTAACCGAACCAGCGGGCAGGGCCTCTCCACGCTTCATTCTACGCGGTGCGACGAATCAAAACCAACGAAAGCGAGCCGCGCAATGGACACGCGCGGGGCGCCGATCTATACATCTATGTATGTCCGCCGATGATCTTCTGCTCGAACTCACCCCCGCTCAGCGCGAGGCGGTCTCCCACACCGACGGCCCGCTTCTCGTCCTGGCCGGCGCCGGCTCGGGAAAAACCCGCGTTATCACCCGGCGGGCGGCCTACCTGGCGCATACGGTGGCGCGGCCCAGCGAAGTTCTCGCGATCACCTTCACCAACAAGGCGGCCGGCGAGATGCGCGAGCGCATCGCCGCTCTCGGCGTCGGCAGCCGCATGTGGGTCTGCACGTTCCACTCGCTTTGCGCCCGGCTGCTGCGCGAGTTTGGCGACTTGGCGGGCATTCAGCCGAACTTCTCAATCTTCGATCAATCCGATGCCCGCGGCGTCGTGGCCGATGCAATCAAGGCGTGCGAGCTGCACGCCGACAATTGGCGCCCGGCGGCGGTACTCGCGGCCATCAGCGACATCAAGACCCAATTGCTGACGCCGGCCGAGTTCGCGGAGCGGGCCTACAACTTTCAGGACAAGACCCACGCGCGGATTTACGAGGCGTATCAGGCGCTGCTTCGGCGGCAGAACGCGGTGGACTTCGACGATCTGCTCATGCTGGTCGCCCGATTGCTCGACGAGAACGCCGAGGTGCGCGGCGAGCTTTCGCGGCGATTTCGATATCTGCTGATCGACGAATATCAGGACACGAACCACGCGCAGTACATCATCGCCGCGCGGCTGGCCGAGGCGCACCGCAACATCTGCGCCACCGGCGATCCGGACCAATCGATCTACGGCTGGCGCGGCGCGGACATTCAGAACATTCTCGACTTCGAGGCGGACTATCCCGATGCCAAAGTCGTGCGCCTGGAGCAGAACTTCCGCAGCACCGGCGCGATTCTTTCCGCGGCGTCCAAGCTGATCGCCCACAACGAGCAGCGGAAAAAGAAGGAGCTGTGGACCGAGGGCGAAACCGGCGAGGCCGTCCGCGTGTGGGCCTGCGACGACGAGCGGCACGAGGCGCAGACGATCGTCGAGGACGTGCGCGCGTATTGCGAGGAGGGCGGCACGCCGGGCGATGTCGCGATCTTTTATCGCGTCAACGCCCTGTCCCGCGCGTTGGAAGATGCTTTTCGCCGCGGAAACTTGGCCTATCAGATCGCCCGCGGAGTGGCGTTCTATGCCCGCAAGGAGATCAAGGATGTGATCTCCTACCTGCGGGTGATCGTGAACCCCGCCGACGAAACCGCCCTTTTGCGTGCGATCAACATGCCGCCGCGGGGCATCGGCAAGGTGACGCTCGACCGCTTGCAGAGCCTCGCTGGACGCGGCGGATTTCCGCTATACGAGGCGATCTTGCGTGCGGGCCAGGACGAGGGCTTCAAGGCTGCGAAGAAAAAGCTGGAGACTTTCGGCAAGCTGCTGGCCGAACTGCGAGCACTGCCGCGTGCCCCGGTCCAGACACTGGTGAGCGAAGTGCTACGCCGCTCCGGCATTGAGGAGGCGATGCGCGAGGAGGTCTCCGACCCCGACAGCGAGCGGCTCGAAAACGTCGAGGAACTCGTCTCCGCCGCCCGCCAGTTCGACATGGAAAATCCCGGCGGCACCCTGGAAGAGTGGCTCAACCAGATCAGCCTGATGAGCGACGTGGACAAAATGGAGGGCATGGGCGGCGCTGTCACGTTCATGACCCTGCACGCCGCCAAGGGCCTCGAGTTTCCCGTCGTTTATCTCGTCGGCGTCGAGGACGGCCTGCTGCCCCACCGCCGCGCCGCATACGAAAGCGAGGAGGACATCGAGGAGGAGCGCCGGCTGGCCTTCGTCGGCATCACCCGGGCCATGCGCCGGCTCACGCTCTCGCACGCCCGCTACCGAACCATTCGCGGCGTCAGCGAGCGGGCCGTCGCCTCGCGATTCCTGAAAGAGCTTCCGGACGAGGAGATTCAATCAACCAAGTTCGAGATCGAGCGCGATCGCAGCCGGGCGCACCTCGGCCGCTTCAACTATCGCATGGAAGCCGCGGTGCTCGACGACTCGGGCTATTACCCCGGCTGCCGCGTGCGGCACGAGGATTATGGCGAAGGCGTCGTAGTGGGGCTGGAGAACCGCCTGCGCTCCAAATACATCCGCATCCGCTTCAATGGCGAAGGCGAGCGCTCCTTTGCCCTGGAGCACGTCAGACTGAATATCATGGAGAATAGCGAATGATGAATCGCGAATAGCGAAAGTGGGGATCGAGTCTTCGGATCCGTTTCGCTGTTCGCTATTCGATATTCTCAATTCGTATGCGTCACGTCGCCGTCATCCTGGCCGGTGGTTCAGGCACGCGCCTTTGGCCGCTCAGCCGCACCGCCCGACCCAAGCAGCTCCTCCGCATCCTCGGCGGCCGAAGCCTGCTGCGCGAGGCCTTTGAGCGGCTGCGGCGATCGATCGAGGCGACTGACATTTATGTCGTCACCCTGGCCTCCCATGCGGCCGCCGTCGCCGAAGAGCTCCCCGAGCTTCCCGCCGCGAACATCATCGGCGAGCCGATGGGTCGCGACACGGCCGCGGCGATTGCACTGGCGGCCGCGATTCTTGACGAAAAGAACCCCGATACGGTGATGGGCGCCTTCACCGCCGACCACCACATCCGCCCGGTTGAATCCTTCACGGCGGACCTCCGCACCGCGTTTGAGACAGTCAAGGCACATCCCGAGGCGCTGGTGACGTTCGGCATCAAACCCACCGAACCACACACCGGCTTCGGTTACATCGAGCGCGGCGAAGGCGTTACAAAAGGCGTCTATCGCGTGAACGCATTTCGAGAAAAGCCGGATCACGACACCGCGGTCCAGTACGCGGCATCGGGCAGACACTATTGGAACAGCGGCATGTTCGTCTGGCGCACGCATACGATTCTCGAACAGTTGGAGCGCCGCCTGCCTGACACCCATGCGGCCGCCCGCGCGCTGGCTCGCCAATGGGCAACGCCGGGGGGATTCGCGGAGGCGCAGCGCGTCTATCCCACCCTGACGCGCATCAGCATCGACTTCGCCGTCATGGAGCACGCGCCCGAAGTTCTGGTCGTCGAAGGCCATTTCGAGTGGCACGACATCGGCAACTGGACGGCCCTCGCGAACATCCTGGTGGCGGACGGCGCGCAGAACGTAGCCGCCGCTGAAAATGCAATGTTTATGGATACGCGAAACACCATCGCGGTGGCGGAAGACGGCCATCTCATCGCGGCGCTGGGCGTCGACGACCTCGTCATCGTTCATAGCCCCGACGCGACGCTCGTCTGCCGGCGCGATCAGGTCCAGAAAATCCGCGATCTCGTCGCCGAGCTTGAAAGAAAGTACGGCGGTCGCTTTACTTGAAAGCCGTTCGGAACTGCAATAGCGCGATGCCCAAGCTCCTCGCCATCGACTACGGCAGCAAACGCATCGGCCTGGCCGTCGCCGATACCACCCTGCGCATCGCCATGCCGTACAAGACGGTTCAGGGCCGCAACGACGTCACCCGCGACGCCCGAACGATCAGCGATCTGGCCCAGGCCGAATCAGTGGATGAATTGATCGTCGGCCTGCCCCTGAACATGAACGGCAGCGACAGCGCCCAAACCGAAATCTGCCGCCGCTTCGCCGCGGAGCTGGCGCGACTGTCAAAGAAACTGGTCCACCTGCAGGACGAGCGCCTTACTTCTTTCGCCGCAGATGAAGTCCTTGACGAGGCCGAGATACCCGCCCGCGAGCGAAAGGACCTTCGCGACAAATTGGCGGCTCAGAGAATTCTTCAAGCCTATCTGGAATTGATGGACTGAAATAAGGAAGCTACTGCACAATCCCCTTCGTAAACCGCATGAACGCCGTCTCCAGATTCACCTGCTCCTCCCTGATTTCCTGCAGCGGCAGCCTCGCGCTCAGCAGCGCCGCCGCCAGAAAGCTGAAGTCGTGCATCTGCTCCTTCAGCGTCACCCGCACGCAGCCATTGTCCACGCTCACGCCGGCCACCGGCTCCAGCGCCTGAAGCACCGCCGCAGCCTGCTCCTGCTTGTTGCCGACGCGCACTTCGACCGTCGTACCCGTTCGCGTGCGGCGGACGATCTCGTCAATCGACCCCTTATAGAGCAGATCGCCCCGCTCGATGATCCCCACCGTCGTGCACAGCTCCGCCAGCTCGTGCAGGATGTGCGAGCTGATGATGATGGTCTTGCCCATCCGCCGCAGCTCCTTGAGCAGCTCGCGCATCTCGATCCGCGCCCGCGGGTCAAGGCCGCTCGCCGGCTCGTCGAGGAAGAGCACCTTCGGGTCGTGCAGCAGCACGCGGGCGACGCTCAGCCGCTGCTTCATGCCGCGCGACAGGCTGTCCACCATCGCGTCGCGTTTATATGAAAGATCGGTCAATTCCAGGACGTCGCCCACCACTCGTCGCCGCTGGTCGCCGTGAATGCTGTACGCCGCCGCAAAAAACTCCAGGTACTCCTGCACCACCATGTCTTCATACGCGCCGAAGAAGTCGGGAACGTATCCCATCAGCGGCCGGATCAGCCGCGACTCGTAGCCCACCGTGTAGCCGCAGACCTTGGCCTCGCCCCATGTTGGTTGCAGCAGCGTCGCGAGAATGCGGATCGTCGTGGTCTTGCCGGCGCCGTTCGGCCCGATGTAGCCGAAGCACTCGCCCTCCTCGATGTTGAGGTGCAGGCCGTTGAGTGCCACGAGCTTGCCGTAGCGCTTGGTCAGGTTGATGGTTTGAACGATCACGAATTCGCCTTCGGTTCATCGGCCTCGCCCGGGCGCTCGACGGGGATGATGAAACGGTACAGTGTAATGGACTTCTCCGGCTTGCGCCGCACCCCGTCGATCTCAAGCTGGACCGGCGGCCCTTCGCTGGAATGGCCGATCAGCACCGCGGTGTTCCGCGTGATCGCATGGGAGCAATCCAGCATACGCCCATGAGATCGATTAAGCGGCGTGCCCGAATCCGCCGCCTGCTCGATCAGATTGAAGACCGAGAGCAGCAGCAGCGAGCCATACTCATCGGCGGCGGCCGCGCTCGAAACCTGTCCCGCAACGCCGGGCGCCGCTCCGGTGGAAAGCACGTTCATCCGTTCGCGCCAGATCTTGGCGTGGTGGCGCAGGAAAAGCTGCTCGCCGGGAATCAGCTTCGGCGGGTCGGCCGGCTTCGACGGATCGGGCGGCTGGTAATAGAGCCGCCGGTGGAGCGCGTCACCGTCGAGGAGCGCCCCTTCGCCGGATTTCGGGATCGTGCCAAGACTGAGGCATCTGGTCAGAACGACGCCGCCCTCACCGGCGATCTCCTGCGGCCCCTCCAGAATGTAGCAGTTCTCCAGCGTGACGCCGGTGTTGTTTTGAATGAAGCCCCCCTTGCCGAAGCGATCGTTTTCGTCCGGCGGGATCACCAGTTTCGCGTCGAGGCTGCCCGGCGTTTGCGCGCGGCACCGCCCGAAAAACTCCTTAAGCGTCGCCCGCACCGGCACGTCCTCCAGCATCGTCGCGGCGTTCGCAGCGCGATACAGCTCCGTCGCGACGAACATCGAGCCCGTCAGATCAAGATTGGCCGACCGCGGCAGGGAGCGCAACACGCCGAAATCGGCGGAGCTGTCGCCGCTCGCGACCCCGGGAAGCCGAAGCTCCAGCCGGGTGTGATCCGGCGTTTTCACGCCGAAGAAGCATGTCGCCCGCGCGTCAGACGAGCCGGCCGGCGCATCGACGATCGTCGTCTGCCGCACCTTCGTCGTCACGCCGCGCAGCGACCACACCATCACCACGCCGATGATCGTCCCCACCAGGCTCACCGCCGCGAAGGCCGACCAGCTATGCTGCTGCCACTGCCGTTTGCGCAGATAGAAGTGCGAGCCGCAGGCCGCCAGCCCGTACACGATGGCGAACAGCAGCGCGAACATCAGGAACGCGAAACCGAGGCCCTTGTAACCGATGGTGCTGGAAACCAGATCGAATAGGTTCGACTGCACCATCATGTAGTGATTTTCCGACGTCTGGGTTTTCGGCAGCGCCAGGAAATTGGAGGCGATCACCCGTTCGCAGACCTGCCGAAACTCGTCCAGCGGCGAGTTCTCGTCCGTTTTCGGCGCCTCGTCATCCACGAACGCCCGCATCGCCCCCGGCGGCGGCGGAAGCAGCTCCCGCAGCGACGCGCCCACAAAAGCGAGACTGCCTCGCCCGGGGAACGATCGATAGGCAATCGGCTCAAGCCCCTTTTCGTCCGCGGGAATGCGCAAGGCATCGGGATTCGCCACCATCCGGCAGCGGGCCACGCCGTTCTTTTCGTACTTCGCCTCCAGCGTGCGGGCGTATTCATCGTTCTTCACGATCCCGCGGCTGAAGGCCGGCAACTCCGGCACGCGCATGAGTCCCTTGATCGCGACCGGAAGCTCCGCCGCCAGCGAGGACGTCGCCAGCGATTGCCAGTTCGCGCGGCCACCCGTCAGCAGCAGGCGCCCCCCGTTTTTCACCCAATCGATCAGCGCCGTCGTCTGGCGTTCCGTAAGCTGCGCCGGATCGGCGTCGTCCCAGACAATCGCATCGACCGCCTCAAGCCCCTGCCATTCCAGCGGCACTTCCGACGGCTTCATGGAGCGCACCCAGCGGGCATGCTCGACCTGACCCGAGGTCATCCCGCCCGAGTCCAGGCACGCCACGTGCGGCAGCCGGCGGGGCGCGCTGAGGTCTACGATCAGAAAGTCGTCGGCCGCGGGCAGATCGACATAGATCGGCGAGACCAGCTCGTTGACCGGTTCGCCGGCGTCGTTCTGCACGGGCACCAGCACGCCGTTTCGATCAAACAGCCGGACCTGCAGCGTGTTCTCGGGAGTGCCCGCCCCGGCCGTGAAATAAATCTGCTTGAGCTGCCAGTGGCCGTCGGGCGTGAGGCCGACCTCTTCGACGCAGGTCACCACGTCGCCGTCTCGGTCCTGCTGATTGACGCGGGCCTCGCCCTCAAAGACATCGCTGCCGAGATTGGCGAATTCAACGTCGACGAACGAAGTGCATCCCGACCGCACCCACGGCTGGGTCCCTTCAAACAGGCCCACCCTGCGAATCCGCGCCCGCACCTGTGCCTCCGCCGAGGCACTTTGAAATAGCACCAGCGCCGCGAGCGCCGGAATCAACCCGCGACTCATAGTCATTCTGAGCGAAGCGAAGAATCTTGCGTCCGAAGAGTGCTTCATCATATCAACGGGTCGCCCCGGAATGGCAAAGATCCTTTGTGACCAGCGGCTAATGCCTGTTGCCTAGTGCCTGGTGCCTTCCCCCTCACGGCTTCTCATGATGGCACTGACAAACCATCTCCCCGCAGCCCGGGCACCCACCGGCGTACTTCCTGCGAATCACCTTCGCCAGATCAATGCCCTCCACGTTCGCCAGCGTCGCCAGCCACGCCAGCACGTCGGCAAACTCCCCCTCCTTCTCCTCGGTCGTGCCCTCGCGAATGGCCGTCGCCAGCTCGCCGACCTCCTCCATCAACCACACGAACGTGGCCGCCGACCCCCGCTTGCGGTCCTTGGCCGAATACATTCTTTCGATAATGCCTTGAAATTCCGCGATATCCATCATTACACCCGGTAGAGCCCGATCCTCGTCCAATCCCGAAGGAGCTTGACCTCGCACAATACTCGGCAGAGCGCGATCTTCGCCCCAATCGGGGCGACGGAATGTAGCCACGGGTGGAGCGAAGCGCAACCCGTGGAAGGAACCCACTCCACCACACGTCCGCTCCGAAGGAGCGGCGGACGGATGATCAGCGAACATTACTCTAACGCAGTTCCAACGTCGCCAAAAGCTATTCGCCGCTATGTGCTTTCGATTTCAGCATGCCGCCCTGTTTTGAATACTCTGCGGCTTGCGCTGAATCTCCCATCGCTTCGTACACGCGGGCCAATCCCTCATACGCGCCAGGCTCCTTAGGCGCGAGCGAAATCGCCACCTCAAACGCGCCGATCGCCGAATCGAATTTCTTTGCACCCAGCAACGCCAGCCCGAGCTTCTCGTGCGTCGCTGCGTCATAGGGGTCGATCTCAATCGCCCGCCCATACCAATGCGCCGCTTTCTCCCAGTCGGCCGACACTTCAAATAAACCTGCCAGCCGCAGCGCCACCGACGGCTCGTCCTGAACTAGATCAAATAACGCCGCAAGCTGCCCCGCGGCGTGCTCCGTGTCGCCCAGCTGCAGATAGCACGCGGCCAGCCGGCGATAGGTGTCCGGGTCTTCGGGGTCGCGGGCCTGGCAAATCTCGTATCGAAGAATCGCCTCCGGCAATTCCTCTTCTGCCTGATGAACGTACCCCTGAAATCGGATCGCCCGCATGTTGTCCGGCGCCGAGCGAATCAGCCGATCGACGTATGGCCGCGCCTGCCGAAGCCAGCCCCGCCGATCTTCATCTTCGGCAGATGCATGGGCTTTGGCGACATAAGCCTGGCACAGCACCTCGAGCGCCAGCGCCGATTCCGCCTGCTCCAGCGCTTTCTCCGCGTACACGGCCGCTTTCTCGATTTCTCCATCACGAAGACATGCCTCGGCCAATTCCGGCAGAACCAGCGGATCGTCCGGAAGCAGCTCAAGCGTCTTTTCAAGCTCCTCCACCTCGACATCAGTCGTCGGGCGAATACCCCAGCGCTTCACTTCACTCGCCGCCCATGCTGCAAACGATTTGTCGAACTCCACCGGCGGTATCCCGAGCACTGCGACAAACGCCTCTTGCTGCGATTTGTGCTCCCGAAACGCCCTCAGAAAATCAAGAATCGGCGGATAGCCCCACCGATGGATGATGTACTCGATCATCCACTCGCTCTGTGCATAGGCCTTCGTGCGATCCTCCGGCTCCTTCGGCCGCGCAAAACCCCAGTCGATCGTCGCCAGCGTGAACAGACGCTTCCGATGCACCGCGTCCGCGAGCAACTGTTTCCATCCCAGTGACCGCGGCGTGCCCTCCTGATGAACCGCCAGCCCCTCCGTCATCCAGTGCGGGATGCGATTCCCCGTGGCCGCCAGCGTGACCGTGTGCGTGAACTCGTGACGCAGCACGCTCTTCCAGTTGAACCGCCCGAACGGCGGTTTTCCGCGCGGCGCCGTCATCCCAATGACATTCCCGGTGCAGGCCCCGATCGTGCCGATGAACGGCCGCCCGGTCACCCGTACGCTGAAGCCCTCGTGCTGCGGGAATATCTCCACCATCGTCTTGCGATCGAGCGTCACGTCGAAGGCATCACAGACTTCCCCGTACATGCCCTCCAGCGCATTCGAGAAATACGGAGCGATGACCGCGTCCTTCTTCGCATCATACTTCAGCACGAAATGCGCGCTCTCCCGCTGCGCGAACTCATCCAGTCGATCGAGCAGCCGCAACACCTCGTAGGTATGCTGATTGAACGGGTCCAGCTCAAACGCCGCCTCCAGCGCCGCGCGCGCCGCGGCTTCGTCGCCCGTTTCCATGTAAAGCTGCCCCAGGCTCGTATGCGGCTCGCTCCAGTACGCGGCGTGTTCGATCGCCTTCTTGTAGTGCGCTTCGGCCTCGTCGAATTGCCGGCCCGCTGTCAGCCATGCGCCTACGACGTAATGAAACCCGGCCGGCTGCAAATTGAACCCCTGAACGCGCTCCAACGTCGCCGCCACGGCCCGACGATCGCTGGCCCGCACCCGCGCGGCCGCCAGCGCCCCCAGCCCCTCTTCGCAGCGCGGATTGATCGCCAGAACGGCATTGACCACGTCCGCCGCTTCATCAAACTTGCGTTCGCACAACCGCAGGTCAGCTTTCAGCAGGAGCAGCCCCACGTCACCCGGACGCTTCTCCAGACCGCGCCGCACCTGCTTCTCGCACCCGTCGAAGTCCCACTCCTCCAGGTGAATCCGGCCAAGCCCGACGCGCGCCTGCATCACGTGCGGCCACTTCTCGCGAATGAACTCGAACTCACGCTGGGCATCCGACAGATTGTGCTTTTCCAGCAGCAATTCCGCCGCCGCCAGCCGCGCCGGCCAGTAGTCGGCGTCCATGTGATCCATGACGTGGCCAAACACCTCGTCAAGTACGTGCCGCGTCCGCTGCACCAGATTGGTCCGGGTCAGCAGCGAATAGCGATAGAACCCCAAGCCAACAAAGGTGAGCGCCGCCGCGTCGTCAGGCAGGGCATCGCCGGTCATGATCTCATCGAAAGGGCGATACGCTTCGATCGCGTCCCGGGTGCGGCCGAGCCGCTCAAGACTTTGACCAAGTTGGAACCGCGCGCGAGCGTTATCACTTTGCAGCGAGATTGCCTTTCGATTGTATTCGATCGCCCCCTGATAATCGCCGGTTGCATACAGTAGTGCCGCCATGCAGACATGAAATTCGGGGCACAACCTGCACTCTTTCTCCAATTCGCGAAGCCGCTCGATGCCTTCACTGAACCGCGCAAACTCCAAATCAATGTCGCCTCGCTCCGCCGCCGCCCGGCACACAAACTCCCCATTTCCGGCCAGCGACTCATACGCCTTCACCGCCTCATCGAACTTTCCCGCCAGATGCAGCCGCCGCGCGTCTCGCAGCACCAAATCAGGTTTAACCGGTTGGCTGGCGGTGCCTGGCTCGTTCCACGCAGCGGTTGCCGCATTCGGCAAAGCCCCCACAAGGCAAAGACTCAGGCGCGCGATGAATCTCAGAAAAGAACACACCTTTGCATTATATAAAGTTTGTACAGCCCCGAAGGTCTCAGAGGGACGGCAGAATTATTCATCGCTCCTCTGCCTGGGAGTTCGCGTCCCGCATCTGGGCCGGACTTCAGCCGGCCGGTGTTTGCCACCGGTTTCAACCGGTGGTCGACTCATATCAATTTCTTATCTTTCCATTCCCTTCAGCCGGCTTCAGCCGGACTTACTCCCGGCGAGGCCACATGAGCAATCATGTCTAGCTTCTCGGCCCGGAGGGGCGGCGGAATTTTCTATCCCTGTCCACACATTCGCCGAATCCAACCTTGAGACTCATTCCCCGAACGCCTCTCGAAACAACCGCCGATACTCATCCAGCAGCAGGAACTGAAAATAAAACGCGACCCCTTCCACAAAAATCGCCGCGAACGCCGCCGCCAGATGGATGCGCACCGAGAACGCCGAGTCCAGTCCCGACCCCAGCGCAGACGTCACCAGGATCATCCCGATCCCCGACATGCTCCACCGCAGCGCCCGCGACTTCAGCCGCCGCACCGGCCCGCCAAACTCCCCCGCCAGGCCGTGGTGCAGAATCGCCTGCGCCACGATCTTCTCCTGCACCACGAAATACATGAACAGCACGACGTGAACGAAGCAGGTGAACAGTGCCGCCAGCACCCCCAGCAGGACGTGCCGCGTGTATCCCGTTGTGCCCTCCACTTGAAAACCGATGCCGGCCGTCAGCGCCAGCAGCAGGAGATCGACGACCGCGAAGAGAGCGTGGCTGATTTTCATGCGGGAACGAATCGACGGGGCGCGGACAAATCAGCGGCCCGCATTGCCGGACACTTGTTCAATGCGAATAATCTAACCGATCCGCCCGCTGCCGACCCGCCGACGACGTTGCACGCCGACCAGACGAAACCGAACGATGACTTGGGTGTAGAACAAGAAAGAGCGAGGATGTTTAACCCGCGTCGCGTGGCCGCGATTGGCAGCAACTCGACAACTCGCTTGAACTGAAAATTCGCAATGATGCCGCGTGCTTTTTTCGCACGCGACCCCCGGCTCCTACCTTCCCTGGGCATGGGTTCAGAGATTCCAAAATCTCCGGACCCATGCCCGCCCTTGCCGCCTACCGCTGCTGCCCCATGCCCTCGTCCATTTGCCCTTCGCTCTCCATGTCCCCCGCAAGCTGCCCCGTCGTGGTCACGCCTTCCTTGGCGAAAATGTAATACAGCTTGCCCTCGTTATACGTGAAGCCCGCCATCTGGCCGGCGCGATCGCCCACCCCCATGTAAATGTCGCACCGCCCCGGCGCTCGAATGGCCGCCCCGCGGTCCTGATCCAGCGCAAAGTTGCGGAAGGCACGCGAGTTGTCCCCCGTCTCATCCGGAATCCGCGTGTCCAAAAACGCCATGCACGCCCGCGGAAAAATCTCCTTGTCCGTCGCGATCGAATGAAACGGCGTCACCCGCCGGCCCAGGCACCCGTACGGCCCGCCTGACGACTCCCTGAAGAAGATGAACCGCTCGTTCTGGTAAAGGTACTGATCCATCTCGTCCGGATACTGCTCGAAGTGTTTGATCATCGTCGCCAGCGACAGCCGATGCCGCTCGATCTTGCCATCGGCCACCAGCATCTTTCCAATCGGCGTGTATTCGTGCCCGTTGTTCCCGGCGTATCCGACTTCATACAGGTTTCCGTCGGGCATGCGCAGGAAACCCGACCCCTGCACCGTCACGACATACGTCTCAAACCGGTCGCCGAGGTACACCAGCTCCTGCCCATCCAGCAGGTGCTGCTGCTCGATCTCCTCCCGGCTGCGCCACGGCCCGCCTACGACATTACCCTCTTCATCCTTCTGAATCTCCGGCGGAATCTTGTAGAGTGGATATTGGAAATGGTCCGTCCGCTCCATGCTCCCGTCGAAGATCGGCGAGTAGTAGCCCGTGAACAGCACCGTGCCCTCGTCGTCGCACCCGATCGAGATGTACACGTCAAAGTACTGCTTGATCAGCGCGTTCAGCTCCTCAGGACTGCTCGCTTGGTCCAGCACCTCCAGAAACAGCGGCAGCGTCGCCACCGCCGTCTCGTGCGTGATCGGCCCCATCGGAAAATACTTCCGGCTCGACGGCGTGGTCAGATAGGAAATGCTCTCCGCGACCGCCTCGCGCAGCGTCACGCCCTTGGCCTTGTACCACCCCTCGCCGAAGTTCGGATACTGCGACTCGTCCGTCAGCTTCCGCAATGCAAACTCGCCCGGCGGCAGCGGCCGGTCGTAGTTCTTCTCCAGCTTGGTCATCGGAAGCGGCTCGACCTTCTTCTGACACCCAGCCAGCCCGGTCGCGACGACGACCATCGTTACCAGTGCCAGCCGAAGGGCCGGCGAATTTTGCGCGATGCACGGGAAAGAGCCGCAGAAATTGCGGAAAGACATGTTCGACTCCTTTCGAAACCGCGGCCACCAGCGGAGATTCCATCCCGCCCCGACGCCGCCCATCCTTATTCGTCGGCAGAATATACGCAATAACTCCCTGCTCGCAATCGAAATCTGATCGGAGCGTCCGCGGATTCGTCGGGAGGGTACAGAGCGAATATCGGTTTCGGCGCCCTCCACCAAAGTCGGCCGAGGAGGCTTCGATTTTTGGAACTTATTCGGAAATGGAGCGTCTAACCGGACTAAGCGGCTCATCCCCGATCTGAAGGATGACACAGGCATTCGCCTGCCACCGATCAGCGTGACGCGGCCGCAGGTCTGGACCACGCGATTGCCTTGGCAAAAAGGTGAACATTCTCTTTGGAGCAATGTCATGCCCACGTCTGCTCGTTCGTCGTGGCCTTTTCTGTGCCTTTCGTTTGCGGCCGGGCTCCCTGCCTGCGCCGCCGCTCAGAATAAGAACCTGGACGCCAAGCATGCGCAGGAGCTCGTGTCCCCCCCGCCCGCCAGGGTCGCCGATCCGATGGCCAGTTTCGCGCGCATGGTCGGCGGCGAATGGAAGGTGACGGCTGCGAGCGGGACGAGCATGTACGACACCTGTCACTGGGGCCCGGGAAAGCACTCGGGGCGCGTGATGACTCATGGCCAGGACGCGGCCGGCAACCCGTGGCGCGGACTTGCCGTCGTGTATTGGCACCCGGCTCGCAAGCGGTTGTGCTCGCTGGGCCTGAACCCTTACGCGGGTAGCGTGTCGGAAGACACGATCACGGTCGAAGGGGAGACCTCGGAGGCTGTTTCCGACCTTTACCAGGACGGCGTCCATCGCAAGCTCGTCTCGCGAACCACCTTCGAGGGTCCCGACAAATATCACGCCGCGCTGCTGGAGGAGGTCGAACCGGGCAAACTCACCCCACTGAACGAATGGGACTACTTCCGTTCCCGCACACTCACCCCGCTGCAGCCGCTCCCGACTGAAAATCCACCGAAGCCTTCAGCGCGCCTGAAGGCCCTCGAACCGCTCCTGCGCCATACCTGGTACGCCAGGGGCAAATGGGGGGCGGGCACCGGAGCCCCCGGAACCCCCCGAGATGCCTTCCACATCGAGTCGACCTTCGAGTGGATCCCCTACATCGATGCGATCTACGCGCGCACGTTTGCGCTGCGCGGAAACGGCGAGCCCACGCACCTGCTCGACGCGTATTTCTATCACCACACCGGAACTGGCCGGCTGCGCTGCCTCGCGCTGTCGAACCTGGGCGGCGTATACGAGGGCGACCTGACCGTGCTCGACGGCGGCGCCCTGCAACTCGACCTGAAGGGCTACGAGGGTGAACGGAGCGTCGCCCACGTCGTGCGCTTCGACTTCGAAAAGGACGGGACCCTGCACCATCGCGTCTGGTCCCTCAGAGACTCCGAGCGCACGCTCATGCTTGATGTCCACCACAAGGTCTCTCAGCAGAAGCAAGACCGGCCGGCAGGTCCCAGCGCGCTGGAGACATCGAAGCAAGCGGTGAAAGCGAAGGCGCTCGACAACTCAGCGCATGCCGCTGATCCACCGGAGTTTATCGGCCCGCCGGCGAATCATGATCCCTACTTCACGCCGACCGCGGCCAAAGTGACCTCGACCATGCCGCGCGTGATCATTCGCAATATTCGGGAGGATCGCGCCGGGAATATCTGGTTCGCCACCTTCGGCGGCCCGATTCGCTATGACGGCAAGAATTTTACGAACTTTTCAGAGGAAGTGGGCCTCGCGGAAACGCGCGTCTTTTCGCTGCTGGAAGATCGGGCGGGCGCGATGTGGTTCGGCTCCATCACCGGCGGCGCGTCCCGCTATGACGGAAAATCGTTTACCCGGTTCACGGAAGGCACAGGTCTGGCCAACAACGACGTTCTTTGGATCTTCCAGGATCGCGATGCAAACATCTGGTTCGGCACCGGAAACGGCGTCAGCCGTTACGACGGCAAATCCATGACCAACTTCACGACGAAGGAGGGGCTTGTCCACGACTCGGTCTATGCGATCGCCCAGGATGCTTCGGGACGAATGTGGTTTGGAACCCAGGGCGGCATTTGCTCCGACGACGGCAAATCGTTTTCCAATCTCGCCGACGACGTCGGAAGATCGTTTCTAAATATTCGCTCGATGGTGGTGGACCGATCAGGCAACCTCTGATTTGGCGGCCAGGAGGGGGCCTACCGTTACGTCGGCAAGACTCTGTCGACTTTCACTTCCAAAGAAGGGCTGCTGGATGACTTTGTTGGCTCGATGA
>Ga0190265_10001396_pt1 | contig 15871 bp, 14 predicted proteins | sample Popmic124T_FD_133135 | JGI IMG/M metagenome (GOLD analysis project Ga0190265, IMG submission 133135) | Populus adjacent soil microbial communities from riparian zone of Indian Creek, Utah, USA - 124 T | ecosystem: Environmental > Terrestrial > Soil > Riparian zone | place: USA: Utah | collected...
CCCACCGTGGTCAGGGTGACGACGGCCCAGTAGATGCTCTGGGGGATGCTGGTGAACCCGCTCTCGGGCGTCTCCACCAGGTACATCACCGAGCCGATGATGAGGACCAGGACGAGCACGGTCATCAGGAACACCAGGATCTTGCGGACGCTGGCCTTCAGGGCCAGGACCAACATCCGGGCCTCGCCGAGGAACTCGCCGAGCTTCAGGATCCGGAACACCCGCAGCAGCCGCAGCGCCCGCACCACCAGGAACGCCTGGGCTCCCGGCAGCAGCACGCTCAGGTAGGTGGGCAGCACGGCGAGCAGGTCCACGATGCCGAAGAAGCTGCGGGCGTAGCGGACCGGCTGCCGCACGGCAATGAGCCGCAGCAGGTACTCGACCGTAAACAGGATCGTGAAGCACCACTCCGCGGCCCAGAGCTTCCGGCCATGGTTGGCGCGCACCGAAGGGACGCTCTCCAGCACCACCACCATCACGCTCGCCAGGATGGCGACGAGCAGGGTGACGTCGAAGGCCTTGCCGGCGGGGGTGTCCGCCTCGAAGATGACCTCGTGGAGCTTGGACCGCCAGCGGGAGCCCGGGGGTTGGGTGGCCATCCCGGAAGTCTAGCGCGTCGGTCTTGAGGCCAGAATACTGCCTGGCGAGTGCGCTTCTTCAATGCCGCGGGCGCCGCGCTGGGGCCCGAGATCCCGGCCGTCACCTCGGAGGACCTCGACTTCGGTTGGGAAGAAAGAAGTAAGCGTAGAAGAAGTGCAACACCGGTGCTACACTTCTGCCGGAGGAGGTTCGGAATGCCGGCAAAACATCCACGCATCATGACCGTTGTTGACGAGGAGCTCGCCCAATGGCTAAGACGGCGCTCTGAAACGGAGGGGCGATCGGTTTCCCTGGTCGTCCGGGAGATCCTGGCCAGGCAGTACGCCGAGGACGAGGAGCGGTTCTGGGCTAGCGAGGGCGAGGAGCGGCTGGCCACCTTCGACCGGAAGACTGCTGTATCTCATGAGGATGCCTGGTCCTGACGCATGGCCAGGTTCAGGATCCTCTACCACTCCGAGGTAGTCAGGAGAGATATACCGCGACTTGACTCTCCAGTACGCAGACGCATCCAGATAGCCATCGAGGAGAGGTTGGCGACCCGGCCCGAGGATTTCGCAAAGCCCCTTGCCTACAACAGGGCTGGATTCTGGTCGCTTCGGGTCGGCGCCTGGCGGGTCATCTTCGCTTTGCGGGAGGACGAGCTTTGGGTACTCCGGATCGGCCATCGCAGGGAGGTCTATGATGCCCTGGATCGGGAGGTCCCTGACAGCCGCTGATCATCGCCGGCTCCGGAATGCCCTGAAGCCTTCCCGGCATTGTGGGAACCATGGAACCGCACCACGAGCACCTCGTTCAGCGCATCCGGGAGCTGCCCGACCGGCCCGGCATCTACATCTTCAAGGATGCCGAGGGGAAGGTCCTCTACGTCGGAAAAGCCACGTCCCTGCGCAAGCGGGCGTCGTCGTACCTGACCCGGGGCCATGAGCCGCGCCTCGCGGCCATGGTCCACGAGGCCGCGGACCTGGAGTATGTGGTCACCGACTCCCCGGCCGAAGCGCTCCTCATCGAGAACAACTGGATCAAGACCAAGCGCCCGCGCTACAACATCCTGCTGCGGGACGACAAGACCTATCCCTATATCAAGCTGACCCTGGAGGACGAGTACCCCCGCATCGCCTTCACCCGCCGGGTGAGGAACGACAAGGGCGACTACTTCGGTCCGTTCCTCCCCGGTGGCCTGGCGCGCAAGGCCATCAAGCTGGTCCAGAAGCTGTTCCAGGTCCGGGTCTGCCGCATCGAGATCGATGGCAGCCTCCCCAGGCCGTGCCTGTACTACGACATGCACCGCTGCCTGGGTCCCTGCGCCGCCGGCCTGACCACCAAGACGGCCTACGACGAGGCGGTCCAGCAGGCGCGGCTCTTCCTCTCCGGCCGCAACGAGCAGCTCGTCCGGCGCCTCAAGAAGGACATGTGGGAGGCCTCCGAGGGGCTCGACTTCGAGCGCGCCGCCACGCTCCGCGACACGCTCGACGAGATCGAGTCCATCAGCCAGCGCCGAAAGCTCTCCTCGGTGGAAGGGGAGGACCTCGACGTCTACGGCGTCCACGTCGGGGCCGGCAACGCCGCCATCGTCGTGCTGATCATGCGCGGCGGCCAGGTGCTCGACCGCCGCGAGCTGTTCTGGGAGGGGGTCGGCGAAGTTTCCCCGGAGATGCTGCTGTCCGAGGTCCTGCCGCAGATCTACGACCGCACCACCTTCATCCCCAAGGAGCTGCACCTGCCGGTGCCCATCGAAGGGGAGGAGGCCCTGCTGGAGTGGCTCTGCGACAAGAAGGGGGAGAAGGTCTATGTCCGGATGCCCTCGCGGGGTCCCAAGGCCGAGCGCGTGGCCCTGGCCATGCACAACGCGGAGCTGGCTCACAAGCGCCGGTTCCGGGGGATCGAGGAGAACCCCGGCGCCGCGGCCCTGGGCCGGCACTTGGACCTGGAGGGGCCGCCCCGGCGGATCGAAGGGTTCGACATCTCTCACTTCCAGGGGGGCGAGACCGTGGCCTCCATGGTGGTCTGGGAGGAGGGGCGGATGCGCAAGGGGGAGTACCGGAGCTTCAACATCCGCGACCTCACCCAGCCGGACGACTTCGCATCCATGCGCCAGGCCGTGGAGCGCCGCTACCGCCGACGGCTGGAGGAGATCGGCGAGATGCCCGACCTGATCCTGATCGACGGCGGCCGGGGCCAGCTCAACGCCGCCCTGGATGCGCTGGCGCTTCTGGGGGTGGAGGAGACCGCCGTCATCGCCTTGGCCAAGCGCGAGGAGGAGATCTACGTGCCCGGCCTGCCCGAGCCGCTGCGTCTCGAGCGCAGCGATCCCGGCCTGAGGCTGCTCCAGGAGATCCGCGACGAGGCCCACCGCTTCGCGGTCGCACGCCACCGCAGCCGCCGTTCCGCCCGCACCCTCCGCAGCAAGCTCGACGAGCTGTCGGGCATCGGCCCGCGCCGCCGCAAGCTCCTGATCACCCACTTCGGCAGCGCCGAGGGGGTCCGCAATGCTCCCCTGGATGATCTGCAGGGAATCCTGGGCAAGGTCGTGGGCCGGAAGATCTTCGCGCAGCTCCACCCGCCGGAAGACCTAGGGGCCACCTAGGCTACCTAGTGCCTCCGCCTCTCCAGCACGTGGATCGTCTGGCGATTGCTGTGCCACTGCCCCGGATGGGGTGTGGTCGCCTCCTGGCCGAAGCGGACCCGCAGCTCGTAGCGTCGGAGGATGACCTTGAGCTCCTCGGGGCCGATCAGCTGCCGGCCCTCGGGAGTGCTCATTTGCGTGATCACCAGGTACCGCACCTGCCTGGACCGGAGCCGGCGCTGCAACACCTCCCAGGGGTGGATCTCCACGATCTTCCCCTTCAGGCGGATGATCTCCGACGGCATGAAGGCGAGGTGGTCCAGGACGAGCACGGTGTCGTCCGGGAAGCTGCGCCGCGACAGCCAGTCGATCGTCTGGGTTCGCGAGTCCTCGAAGCGCGCCCGCTCCCGGGCGAAGCGGACCACGGGCGGAGCGAACAGGGCCGCGATCAGGAGAAAGGCGGCCGCGTCCACCCAGATCTTCCGGGGGACCCTCTCTCGCAAGCGTTCGTAGAGAACCCCCACGGCCACGCAGGCGATCGGGACCAGGGGAAGAAGGTTCCGGAACGGCTGGAAGCTTTGCCTCAGATAGAGAGTCAGGTTCAAGGCAAGGAAGAGCGTCCATCCCAGGGCGGAGGGCCGTGTTCGCCGATCCCGCAAGGCAACAGCGAGGCCCGCGAGAGCAAGAACCACAAAGATCCATCCCAGCTCCGGTCCGGGATAGGGGAGATCCCACTCGGCGCGCTCGAAGACCTGGGGCCAGAGTGGGGGAGAGGTGAGCTTCGCGTAGAGCTCCGACTGGCGCCGCATCCCCCCGAAGACCTTGTCCGGCACGACGAGCAGCCCCGGCATGGCGAGGAGAGCGGCGCCGATCGCCCCGGCCGCGCCGATCGTCCACAGCCGCAGCCGTTCGCTCCGGGTGAGCCCGACCGTCAGGGCGAAGGCGAGGGAGACCAGGATGGCCGGATACTTGGACGCGAAGGCCAGCCCGGCCATGGCGCCGGCGAGCAGCGCCTCCCGGCCGGGACGGTCCGAGACGCGGGTCCGCTCCGTGAAGAGCAGGCAGGCGGCCACGAAGAGGGTGGCGTAGGGATCGACCATGGCAATCCCGCCGCGGGCCACCAGGGCCGGGAGGAGCGCGGCCGTGAAGGCGGCGAGCAGCCCGGCGCGCTGGCCGGCCACCCGGCGCGCCAGGAGCCCGGTGACCAGGACCACCCCCAGACCGGCGAGGAAGCTCAGGACACGTCCCAGGAGCAGCAGCTCGAACGGCTCCAGAACGTCGTAGTAGTTGGAGGACTTGGTCAGCAGCTCGCTCCGGATGGAGCGGCCTTCGTGCGCCATCCGGTAGAACGGGTCCATGGCCCGGGCTGCCGCGGCCACCGCGCTGGTCGGCAGCGAGGGGTACATGAAGGTGTCGGGGATCCAGTGCCTGTCGCGCACCATCCTGGCGGAGACGTGGAGGTAGTTCCCCTCGTCGACATAGCTCATGTACGGCCGCGCCGCGGTGAGGGAGGGGGCGCGCACGGCCGTGGCGAGCAGCAGCACGGCGATCCAGGGCAGGAGGCGTTTCATGGCCGCGCGGAGTTTATCTTCTAAAAACGTCTGCTAAGATCCCCGCGATCCGCATCATCTCCGCATCATCATGGAAGTCCATCGCGAGCTAACGGACGAGGAGTACCGGCTTTTCAGCGAGCGCATCGCGCGCGGTCTCGCGGAGCACCCGCTGAAGGTCCTGCCCCAGGAGCATCGCGAGCAGGTGGCGGAGCTGCTCAAGCAGCTCGGGGACGTGACGTTCTACCACCTGCTCGGGATCGATCCCGGCTCCGGGGCACGGGAGGTCCACGACGCCTACGACCGGGTGGCGCGCCTGGTCCACCCCTCGCATGCGAAGAAGGTCGGCCTCGAAGGCCGCGAAGAGGTGCTCCGGCTCCTTTTCGAGCGCGTCACCCGGGCCTATCTCACGCTGAGCGACATCGAGCGGCGCAAGGTGTACGACCGGGACGTGGGGCCGGTCCGCTGGACCGCTCTGCGGACCTCCAGGGCTTCCAAGGAGGAGGAGGCGCTGCGCTGCTACGAGAAGGCGCGGGCGCTCTCCGAGGCCGAGGACTACCACTACGCCATTGAGCTGCTCCGCCGGTCCGTGAGCCTGTCCCCGAGGGCGGACGCCTACGGCTTGCTGGGGATCCTCCTGGCGAAGAACCCGCAGTGGCTGGACAGCGCTGTCGAGAGCCTGGAGCGCGCCCAGGAGATGGGCGCCACCGAGCCGGGGCTGGGCGAGGCGCTCAAAGAGGTGAGGGAGAAGATCGGCAAGAGGGATTGAGGAATCTCGCCCTTTGCCCCGGTGTTTTCGGAAACGGGATAGGATACCCCCGGCCGGAGAGCTTCAGGCGGTCGCTTCGGGGGACCTTTCGGGGTCCGCCCGGAGAGGAAAGTCCGAGCTCCCACGGGCAGCATGCTCGCTAACGGCGAGGCGCGGCGACGCGACGGAAAGTGCAACAGAAAATATACCGCCGTCTTCCTTCGGGGAGGCGGTAAGGGTGAAATGGTGCGGTAAGAGCGCACCGCTCCGGCGGCGACGGCGGAGGCACGGAAAACCCCATGCGGAGCAAGACCAAATAGGGAAGCGGTATGCGGGCTGCCCGTCCCGCCCCCGGGCTTTCGGGTCCGGGGCCAGCTTCCGGGTAGGTTGCTTGAGGCCGGCGGCAACGCCGGTCCCAGAGGAATGACTGCTCACCCGGCTTCGGCCGGGGATACAGAACTCGGCTTACGGAGCTCTCCGGCTTCTTGATTCCTCGACTCCCTCCTCCAATCGGCCCAGGGGACCGCGTGGGCGTGGCCGCCCTGTCCGGTCCGGTCGATCCCGAAAAGCTCGCGGCCGGCGTCGAGTCCCTGCGCCGCCTCGGCTTCGAGCCCGTCTTGGCTGACAACGTCCTCTCCCGCCACGGCTTCCTGGCCGGCGGCGACGAAGAGCGGCTCGCGGCCTTCCATCGCCTCGCGGCCGATCCCGGCATCCGCGCCATCTTTTTCTCCCGCGGCGGTTACGGTCTCATGCGGATCCTTCCAGCGCTCGACTGGGACCTCCTCGCCCGCCATCCCCGCGCCTATGTGGGCTACTCCGATCTGACTCCGTTCCTTATGGAAGTGGTCCGCCGGCTCGGATTGGTGGCTTTCCACGGTCCCCTGGTCGCCGGCGAGCTCGCCCGCGGGCTCCAGCCGGAAGAGGAGGCTTCGCTGATGGGAGCGCTGGCGGGGCGCTACCCCGTGGAGCAGCCGTTTCAGGGCTGGCTGCGGGAGGGGAGCGCGTCCGGTCCGCTTCTCGGCGGATGCCTGAGCCTGCTCTCGGCCACGGCGGGCACTCCGTGGCTGCCGGACCTCCGGGGTGCGATCGTGTTCTGGGAAGAGATCAACGAGGCGCCGTACCGGGTGGACCGAATGTTGACCCACCTCCGCCTGTCGGGTAATCTGAAAGGGATAGCGGGAATGATCGTCGGCCATGTAGAAGGCGCCGGAGCACTCGGGCTGACCGGCGCGGAAGGACGGACCGGATGGCCGGCGCTGGTCGGCGAGAGCCTCTCCGGGTTCTCCTGGCCTCTGGCGTGGGGGCTGCCGGCAGGTCATGTCCCGCCGAACTGGACGCTCCCCGTGGGGCTGCCGGCTCGCCTGGAAGCCGGGAGCACCCGGATGGTGATCGGTGAGATCGAATGAATAATCCCGTCTTCAAGACGACCAGCAGCGCGGGCAATCAGCCTGTCGCCCAGAAGTCCGGCGGCTATCTCCTCGAGGTCAGGGAAGGGGAGTACGTCTTCCGCGAGGGGGACCTCGGCACGGAGATGTACATCATCCACGAGGGGAAGGTCGAGATCCTGAGCGGGAAGGGGAGCAGCGAGCAGCTCCTCTCGGTCCTGGAGAAGGGGGACTTCTTCGGCGAGATGGCGATCCTCGAAGACCTGCCGCGGGCCGCCTCGGCGCGGGCGGTCACTCCCGTCAAGCTGCTCCAGATCAACGGCTCCACCTTCGACCAGATGCTGCGCGGCAACCCGGAGATCGCCGTCCGGATGATGCGCAAGCTGGCCCGGCGCCTGCGCGAGACGGACGACCTGCTGCGCTCGTCCACCTTCAGCCGGGAGGCCGCGGCGCAGATCTCCCGCGAGATGCCGAAGATGAACCCGCAGGCTCCGGCCGAGGGTCCCGAGAAGCTGATCCATGCCCCGTCCGGCATGGAGTTCCCGCTCTCCACCACCTCCGAGACCACCATCGGGCGCAAGGACGCGGTCACCGGCATCTACCCGGACGTGGACCTCTCGCCCCTGGACACCCAGCGCTCGATCAGCCGCCGCCACGCCAAGATCTTCCGCCGCGGGCAGAAGTTCTTCCTCGGGGAGGAGATCGGCACGATGAACAGCACCTTCCTCAACGGCGCGAGGCTGGAGACCGGGGTCCCGTCCGAGATCCGCGGCGGGGACGAGTTGCGCTTCGGCGTGATCAACCTCAAGTTCCTGGTCCCCTAGAGCCCTGCTGAAGCTCGCCTCCCCCCTCTCGGAGATCCCCGGCGTCGGCCGCGCCCGCGCCAGGGCTCTGGCCGAGGCCGGGTACGAGACGGTCGGAGACCTGCTCTATCATCTGCCCTTCCGTTACGAGGACCGCCGCGACGTGCGCGCCATCTCCGATGCAGCTCCCGGCGGCTCATATACCTTTCGCGGCCGTTTGACCTCCGTGCGCCGCATCCGAACGCGCCGCCGCGGGTTCAGCCTCGTCCGCGGAATCCTGAGCGACGGCACCGGCTCAATCCCTGTGGTCTGGTTCAACCGTCCTTATCTTGCCAGCCAATCGCTGGAAGGGGAGGAGTGGCTCCTGCATGGCGAGGTGCGGAACGGGCCGGAGCTGTTGAACCCCTCCTGCGAGCGGCCGGAACAGGCGATCCACGGTGCCCGGATCGCTCCGGTCTATCCGGCGGCCGGCGGGATCGGACCGGCGCTCCTGCGCCGCATCCTGGACACCATCCTGGAAGAGGTCGACGTCCCTGGGCAGGTCCCAGAGACCCTGCCTGCCGATCTCCTGGCCCGCCGCGGTCTGCCGCCTCTGGGTGAGGCTCTGCAGTCCCTCCATGCACCGGATGATGGATTGGAAGAGCTGAACCGGCGGCGCAGCCCTGCGCATCAGCGGCTGATCTACCAGGAGCTCCTGGAGCTGCAGCTCGGGCTGGCGCTTCTCCGGGAACGGGAAAGGGACGAGAAGCGGACCCGGCAATATCATGTGGATGACAGGCTGAGGGACGTTGCCCGGAGCATGCTGCCGTTCCCTCTGACCCGGGCTCAGAAGCGGGCGCTGAAAGAGATCGTGGCCGACCTCCAGGGACCCCGCCCCATGCTGCGGCTCCTCCAGGGCGACGTGGGCAGCGGCAAGACGATCGTCGCCGCCCTGGCCTTGGTGGTGGCGCTGGAGAACGGGTATCAGGGCGCGTTCATGGCTCCTACCCAACTCGTGGCCGAGCAGCACTTCGCGAGCCTGGAGCGGCTGCTGGGGCATCGTTATCGTCTTGGTCTCTTTACGGGGACGAAGCGTGACGCGAGCCTTCGTGAAGCCCTGGCGAGGGGGGAGGTCCGGCTCGCGGTGGGCACCCACGCGCTGATCCAGGAGGGGATCGGGTTCCGGGATCTGGGGCTGGCCGTGGTGGACGAGCAGCACCGCTTCGGCGTGCTCCAGCGCGGGCGGCTGCGGGCCAAGGGCAGTATTGAGGGAAAAGCGCCTGATTTATTAGTCATGACCGCGACCCCCATCCCCCGCTCCCTGGCCCTGGCGGCCTGGGGGGAGCTGGACGTATCCACGATCGACGAGCTGCCTCCGGGGCGGACACCCATCTCCACCGAGGTCCTCCCCGTGAAGAAACGGCGGGAGGTCTACAAGCGGTTGAGGGAAGAATTGAAAGGGGGCGGGCGGGCCTACGTGGTCTTTCCCGTGATCGAAGGGAGCGATGCGGCCTCGGTCGAGGAGATGGGGGAAAGGGTCCGGGAGTTTCTCTCGGACATCCCCAGCGCCGTGCTCCATGGACGGATACCGGCTGCCGAGCGGGAGCGGACCATGGCCGCCTTTGCCGCGGGCGAGGTAAGGGTCCTGATCGCCACGACCGTGATCGAGGTCGGGGTCGATGTGCCGGAGGCTACCTGGATGATCGTCGAGAGCGCCGAGCGCTTCGGCCTGGCCCAGCTCCACCAGCTCCGGGGACGGGTCGGGCGCGGCACGCGGCCCTCCCGCTGTATCGCGCTCCATGGAAGGCTCACCGAAGCGGGGGAGCGGCGTCTGCAGGCGTTCGAGGAGACCACGGACGGCTTTCGCATCGCCGAGGACGACCTGGCGATCCGCGGCCCGGGCGAGCTGCTCGGGCTGCGGCAGGCGGGGTTGCCCGGCTTCCGCGTCGCCCGCCTGCCGGACGACCTCGAATGGCTGGAGAAGGCCCGCGACGACGCCCGCGAGCTGCTGTCCAGACTCGGGGAGCTGGAGCCGTTGAGGCATCGGGTTGAGCCCAAGGGGATCGTGGGACTGTGAGCGGGTTTCGCGTCCTCCTCGTGGCCAACACCCTGCCCCCTCGGGACGTTTCCGGCGTTGGCGAACAGGTGCTACAGTTGGCGGCCGGATTGCGCCAGGCCGGCTGCGAGGTGGAAGTGCTGGGCCGCGGCCCGGGACAGGTCGGAGGCCCCAAGGTCCTCTTTCCTCTCTTCGCGGTGCCGGCGGTCTGGCGGGCGCTCCGGCGCTTCCGACCCCATGTGGTCCAGGTGCACGAGTCGGACGGCGGCCTGGCCGCCCTGCTGGTGCGGGCGCTCGCGCCGCGGCTCGATCCCCGGCTCGACCGAATACCTCTTCTGGTGGCCCTCCTCCAGGTGAGCTACGTCGAGGAGCTGCGGGCCGTGCGCCCCCTGGTGGCGGATGGCCGGGTGCTGGGCCGGCCGGGCGGCGTGGAGCGGCGCTTCCGCTGGCTCAAGGCGCCGCTCCAGATCGCGCTCGGACGGCTGACCGCCCGGGCCGCGGACCTGGTCCTTGCGCCGAGCGCGGCCACGGCCGCCGAGCTGCGGCGGGATTACAAGGTGAGGGACGCCGCGGTCGTCCCGAACGTGACCGGCGGCCTCGCGGTCGAGTCCGTGAGCGTCGAAGAACCGCCAGGGTACTTGCTCTTCGTCGGCCGACTCCGGATCCGCAAGGGCGTGGAGGTCCTGCTGGAGGCGATGCCTCCGGGCGCGAGGCTGTTGATCGCGGGCGACGGCGAGCACCGGGCGGCTCTGGAGAGTCGCGTGGGGGCCGGACCGGACGTGAAGTTCCTGGGGCGCTGCGACGCCGGCCGCGTGCGCGGGCTGCTCCGGGGCGCCGCGGCCCTCGTCGTGCCCTCGATCTACGAGGGCATGCCGCTGGTGATCCTGGAGGCCATGGAGTCGGGAGTGCCGGTCGTGGCGAGCCGCGTGAGCGGCATCCCCGAGGTGGTGGAGGACGGCCTCACCGGCTGGCTGGTGCCGCCGGAAGACCCTCCGGCCCTGGCCGCCGCGCTCGGAGAGGTTCTGGATCGGCCGGACGAGGCGCGGCGAAGGGGCGAGGCAGGACGCCGCCGGGTGGACGAGCGCTTCCGGCCTGAACATGCAGCGACCGCCTGGAAGAGAGCGGTATTGAAGGGAATTGGAGATCGGAGAGAGATGACCTCATGATGGGACGTGCCCTGTTGATCGTTGGCGTCATGGCGACCCTCGGACTGATCGCCTCCGCGGTGCTGGGCTACATGCTGGACGGCCCGGTCGGTCCCGAGATGTCGCGCCACGTCCTGGTGTCGCTCGCCTCCTGCCTGCTGCTGCTCTTCTCCCACTGCTGGATCATGTTCTACCTGATCGGCACCGGGAAGGCGATCAAGGACGCGGTCAAGGAGCACGGCCTCGATCAGTCGTTCGTCGAAGAGACGAAGTGGTTCAAGAACCGCTCCTATCCGATGCTGATGCTGGCGATGGGGCTCGCCATGGCGACCTTCATCCTCGGCGGCGGTGCCGCGACCAACTCCCTGCCGATCTGGGTCCACCACGGGCTCTTCTGGGCCGCGCTCGTGGTGCAGGGGCGCGCCCTCTGGCTCGAGAATGACGTGCTCGGCGCCAACGAGCGGCTCATGGCGGACCTCGACCGGCGCCTGGCCTCCCCGAGAGCCAGGCGGGCGGAAGCGTAGACGTATTGAAGAAGAGGAAGAGGAAGACGTGACGGAACAGCAGACCGTGCTCTCGGGCATGCGCTCGACGGGCAGGATCCACCTGGGCAACTACTTCGGCGCCCTCAAGAACTGGATCGACCTCCAGGACCGTTACCGCTGCCTCTACATGGCCGCGGACTGGCACGCCCTGACCAGCGACTACGCCGATCCGTCCCAGGTGGCGGAAAACACCGTCGAGATGGTCACCGACTGGCTCGCGGCCGGGCTCGACCCGCAACGCTCCGTGATCTTCGTCCAGTCCCTGGTGCCCGAGCATGCCGAGCTCCACCTGCTGCTCTCCATGATCACGCCGCTCGGCTGGCTGGAGCGCGTGCCCACGTACAAGGAGCAGGTCCAGCAGATCGAGAACAAGGACCTCTCCAACTACGGCTTCCTCGGCTACCCCGTGCTCCAGACCGTGGACGTGGCCGTCTACCGCGCCCACTTCGTGCCGGTGGGGGAGGACCAGTCCAGCCACCTCGAGCTGGCGCGCGAGATCGTGCGCCGCTTCAACAGCCTCTACGGCGACGTCTTCCCCGAGCCCAGGGCCCTGTTCACGCCGACGCCCAAGGTGCCGGGGATCGACGGCCGCAAGATGTCCAAGTCCTACGGCAACGCCATCAACCTCTCGGACCCGGCGGATGTCGTACTCCAGAAGTGCAAGCAGATGTTCACCGATCCCCAGCGCCTGACCCGCAAGGACCCCGGCCGCCCCGAGGTCTGCAACCTGTACGAGTTCCACAAGCTCCTCTCCCCCCCGGACATCCAGGAGCGGGTCTATCACCAGTGCCGGGCCGCCGAGATCGGCTGCGTGGACGACAAGAAGCTGCTCGCCGAGATCATCAACGGCTTCCTGGAGCCCATGCGCGAGCGGCGGAAGGAGCTGGACCGCGACACGGTCTACGACATCCTCGTCGACGGCTCGCGGCGGGCGCGCGAGCAGGCCGGCGCCACCATGGAGCGGGTGCGCGAGGTCATGGGTCTCGACTATCGCAAGGTCCTGCAGCGCAAGGTCCTGCAGAAGGTGCAGTCATGAGCCGGCCGCGCAAGCCCGAGGATGAAGGAGAGGGTCAGGAGCGGGCGGAGGCCAGCGCCCTCCTGCCGGATTCCTGGCGCGTCCACCTGCCCGTGTTCGAAGGGCCGCTCGACCTCCTTCTGCACCTGATCAAGATGAACCGGGTCGAGATCACGGACATCCCCGTTGCCACCATCTGCGACCAGTTCCAGGCGTACCTGGAGCTGATGGAAGAGCTGAACCTGGATGTCGCGGGCGAGTACATCTACGAGGCCGCGTTGCTGATCCACCTCAAGTCGAAGATGCTGCTGCCGAAGCCCGTGAAGGCCGAAGGCGAGCCCGAGGAAGACCCGCGGCAGGATCTCGTCCAGCGCCTGCTGGAGTACCGGCGCCTCAAGGAGATCGCCCAGTCCTTCGCCGAGCTCGACCGGACGCGGATGGGCATCTGGACCCGCAAGCCGCAGCCGCTGCCCCAGGCACCCGAGGAGGAAGGGACGATCGACCTCGGCGAGGTCTCGCTCTTCGACCTCATGGGCGCGCTCAAGACCGCGCTGCTCCGCTATGAGAAGGAGCACCCGCCGCCGCTCCAGCTCACGCTGGAGGCCTTCTCGGTGCGCAGCCAGTTCGACCGGCTGCTCGGCGTCCTGGATGCCGGCCGCCCCTTCGACCTGGTGGACGACCTGCGCACCCGCTCCTGCCGCGCCGAGGCGATCGCCGCCTTTCTGGCCGTGTTGGAGCTGGCGCGGCTCAACCTGGTGCGCGTCCACCAGACCGAGAGCGGCGACATCCTCCTTTACCGCACCACGCGCGAGCTGACTTACGAGGACCGGGAGGCGATCTCCGGATGATGAGCCAAAATGACTGAGAGGAGTGAGATGGAAGCGGCCCTGGAGGCGATCCTGTTCGTCTCCTCGGACCCGGTACCGCGGACCAAGCTCCTGGAGCTGTTCGAGGAGAACGAGCGCGCCGAGGCCGCCGAGGCCCTGGAGACGGTGCTCGCCCGCTATGCCGAAGGGGATGGCGGCCGCGGGGTCCTGGTCGAGGATGTGGGTGGCGGCGTGCGGCTGGCCACGCGGCCGGAGGTGGGGACCTGGCTCCGCCGCTTCTTCGACGTGTCGGGCGGCAGCAAGCTCTCCATGGCGGCGCTCGAGACCCTGGCGATCATCGCCTACCGGCAGCCAATCACCGGCCCCGAGGTCCAGGAACTGCGCAGCGTCAACCCGTCGGGCGTGATCAAGACCCTGCTCGAGAGGCGGATGGTGCGCATCACCGGCCGCAAGGAGGTGGTCGGCAAGCCCTTCCTCTACGGCACGACCAAGGAGTTCCTGGTTCACTTCGGGCTCAACAGTCTCAAGGACCTGCCGCCGCTGGAGGAGTTCGAGGAGACCTTCGGAGCCGCCGGAGGGGGCGAAGCCAGCCCCGAGCTGAGCCAGGCCACGCTCGACGCCGTGGCCGCCATCGGCGGCGACTCGGAAGGGGATCGTGAAGAGGCCTTCCTGCGCGAGGTGGCGGAGCTGGAAGAGGCGACGGAGACCGCTCAGGCGGAGACCGAATAGGAGAGGGGCATGGAGGAGCGGCTGCAGAAGATCCTGGCGCGAGCCGGCATCGCCTCCCGGCGCAAGGCCGAGGAGCTGATCCAGCAGGGGCTGGTCACCGTCAACGGCAAGCTGGCCGAGCTGGGCCAGAAGGCCGATCCCGAGCGCGACTTCATCAAGGTCGAAGGCCGGCGCATCCAGCCGCACACGGGGGAGCACCACTACCTCCTCCTCAACAAGCCCAAGGGCGTCATGTCCACCGTCTCCGATCCGGAAGGACGGCCGACGGTGATGGAGTTCATCCCTCCCGTCTTCCGCAAGGCCCTGGTCCCGGTGGGGCGCCTCGACTACTACACCGAGGGGCTGATCCTCCTTACCGACGACGGCGAGTTCGCCCAGCGGATCGCGCATCCGCGCTACGGCAGCGTCAAGATCTACGAGGTCAAGGTCAAGGGAAGGCCGAGAGAGGCTGAGCTCGACCGTCTCCGCGCCGGCATCTTGTTGGACGGGAAGAAGACCGCGCCCGCCAAGATCACCCCCCGGCACTCGCCCGTGGCGCACCGCCGGAAGAGGGACGACGACGAGGGGGGCGAGAACTCCTGGTGGTACGTCCAGCTCACCGAGGGACGGACGCGCCAGATCCGCGAGATGTTCATGCGCATCAGCCATCCGGTCCAGAAGCTGCGCCGGGTGGCCATCGGTCCGCTGCGCGACCCGGACCTGCCCCTCGGCGCCGTGCGCGAGCTGACGCCCCGCGAGGTGGAGATGCTGCTGCGGAGCTCCAAGGAGAAGGCCAGGCCCGCGAAGAAGAGTCCTGGAAAGAAGCCCGCGGCTCAGAAACCCGAGGCCAAGAAACCCGCGGCCAGGAAGCCTGCGGCCAGGAAAGCGGCGGCCCAGAGACCAGCGGGGAAGAAACCGGCGGGTAAGAAACCGGCCCGATGAGCGCTCCCCTGATCGTCGCCATCGACGGCCCCTCCGGAGTGGGCAAGAGCACCGCGGCGCGGCGGCTCGCGAAGCGGCTGGAGGTCCCCTTCCTGGACACCGGGGCCATGTACCGCTCGATCGCCCTCAAGGTCCTGCGGAGTGAGCTGGATCCCACGGACCGCGTCGCCGTCGAAGCTCTCGCCGTGGACGCGGACGTCCGGCTGGAGCGCCGGGGTGACGGCAGCTTCGAGGTGCTGCTGGAAGGGGAGCCGGTCGAGCCGTACATCCGCGCGCCCGAGGTGGGGGAAGCGGCCTCGGCCATCTCGGTCCATCCCGGCGTGCGCCGCCGCCTGGTCGCGCTCCAGCAGGAGGCCGCCCGCCACTGGGGAGGCGTGCTGGAGGGGCGGGACATCGGCACCCGGGTCTTCCCCGACACCCCGCACAAGTTCTTCCTGGACGCCCGTCCCGACGTGCGCGGCCGGCGCCGCTACGAAGAGCTGCAGGCCACAGGCCGCGGCCTCACCTATGAGCAGGTCGTGGACGAGATCAACCGCCGCGACCATCGCGACCGCACCCGCGAAGACTCCCCGCTCACCCGCGACGACAGCTACACCTTCGTCGACACCTCCGACCTCGCCATCGACGACGTGGTGGAGGAGATGGCGCGGGCGATCGACGTCAAACTTCGCGCCAGCGCTTAGACTTCCTATCAAAACCTCGCTTCCTGCCATCGTCCACCCTTTCGTCGCGTCAGCCTGAACCAAGCCATCCGGGAAGACGCTCAACTCGCGTCATCCCTGTTCCGAGGCTTGACGGCCAGGAGTTGTCTGTCGCGACCAGATCACAAGGGCTCCGGACACGAGATTTCGGCCCGAGCCGCAGCCGCCGGATGTCGCGACGAAGGTTGGAGACGCGAGGGCGCAGAGCATAGCCGTGGCAGCAAAGCCCATCGTGACGCGACTCCGGTCTTCGTCGCGTCAAAAAGGTTCAAGCCGTCGCGACCAGGTTCAAAGTCACGACAGC
>Ga0190265_10001397_pt1 | contig 15856 bp, 11 predicted proteins | sample Popmic124T_FD_133135 | JGI IMG/M metagenome (GOLD analysis project Ga0190265, IMG submission 133135) | Populus adjacent soil microbial communities from riparian zone of Indian Creek, Utah, USA - 124 T | ecosystem: Environmental > Terrestrial > Soil > Riparian zone | place: USA: Utah | collected...
GCTCGAGAACCGGTCGCGGGGAGGCGGCTCGTAGGTGCCGTCCTCGAACTTGGCGAGGACCTCCTGGAAGAGCGAGCCGACATTCTCCGGCTGCTCGGCGAGCAGCCGGTCGAGATCGACTGCGAAATAGGAGAGGTTCTTCCGGAACTCGAGCAGGTGCAGGCTCGCGTCCTCGTAGATGTCCCTCTTGCCGAGCTCCACGAACCGGCCAGACGGAGCCAGCGTGGAGAGGCTTTTTCCGATCGCTTCGCCGGACAGTGAGTTGAGGACGACATCGACGCCCTCGCCGTTCGTCCGCTCGCGGATTTCGTCGGCGAAGGCGAGTGTCCGCGAATCGAAGATTTCCTCGACCCCCAGCGAGCGTAGGTACTCGCGCTTCTCCGGGGTGCCAGCGGTTGCGTAGATCTCCGCGCCCAGGTCGCGGGCGATCTGGATCGCGGCTAGGCCGACGCCACCGGTGGCCGCGTGGATGAGCACGCGCTCTCCCGGTTGCAGCCGGGCCAGCTTCACGAGCGAGATGTAAGACGTGACGAACGCGACCGGCACGGCGGCCGCCTCCTCGAAATCGAGCGACGCAGGCTTGGGTAGGACGAACTCGGCAGCCGTCGTGACGTGGGAGGCAACGGTGCCGTAGGCGACCCCGATGACCTCGTCGCCGGGTGTGAGGCCCTCGACTCCCTCTCCCACGGCCGAGACGGTGCCCGCGTAGTCGAGGCCGATGCGGTCGGTGCCGGGAAGCTCGGCCAGTGCGAGCTGGGGGAGAAGTCCCATCGAGAGCATGACGTCGCGGAAGTTGAGGCTCGCGACGGCGACCTCGATCTCCACCTGGCCGGGCCCGGGCTCAGCGTGGCCGACCGCCGCCATGCGGACGCTTTCGAGCATCCCAGGGGTGCCGATCTCGGCGTGGAAGCGATCGCCTGGGGAGGAGTCGCGCATCGTCGGGACGAGATCGGCCTGAGCCAGCCGCCTGAGGCGGCGGACGTACCGCTGCTCATCTCGCAAGGCGATCTCTTCTTCCGGAACCGAGGTGAGCAGCTCGGCGGCCAGCGACGAGAGGTCGCTCTTCGAGAACCCGGCGGGAAGGTCGATCAGGCGGCAACGCTCGAGCGGCAGTTCGTGGCCGATGACCCGGCCGAGCCCCCACAGCGCCGACTGGGCGAGCCCGTCTGACTTGTCGGTCTCTGTCGCCTGCTCCGCTCCGGCGGTCAGGAGGACGAGGCTGCGCGGACCGGAGCTGTCCGCCGCCAGCGCGGTCGCGAGCTCCCGAACCTCGCCGCACAGGCGTACCTGCGACTCCACGAGCAGGTCGGCGGAGAGTCCGTCAGTGACGGGAGCCTCGAGCGCGCCGAGGTAGACGACCCCCGCCGGCGCGGAAGGTGCCAGCCTTCCGATCGCCTCGTCGAGGCGCTCCGGCTCGGCTGGGACGACCGTGGGGCTCGCTCCCCCGAGCTCGAGCGCCGACGCCAGCTCCTGGGCCAGCTTCGGATCACCTCCGACGACCAGCCATTCGGCAACCGTCGGAGCCTCGACGCTCTCTGTGTCCTCTGGCGAGTGTTCCTCCCAGCGCAGCTCGTAGAGCCAGCCGGCGACCGACTCCTCGCCGGTGCTCTCGAGATGCTTGGCGTGCAGCCCGCGGATCTCGACGAGCAGAGTGCCGTCGTCCGCGACGATGTCCACGTCGCCCTCGACTGCGCCGCTGCTCGTTTCGAGTACGCGGGCGTGGGCGAAAGAGCCGGGCTGTGCTTTCCCGTGCACCTGTACCTCGCGGACGCTGACCGGGAGGAAGCCGTCAGTCGGGCCCACGTCCTCGAGTGCGGAGGAAGCGGCGAAGATGACGAGCTGGAACGCGGCATCGAGAAGAGACGGATGCAGCTCGTACGCACCGGTGTCGATCGTTTCTTCGAGACCTAACGCGGCGAGCGCTTCGCCTTCACCCTGACCCGCCCACTCGAGCCCCTGGAAGGCAGGCCCGTAGTCGTAGCCGCGCTCGGCGAGCTGCTCGTAGAGATCGGCTCGCTCGAGCGCGCGCACGCAGCGGGCTTGGAGTTCGGACAGGTCGACGGACTCTTCTCGCGCAGCACCGCCGGCGAGTGAGCCGCCCGCAAGCAACGTCCACGGCGAGTCAGGGTCCGGCGGTGGGCTCTGGACGTCAAATCGCCTCGAGCTCTGATCGGCACCGACCTGAACCGCCAGCGGCTCGGAGCCGAGGAAGAGCGCGCGCCTGAACTCAACGTTCTGCACCGCGGGCGCGGCATGCCCCAGCAGGCGCCGCGAGGTGGCGAGCCCCATCTCCACGAAAGCCGCGGCCGGCACTGGCTTAGTTCCCTGGATGACATGGTCGTGGAGGAAGGCCAACCGGTGGTCGTCGAACGAGACCTCCCAGCGCGCCTCCGGAGTGCGGAGTCGCCGGCCGAGCAACGGATGCTCGTCGGGGTTGGCCACCGTGAACGCGCCGTCTCCGTTCGACGACTCGAACCAGTGACGTTCCCGCTGCCAGGGGTAGGCCGGGAGCGGGACGTGGGCGACAGTTCCGGGATACAGGGTGTCCCAGCTGGGCTCGTGGCCCTCGGCAAACAGGGCGCCTAGGGACCGAAGCATGAACTCGCGCTCGTTCTCGCCGCGGCGGAGCGAGGGCAGCACCGTCCCATCCGACTCTCGCTGGCGCAGGCACTCCTTGACGGAGATCGAGAGCACTGGGTGGGGGCCGACTTCGAGGTACGTCGTGATCCCCTCGTCCTCCAGGCACTCGATTGCCGCACCGAAGCGGACCGGCTGCCGGACGTTCTGCCACCAGTACGCGGCTCCGAGGTCGGTGCCGGCGTGCCACGTTCCGGTCACGATCGAGACGAAGGGGACCACGGCATCGCGGGGGCGCATGGGCTCCAGCGACGCGAGCAGCTCATCCTGCAGCGGGTCCATCTTCGGGCTGTGGTACGGAACGTCGACCGGGAGCAAACGCGCGAAGCGTCCGTCGGCCTCGAGGGAGACGCGCAGCTGCTCGAGTACATGGGGATCACCCGAGAGCGTCACGGATGACGGGGCGTTGACGGCCGCCAGCGAGACGGTTCCGTCGAGATCTCCCAGCAGCGCCTCCGCTTCCGCCTCCGGGACCCCGGCGGCGAGCATCTTGCCCTGGCCGGCGGTCTGGGCCTGGAGCCTGCTTCGGTGGTAGGCGAGGAGCATGGTGTCCTCGAGCGTGAGCGCGCCGGCGACGTGTGCGGCCACGATCTCGCCGACGCTGTGCCCGACGACGGCATCCGGGGTGATCCCCCAGCTCGCCCAGAGGTCTGCGAGCGCAATCTGAATGGCCACGTTGGTGACCTGGGCCACGTCGGCCTTGTCCATCCGGGAATCAGCCTCGTCTCGCTGGAGCTCCGCTCGCAGCGACCACTCCGAGAGGGGCTCGAAGATCTCGTCGCAACGCTCGAGCGCGTTGGCGAAGACAGGCTCCTCGGCGGCCAGCTGGCGGCCCATGGCCCACCACTGCGGCCCCATCCCGGAGAAGACGAACGCGAGCGGGGGTGGCCCCGCCGCTTTCCGCCGACCGGTGGCCGTCGCGGGCGACCGCTGCCCGGCGACGACCGCACCGAGGGCCTCGGCGGCCTCCTCGGCGGTTTGGGCGACAACCGCGAGCCGGACGTCGTGATGTGAGCGACGGCGCGCTGCGGCTCGACAGATCGAGAGGTAGGCCTCCTCGTCCGCCTCCTGAAGCCGCTCGACGTAGAGCGCGGCCAGCTCGTCCCGCGCTTCGGGGCTGCGGGCCGAAACCGGCAGGAGGTACGGCCCGACCTGCGCCGGCGTGGTGTCGCCGACTGCCTCGCCGCGAGGTGACTCCTGCAGCACGGCGTTCGCGTTGGCGCCGCCGAAGCCGAACGAGTTGACCGTTGCGGTGCGGACCGCGCCGTTGGACGGCCAGGGCTCCAACTCGGTGACGACCCGCAGTGCGAGCGCGTCGAAGTCGATGTCTGGGCTCGGCTCCTCGAAGTTCAGGCTGGGCGGGATCTCCCCGTGGTGCAGCGCCAATGCGGCCTTGATCAGCCCGGCAGCGCCTGCCGCCGCCTCGAGGTGGCCGATGTTCGTCTTGACCGAGCCGATCGCGAACTGCGCGCCATTGGAGCCCGCGTGGCCGAAGACCGCGCCGAGTGCCGCGGCCTCGATCGGGTCCCCGACCGGCGTCCCCGTCCCATGCGCCTCGGCGTACTGAATCGCCTCCGGCTCGAGCCCGGCGTCGGCTAGGCCGTCGCGAAGCATCTCCTCCTGAGCGGCGGCTGAGGGGACGGTCATTCCACCGATGCCCCCGTCCTGGTTGACGCCCGTCCCGAGCAGCACGGCGTAGATCCGATCGCCGTCGGCGAGCGCGGCGTCAAGCGGTTTGAGCATGACGAGGCCGCCGCCTTCGCCTCGGACATAGCCGTTCGCGCGCGCGTCGAATGCATGGCAGCGGCCGTCGGGCGAGATCATCGAGGCCTTGCAGAAGCCGATCGAGATCTCGGGAGTGATATTCAGCTGCGCTCCGCCGGTGAGCGCGAGGTCGCACTCGCCGTTGCGGAGCGAGCGCATGGCGAGGTGGACCGCGGTCAGCGCGGAGGAGCAGGCCGTGTCCACGATCATGCTTGGACCGCGCAAGTCGAGCGTGTACGAGATGCGGTTTGCGGCGATGCTGGATGCGCCACCGGTCATCGAATGGGAATCGACCAGGTGCCGGTTGAAGGGGTACATCTGCATCGAGCTGTAGTCGTGCGCCGAGTACCCCACGAAGACTCCGGTGCGAGAGCCCGCCACTCGGTCGGCCGAGAGCCCCGCGTCCTCGAGCGCCTCGTAGGCGATCTCGAGGAGCAGACGGTGCTGGGGATCGATACGGCTTGCCTCGCGAGGCGAGACGCCGAAGAAGCCTGCGTCGAATTTGTCGATCTCATCGACGAATCCGCCCCGTCGCGTGTACATCGTCCCCGTTCGTGCCGGATCGGGATCGAACACGCTGTCGACGTCGAACCGGTCGGGCGGTACCTCGCTGATGGCGTCCACGCCGTCGCGGAGCAGCTCCCAAAACTGCTCCGGCGAGTTGGCTCCGCCGGGGAAGCGGCAACCGATCCCGACGATCGCAGCCGACTGCGTCATGCGGCGCGCTCGACGGCCACGGCCCCGACATAGCCGGGCTGGGGCTCGAAGGACGTGAGCTCCCAGCGACCCGGCTCGGCCGGCGCACCCTGGACGGAGACGAGCCGCTCAGGAGCTCCGGGCCGGAGTGTGACCGCCACGTCCCGGGGCGAGCCGAGACCGTTTCCACTCGCCTTCAGGTACGCCTCCTTACGCGTCCAGCAGGCGAAAAAGGCCGCAGCGCGATCGTCGGCCGGGACCAGCTGCAGGTCGGCCGCCTCGGACGCCGCAAGGGCCAGCGCGACGACGCCTTTCAAGTGGGCCACCGGCCGGAGCAGCTCGACGTCGACGCCGACTCTGAGGTTATGGGTGAATGCGAAGACAGCCAGATCTTTCGAGTGGGCCACATTGAACAGCACGCCGCCGGAGGCAAAGAGCTTCCCGTTTTTGCTCTTTCGAAGCGGGACCGCGGCAGCTCGAACCTGCATACGCTCGCCGAGCAGCGTCCGCAGGATCGCGCGGGTGGCGACGAACCGTCGCCTCGTGGCTTCGGGAAGACGGCGCGCGCGCTGCAGCTCCGCCGAATCGAGGGTGCCCGAGAGCCTTTCGAGCTCCTCGGCCGGGACGTCGATGCGCGCGGCAAGCACTTCAAGGGCGTTCGTCGAGTGCACGGCCCAAGGGCGGATGGTGCTGGGGGACGAGGCCGCGTCCAGGCTTCGATCATAGGACGGAGGGCAAAGAGCGTCTAGCAACTTCGGCTGCTGATGCGTTCAGCGAGGACTGCGTCTACGGCGCCAGACGTACGCCAGGCCTGTGCCGAGCAGAGAGGCTGTCGCCGTGAGCCCACGCGCGCCCACGTTCAGCTTCGCCCCGCGCGGGCCGGCGCTGACACTGCCGCCCCGCCTGCCGAGATTGAGCGTGACGCCCGGAAGGATCTTCTTCCGTCGCTGGTACCGCCAGCCCATTGCCAATACGAGCCTACTCGCGTTGGTGGGTATGAGCTTTCCGCTAGTCGCGCTATCGTGTGCCTACGGGGCTGAAGACAGCCTCTTGAGAGTGGCCTGGCCGATTTGTCGGCCGGGGCGAACAATGCGGCCTCGAAAACTCGATGGGACAGCTTCGCACCGAGAGCCGTTGGAAACCACCAAGACAATCCTGATCTGTGAAGACGAGCCGGCACTTCGCGAGCTCGTTCGCGCGTCGCTCGACGGCGGTTACCGGTTCGCCGAGGCGAGCGACGGCTTCGCCGCCTTGAAGCTCGCGCAGGATCTCGCGCCCGACGCAGTTATCCTCGATCTCATGCTGCCCGGGCTGAGCGGCCTAGAAGTGCTGTCCGGGCTGCGCGCAGATGATCGCCTCAGTCACACGCGGGTCCTCGTCGTCACCGCGTGGAGCGAGTCGCATGAAGACATCGTTGCGGCGGGAGCAGACGATTTTCTCCCCAAGCCGTTCGATCCCGATGTCCTGAAGGCGAAGGTCGAGAACCTGCTGGTCGGCTCGTGAGCCGCTGGCGAACAGAAAGCCTGTCCCTCCAGACTCGGCTGGTCGCCGCGAGCGTCGTGCTGGCGATCCTCGTCGCGGCCGCCTTCGTGATCCTCATCCTGTCGCTCGCGACGCTTCGCGAGGCGACTCGTCAGGAAGCGCAGTCCCGCGACGTCACCGCCGAGGCTTTGATGCTTCAGAAGCTCGTCCTCGACGTCGAAACGGGTCTGCGGGGATATGTCATCACGGGTCAGGAGGTCTTCCTCGATCCACACAACGCGGCTCGGAGGCAACTTCCCGACCGCTTTGATGACCTGGAGCGACTCGTTGCCGATGAGTCCTCCCAGCGGAGACGCGCGCGAGCACTGATCGCGACCATCCGGAGGTATGTCGCGGATTACGTCGATCCGGTCCTGCAAATCGCGAGCGAGAACCGCGCAGCCGGCCTGTCGGCGGCGGACATCGAAGGAAAGCGCCGCATCGATGAAATCGAGAAGCAGTTCGGCAGCTTCCTCGACGCGGAGGACGTTCTGGTCGCGTCCCGAGCGCGTTCCGCCGACGAGGGGTCCAAGCTCGCGATCGCATTGGGGGTCAGCGGTCTTGCAGCTTCGGCCGGGTTCATCCTGCTCTTCGCCCTCTACCTCGCCCGCTCGATCGCTCGACCTGTCCGCGAAGCCGCCTCGGGCGCGGCGCAGCTCGCGGGGGGAGACCTCTCCATGCGTCTCCACGAGGGCGGTCCCGGCGAAGTCGGGGACTTGACGCAGGCATTCAACGAAATGGCCGAGCGCCTCGAGATCGCTCTGGGCGATCTCGCAGAGCAGAACGCAAAGCTGCGCGACAGCGATCGCATGAAGTCCGAGCTCGTGAACACCGTGTCGCATGAGCTGAGGACCCCGCTCGCGGGTGTCCTTGGGTTTACCTCGCTGCTGCTTTCGAGGGACTACGACCCCGAGACGCGCCGGCACTACCTCGGTGTCGTCGATGCGCAGGCGCGGAGGCTCTCGGAATTGATCGACAAGTTCCTCGACGTTCGCCGCATCGAAGAGGGGGGCTTCGCGCAGGTGGAGGAAGTCGTCGACATCGCACCCTTACTCAGGGAGGAAGCACAACTCTACGAGGAGCAAAGCGGCGACCACCGGCTGGAGCTCGACGTGCCCGAGCAACCGCTCCCGGTGCGCGGCGATCCCGACGGGCTGAGGCAGGTGATCGGCAACCTGCTCTCGAACGCGATCAAATACTCCCCGGAAGGAGGGGTCGTCAAACTGGCGGCCGGGCTCGAAGGGGACTCGGTTCGCGTAGTCGTTCGCGACCAGGGGATGGGCATCCCGGCCCCTCAGCAGCCTCGGATCTTCACCAAGTTCTTCCGTGGAAACGTTGCCACGAGCGGAATCTCCGGAACGGGTCTCGGCCTGGCGCTGTCCCGGGACATCGTCGAGTCCCACGGAGGCCGCATAGGGTTCACGAGCGCCGAGGGCGAGGGGTCGACCTTCTGGCTCGAGCTCCCGGGCGCAAATGGAGGCGACAAGCACTAGCTAGGAAAGGACCCGAAAAGAAAGTAAGGAAAAGGACCCGAAAGAGCGTAAGAAGGGGGACAGATGAGAAAAACACTCTTCATCGCCACCGTGCTCGTCGGGATCGTCCTGCTGGCAGGGACGCTGACCGGCGGCTCCCCGGCGCTGACCAGCCCGGGAACGATCACGCTCACCACGCGGGCGGTCAAGCTGCAATTCGTCGACCGCGGTCCTCCAGGAAGAGGCGCCGGCGATCTCGTCGTGAAGCGCTTTCTCCTCTACAACAAGGGGATTCGGCCCCGCGCGATCGGGAATGCGGACCTCGTCTGCACGTACACGACGCGCTACGCCCAGCAGTGCACCGGCAGCTACTCGCTTCCCAAGGGAAAGATCGTCGCGTCGGGCGCCTTCGAGTACCCGCAGTTCCACGAGCTCGCCGTGACCGGTGGGACGGGCCTGTACGACAATGTGCGGGGCACGCTCACCGTCACGCTCTTGAAGCGCGACCCAGAGCGGAACATCCTGCTCTTCCGCTTGGTGGTCTAGGCGCGGCGGGGGAGGCTACGTCATCTTCGTGCAGGCAACGGACGAGGCTCGGAACCAAGGCGAGGCGGCGAAGTCCAAGGCCGAAGTCGGAACGGACTGAATCCTCCGTTGTCAACCCCTCGGTCGGGGCCTCAAGCCTGCGACCGTTGGCGCCGATTGAGATCCGCAAGAGCCCCGGCAAGGTCGGCCGCAAACCTTCAGCCGGGGCTCCTTTCTCTTTTCGCTTTGGCTAGGCCGGGCGGATGGGGTCGGCGAGGATGATGAAGCCGAGCGGGCCGAGGGTCACGAGCAGGCAGAAGACGTACGCCGCTATGAGCTCGATCGTCCGCGGAGAGTTGCGCTGTTCGGCCATGCGGTCAATCGGTACCGGCTTCGGAAAGACGGGGACACGGGCCCGGGCGAGCTGAGCAATCTCGGGCGGCGAGACGAGCACCAGCTCGGGGCTGACCGCGTCGAGCAGCGTGTCCGATGCGTCGAGAACCGTCAAGGAGCTCAATTGTGCGCCACCGCTCCGGGCAGGCCATCACTCCTTCGGGGGATAGCCGAGCGCTCGGCACCTTATCCGACGCGGCTGTTACTCGACCTTGCCGATTAGGTGGTGCGCGACCGCCCACCACCCGACTAAGCGCGCGTGGTCGCTGCCGCCTTCGCGGGCGATCGCAAGGATGTCCCGGTGCGTCGGCTGCCCAAGCCGTTCGTGGGTCCAGACGATGATCGCATCGTTGCCGTCGAAGTAGCACAGTCGGCGCCCGCCGGGTTTACGAGGCCCGTGAGCCCAAGGACCTTCTCCGCCCCAGCTGACCGAGCTGCACTTGCCCTGGTCGCGCGCGATCCTCTGCCTGCGCAACTCCGTCGCGTACGCATTCTTCACGGCGGCGCCGTTTGGGTAGGTCGAAACCTGCCAGCGGTCGGGCGTGAAGCGCGTATCCCCGGTTGCGGGCACGCAGACGGCAGTCTCGACTGCGCCGATATCCGGTACCGGCTGCTGCACGCAGGTCTTCCGCAGGCTCCCCGGGATCAACGCCGCAACGTCGGCGAGAGGCGCTGCGGCGACGGATTCCGTCTGTGTCCCGGTCGCGGCGGAGCCGCGCTCGCCCTGGTTCTCACCGGTCAGGTAGACGACTGCGGCGGCGGTCGCGGCGGCAATCAGCGCGACGCCGAGGCCGACTCGCCAGCCGAGACGTTTCGGCCCGCCGAAGAACATGAGGATCCAGGGGTTGTTCTGCTGCTCTTCCTCCGGCGCGACACGGATGATGCGGATGGGATCGGCGATTCCCTTGAGGTGGGCGCGGCCCCGGTCGATGTAGCGGATCCCCGGGAGGCGCCCGGCCAGATGACTGGTTCCCTGGCTGACGATGACTTCGCCACCGTGAGCCAGCGCGCAGAGCCGTGCTGCCACGTTGAGGGCCGCGCCGCGGAAGGAACCGTCCTCCAGCGCGATCGCCTCGCCGGAATCGATCCCGATTCCAACACGGAGCGGGAGGTCCGAGTCCGCGTCGGTCTCCTCCGCGAACTGCTTCTGCAGATCCATGGCGGCTCGGATCGCCTGACGCGCCGAGTCGAAGACAGCCAAGGCCTCGTCACCTCGGATCTCGATCAGCGTCCCCGCGCGAACCTGCACGCTCTCGCGGACGAGATCGCTGAACTTCCCCGAGAGCCTGGCGGAGGCCTCATCGCCGTACTCCTCCGTGAAGCGGGTGTAACCGCGGATATCCGCGATGAGGAAGGTGCGGACGGGTGCGTGTGGTGCGACTGTCAGGCTGCCTCCGAGTCTAGCCTTACAACTCTTCACTCAATGCGTTTCGGGCTGGTTCGAGGAGACGAACCGCGTGGGGTTGCAGTGGCGGCGGCGGCCGGGAGTCTCACCGGCGGCGCTCATAGCGCGAGAGAACGAAAGCGCTGTTCAGGGGCGGCAGGACTCGAACCTGCAACCCCCGGTTTTGGAGGTCTGAGCGATCCGCTCTGTCCGCTCCGCTGTGCTCAGTTGAGCGACGCTCGTTCGTGCTCGGTCGGCTCGGATCGGGTCAGGTGGGCAGAAGCTCGGGCAGAAGTTTGCCGTGCTACCAACCCAGACCAGCTTTCTCGAATCACGACCGGATGCGGTTGCAGTGACCCGTTAAGCGCTGAAGCGCTCGGGCTGGTGCGCGAACGTGCCTGCGCACGCGAGTGAGCAGAAGAAGTAGGCCTCGCCGTCATGAATGAGCCGACCGGCGGCGCGGTCGGGGTCGACGACCATCCTGCAGACGGGATCAACGGGTAGCGGACCCTCGGTTGAGCTGCCCATGGGTACTGCGGCGAAGACTTCAACCGGTTCGGCGATGTTCTTCAGGGCCTGGCGCCCGCGGGATTCATAGAACACGCCCTCGACTTCAGGGACAAGAGCGGCGGTACTTCCTGTCACGAGTACCTCGCCTCCACCTGCGAGGGCGGATACGCGCGCCGCGAGGTTGACGCTCGCGCCGAAGTAGTCGCCCTCGCTCTCGACGGCCGGCCCGTGGTGCAGGCCGACGCGCACGGCTGGCGCTCCGTGGTCGAGCATCAACTCGTTGGCGATCCGAAGGCCAAGCACGATCGCGTCGCCCGGGTCCGGAATCCGCAACATCAGCGCATCCCCGATTGTCTTCACGAGCTCGCCGCGGACGGCCGGCAGTTCCGTCTTGACGGCCTTGATGAAGTCCGCCATGAGAGCGAACGCGGCTTCGTCTCCGTGAGCCTCGGTCAGAGCCGTAAAGCCGGCAATGTCTGCGAACGCGAAGGTGGCGGCGGAGTCGGTCATGCGATTCGGGACGCTACTCGCTCGCTTCGACTCCGGCGCCGCTTCGCCTGACGGAAACCGTCCGGTGGCTTCGAGTCAACCCCCGTGTTTTGGGCCGGGCTGAGCGGGAAGGCGTATGAAGATGGGAGGTTCGCAGGGCGGGCCGGAGGCCAAGCGGGGGTCAGTGTCCTACGAAATCGTCGTGCTTGGAGCAGGCCAGGCCGGCTTGGGGATGGGGTACTTCCTCGAGCGGCAGGGGGCGCAAGTTCGTGATCCTCGACGCGGCCGGTTCGATCGGTTCCGCCTGGCGCGACCGTTGAGACTCGCTCACGTGATGATGTTCAGCTTCAACGTGTCGCCGGCAGAAGCCGACTAGTTACTCGTACTGGAGCGCTTCGAGGACGTCTAGGCCGGCCGAACTTGATTTCACGGAGGGTGCAGGCGGTGCTGGGACTGCGTCCCGGCGAAGGAAGAACGGTCGCACTCGCCGTCGCGGTCGCGTTCCTCGCCGACGCGGCGATCATGATCGCGCAGAGCAGCATCGACGCGCTGTTCTTCGCTCGCTATGGCGTCGAGAGGCTGCCGATCATGTACCTCCTGGTCAGCGTTGCGATGTTCGTGACGACGGTCGGCGTCGGCGCGCTTCTTGCACGATTCGGGCGGTCGCGCGCGTTCCTCGTGATCCCGGCGCTGATCTCAGTCACGGCCCTTCTCGGCCGCGCGGCGCTCGAGACGGACGCGGCGTGGATCTACAGTGCGCTCTGGCTCGTGCAGAGCGTCGCGGAGTTCACGGGCCTCCTCGCCGTCTGGGGACTCGCCGGGCTGATCGCCGACACGCGGCAGGCAAAGCGGTTTTTCCCGGTGATCGCGGCGGGAGGCGTGGTCGGGCTCGTAGTGGGCGGCGTTGCCACCGGACCACTCGCCGCGACGCTCGGTTCGGAGAACCTTCTCTTCGTCTGGGCGGGATTGATGGGTGGCGCGACGGTTGTCGCCTGGCGGCTCGTTCGGACGCGTGCGGCCCCGGAAATCAGGCGTGGGCGCGGACGGACGCGCGGGCTGGTCGGCGCCTTCGGAGACGTAGCCGGCTCTCCGCTCCTGCGCTGGATGAGCGCAGGCGCGCTCTTCACCGCGTTCCTCTTCAGCCTCCTCTACCTCCCGTTCGTAAAAGCCGCGGCCGAGCGATACCCCGATCCGGACGAGCTTGCAGGATTTTTCGGTCTCTTCTTCGCGCTGGCGATGGGGACTGCGCTCGTGCTTTCGCTTCTCGTCACGAGCCGGCTACTGACGACGTTCGGCGTGCCCACCGTGGTGCTCGTCCTTCCGCTGCTCTACCTCGTCGCGTTCGGCGTGCTTGCCGTGGCGGCGACATTTGCGACGCTGGCGCTCTTCCGCTTCGCGCAGGTGGCTTGGAGGAGCGGAGGCGCCGGCAGTACGTGGGAGGCGCTCGTGAACACGATCCCCGCCGAGCGGCGCGATCGCGTCAGGGCTTTTCTCACCGGCGTCCCGACGCAGCTCGGGACAGCACTCGCCGGGGTGGTCGCGCTGATTGGTCAGCGACTCGAGGAGCCGCGCGTCTTATACGGGGCCGGGGTCGCCGGGGCCGCAGCCGCTGTCGCGTCGATTTCCCGAATCCGGGAGGCGTACCCGCACGCGCTGGTTGCCGCGCTGCGCGAGGGCCGTCCAACGGTCTTCGGTGCTGGGGGCGGGCCGCAGCCTGCCGTCCTGAACGCGGACGCCATCGGGCTCGCGGTGCTGGAGGAGCTCCTCGCTGACCACGAGGTCACGGCCCGCCTGCTTGCCGCGAACGCACTTGGAGATCTCGACCTTCCCGGAGCCACGAGGGCTCTGGGCCGGGCCGTCGAGGACGACGATGCGGAAGTACGAATGGCGGCGCTGGCCTCGCTCGAGCGCCTCGACCGCGTAGCGGCCACCGCAGCCGCGGCGACGCGCGTTTTCGACTTCGACTCGGGCGTCCGCCTTGCAGCGCTGGGTGTGCTGGCTCGTTACGGCACCGCCCCTTCCGCCGCAGTATTGGACGACCAGGATCTCGAAGTCCGTGCAATGGCCTCCGCGATGCTCTTCGACCGTGAGCGCCGCGCCCAGCAGATCCTCGACGGGATGGTTCACGCACCCGACCCCGCCGCGCGAGCGATCGCGTACGGGGCGATCGCCGAGGCCCAGGTCGCCGGAGCGCGATCGCTCGCGCTCGAGGGGCTGCGCGATCCTCAAGCTGCCGTGCGTGCGGAGGCCGCGCGGGCGGTTGCAGCAACGGCCCAAGAGGCGGCGGTGGAGCCACTCGTCGCATTGCTCGCTGACCACGACGCCCGTGTACGAGACGCCGCTGTAGAAGCCCTCGCCCGACTTCCGCTCGAGGGGGCTGCTGAACGGGTCCGAAGGTTCGCCTCCGAGTCAGTCGCGCACGCCCTCGAGGACGCGCGCCTCCAAAGCCGCCTCGGCACGAGTGACGAAGATGCCTTGAAGCTGCTGCGCGACTCGCTCAGGGGACGCGAAGAACGCCACACGCTCGATGCGCTTCGAGCGGCGTCCCTTCTTGGTGAGCGCGCTATCGTCTCCACGGCACTCGAGAGCCTCACGGTTGCCGACCCGGCTCAGCGAGCTACGGCGATCGAGGTCATCGACACCGTGGGAGAGCCGGCAATCGTCCGGCCACTTCTCGCGCTCTGGGAACCGAGACCGGTTGATGATTTCGACCCTGCAGTACTTGGCCGCCTCCGCAACGACTCCGACGACTGGATTCGGGCTTGCGCTGAGCGCGCAAGCGTCGTGTCCCAAGGGGGAACGATGACTCACACGCTTACGAACAAGGTCCCGCTGGTCGAGCGGGTCATATTCCTGCGCAAGGTCCCGCTCTTTGCGGCGCTCCCGCCACAGGACCTGCAGCCGATCGCCGCTGTAGCTGAGGAGTACCTCTTCCCCGAGGGCGAAATGCTCGCCGTCGAGGGCGAGCCCGGCGACACGATGTATGTGATCGTCGACGGCGAGGTGCAGGTGCTAGGTAGCGACGAGCAAGAGTTCGCGGTCCGTGGCCCTGGAGACTTCATTGGCGAGATGGCGGTGATTTTGAGCAAGCCACGTGTGGCCTCCCTGCTGGCGAAGTCGGCTGTGCACGTTCTCGAGTTGCGCAAGCCGGCCTTCGAAGCGATCCTCCGGGAACGACCCGAGACCGCGCTTGCGATGATGCGCGTCCTGTGCGAGCTCCTCGCGAGCTCTGGTGCACCCACGCGTTAAACACTGCGCAGCGGACTCTTCGCTCGCTGGATCGGCATCGTGGCAGTGATCGGCGCGTTTGCCTTCGTCATCACGTTCTTCACGCTCCTCGCCGGCCCCAGCGAGGACAGCGTGTTGGCTATGGCTTTTTCCCTGGCTTCCTGGCGCTCGCGACCTGGTCGATCGCTACCAGCATTGCGAGATTCCGCGCGCTGGCGACCACTGCCCGCGAGTTGGTCGCGAGCCAGGTTGGACAGACAAAGCCGAAATCGCGTAACCAAGCCAAACGAACGAGCACGAACGACCAAAAACACGCCATGAAGCGGCACGTGAACGGCGACGCCGACTGAGAGTCTGAGAAGCGCCGTTCTCGGACGCTAGGGCCACCAGGCCCTTGGGGCGAGCGATTCCGTCAAGGTTTAGGGTCCGGCGAAAATCTCGACAAGGAGGCAGTCATGGCACTCGCACGAGTCGTGTCCTTCGATGGCGTAAGCAGTGAACGGATGGCTGAGATGCAGCGCGAAATGGAAAGCGGCGAGCGCCCGGACAACGTGCCGGCCAAGGAGATCGTGGTTCTTCACGATCCGGAAGCCGAGAAGTCACTCGTGATCATCTTCTTTGACACCGAGGACGACTACAAGCAGGGCGACGAAGCGCTCAGCGCAATGCCAGCCGGCGACACTCCCGGCCAGCGCACGTCCGTCGCGAAATACCAGGTCGCGTCCCGCATGACGGACTAGCAGCGCCGGTGTGATTGTCTCCGGGACATTGCCGGACGCAGGCTCACCCACCCCAGAGCATCGTCTCCTCCCACACACTGAATCGGAGCGCGCTAGCGCCTTTAGCCCCAGTGCGTGGTCAGCTCCCCTGCTGCCGAACTCGCGCAGTTGCGTCACCTGCCTCAGCTCGCGAAGCAAGTTCCGCATTGGCTCGGCTCGCCTACTGCGGCGGCAGCCCACCCAGCGCACGCCCGCCTAGGCGTGGAGGGGTCCGGCGGTGACGAACGGAATACGCGGCCTTGAAATCCCTGGGCACGTGAGCGAAGATCGCTTGTGACAACTGCGGCAACAAAGGAGCGTCTGAGATGTCACGACGAGGAGCTGTCACCCTGCTGGGAACCATCACGCTCGTTGGGCTCGCGTCGCTTGCCGGGCCAGCTGCCGGAAGCCATGCTGGCGCAATCGCGGACTGCGGCACCGCCGGCACATTTACCGTAAAGGCGACCGACAACGCGGCC
>Ga0190265_10001398_pt1 | contig 15854 bp, 10 predicted proteins | sample Popmic124T_FD_133135 | JGI IMG/M metagenome (GOLD analysis project Ga0190265, IMG submission 133135) | Populus adjacent soil microbial communities from riparian zone of Indian Creek, Utah, USA - 124 T | ecosystem: Environmental > Terrestrial > Soil > Riparian zone | place: USA: Utah | collected...
ACGCTCATGAAGCCGCTCATGCCCTGCGCCACCTGATCGAAGCCCGGGCGATCGCGATAGGGGCCGTCCGGGCCGTAGCCGGAGATCGAGCAATAGACGAGGCGCGGCCAGCGCTCGGTCAGCGCGCCGGAGCCCAGGCCGAGCGCGTCCATCACGCCGGGGCGGAAGTTCTCGACCACCACGTCGAAGCTCGGGAGCAAGCGCAGCAACAGATCGCGGCCGGCCGGTTGCTTGATGTCGACGACCAGCGAGCGCTTGCCGCGGTTCGCGGACAGGAAGAAGTAGCTGTCGCGCCGGCTACCGGGCGCGCGCAGCTCGCGGCCCTTCTTGCTCTCGATCTTGATCACGTCGGCGCCGTGATCCGCGAGCAGCATCGTGCAGAACGGTCCCGCCAGGTAGCGCGTGAAGTCGAGCACGCGAATGCCGCGCAGCGAGCCGCTCGGCGCGAGCGCGGCGCTACCCGTCACTCGATCTCTTCGAGCTCGACGTCTTCGATCTCCATGATCTCGTCGTCGGCCGCGTCGTCGATCAACATCTCGAAGCCGTCCTGCGCCTGCTGCCCCGGCGGCTGCTTGCGCAGCGGCGGCGGAATGCTGGCCGCGCGCGGCGGGTGCGTCGAGGGAAAGTCGTTGGGGTCGATCTCGCGCTCGAGCAGCTCGCGCGTGCTCGGACGCCCATCCTGCAGCGCTTCAGCTGTCGGTGCGGGGGCCGCCGGCGAGGTGAACACCGGGGGCTCCAGCGGCTCGAGGCCGGCGGCCCAACCCTGAAGCGTGGGGCGCGGCGTACGCGACGAGGGTCGCTCCGAGCTTGCCTCTTCCGCAGGCGCCACCGCGTCGGCCGGGACCTCGACCGGCGCCGCGGCCGGCGACGAACCAGGGGCGCGCGCGACCGGCGGCACGGTGATCCCGAACAGGGCTGCGGTCGCCGCGTCGAGCTCGACCTCGTCGACCTGCGGCAGCGCGGGTGGCGGAACCGCAGCGTCGACCAAGGTGTCGCGCGCCGAGCGCGCGGGCGGCAGCGACGACGCGACCGGCGGCCAGGGCGTCGCGGTCTTGAGCGTATCGCCCTGCACGGGTGCGAGCGGTGAGACGATGCGCGCCGGCAGCGAGCCGCGCACGCCGGGCGGATTGGGCCGCAGCGAGGCCGGCCCATCGGTGCGCGGGGCAGGACGCGCCTCGGCGCTGGGCGGGGGGGCAGGCGCGCGCACGCTCAGGCGCTGCGCAGGAGGCGCAAGCGGATCGCGCAGCGGCGCCGCCGCCAACGGATCGCGCAGCGGAGCCGGCGCGAGCGGATCGCGCAGCGGAGCCGCCGCAAACGGGATCGCTGCGCCCGCCACCGGGCCGAACGCGTCCAGCTGCTCGTTCAAGCGCTCGAGCGAGCGGTTGCTGCCGAGGATGCGCCCGAGCAGGGCCTTCACATCGGGAACTTCGTGCTCGGCAACCAGCTCGGCCAGCTGGCGATCGACGGCTGCGAGGTCGCGCATCAGGGCCGATCATCGCACAGCGGGCGCGCGCCGGCAGCGGGAATTGCGCCGTTTTTTTGCGCGTTGCGCCGGCTCGTGCGCGACGCAGCGGCCGTGCGGCACTACAACTCGCCGCCATGGTCCGTCGCCCGGCGCGCTGCGCGTGGCTGTTCGCTGGCAGCGCCTTGCTCAACGGCGCCCTGCTCGCCGCCTGCGCCGACGTTCCCAAGGGGCAGTACGGGATCAACGCGGTGCGCCTGCAGGGCGTCGAACAGCTGGCCGAGACGCCGATCGAGCGCTGCCTGCTCACGATCGAACGCCCCAGCTTCGGCATCGCGCTCGGCTTGACGCAGAAGCAGTGCAACCAGCCGCCCTTCGACAGCGAGCCGCCGCGGCTCGAGCTGTGGAGCTGGCCCTGGAGCGACTGGTCGGGCTTGAACCACGCCGTGGTCGAGCTCGATGTGCAGCGCATCTTGCGCTTCTACCGCGCGCGCGGCTTCTACGACGCGCGCGTGGTCGCGGTCCGCTACCAGCCCAAGGCCGCCGGCGAGAGCGAGCCGCGGCTCGGCGCGGACGACTGCGATCCCGCGCGCGAAGAGTGCGAAGTCGAGCTGACCTTCGTGGTCGAGGAAGGTCTGCCGCTGCGCGTGGGCGAGGTCGCGGTGACCGGCGGCGCTGACCTGCCGGCCGCGGCGCGCGAGCGCATGACGCAAGCGCGCGTGCCGCAGCGCGGCGAGCGCTTCGACGAGCTCGACTACGACCGCGGCAAGCGCGAGCTGGCCGAGCAGCTCGCCGAGGTCGGCTACGCGGGCGCGGAGATCGGCGGCGCGGTGCGGCTCGACCATGCGCACAGGCTCGCGCACATCGCGTATCGAGTGCAGCCGGGCCCGCCCTACGTGTTCGGCGAGCTGCGCATCTCGGGCGCCGGCGAGCTCCCGCACGATCCGATCCGCGGCGCCGCGGGCATCGAGCCCGGGACGCCGTACCGGCAGAGCGCGCTGACCGAGGTTCAGCAGGAGGTGTACGCGCTGGGGGCGTTCTCCGCGGTGCAGGTGACCCGCGAGCTCGACAGCGCGCGCCGCCGCGCGTACCTGCACGTGACGGTCACGCCCCTGCCCTACGACGAGTTCCGCGTCGGCATCGGCGTGACCAGCGGCGCGCTACGCCGCACCGACAGCGGCGCAGCGGAGTCCGTGCGCCAGTGGGACGTGCACCTGTTCACGCGCTACGAGCGCCGGCACGTGCTCGGCAGCCTCGGCCGGCTGCGGATCGAAGAGCGGCCGCGCTTGATCTTCGCGGCGCCGTTCCCCGAAGCGACCCCGCCCGAGCCCGGCAACCTGGTCTCGCTGCGGCTCACGCAACCGGGCCTGATCGAAGCGCGCACCGAGCTGGTGCTGAGCGCGCAGTGGGACTACGGGCCGGACCCGCACCTGGGCTTTCGCCGCTCCGACATCGTGCTGCGCAGCGCAGCGACGCGTGGCTTCTTCGCGCGCGCGCTCTCGCTCACCCTGGCGCTGCAGCAGGACTTCTACCTGGTGAAGCAGGGCGAGGGCCGCTGCGATCCCGATCGCCTGGCTCTCGACGGGGTCTGCGTCCTGGTGACCAGCGACGGGAGCGCGCTGCCGAGCGATTACAGCTATCGCTTCCTCGAGCCGGTGCTCGTGGTCGACCTGCGCGACGATCCGGTCTGGCCGCGGGCCGGCGCGTACTTCAGCGTGCTCGGCAGCGCTTCGCTTCAGCTGCCGGGCTCGGACTGGACCGCGTTCCGGCTCTTGCCCGAGGCGCGCGGGTATCTGCCGCTGCCGTTCGGCCTGGTGCTGGCCGGGCGCTTCGCGGTCGCCGGCCTGTTCGTGCTCGCCGCCAGCTCCGATCTCGACAACACCAGCGAGCGGCTCGGACCCAACGCCTATCGCCTGCGCGGCGGCGGCGCGCAGAGCAACCGCGGCTTCATCGCGGACGAGCTCGGCGTCGGGCGGCAGGGCGGGCTGCGGCGCTGGGAGGGCTCGGCAGAGCTGCGCGTGCGGCTCGGCGAGGCGTTCGCGGTGGTCGGCTTCCTCGACGTGGGCGACGTGCTGGACGGAACCGCGCTGACCTTCTCGGAGCCCAACCCTTCGGCCGGCGGCGGGCTGCGTTACCTCACGGTGGTCGGCGCGATCCGCTTCGACCTCGGCTTTCGCCTGGGCCGAGTCCCGCCCGGCGCGCCGTCGCTGTTCGGCGCGCCGGGCGCGATGCACCTGACCCTGGGAGAGGCGTTCTGATGGACGGCGAGCCAGCCAAGCCGGGCAGCCCGCGCACGCCTCTCCGGCGCTTGGCGCGCGTGTTGCGCGCGATCGGGCTGGCGCTCGCGAGCGTCGTGCTCGTCGCGCTGCTCGCCGTGCTGCTCGCGCTCGGGCTGGCTTGCTACACGGACTCGGGGCGAGCGCGCGTGCTCGCGTTCGCGCTGCAGGCGGCCGACGACGCGCTGCCGGGGCGGATCACGGCGCGCGCGCTGGTCCGGCTCGAGCTCACCGGGGTCGGGCTGCGCGGCGTGGAGATCTACGACCCGAGCGGCGAGCGCGTGCTCGCGCTCGAGCGCCTGGACGTCGAGCTCGCGCCGGGTGCCTGGCCGGTGCTGCGCGTGAGCTCGCTCGGGCTGCACGGGCTGCGGGTGGAGCTCGCGGACCTCGGCGCGCAGCGCGGGTTGCTGGCAGCCGTGGTTCCGCCGGCAGCTGAAGCGGAGCCGGCCGCTCGAACGACGCCGCCCGAGATCGCGATCGAGCGCATCGAGCTGTCCGACGTGCAGGTGCGCGCCGAGCTGCCCGAGCTGGGCGCGCTCGAGCTGAACGGGCTCGCCGCGCGCGGACGCTTCGCGCTGGTCGCGGGCGCGGCGCAGGGGCGGCTCGACTCGCTGCGCGTCGAGCTGCTGCGCGACCGGCGCTCGTTGGTTCGGATCGAGACGCTCGCCGGGGAGCTCGACGCGCGTGGCGGACCGGCGCGGGTCGAGCTGGGCGCGCGCATCGGCGACAGCGCGTTGCGCGTCGCGCTCCGCGCGCGCTCGGCGGGACCGTGGACCGCGGACAGTGCACAGCGCGCAGCGCTCGAAGCCGAGGTCGCGCTCGACCGCCTGGACGCGTCCCTGCTGCGGGCGCTGGGCCAGGAACCGCTGGCGGCGCAGTGGCCCGCGCCGGCGCGCATCGAGCTGCAAGCGAGCGGCACGGCGCGCGCGCTCACCAGCCGAGTGCGCGTGGTGTCGGATCCCGTTCAGCTCGAGCTGAACGCGACGTTGCGCGACTACCACGACGCGCAGGTCTCGCTCTCGGCGCGCGCCTACGGCGGAACGCTGGCGCTGCAGGCCACGGGCGAGCTGGCGGAGCCGGGGCAGAGGGCGCGCGGCACGGTGAAGCTTGCGCTGCCGAGCCTGCGGGGATTGCCGGCGGCGTGGCGCGCGCAGATCGCGGGCGCGGCGAGCGACCCGCAGCCCGATGGCGCGCTGGCGCTCGACGCGCGCTTCGACGTCTCGCGCAGCGCGCTCGACGTGCAGGGACGCGTCTCGGCTGATCGGCTGGCGCTGGCGGCGGCGTCGCTGCACAGCTTGCGCGCCGAGATCAGCGCGCGCGGGCCGCTGGCCGAGCCGGTGATCGATCTCGGGCTGCGCCTGCGCGGCGCTCGGCAAGGCGAGCACACGGTCGAGCGCGCGGAGCTGCGGCTGCGCGGCGGTCCGCGACGATATCGGCTGAGCGCCTCGGGTCAGGGCTCGGACGGTCGCGTCGAGCTGAACGCGACGCTCGATCGCAGTGAGCGCGACGTGGTGGTGGCGATGCGCGCGGCAGGCCGGGCGCGCGGTCATGCTCTGGCGCTCGGCGTCGAGCGGGCGCGGATCGGCTACGACGGCAGCGCGAGCGTGCGGGGGCTGCACGTGGACGCGCTCGGCCAGCGCGTGGAGCTGGCCGGCGAGCTGACCGCCAGCCGGCAGCTGCGCGGAGTCGAGCTGCGCGCTCGCAAGCTCGACCTCGGGCTGCTCGCGCGCGGCCTGGCGCTGCCCGTCGCGCTCGGCGGCGAAGCGGACCTCGCCGTGCAGCTGAACGGCGCGCTGGACGCGCCCGAGCTCGCGCTCGAGCTGAACGGCCGAGCGGTCGGGCTCGCGGACGAGCCGCGCGTCGACCTGCAGCTGAAAGGAACGCTCGACGTGCCGGGCCGCGCGCTCTCGCTCGAGGCCGGCGTGCAGTCGAGCGCAGCGCGCAGCGGCGGCGAGCTGCGGAGCGCCGGAGCCGGGCTCGCGCTGCAGGCGACCCTGCGCAGCGAGCTCGCAGCCGCCTCCGGGCGCGCTGCGCAGCCCTGGCCCGAACGCGTGCAGCTCGGCCAGCACCAGCTCGAGCTCACACTGGTGCGCGTCGACAGCGAATGGCTCAGCGGACTGTTGTCCGAACCGCTGCCGGTGCGCGCCGCCAGCCGTGGACAGCTGCGCGCGACCGGCACGCTGGCCGCGCCCGAGCTCGCGCTCGCGCTCGAGACCCGGGTCGAGCAGCCCCCCGAGGCGCGCGAACCGCCGCTCGAGACCGCGCTGCGCGTGCGCTACGCGGCCGGGTCGGTCGAAGCCACGCTCGACGCCGGAACCTCCGCAGGACCCTGGCTGCACGCCGAAGCGGCGCTTCGAGAAGCAAGCGGTCTGCAGGCCTGGCTCGCTGCGCCCGCAGCCCTGCTCGCCACCGCGCACTGGCAAGCGCGGGTCGACGTCCGGCCGGCGCCGCTGGCGCAGCTGCCGCTCCCGCAGCTGAAGCGCGATCGCATGCTCGGCGCGCTGAGCCCCGAGCTGTCGCTGCAGGCCGAGCATGCAGCGGGCGCCGAGCCGCGCGCGAACCTGGTGCTCGTGCTGCGCTCACCCGAGCAGGTGTCGCCGGTCCCCGCCTGCGGCCAGCGCCTGCCCGCGCTCGAGCTGCGCGCGCGCGCCGACTTGCACGACGGCCGGCTCGACGCGAACGCCCAGCTGCTGCGCGAGCAGGACGCGCTGCTGCAGCTGAACGCGAAGCTGGAGCTGGCGCTGCAAGCCGCGCTGGCGGGACGAGCGCCGCTGCGCGCCGGCGCGCTCGACCTCGCGCTCGACCTGGCGCAGCTCGACGTGGCCGTCCTGCCGGTGCTGTGCGAGACGGCGCGCGGCAGGATCAGCGGGCGCGTGCGCGGGCGCGACCTGCTCGGGGCTGCGCCCGAGCTCCAGCTGACGCTCGCCGGCAGCCAGCTGTCGGCAGGTGCAGCGCAAGGGCTCGGCCTGTCCGTGCGCGCCTCGGCCTCTGCCACCCGCGCCGAGGTGAGCATCGCGATCGACGGGGCGGCGGCCGGCGGCACCCGCGCCCGCAGTCAGCTGAACGGCTCGCTGCCGATCGCCTGGAGCGGCGCCGGCGACGTTCGGGTCGCCGAGGACGCGCCCCTGCGCGCGCGCGCCGAGCTGCACGCGCTGCCGCTCGCGCCGCTGCTGCCGCTGGCGGGCCCGCTCAGCCGCGTGAGCGGCACACTCGACGGCCACGTCGAGCTCACCGGGACCTTGGGCGAGCCGCGCTGGCGCGGCGAGCTGCGCCCGCAGAACCTCGCCTTCACCGCCACCGCGCTCGCGCAGCCGCTGCACGAGGTGACCGGCCGACTGCGTTTCGTCGACGCCCGGCTCGAGCTCGACGGGCTGCGGGCGCATGATGAAGACGGCACGCTGACCCGGTCGGGGCACGTCGAGCTCGACCGCGCGCGCGAGCTGCGCGCGGTGCTCACGCTCGACGCCGACGAGTTCCCGATCCGCCAGCAGGGCCAGGTCGCCGGCACGCTCGACGCGCACATCGCCGTGCGCGCGCACGCGGGCGAGCGGCGCACCGACGTGAACGTGATCCTGCGCGAGGCCTCGGCGTGGCTGCGCGGCGGGGAGCTGCGCCGCGGGATCGAGCTCGAGGCGCACCCCGACATCGTGGATCCCCGAGCGGCGAGCGCGCCGAGCGAAGCGCCAGCAGCGCCCGACGCGCAGAACGACCAGCACGACAGCGGTCCGCCCTTGCTGCTCACGCTCGACGCCGACGACGCGTTCTGGGTGCGCCGCGACGACTTCGCGGTCGAGCTCTCGACCCGCTTGCGAGTGCGCGTGGAGCACGGCGCGGTCACCGCGCAGGGGCGGCTCGCGCTGCGCCGCGGGTATCTGCAGCTGCTCGGCCAAACCTTCGAGATCGACGCCGACAGCCGGGTCGAGCTGACCGGCTCGACGCCGCCCGACCCCACGCTCGACATCGGCGCGCGCACCGAGAACCGCCATACCGGCAAGGTGACGCGCGTGCACATCGGCGGCCGGGCCAGCTCACCGCAGCTGACGTTCTACGTCGACGACGCGGAGACCACCGCGGGCGGCGCGGCCGAAGCGCTGTTCGGCAAGGAACGCGGCGCGGAGCAGCGAGACGCCGGCGGGCAAGCGCGGTCGTTCGTAGCCGGCATGATGGCGGGCGTGATGGCGATGTCGACGCGGCGCGAGCTCGGCGACGCGATGCCGATCCTGCTGCTCGAGCCGGGCCAAGACGTGAGCAGCTCGCGCGTGCGCGCCGGCTTCGAGCTCGACAAGCTGGTGCCGGGTTTCCTCGAATCGGTCGTGCGCGGCGTGTACGTGGAGGGCATCCTCGCCGGGCCGGAAGGCGGCGGCGCGCGCAACCAGGTCGGCACCGGCGTGCTGCTCGAGCTGTACTTCCCCCACGACCTGCTCACCTCGGGCCAGTACGGCCCGGGCGAAGTCTGGAGCGTGGACGTAGCGTGGGAGCCTTAACAATCGGAAAGATCACCGATAACGCGCGTAGCCGCGGTAGCCCGGGCCGGATATCAGGTGCACGAGCGCGACGAACAGCGCGGCGCCGATGATCGACCAGAGGATCGGGAAGCGATGCCCGTCCACCATGATCATCATCAGCTCGGGCAGCTTGAAGTGCCCCGCGATGAACGTTCCGAGCAGCGCGCCGATGAAACCGACCGCGATCGAAACGATGAACCCGCCCCTGGCACCGCCACCCATGGCGCGACCGATCGCGCCACAGATTCCCGCCACCACGAGCATCACGAGCAAACCAGTGAGTGTGATCGTCATGCGCGCATCACACTGCAAGCCCCGCGCCGAATGCCCCGCGCTGATCGCGCTCGCAGCTTCTCGCGCAACCGCCGAGCGCGTTGGGGAAAGAATGTCTCGATGAGGCAGATTTGCGCCGGGCCCGCGAGCGCGCGAGCGCCACCCCTCAACATCACCAGGGCTTGAACACGAACAGCGCCCCCGCCGCGATCAGCGCAAACCCCACTCCATGGTTCCAGCGCAGCGTCTCGTTCATGTACAGCACCGAGAACAGCGCGAAGACCGCGAGCGTGATCAGCTCCTGGAGCGTCTTCAGCTGCGCGGTTGACAGCCCCGCCTGCGCGCCGAGCCGGTTGGCAGGAACCTGGAAGCAATACTCGAAGAACGCGATCCCCCAGCTCGCCAGCACCACCAGCCACAGCGCCGAGCCTTGATGGTGCTTGAGGTGTCCGTACCAGGCGAACGTCATGAACACGTTCGAGATCACGAGCAACAGCACGGTCAGCGCGATCATCTCAGCACTCGAGGATTCCGCGGCTACGGTTGCTCGCCGGCGCGTGACTTGCGCTGCGGCTTGGGCGAGGTCTGCGACGCGCGCAGCTTGGGCGTGGCCGGCCTGCCGGGAGCTTCGTCCGGCTTGGCGTGCAGGTCCGCCAGCGCGCGCGCTTCGTCGTCGATCTCGGCGGCGGACTGCAGCTTGCGCCCGCGATCGATCAGCTTGACGAGCCGAGGATAGTGCCAGCAGTTGAGCGCGAGCGAAGCCACCAGGAACGGCGCCGCTTCCAGCACCGCGCGGCACAACACGCCGTACACGAAGCCCACCAGCGCGACGCCGAGCGATAGCCCGAGCGCCTGCATGTACGGTCGCACGAACAGGATCGTCAGCCCGAACACGCTCTGCTCCTCGGGCGGCAGCGCGAAGAACACCTGCTTCTGTTTGGGCGTGAGCTTCATCTGCCCTGCCCAGCGATAGACGTCGACCGGCGCGCGCAGCCAACGCGAGATGTACGGATCGGCCAGCTCGCGCTGCGGCAACACGACCGAGAGCACCGCGAGCAGCCCACCCGCCAGCCACGCCAGGATCGCGACCAGCCCCGAGACCGGCTCGGGCATCGAATTCGCCTGAATCGACAACACGACGGCCAGCGCACCGACCGCGCCGGTGGCCATCAGCCAGCGCCTGGTGAGCGCTTCCGCGCGCTCGCGCAGCAGCACGTCGACCTGGTTTCGCACCGCGAAGTCGGGCTGTGTCATGCCGATTTCCAGTTCCCCTGACAGACCCAGTATGCGGGCTTCTGCGGCGCCGATACAGATCCTTGCGCGCCGCAGACGCCAGGGGCGCTACGGCCGGGTCCAGGGATAGCGCGCGCTGGGGTACGCCTTGCATTCGATCCCCGGTGTCGTCGCATATGCGTTCTTCGGCACGTCACCGCGCTCGGTCAGCCAGAACAGCACGCGGCACTTGTCGATCGGCTCCGGCGTTCGCGGATCGCGCGCCAGCCGCGCGAGCAGCCCGTCCAGGTCGAGCGCTTGGCCGCGCTCCATGCGCACGTCGCCACCGGCCTTGGTATCGAGCACGAGGACGTCCCCGTTCGCGCCCCATGGCTCCCATTCCCACAGGTCGTTGGCGCGACCACTGCCCGGCTTGCCCTGGTAAGCGAGCTCGGTGAAGTAAGCCATGATCGCGCGCGACAGCTTGGCCCGCCTGCGCGCGCTCGCGGCCGTGTCCTCATACAGCCAGCCCGTCGCGCTGGAGTCGAACACGCCCAGCACGAAGGGCAGCTCGAAGCCGTGCGCAGCGCCGAGCAACGTCCTGGGATCGAGCGGCGCGTCGCGCGGCGCGCTCGGCTCTTCGTCCCAGTCGAAGCGATACACGAACACGTCGTCGCCCTGGGCCTTCTGCAGCAGCGGCGCGATCGCGTTCACGCTCAGCGCGCGCCACGCCTCGCTGCGGTACTCGGCCAGGAGCTGGTAGCGCGCGGGATCGAGGATCCGGTTGCGGCCGTCTTCCGCGACGACCACCAGCTCCGGGTTGCCGGCCTGATAGAGCTTGACCTCGTCCCGGTTGGTGCCGAGCACGATCGGCACGCGGTTGTAGCCGCCGCTCGCGAAGCGTTCGAGCGGCGGCTCGGCATGGATCACCGCGCCGTCGCGCAGCGCGCTCGGGAGCTCTTCGGGACGATCGTCGCCGGCTGCCCGCGGCTGTGCGCTCGCGGCGAGCAGCCGCGCGGCCGGTTGCGCGCGCAGGTACTCGCCGGCCTGCGCCGGGCCCATCGCCGCCGCGATCGTCCTCGCTTGCGCGCGCGTCGCAGCGCGCTGCTCCGCGATCAGCAGCCGCACCAGCACCTCCGCGGAGCTCGACGCCTGACCGCCGTCCTCGCCGTACGCGCGAGCCTCGCTCACGCTCGCAGTCGCCAGCCGCGGGCTCTGCGCGAGCGCCTGCCGGAACAGCCCCTTGGCCCGCGGCGAGAGCAGCAAGCTCAGCACCTGGCCGCCGCCGCTGCCCTGGCCGGCGATCGTCACGTTCTCGGGATCGCCGCCGAAGCGCGCGATGTTCTCGCGCACGAACTCGAGCGCTGCGATCAAGTCGAGCGTGCCGTAGTTGCCGGACCGATCAGCGCTCGCCAGCGCCGCGTCGGCCGCCTGCTGCGGCGTCAGGTAGCGGCCGACCTCGCCCTCGCTCGCGGCCTCGAGCACCGGAGCGGCGCGCTCGGCGCCAGCGTCGAGCGCCGGATGCGAGAACCAGCCGAGCGGTCCCAGCCGATAGTTGGGCACCACCACCAACACCTGACGCTGGAGCGCCAGCCGCCCCGCATCGATCTCGCGCGAGGCCCCGCGCACGTTGCCTCCGCCGTGAATCCACAGCATCACCGGCAAGCGCCGCGTGAGCGCGAGCTTGGCGTTCATCGCCGGCGCATACAGATCTAGATACAGGCAGTCCTCTTGCCCGATGGTCGCGAGCGCGCGGCCCGGGTCGCCGGTCGCGCGCGACGCCGCTGGCTGTACGCACGGGGGCTGATCGACGAGCAGCTCGCGCACGTCCTCCCAAGGCTCGACCGGCCGCGGCGCCTTCCAGCGCAGCGGCCCGACGGGCGGACGCGCGTACGGCAGCCCGCGCCAGACGTGCGCCGTGTGCACGCCGAACGATCCGACGACCGCGCCGAAGGTCAGCTCGCGCCTGCTGAGCTGGTCGGCGGAAGCCGCTTGCCCGGGCTGCTGCTCGAGGCGAGCTTGGCGGCGAGGGGGCGGCGGCGAGGACCCGGCGCAGGAAGCGAGAAGCAGCGCGGCGATGAAGCGAGCGGGAGCGAGGCGCATCGTGGATTGCGGCGGAGCGTAGGAGCGGAGCGCGGGAGCGGCAAGCGAGCCCCCCTCACGCCCGCGCTCACGCTCACGCTCACGTTCACGCTCACGCTCACGCCCACGCTCACGCTCACGCCCGCGCTCACGTTCACGCTCACGCTCACGCCCACGCCCACGCTCCCCTGCCCTACCCGGGTGACGCGCCTGCAAGCAACTCCATCCCCTATCGCATCTGCGCGTTGAGATATCCTGAGAGCACCCATGGGCGAGACGATCGAGATCTGTGTGAGCGCGCGCCTGCCTTCGTCCGAGCGGGCCAAGCGCGTCCGGACGATGCTGATGCCGAGAAAGCGGCCGGCGTTTGCGGACAGGTGGCCGGCGGCGGAGCGCACGGTCTTCGCGGCTTTCGCCGACATCGACTTCCCCGAGGTCGTTCAAGGCCCGAAGCCAAACAAGACCGAGCTCGCGGCGAGCTGGTTGCTCCGCGATTTGCCGGAGCTCGCGGACCTCACGCGCCTCTTGCACGCCTTTGCGAGCTGCGGAGCCAAGCGCCTGTGTGCGAGCCTCAGCGCCGGCGCGAGCTCGGACTCGCCGGGGCGGGTCTTCTTCTGCTGGGCGGACGAGACGGTGCAGTTGATCGAGCTCGCGCGCGGCGAGCAAGAGTCGCTGAACGAGCTCGAGCCGCTCGCCGCCCTGGCGCGCATAGCGAAGCAGGGCACGCCGAAGCGCAGGACGGCTTCGACCAAGAAGCTCGCTGCGCTCTTCGCGCCGAGCGGGAAGCGCGAGCGCAAGCCCGCGCCTGCGCCCGCGGTGAAGGCGGCTCCGAGCGCGTGGCAGCTCGACAGCCCCGCTTGGGTACGTTCGCGCAAAGCACAGTGGAAGCCGTTGCGAAGCTTCTTCACGATTTCTCACACCGCGCGCGAGATCAAGCGGCTCGAGGAGTACTTCCTGAAAGGCACGGTGGACGCGGATTTCGAGTTCCGCCAGCCGCAGCACGGCGGACCGATGCCGTTCGTATTCAGATTCTGGCTGCATCCCGATCACTCGCGGGCGACGTTCGATGAGCTGCTGGAGCGAGCCGACGAGACGGGCATGTGGTTCAGCGAGGACTACGTAGGAAGACTGCTGCTGTGGCCGCCACCCTCTTACGACGCGATCGCGCCGCTATTCCATGCGCTGTTCTACGCAGAGCCAGGCTGCATCATCCCGGCGGTCGACGCCCGTACCGGCAAGCGCACGGGAATCGTCGCTCGGAATACACCGGGCTCCAGCACCATCTGGAACATGTTCTTGTCGTGGGTGTGTGAGCAGAGGGTGATTCGCAATCCGCTCTGCAGGTACCTGATGTCCCGCGCGGAAGGGCTCACCGAGCCGGCGTGCTCCGAGTCTCTCGACTACTACCGTGAGACAGGGCGAGACGCGCTGTTCATCGACAACCTGCGCCGGATCGCGAGCGCCCCCGAAGACCCGCGCTTCGAGTCAGTCCAGACCATCTTTGCGCTGATCCGCGCTGGCAAGCTGCCCGCAGCGCTCAGCGCATGGCTGCGCGAGCGCGGCCTGACGCTGTAGCGCTTGCCCTACCCCGGTCGGGCGCCTGCGAGCACCTGGAGCAGCTCGGCGTTGAAGCGTGCGGGCGCTTCCACCTGCGGCGAATGGCCGAGGTCGTGGAGCTCGATCAGCTTCGCGTTCGGGATCGCGGCGGCGGCGCGCTTGCCAAGGGCGGGGTAGTCGCCCAGTCGCTTGGCGAGCTCGGGCGGCGCGAGGTCCTTGCCGATCGCCGTGCGGTCGCGCTGGCCGATCATGAGCGTGGTCGGCACCGCGATGCGCGGCAGCTCGTAGAACACCGGCTGGTTGAACACCATGTCGGACGCCAGGGCCTGGTTCCAGGCCACGCGCTGCTTGCCGGGGCCGGCGTACATGCCGGCGAGCATGCCGACCCAGCGGTCGTATTCCGGCTTCCACTGACCACTGTAGTAAGTGGCGAGCTGGTACTGCTTGATGCTGCTGGCATCGGTCTTCAGCTCGCGCGCATACCACTCGTCCACGCTGCGCCACGGCACGCCCTCGGCTTTCCAATCTTCCAGCCCGATCGGGTTCACCAACACCAGCTGCGCAACGGCCTGCGGATACTGCAACGCATAGCGCGCCGCCAGCATGCCACCCATCGAGTGCCCCACGATGCTGGCGCGCTCGATGCCGAGCTTCTGCAACACTGCACGGGTGTTGGCAGCCAGCTGGCCGAGAGAGAACTGATAGGCCTTCGGCTTGCTGGACTTGCAGAAGCCGATCTGATCCGGAGCGATCACGCGGTAGCCCGCCTGGCTCAAGGCTTCGATCGACGCCTGCCAGGTCGCCGCGCAGAAGTTCTTGCCGTGCAGCAACACGACGCTGCGCCCGTTGGCTTTCGGCGGCGCGACATCCAGGTAAGCCATGGACAGCGGCTGCCCCTGCGACTCGAACGCCAAGCGCTTCACCGGATACGGATACTCGAAGCCCTCGAGTCGCGGACCATAGCCAGGCGACTGCGCACGAACCATGGTGGCGACGAGCAGCAGCGCAGCCACGACCGAAGCGAACGCGAGTGGGCGAGCCATCGCCGTGACGTTAATCGATTCGCCGCGAGATGCGAGTTGCTCCCGCGCACGACCGGCGTGGGTGAGCCCTCGAGGGCTTCACGGGCGCTCGGCGCGCTGGCCCTGCCCCCGCGCTCTCCGGGTCTTGTCCGTGGACCTCAGCATCGTGCGGATGCGCTCGATGTGGATCTCGGACTCCTTCGCTCTTTCGGAGGCGGAGCGCGTATGCGCGGTGGCCGTGCCTTTCGCGATGGTCGACAACAGATTCTTCCGCTCCTCGAACATTCTCAACGCAATCCACAGCGTCTCTTCGATCTTGGCCGTCTGCTCCGCGAGCAGCACCGGCGCCGTATAGGAGTGGCCCGTGTGGCAGCGGTAGCGCAGCGCGCTGCCTTCGGAGATCTCCCACAGCACGCCGCCGCAGCCGGGACAGTTGAACGGCACCTGGGCACCGAGCGCATCGACCGATTTTAGATCGCTCAACACACGCTCCGCGATCTTGGCCTCGATCATGAGGTCTCGCGGGACGCGAGTGCGCGTGCTCGTACGCTTCTTCACGAGCGTCGCCAGCAGCCCGCCCATCTGCGCGATCGGCACGCAGTGATCGATCTGCGCGTTCTGTACGGCGTTTTCGGGCATGTCCGGATAGGCCGCATCGCTGGGTTCCTGCACCACGCACGTGCCACCGCAGCGCTTGATCGCCACGAGACCCGCGGTTCCATCATCGAGCTGCCCGGTGAGCAGCACTCCGATCACACGGTTGCCATGAGCCACCGCGGCAGACCGGAACAACGGGTCGATGGCCGGCCGCGAGCGATTCTCGCGCGCTCCCTTGGTCACCATGATCTTGGCCTTGCCAAGCATCAGATGTTGGTCCGCAGGCGCCACGTAGATGTGGTCGGGCTGCCAGCTCTCGCCATCCCGTGCCTCGGTACACGGGAGGGCTCCGGCCTTCTTCAATGTGGCGACGAGCACTTCAGCGTTGCTGTCCGCCGACAGGTGTTGGACGATGAAAACCGCAGCACCAAGCTTGGCGGGCAGCTGCGCGACCAGCTTCTTGAGAGCGTCCAAGCCGCCCGCGGAGGTGCCCACGACGATAATCCGTGTCGATTTCATGTTCATGCCCGCCTTCGTTTCGCGCTGCACCGTTTGTACCTCCAATGGCGCGCTTGACGCCACCGCGGGCATTCGACTCGTGATTGGCAATTCGCAAGCGCCGCGGCGGGCGGCCGTGCACGCCGAAGGCGAACGCTGCTGACGAACGTACGCGCGCGCATTCGCCTCCGGGCGCGGGCCTCAGCCCAGGCGCATCAGCTGTAGGTTCATCAGCGCCACGCGCTCGTTCCGCTCCGAGCTCGCGACGATCGCCCGGATCTCCCGGAACCTCGCGCGCAGCACCCCGCTTCTCGCAACGCGGGCTCGGGCTCGGGCTCGGGCTCGGGCTCGGGCTCGGGCTCGGGCTCGG
>Ga0190265_10001399_pt1 | contig 15852 bp, 8 predicted proteins | sample Popmic124T_FD_133135 | JGI IMG/M metagenome (GOLD analysis project Ga0190265, IMG submission 133135) | Populus adjacent soil microbial communities from riparian zone of Indian Creek, Utah, USA - 124 T | ecosystem: Environmental > Terrestrial > Soil > Riparian zone | place: USA: Utah | collected...
AAACGAGCCGCTCGCCCGTCCTCTCCAGCATCTCGTAGGGGCAGTCTTCGTCCTTCGCCAGCTCGGCGAGCGCGGCGCGGCCGGCGGCCACCGCCAGCGGGTTGCCGGAGAGGGTCCCCGCCTGGTAGACCGGCCCCGCCGGGGCGATCCGCCGCATCAGCTCGCGCCGCCCGCAGTAGGCGGCGAGCGGCAGCCCGCCGCCGATCACCTTGCCCAGGGTGGTCAGGTCGGGCTCGACGTCGAGCGTGATCTGCGCGCCCCCCCAGGCCACCCGGAAGCCGGTCATCACCTCGTCGAAGATGAGCAGCGCGCCGTTCCTGGTGCACAGGTCGCGCAGGCCCTCCAGGAAGCCGGGCAGCGGCAGCACCAGGTTCATGTTGCCGGCGATGGGCTCCACGATGACCGCGGCGATCTCGCCCGCGCTCGAATCGAAAAGCCGCTCGACCGCGGCGAGGTCGTTGTACGGGGCGAGCAGGGTGTCCGCCACCACGGCCGCCGGCACGCCGGGCGAGGAGGGGACGCCGATCGTCATCGCGCCCGAGCCCGCGGCGATCAGGAACGGGTCGGCGTGCCCGTGGTAGCACCCCACGAACTTGACGAACTTGTCGCGGCCCGTGGCGGCGCGCGCCAGGCGGAGGGCCGACATGGTGGCCTCGGTACCCGAATTGACCAGCCGCACCATTTCGACCGAGGGGAGGGCGGCGACGATCACCTCCGCCAGCTCGACCTCGGCGAGCGTGGGGGCGCCGAAGGCGGTGCCCCGGCCGAGCGCCTCTTCTATAGCCGCCACGATCGCCGGGTGGCGGTGGCCGAGGATGTGCGGCCCGTAACCGCCGATGTAGTCGATGTAGCGGCGGCCGTCCTCCCCTTCGAGATAGGCCCCGGAGGCGGCGCGCACGAAGACCGGCTCGCCGCCGACCCCGCGGAAGGCGCGCACGGGAGAATTGACCCCGCCGGGGAGGACTTTCTCGGCGCGTTCGAGGCTCATTCCGTCCACCCTTCGGCCAGCAGCCGCGCGGCGTCGCGCGCCGCGTAGGTCATGATGAGGTCGGCGCCGGCACGGCGTATGGCGAGGAGCGACTCCATCATCACCCGGTCGTAGTTGATCCACCCCCGCTCGGCCGCGGCCTTCAGCATCGCGTACTCGCCGCTCACGTGGTAGGCCGCGAGCGGCAGGTCGAAGCGCTGCCGCAGCCCGGCCAGGATGTCGAGGTAGGGGAGGGCAGGCTTCACCATCAGCATGTCGGCCCCCTCCTCGACGTCTGCCGCCGCCTCGCGCATCGCCTCCCGCGCGTTGGCCGGGTCCATCTGGTACGATCGCCGGTCGCCGAAGGCCGGGGCCGACTCGGCCGCCTCGCGGAAGGGGCCGTAGAAGGCGCTGGCGAACTTCACGGCGTAGGAGAGGATCGGGGTGTCGGCGAACCCTGCCGCGTCCAGCGCCTTGCGGATGGCGCCCACCCTGCCGTCCATCATGTCGGACGGCGCGATGACGTCCGCCCCGGCCGCGGCGAGGGAGACCGACTGCCGGGCGAGGTTTTCGAGCGTCGCGTCGTTGTCCACCACCTCGCCGTCGAGCACGCCGCAATGGCCGTGGTCCGTGTACTCGCAGAAACAGACGTCGGCGATCTTCACCATCTCCGGCACTTCGCTGGTGATCGCCCGCAGGGCGCGCTGCACGATGCCGTCCTGGGACCATGACGAGCTGCCGGTCGCGTCCTTGGTCTCCGGGATGCCGAAGAGGAGGACGGCGCGCACCCCCTCGGCGTACGCCTCGCGGGCGGTCTCGGCCAGCCGGTCCACCGAATGCTGGAAGACGCCCGGCATCGAGGAGACCGGTTTCGCGATGCCGCTGCCGCCGCAGGCGAACAGCGGGAGCACCAGGTTGTCGGCGCTGAGCCGGGTCTCCCGCACCATGCGGCGTAGAGCGGGGGTCTTGCGGAAGCGGCGGAACCGCGTGTCTGGGAAGCTCATGGCGCCTTGCGTTCTATCGCGCCGGGGAAGAAAAGGCAACGCTCGGGCGTTGACACCGGCTCGGGTATAGTATGCCGCTGTGCGGCAAAACTTCGGGGGCCTCAGCTCATGAACCTGATCGAACAGCTCTCCCGCCGCCAGTTCCTGGTGGTCACCGGCAAGGGCGGGGTCGGCAAGACCGCGGTCTCCGCCACGCTCGGCCGGGCCCTCGCCGCGGCCGGCCGGCGGGTGCTGGTCGTGGAGGTCGATCCGCGCGAGAACGTCCACCAGATGCTCGGCGTCCCCCCTTCGGGTGGCGCCATCGTGCAGGCCGAGCTGCGGCTCTGGGTGCAGAACTTGAAGCCCCGGCAGGTGCTCGACGAAGTGGTGCGCGAGCAGCTCAAGCTGGAGCTTCTGGCGCGGCGGGTGCTCGACAGCCCCATCTACCAGCAGTTCGCGGTCGGCGCCCCGGGCCTGAAGGAGCTCGCCATCCTCGGCCACGCCCTGCGGCTGCTGCGGGGCAAGGGCGGGCGGGGCACCCCGGACTTGGACCTGGTCATCCTGGACGCCCCGGCGACCGGCCACGGCGTCACCCTGCTCGCCGCCCCCATGCTCGTCTCCGAGGTGATCACTAACGGCCCCTTCGCCGCCATGGCGGGCGAGCTCGCCGCGCTCATCGCCGACGCCGAGCGCTGCGGCATCGTGGTCGTCACCCAGGCCGAGGAGATGCCGGTCGAGGAGGCCCTGGAGCTGCGCTCGGCCCTGCGCGAGCGGGTACGGCGGGACGCCGAGGCCCTGGTCGTCAACGGCCTCTATCCTCCGGCGCCGCCCCTCGGCGGCAAGGACAACGAGCTCGTCTCCCTCTGGCGCCGCCGCCGGGAGCTCAACGAGCGCGAGCTGGCGCGGCTCAGGGCGAGCTGGCAGGGGCCGCGCGTCGAGCTGCCGCAGCTCCCGCTGGACCGCGGGCCGGCGCTCCTCGCCGCCCTGGGGCGCTGCCTCGCCGAGTCGGTGAAAGCGGGGGAGGGGGCATCATGGAGTTGATTTCGGATCGCCACCCGCTCGTCATCGTCGTCGGTTCGGGCGGCGTCGGCAAGACGACGCTCGCCGCCTCGATGGGAGTGCTCGCGGCCCGCGAGGGGCGAGACACCCTGGTGATGACCTTCGACCCGTCCCTCCGCCTGAAGCAGGCCCTGGGAGTGGGGGATGAGGCGAAGCTCCGCGAGGTGCCGGTCGCTTTCGACGCCCCCGGCGCCCTCCACGCCAGCCTGCTCGACGCCAGCCAGACCTTCGACCGGCTGATCGAGCGCTACGCCGCGGACGAGGAGTCGCGCCGCCGCGTGCTCGATAACCGCTTCTACCAGCACCTCTCGGGCTCGCTGGGCGGCATCCTCGAGTACATGGCCGTCGAGCGGCTCTTCGAAGTGGCGGCGGACGGACGCTACGGCCAGATCATCCTCGACACCCCGCCCACCCGCCAGGCGCTCGACTTCCTGGAGGCCCCGGCGCGCATCGTCGGCTTCCTGGAGAGCGGCGCGCTCCGCGTCGCCCTCAAGCCCTGGTTCGACGACGAGGGCCGCCTCAAGGCCACTTCCCGCTGGGGCGTCTTCGGCCGCCGGGCAGAGCGCTTCCTGGACGAGGTCGTCGGCATGGATCTCCTCCGCGACATGGCCGAGTTCTTCCAGGCCTTCGGCCCCCTCTTCGAGGGCTTCCGCCAGCGGGCAGCCGACGTCGAAGCCCTGCTGCGCTCCAAAAAGACCCAGTTCGTGCTCGTCTCCGGCCCCGGCGAGGAGCGCATCCCCGACACCCTCTTCTTCGCCCGCCGCCTGGAGGCCGCCGGCTACAACCTCGGCCCCATCGTGGTCAACCGCGTTCACCCCCGCTTCCTGGTGGACGGCGAGCCGCCGCGCTCGACCAACCCCTGCCACCCCAACGGCTGGGAGCTCTTGACCTGGGCCGGAGAGCGAGACCGCCGCGGCCTGATCGAGCTAGCCAAGCTCCTCGCCCGCGAGCAGCCCTTGGTCGACGTCCCCCTTCTCCCCCAGGAGCCCACCGACCTCCCCGCGCTAGAAGCCCTCGGCCGCCAACTCGAAGGCCGGCTGGCCGAGTGGGAGCGCTACGTCAGCCGGTCGTCCTAGATGGCGGGTTCCTGCCTTGACGGAGCACCAAGCCATCTCATAAATCTTCGCGTAGGGGCGGGTCTGGACGGGAGGGCGGTGGCTCGACCCGCCCTGTGTGGGGAAAGGCGGCCTCCGCAGGGCGGGTCGAGCCCCCACGCCGCCTTCCAGACCCGCCCCCTACGCGAAGCTAGTGGTCTGTCAAGGCAGATTTGATGGGATTGTCGTAGGGGCGGGGCTTGTCCCCGCCCGGGTGGGGGCTCGGCACGGAACGCCCCCGCCCAGGATGGGGACAAGCCCGGCGATGAGGTGCCGTCGGCTTCCGGCTCGTCTGCTTGAAGCGCGCGACCGTCTTGGAGGACGACGCACATCACATAGGCTATTAGCTATTGTCTTTTAGTTTTTATTCGACTACTATTAATCTTCACCATGATCAGATTATTGCCTGAGTCCTTCCGGGGCAAGGGTGCGCTCCTCCGAGCCGCTTTCTTAGTCCTTACGGTCGCCGGGGCCTACTGGCTCTCGTCCGCCCCTCTTCACGGACAGGTCGCACCTCGAGTCAAGATCCAGCACGTGGCGCCTGACCAGACGATTCAACCGGGTCTGCCACCGCAGGTCCTTCTGGGCGAAGATTTCACATTCCTGATCGAAGTCTCGCCCCATGCTTCGACGGCCGGGTACGGGCCGTTCGTAGAGATCTACTTTCCGTACCAGGGAGCGGATTGCACAACCCCGGCGAGTTCGCCGGAGCGCTGCGATGGCCTCTCCTTCGTGAGCGCCAAGGTGGTGTTCGCGGTCACTCAGCTGCCGCTAACACCCTGCCCGTCGGGATCGTTCCCATTCGTCTTCGGGACCAGCTGCGCCGCGACGCCGCTCCAGTGCCTCGGCACCACGATGACAACGCCCACGGGCTGCTTCTTCGGACTCGCGCCGTCGACCACCTGTGCCCTGACGAGCCCAGCGGGCTTTCAGAAGATCGTCCTGGAGTTGCCGGCGGCGAGCTTCGTTCCCAACCAGGCACCATTCCTGATCGAGGTTACTGCCCGGGTAGATTCCTACGCTGATCTCGGCTTCCCCCTCACGGTCAGGGCGCGCGGCGGCTTCCGCTTCGGCACGAGCGCTCAGGGGGGGCTTCCGACGGTCGACGCAAGTTGTCCGCTGCAGAACAGCTCGACCCTCCCTACCCTGGCCATCGTGAGGAAATCTTATCAGGGCCCGGAGGATGAGACGGCCACCGGGCCAAACTTCGTCCAGTCCTACACGATCGAAGTCGACATCGCCGACGGCCAAACCCTCGCTCCGCTCAAGGTCATCGACTGCCTACCCGACAATATGGAGATCGGCACGGTGCCGGCCCTTCCGCCAGGCTGCATCGGCGTCAGCGCCTCCTCTTCTGAGTGCACGGGCAGCGGCCTGAGCTTCGAGATCGACTGTCCGTCGGTGACCGGGACCGCCGCCCCGGTGGACCTGGCGGCAGGCTTCTCGTTCTATATCCCGGAGCTCGATCTCGCCAATGACGAGCCCGTGCTCGGCCCTTCCTGCGAGGCCCAGTCGATCAATGACGTGAAGCTCGTGGCCGACTGGGATCCTCTTGATCCCCGCGACAACCCCACCACGCTGGTGATCGACGTCAAGCCGGACGACCATATCCTGACCGACCGCTGCGTGGCCCTTCAGAAGGAATCTGGCTTGATCCTCGACCTGGGCGCGCCCGGTCCCACACCGGGCGACATCGTGCGCTACACCATCCGCTTCCAGATCTCGGATTTCAAAACTGTCCTCGCCCTGCGGATCACCGACTACCTCTCCGACGGGCAGTCCTACATCCCCGGCTCGGCGCTGCTCGCCAGCCTCAAGGACAAGTTTGGTCAGGTCAGCGGCTCTTTCACCGCCAATGATTTCTCCCAGACGGTAGCGGCGAGCCATACCTGCCCAGACGGGAGCGTCCTAATCAATCCCCGAGAGTTGCTCTTCCTGGTCTCCACACGCCTTGCCACCCTCGATCCCGGCCACCCGCGGCACGCCCAAGGCATCCTCACCGGCGGCCTCGCTGGGACGCCCGCTGGCGGATCCGCCGAGGGTGTCATTACTTTTGACGCCCGGATCGCCGACGCTTTCCGGCGGCAGGCCCCCTCCCTCGAACGTTTCGTGGACAAGGACGACGTGCTTTTCAACTGCGTTAAGATCGAGGCCGGGACTCTGGACAACACCAACGCCCCAACCCTACCCAACGTATCCTCTGGAGCGGCTTTCGACAGCAGCCAACAGAAAGTCACGATCGTTCACGGCCTCCTTAAAAAGACCGTCCACGCGGTCAACGGCAACACCAACCTACCCTCGCAGGTCCACGTCAACCCTGGCGACGACGTCACCTTCCGCATCCAGTACACGCTCCCGTCGGGCGACGCCGAGGACTTCTTCTACGAGGACTACCTCCCGCTTCCCATTTTCACTGCGAGTACGCTTTCCTACCAGGGATGCGGCCCACCGCTCCCCACGCCACAGGGCGTGCGAGTGGACGGCCCACTCTGCAACTCGGTGACATTCAGCAAGCCGGCGGTTCCCGCGAACTCCTTCCGTCTCGACTTCGGCGACCTGAACGATCCGGCCAACGCTCCGGTCAACGCCGACGTCTACGTCAACGCCAGGGTCGGAACACAGCCCTTCGCGGACGGCCTCACGATCTCCAACCTCGTCCTTCAGAGCGAGAAGAACACCTTGGGCCTGGTGATCACCGAAACCGAGATCGCTCCGGTTGTCCTGGGCGAGCCCAAGCTGCGCATCCGCAAGGGGGTGGTGGCTACCAGCAAACCGTCGGCGATCTTTACCCCAACTCTCCCTGTGCCTGTAGGGATTGATTTCGCCCCAGTGACTGCCGCCGGATTCTCCGGCGTCCTCAATTCGGACAATGCCGGGGTCGCCTTGAACAGCGACGTTTTCCAGGTGGACGCCTGTGACCTCGTCAAGTTCGCTATCGTCGTCGAGAACCTGGGATCGAGCGTCAAAGGGGCTTTCGACGTCCACATTTCCGATGAGCTCCCTCCCTGTCTGAAGGATCCTACGAACCTCCGCGTCGTCAACGGACTGGGGCAGCCGTTTTCCTGTAACGGTGGACTACCCTGCAGCAGCCTGGCCTCGGCTTTCTTCGGGCAGGGCATCGTTCTGGACGACCTGTCGGGCCAGGGCTCTCTCGCCCCTTACAGCCCCAAGGGGGGCACCAACCTCGCCGTAATCACTTTTACCGCCCGGGTACCCTGCAAGGCTCGGGCAACGGGATGCTGCAATAATTACTCGACGATTCGGCGATACGCCGGAGTCGAGCATGGGCCGAACCACGCCGTGGCCAATTTTTCGATGCCGTTTCACGATACGAAAGAACCTTTTAAAGACATTGCGAGGGTCTGTGTTCAACCAGGCCTCCAGAAGTCCATCACTGCCACCTCCGAAGCGGGCACAGGAGTCATCGCAGGGCTCACCCACCTCACAATCGGCGAGATCGTCCGCTACCAGCTTCAGGTGACAGTGCCCGAAGGAAGCTCCCCCAACATGGTGATTACCGACCAGCTCCCGCCGGGGCTTGAGTGGCTCTCCGGCACCTGCTCCTTCACGAAGGACGACAACAGCGTTACCCATGCCGCGCCGGTGTTCCAGATCAACGGCGGCAGTCTCTCCATTCCCCTGGGCAACGTCTTCAATCCGCCCGACGATCCGTCCCCCGAAAACTTCACTATCAGGTGCAACGCCCTGGTGCGCAACGAGGCGGTGAACGTCAAAGGCGGTACGAAACCGAACTCTTTCACCGTCACGATTAAGCCACCCAAAAAGCCGGAGTCCTTCTTTTCCTCCAACGTGGTCACGATCCGGATCGCCGAGCCCATGGGTGGGCTGGTGAAAGAGGAGCTTCCCGTCTGCGTGCCCGGCGTCTCCGGCGGGGCCCGTTATCGGCTAACCTACTCGAACACCGGAACCTCCCCTGCCTATGACGTCCGCGTCCGCGACACTTTGCCTTCCGGCGTCACGCTCACCGGACCGGTGTCGGTCAACCTCTCCAACTGCGTCGTCGTCGCGTCCTCCGCGCCCAACATTGTGGACAGAATCTGTCCCGCTCTGTCCCCTGGGAACTCTCTCATCGTCGAATTCAACGTCAACGGCATCGCAGGCTGTGTCCCGTACGTCAACTCGGCGCGGCTCAGCTACTCCAGCCTGCCAGGTCTGAAGGGGACCTTCCCGAACCCGACCGGCTTCCAGACCCCGGGCGCGAGCGGTCTGCCCAGGGGGGAGCGCCGATACGTGAACACGGCAAATCTGACCACCCAGCATTGTGCTGACCTGACAATCAGCGAAACGAGCGAATCGACCAATGGCCTGCGCAGGGGATCCATCATCACCTCCACGGTCACGGTGACCAACGTCGGGACCTCGCCCAGCTTTCCGCCAACTGTGGTCCAGAGCGCCATCACCATAGGCGGCATCACTCAATTCCTGGCCGGAGGGGGCAACGGCTGGTCTTGCATGGCCGGCAGCGAAGTCGTCACCTGCACGACCACGGACCCGATTCTCGCTCAAACCAGCAGCACGTTTACAATCCAGGTCCAAGTCGTCAGAGAGCCGCCGGCTCGCTCTCTATACGACGTTTCCGTCTCTGGGTGCCAGGACACCAACCTGAACAACAACGAGGCGAGCGGTTTTCTTTAGCGAGACTGACAGCTCCGCTTGTGCGGGTCACCCAGCCAGGGCGGCGTGGTTGCGTCCCGGAGGGGCGCGATGAAGTAGCCCGCCTTTCAAGGCCGGGAGAGGGAAGGCTTCGACTTGAGGTCGTAACCCAGATCTTCAACCGCCGAGAGCTTCTCGATCCATATCGCCTCCAACGCCTGGAGGTCGTCCCGGCTTGTCGCCGGGCTTGTCGGAAGGCGCGAGCGTGTCGAGCCTCTCGAACTCGAAAACTTCGGGTCCGAGTTCGTTCCAGTCCTTCTGAAGCTCCTTGTTGGAATGCGAACCAAAACGGAGCTGAGCCTGATGGCGTTACGTGAGCCGGCCGTCGTAGACTTGGGACCACCGGCATCCCACCGGCAACCCTTCCGCCCCCTCATCCCTGGAGCCGCCGCACCCACTCCCCAAAAGCCACGAGGAACTTGCCGAGGTACTCCCGCGTCTTCGCATCCGCCAGCCGGCCTTCGGCGTCGAACTTCTGGTGGGCCTGGTAGACGAGGATCTCCGGCCGGGGCATGCAGAAGGAGTTGGTGAACTCGAAGGCCTGGCGGAGTTGGCTCTGGCCTCGGGCCGTGCCCGTGATGCCGGGGGAGGCTCCCAGGATGGCGACGGGTTTGCCGTTGAGCGGCGCTTGGCGCGGGGGGCGGGAGGCCCAGTCGATGGCGTTCTTCGTGACCCCCGGCACCCCGTGGTTGTACTCCGGGGTGGCGATGAGGAGGCCGTCGGCTTCCCGGATCGTCTGCTTGAAGCGCGCGACCGGCTCGGGATCGCCCTCCGCCTCGACGTCCTCGTTGTAGAGGGGGATCTCACCGATCTCGAAGATGTCGAGCTTCATCCCCGCCGGCATCTCTTCCTGGAGGGCGCGCAGGAGCGCCCGGTTGTAGGAGGCCCGGCGGAGGCTCCCGGCAAAGCCCAGGAGGGTCAGGTCCCGGCCGTGTTCGTCGTCCATGGTTCGGCTCCAGGGTCGCGCCGCCCGCGGCTCACGAGCGGCGCTCCCAGGATAGCGCGAGTTGCGGACGCGTCAACGGACCGCGGTGACCTTCATCTTCTTTGAGTCGCGGCTGCGCAGCACCGCCAGCGCGGTCCCGGAGGAGCTCTCCTGCGCCCTGTCGACCAGCAGGCGGCCGTCGACTTGCTGGAAGGTGAAGGACTGGAGGCCCGTCGCCGAGAGGGCCCGCCCGAGCCGGAAATCCGTCGAGCGCTCCAGGGCCAGAGGCACACCGTTCTCGTCCAGCCAGATTTTCGCTTGGAGATCGAGAGGCTCGTCCTTTGCGGACGCCGCGAGCGGGCCGAGGCGGATGACCAGAAGCCGGGCCGGCTGCTCCTGCCAGGTCGCGATCTCATCGCTCAGCAAGGTCGCCCCATCGAGGAGGGTCTCCATCGTCCGCGCCGGATCGACCAGATCGAGGGCCTCGACGGCGTCGAGCATCGGAGCCTCGGTCTCGGGATCGTTCTTCGCCGACGACCAGAACGAGAATCGGGACGACCGGCCCATCCAGCGGTTTTCGATCATTCTCACACCCCGGGGGCCGTAATCGATGACGGCTCGCCCACGCTTTCTGTCCTTATTGAGGTGGAGAGGCGCGCTCCCCCTGTGTTCGACCTCCACGTCCACCTTGATTCGCGTCGGTTGATCATTGTGCAGGCTGGCCAGCCGGACCTGCAGATCCTTCAGAGGCTCAGCGATCAACTGGCTGGAGACCAGCAGGCCTCCGGCCAAAATCCACCTCAGAGCTTGTGTCTTCACGAGCTTTCCTCCTCCCGTTCCATCGGGTTTGGCCTACTCTGAAAACGCCAAATTGCAAGGCGAATGCCGGGGGTACAGCAGGCGATCTCCGAGGGAAAGTGGCTCTTTCAGTGCCGGAGACGAGGCCAAGAGTGACCTCTTTGGAGGACGATGCACCTCACGCCCCACCAGGTCGTCGTAACGCTGCGAGGGGAAGGCGTCCGCGTTGGCCGATGCCTTTTGCCGGGAGATGGTCCGGGCGTCAGAACGTGCTGTTTCGAGTCAGGAATCGCCCATCGATGAGTAGCGGAACAGGGTCTCCGAGAGGTAGGAGTCTATCGGGCGGTACCTCCTCCTTGATCCGCACCGCATGGATGTGGAGATGCGGCTCGCTCGTCCGCCCGGAGTTGCCCACCTGACCGATCGGCTCTCCGGCTCTCACCGTCTCGCCTGTCCGAACACGCACGCTCGTGCTCTTGAGATGGGCGAGGAGGATGTATACGTCGCCTGTCCGGACCCAGACGTGGTTTCCGGCGGGCTGGGTCGAGTCGCTCTCAGGCGGGGTGAGATCGGGCCGCCCGTCTAAGGCGACCACGACGGTCCCCGAGATGGGGCTGTACACAGTGTCACCATAGATCGCGTACCGGTCGAGCCGTTGAGGGAGCAGCCCTCGGGCCCTGGCGCCAAGAGGGCCGACCTGGGAGATGTCGAGGGCATACATCTGTGGGCGGCTATCGTCGCTGTGGTAGTTCAGCATGAAGTTACTCCCCCCATGGGCGACGACGTAGCGCCCGCCCCGGAGTGGCGTGGCGATGGCAAGCGCCTCATCTTCGTACGTCCAAGCATGAAACGTCACCAGAAGCCGCAGGCCGAATACGACCACGAGGAGCGCCCGCCCGCCGAATGAGAGCCACCACCATAAGCCGTTGTTCCGCATGTAGAACGGGACTCCTCGTGTGCGCCGGAATGAGATTATGGCGGCTGCGATGAACGCAACGAGCAAGGCCCAGCGCAGGTGGAGGCTCATGGATGACCAGGGACCTATGAGAACCGCCCAGAGCACGTAAGTTCCCGTGACGCATAGACGAAGGAGCCAGTCCAACTTCGTCTTGGACCGCCGCCGCCAGAGCCACGCGATCAACGCCGCGGGCAAGATCAGCATTTGAACGAAAACGAGTAGCATCCTTAGAGCGCCGCTTGATGCGAGCGCGAGCACGCCATAGGTGGACAAGGGAAGGTTGTTCAGCTCGTACAAGTTCGCTCCCATCCGGAAGAGCCTCATGGCTCTACCGCTGATGACCTACTCAGGGCGTCCATTGCGGTGGCGGGATAGTGCGCCGGCCTCTGGGTACTTTAGCAGAGACGATCGCGACGTGAGCTGCTGCTGGCGTCTCCTACAATCAGCGAGACCATGAGCCTCGAATCCCGTCCCTATCCCTGGAAGACCGTGGCTGGGGAATGCCTCGGTCTTGTCGGCGGCGGGCTCACACGAAACGGGGGGCCGTGAGGCCCCCCGAGCACTTCCGACTTCAGGACGATCCAGCTTCCGCCGCTACGCCTTGGCAGGTACCTCGACGGGGGGCTTCTCCTTCGCCCGGCGGCGTATCACGAGGGGACGCGGCTTGAAGCCGTACTTCAACAAAGTCTCGCTCTCGAAGCCGTACTTGCCCCTCAGGTTGGCGCCGATCCGCGCCCGGACCTTCTCCCCCTCCCGCGCCAGGACCCGGATACGCGTCCCGAGCTCCCGGGCCTGGGACCGCAGATCTTCTTGGCGGCTCTCGAGCGTCCGTACCTCCCTGAGCTTGCCCCCGAGATCCGTCAGATCTGCCGCAACATGGGGAGCCTCTTCCTCTTCCGACTGCTTGTTGTTGAGCAGAACCTCCCAACGGCTGAGCTTTTCCGCCTTCGACTGTCCTGTTGCTGCCATGATCTTCTCCTTAGAAAAAACAGCGGGTTGCCTAGGGCGGCAGAAGAGGAGATATTGCCGCCTCTCGCTGCTCTGGCATCGATGCGGTGGCATCAATGGTGTGCATCATTACCGAGATGGATATGCCCTGTCAATACATATACCGACCCTTCGTAGAGATTCGAGTCCGCCTCTGACCCGAAAGTATGTAGATCAGGACTCTAAGATGATAGGCAAGACCAAAAGCAGGTAGATCGGGAACCAAATCTCATGCTTCAAGCAGAGAATCTTGGCTTTCAGAGCCAGATTTAAGCCTTCAGGGTCGGAATCTCAGCCTTCAAGAATGGAATCTCAGGATTCAGAGATGGAATCTTGAGCTTCAGAGATGGAATCTCAGGCTTCAGGAGCGGAATCCAAGGCTTTGGAGGTGGAATCCGAGCTTCAAAGGCGGAATCTCAGGCTTCAGAAGCGGAATGTGAGCCTCAGAGGTCGGAATCTCAGGCTTCAAAGGTGTAACCTCAGGCTTCAGAGGCGAATCTCGGCTTCGTCAGCCTGAAGGGGGCACAGGTGGTATATCCTCTCCTAAATGTCTCAGTCGTTTTTTGAGCGTCCCATCCTCAACTCGCCCTACGACTACCCGTTGGAGTACTGGGAGCTCGACGAGGGTGGGCAGCCGACGAACCGGGTGATCGAGCGGCGCCGGCCGGCGCAGTACGTGTCGCCAATCCCGAAGTCGAAGAAACGCCGGGCGGAGCAGGGAGAGCTCAATCTCGCGGATACCTCCGGGCCCTCGACGGCGCGTCAGAAGTACGACCCGACGCCGGTCATCAACGCTCTGCGCCAGGCGGTCGATGCCTGGCGGGCGCTGCCGAACTCCAATGACTGGGCGGTGACTCCCGAAACGGCGCGGCTCCTTGCACACTGGCGGCACCACAAGTTCAGCGGTCTGCGGCCGTTCTTCTGCCAGGTCGAGGCGGTCGAGACGATCATTTGGCTCGTCGAGGTGGCACCGAAGCTCGGAGCCCAGGGCCGGCGTTTTCTCGATCACCTCACGGCGGCGAACGAGGAGGCCAATCCGGGCCTCGCCAGGCTGGCGCTGAAGCTCGCCACGGGCGCCGGCAAGACAACGGTCATGGCGATGCTGATCGCCTGGCAGACGATCAACGCCGTGCGGCGGCCGAACAGCAACCGGTTCACCCGCGGCTTCCTCGTCGTCACGCCTGGCTTGACGATCCGCGATCGCCTTAGGGTGCTGCAGCCGAACGATCCGGACAGCTACTACCAGAGCCGCGAGTTGGTGCCGACCGACCTGCTGGGGGATCTCGGGCGTGCGAAGATTGTCATCACCAACTACCACGCCTTCAAGCTCCGCGAGGTGCTCGAACTGTCGAAGGGCGGCCGCGCGCTGCTCCAAGGCCGGGGGCCTGAGCTTTCCACCCTCGAGACGGAAGGGCAGATGCTCCAGCGGGTGATGCCGGACCTGATGGGGATGAAGAACGTCCTCGTGCTCAACGACGAGGCCCATCACTGCTACCGCGAAAAGCCCGGCGAGGCGGACGAGGGCGAGCTCAAGGGGGACGATCGGCAGGAGGCGGAGCGCAACCGGGAGGCGGCGCGGCTCTGGATCTCGGGGCTGGAGAGGGTTCAGAGGAAGCTCGGCCTGCTGCGGGTGATCGATCTGTCGGCGACGCCGTTCTTCCTTCGCGGCTCGGGCTACGCCGAAGGGACGCTCTTCCCGTGGACGATGAGCGACTTCTCGCTCATGGACGCGATCGAAAGCGGCATCGTGAAGCTCCCCCGGGTGCCTGTGGCGGACAACATCCCGGGGGAGGAGATGCCGATCTTCCGCGACCTCTGGGAGCACATTCGCGCCGACATGCCGAAAAAGGGGCGCGGCAAGGCGGGCGGGCTCGATCCTCTCAAGCTCCCGACGAAGCTCCAGACGGCACTCGAAGCTCTATACGGCCACTATGCCAAGACCTTCGAGCTGTGGGAGCGCGCCAGGATCGACGTACCTCCCTGCTTCATCGTCGTGTGCAACAACACTTCGACCTCGAAGCTGGTCTATGACTACGTTTCCGGTTTCGAGCGAACGACCGACGACGGCCGGACGGTGATCGAGAACGGCCGGCTGCCTCTCTTCCGGAACTTCGACGAGTCGGGCGCCAAGCTCGACCGGCCGCGAACGCTGCTGATCGACAGCGAGCAACTCGAAGCCGGCGAGGCGCTGGACGACAACTTCCGCAAAATGGCCGCGGACGAGATCGAGCGCTTCCGGCGCGAGATCGTCGAGCGTACGGGTGACCGCCGGCAAGCGGACGGCCTGACGGACGAAGACCTTCTCCGAGAGGTGATGAACACGGTCGGCAAGCGCGGGCGCCTCGGCGGCTCCATCCGCTGCGTCGTCTCGGTCTCGATGCTGACCGAGGGATGGGACGCCAACACCGTCACTCACGTGCTCGGCGTTCGTGCCTTCGGCACCCAACTCCTCTGCGAGCAGGTGATCGGCCGGGCTCTCCGGCGCCAGTCGTACGACCTGAACGACAAGAACCGGTTCAACGTCGAGTATGCGGACGTTCTCGGCATCCCGTTCGACTTCAACGCCAAGCCGGTCGTGGCGCCGCCCCAGCCGCCGCGCGCCACGGTCTTGGTCCAGGCGATCCGGCCCGACCGCGACGCCTGCGAGATCCGTTTCCCGCGGGTCGAGGGCTACCGTGTCGAGCTACCCGAGGAGCAGCTTTCCGCCCGCTTCGACGACGACTCGACGCTCGAGCTGACACCCGATCTCGTCGGTCCTTCTGTGACCCGGAACCAGGGCATCCTCGGCGAAGCGGTCGATCTCAACCTGGTGCACACCGGCGAGCTCCGCCGCGCGACGCTGCTCTACCACCTCACCCGGCGGCTCCTTTACACCAAGTGGCGCGACCCTGGCGAGGAGCCCAAGCTCCATCTGTTTGGCCAGCTCAAGCGGATCACCGGAGAGTGGCTCGACCATCATCTGGTCTGCACGGGCGGTACGTACCCCGCGCAACTCATGTACGAGACGCTAGCCGACTTGGCCTGCGAGCGGATCACCCGCGGCATCGTCTCGAAGCTGGTGGGGGAGTGCCCCGTCAAGGCGATGCTCGATCCGTACAACCCCACCGGCTCGACGCGGCATGTCAACTTCACCACCTCGAAGGAGACCCGCTGGGAGACTGACCCGCGCCGGTGCCACGTCAACTGGGTAATCTGCGACAGCGATTGGGAAGCCGAATTCTGCCGCGTCGCCGAGTCGCATCCTCGGGTGCGCGCCTACGTCAAGAACTACAACCTCGGCTTCGAGGTGCCCTACCGCTTCGGCTCAGAGGCTCGCAGGTACCTGCCAGACTTTATTCTTCTTATAGGCGACGGAGAACACAACCTTATCCTGTTTCCGTGCCTGCTGTACTCCAGCCACCCTCAAA
>Ga0190265_10001400_pt1 | contig 15850 bp, 13 predicted proteins | sample Popmic124T_FD_133135 | JGI IMG/M metagenome (GOLD analysis project Ga0190265, IMG submission 133135) | Populus adjacent soil microbial communities from riparian zone of Indian Creek, Utah, USA - 124 T | ecosystem: Environmental > Terrestrial > Soil > Riparian zone | place: USA: Utah | collected...
GGCCGTCATCGTGAGCTACGTCGCCAACACCACGCGTTTCCCGCTCGCCAATCCAACGCCGACGAATGCGCAAATGCGCGACCGCGTGCGCGCCGTTGTGCATCTGATTGTCAGCTCCCCCGAATTCATCGTTCAGAGATAATCGTTATGAAAAACAAAGACGTTTCGATAATGACCCGCCGCGGATTCATCCGCCAGGCCGCGTGCGCAGCGCTTGGCACCGGTGCGCTCACGTCCGCGATTGGCGACTTGCGTTTCATCAATTCCGCCGCGGCCCAAAGCGCCGCCAGCGATTACAAGGCGCTGGTGTGCATCTTTCTTTCCGGGGGCAATGACTCCAACAATTTGATCATCCCGACCATCCAGTCGGAGTACGAAGACTACGCGGCCATTCGCAGCGACATTCTTGCCCTGCCGATCTCCGGCGCGCCGAACGTGGCCATTCCATTGTCTCCCTTGAGCAGCGATGGGCATGAGTACGGATTGCATCCGGCTTGTCCCGAACTGGCGACGCTTTTCGGAGAGAACAAACTCGCCGTGCTGTTCAACACTGGAACGCTCGTGTTCCCGATGACGCGCGCGCAATACCAGAGCGGCATTCTTAGGAGACCGCCTCAATTGTTTTCGCATTCGGATCAAGTGACGCAGTGGCAGACTTCCATTCCCGACCGTCCACCGGTGAACGGTTGGGGCGGGCGCTGCGCTGACCTGCTGGCGGCCGTTCAGCCGGGCGCGCCCATTTCGATGTCCATCACGGTCGCGGGAGCGAACACGTTCGAGGTCGGCAACGTCGTCTCCCAATACTCCGTCACCACTTCAGGCGCGATCAATCTGTCGAGCGTCACCGGTGCGCGTCTGCAATCGCTGACCAACCTGCTTGCCCTGCCGTATCCAAATTTGCAGGTACAAGCGTATGCCGATGTCGGCGAACACGCCATCCAGACCGGCGGGTTGCTGAACTCCGCGATCACTCCGACCGCCGCCGCGACTTACTGGAACACTCCATTCAGGACCACCATCACCTCGCCCACGGGCGGCAATGCGTTTGGGTCCGGCCTCGCCTCGCAGTTGCGCATGATCGCGCGGCTCATTGAAGCAGGCAGCCGCAGCGCGGCCAACGGCGGGTTCGGGATGAAACGGCAAATCTTTTTCTGCCAGGTGGGCGGCTACGACACGCACTCGGGCCAGACGCAGGGTTCCGGCCTGACCACCATCGGCTCGCACGCCAACCTGCTCGCGGAATTGAGCCAGGGCATGAACTCGTTTCAGCGCGCCATGGAGCAATTGGGTTTGTCGAATAACGTGACCAGTTTCACCGCCAGCGACTTTGGCCGCACCTTCCCCGGCAACGGCGGAGGCAGCGACCACGGCTGGGGCAGCCATCACCTCATCATGGGCGGCGCCGTCAACGGCCGTCGGACTTACGGTAGATTCCCGACGCTGGCTGTGAATGGTCCCGATGACACCAGTACCGGGCGATGGATTCCCACCACGGCGATCGATCAGTATTTTGCGACGCTCGCCACCTGGTTCGGTGTGGACAACAGCAATCTTGCCGTGGTGTTCCCGAACCTCGGCCGCTTCTCGACGCCCAATCTCGGATTTATATGAAGCGCCTGCTCGCAGCACTGGCGATAGCCATCGTAGTCGGAATGGTGTGGTGGCTGAAGACCACGGACGGCCCGCAGCCAGTTCCGCCGACCGTTTCAGAAATTCCGTTAGCCCCGGCTGAGAATCAGCCTGCGACCGCCGCCATTTCGTCCGAAGCAGATCCTCCCGATGCGGTACCCGATACTCCGATCCTCGGGCCGCCGGGAGCTGTGCTTCCCAAACCGAAGCCCATGTCCTTGACGGCAGTTGAAGAACTGCCCCCGCAACTCGAAGCACCGGAAACCGGCGAGGTGCTTGCACCCGTCACCGCATTAGAGAACATGCGCACGACGCTGCGGCAATACAGCCTGCGCTTCGGCGGCAACCCCGTCGGTGACAATGCGGAAATCACCGCCGCGTTGAGCGGAAACAATCCGAAACAAGTCACATTCCTGGCTCCCGACGACGGCGCGCGCATCAACGGCAAAGGTCAACTCGTGGACAACTGGGACAGCCCCTATTTCTTCCACCAACTTTCCCGCACCGAAATGGAAATCCAATCCGCCGGCCCCGATCGCAGGATGTGGACGGCGGATGATTTGGTGCTCAAATAGACTGATTGCCAGAAGTCGTTTCCGGATCGGTAGGGCGGCGGTGTCCTCACCGCGCCGCGCTGGCATTGCTATCCACCACATCGTAATTACAATCGCGACCCGGCGGGCTGAGGACAGCTGCCCTACCCATGTCACTCAATCGGAAAGTGCTTTGGCAATCACTCTAGTCAGCAACTTCGACTTCTGCTGACTGCCGCAAGCCTCACCTACCACTCCCGGCGGGAATTGATTGCGGCGATACCGTGTTACGCTTCAATGTCGCGCCCGCTTGAAATGTGCGAGAGTCACTGAACCGAGTATGAAGTTATTGTTGTCGATCCTCTTTCTGGCCGCGAACCTTTGTTTCGCCGCGCTGCCGCCTGCTGAGAAAATACTGCCGGCAGACACGCTGGCATTTTTGACCGTTCCGGACTGGTCGAAGGCGCAGACGAATTTCTCGAAGTCGGCGCTAGGCCAGCTTTGGGCCGACCCTTCGATGAAATCCTTCAAGGACAAATTCTGGGAAAAGTTTAATGCCGACACGATCAAACCGCTGGAGAAGGAACTGGATTTCAAGTTTTCAAATTTCACGAGCGTGGCGCAGGGGCAATTCACCATTGCCGTGACGCAGAATGGGTGGGACGGCCGGTCGGATAAGCAGCCGGGCATCATCTGGCTTATCGATTCCAAAGAGAAAAGTTCCGAACTCAGAACAAACCTCACGGATCTGCGGAAGAAGTGGACCGACAGCGGCAAGAAAATGCGGTCGGACAAAATCCGCGATGTCGAGTTCACGACCGTGATCGTGGATCCGCAGGAGTTGGGAAAGTCTCTCGACAAAGTCGTGCCCGGGCAAAAGCCGCCGCCCGCCGCTGACGAGTCGAAGCCGAAGAAAACGGTCGAGTGGGTCATCGGTCAGTCGGGTTCGCTGCTCATCGTGAGCGACGCGGCGAAGGACGTGGAGAAAGTGCTCGCGCTGCAATCCGGCGCGCCCGTTCCAATGCTGGCCGATCAAGCCGCGTTTGCGGCCAATGCGCCGATGCTGCGCGATGCGCAGTATTTCGCCTGGGTAAACGTGAAGCCCATCATGGCCACGCTGGCACGCCGGCCGGATACCAAGCCCGATGGCGAGTCGCTGCTGGGTGCGGCACCTTCCATGGAGAAAATTCTCAACGCGCTCGGCCTGAGCGGCGTGCAGACGATTGGATTGAACTTCAACCAGGGGGCGGAGGGTTCCGCGGTAAATGTTGCCATCAATGTTCCCGAAAATTCGCGCAAGGGGCTGTTCAACATTCTGGCGGTGAACGCGAAGGACGCTTCTCCACCGCCGTTTGTGCCGGCGGATGCCGTGAAGTTCAATCGCTGGCGCATTGACCTGCAGAAAGCGTGGACGACGATTGAGAACATGCTCACGGAGATTTCGCCGCAGTACGCCGGCTTCTCGAAGCTGATTCTCGACACCGCAGGGAAAGACAAAGATCCGAATTTCGATTTCCGCAAGCAACTGCTCGCGAACCTCGGCGATGACGTGATCAAATATCAGAAAGCGCCGCGCACTTCGTCCACGGAAGACTACGACTCGCCGCCCGCGGTGACGCTCGTCGGCGCCAGGAATGCGGAGCAACTGGCGTCGTCGCTCAAGGCTGTCACCAGCATTTTCCCTCCCTCAATGGTGAAGTACAACGAGCGCGAGTTTCTCGGGCGCAAGGTCTATTCGTTCTCCATGCCGAACCCGGCCAATGCCACTCAGCGTCCTTTGAGTTATGCCGCGAGCGGCGGGTACGTCGCCTTCTCCACGGATGTGGCCGCGCTGGAAGAATATCTGCGCAGCGGCGAAGGCAATGTTAAGTCACTTCGCGAGTTTGCTGGACTCAACGACGCGGCCCAGAAAATCGGCGGCAACGCCAACGGCTATTTCTCATTTGAAAACCAAAATGAAACGGCGCGCGCGGCCTTCGAAACCGGCAAAAATAACCCGAAGGCGGCGTCGGCGCTGCTCGGCACCGGACAATTGTCCACCCTCATGGGCGGCGAGAGCAAAGGAGTAAGTGAATGGTTTGATTTGTCGCTGCTCCCACCCTTCGATCGTGTTTCCAAATACTTTGGTTTCAATGTGGGCGCGATCAACGTGTCGCCCAATGCTATTACGTTCAAAGTGTTCACCCCGACGCCGACGGCACTGAGGAAATAGTCACTCAAGGGATTGCCGACTGTTGGTGGTAATCAATTCCGCGCTCCACGTTGAACGGGCCATCCGAGCCCGCAACCCAACGCCAGACGCAGGAGCGCGGTGTTCATGCTGCTTTTGGATAGATGATTACATATTCCAAGAGTCTTCTGTCATCGACCTTTGAAGCGGCATTTATATCTAATTCCCACGCCTCACCACATCTCACATTTGCACGAGAGATGGGAACTCGTGGAACTCGTCCCTCCAGCGTCTTGGCGTGGCTCGGTCTTTCCAGCCGGGCACCATACGCAACGCCGGGCTGAGTGCCGAAATCCGCGCTCGCGCAGTAATGGAATCCCGTTGGAATTCTCGGTGCAGGAGGAAACGGATTGTCCAATGCCGTGAAATGTGTACCTTGCCCACGTGCAAACCACCCTCACACATTTGCGGCGCAAAGCGGTGAAACCCGTGCGGGCAGTCGTTCGCTTGCGGCGCAGGGTCACGCTGTCCAAAACGGATCGTGCCGCCGCGCCGGCGCTGTTGCGCTCCATCGGGCCGGTGCCGTTGCCGCCTCGTAAGTGAAACCGTTTCTCCTGGACAACAACGTTCTCTCCGAACTTTGGAAGCCATCACCCGCGGAATCAGTCCTCGCGTGGTTCGAGCAAGCCGAATGGTTTTTGCCGGCTCCCGTCATCGCCGAGATACAGCAAGGCGCGGAATCCGTTCCGAGTGCCGCGCGGCGGGCGCAGATTAACGCCCGGCTCGACGAATTTCTTCGCGAGTACAGCGCGCTGGTTCTGGATTGGGACGCCGGAACGTCGCGCACATGGGGAAGACTGCGTCACTCGCCGGAAGTGAAGCGCCAGCCGCAGCCACTCTGGGACAGCCTGATCGACGCGATGGCCATTCGTGACGACGCGACGATTGCCACGCGCAACAAAGGAGATTTTCGTCAGGCCGAGACTTTTTCACCGTGGGATTTTGTTCCCAAAACGTAGAGTTTTCGTGTGACGAGAATTGCTGCGCCAATTGCTTCCCAAAGCCGTTGCATCCATCTCACACCGCATCGCGTTGCAATCCCCACGCGTCGGGATTGATTGATTTGTTTGTCGCCCACCCAGCGTGGCTCCGCCACGGCAGAAGGACGCAGACCCGGACTCGCCCCATTCCGGTGCTTCGATCTCCTTGTCGCGCGCGTTTCGCCGCGCAAAGCTGGCGGCGTGAACTTTCTGTCCCTCATCGAACGCAAACGCGACGGTGAACGCCTCACGTCGGCGGAGATTCAGGAATTCGTTCGTGCCTACAGTTCTGGAAAAATTCCCGACTACCAGATGGCTGCGTTGCTGATGGCGATTTACTTCCGCGGCCTCGATGCGGACGAAACACGCGCGCTCACCTTCGCCATGCGCGACTCCGGCGACGTGCTGAAGTTCGCAACCGATTCATCACGTCCGGTTGTGGACAAACACTCCACCGGCGGCATCGGCGACAAAGTTTCCTTGCCACTGGCACCGTTGCTCGCCTGTCTCGGCTTTCGCGTGCCGATGATCTCGGGCCGCGGACTGGGCATCACCGGCGGCACGCTCGACAAGCTGGATTCCATTCCCGGTTTTCAATCGCGGCTCTCTGCTGCGGGAATTACGAAGCAAGTGGAAGAAATCGGCTGCGTCATTTGCGGCCAGACCGAGACGATGTGCCCGGCCGATCGTTTAATGTATGCGTTGCGCGATGCGACGGGCACGGTGCCGTCCATTCCGCTCATCACGGCTTCCATTCTCTCGAAGAAGCTGGCCGAAGGCATTGAGGCGCTGGTGCTCGACGTGAAGTTTGGCTCGGGCGCTTTCATGCAAACTCGCGAGCAGGCCCATGAACTCGCCAGCACAATGACGCAGATCGCCAACGAGTCTGGCGTCAAAACGCGCGCCTTGCTCACGGATATGAATGCGCCACTCGGCCGCACCGCGGGCAACTGGCTGGAAGTGAAAGAGTCGGTCGAGTGCCTGGATGGGCGAGGCCCGGCTGACTTGCGGGAGCTTGTGATCGAATGCGCGGCCCAACTGCTCTTGCTCACCGGCAAATCGCGCGATGTCCAATCAGCTCGAACCCATGCCTCGCAAGTCCTCGCCTCGGGCGCGCCACGGCGCAAATGGAACGAGATGCTGCGCGCTCAAGGCGCCGATCTCGATGCCTTCCAACGCAAATTGCAGATGGACCATGCTGCGCCCGCAACGGTCGAATTGAAATCGAGGCACACCGGCTTTGCCCATCGGGCCGATGCGCGCATCATTGGCGAAGTGGTGCGCGACCTCGGCGCAGGCCGCACGACCAAAGAAGCGGCCATCGACCTGGACGTAGGTGTGGATTGTCTCGCCAGCAATGGTGATCGAATGGAATTCGATTCAACGCTCTGCCGGGTCCACGCGAGAACGCAAGACGAAGCTCTCGCGGCCATGCAACGCCTTCAAACCGCTTTTGCAATTTCACCTGAACCTGTCGCGGCGGCATCACGAATTGCATGAAGCCGCATCAGGCCGTTCTTGATACCAATGTTTTGGTTGCGGCGGCTCGCAGCCAGCGTGGCGCCTCGTATGCGTTGTTACAGACGCTACCCCACCGGAAATGGCAGTTGAACCTTTCTCCAGCGCTGATGCTTGAATACGAATCGAAGCTCAAGATTGAGGCTGCTCGCCAGAATCGTCCTTTGGCGGTGGTGGACCGCTTCCTGGATTTCGTCGCCGCGATTTCCAACCGCCGCCAGGTGTATTTTCTGTTGCGGCCGTTCCTGCGCGATCCCGGAGACGATTTTATCATCGAACTGGCGGTTGCGTCCCGCGCTCCGTTCATCGTTACGCACAATGTGCGGGACTTCGCGGGAGCCGCCGAGTATGGTATCAGTGTGGTCAGGCCGCACGAGATGCTGCTGATTTTGAGGAAGGAATCATGAGTGCCATTCGAATCGAGTTGCCGGAACAGGTGCATCAACGCGCGCTGGAACTGGCGCGGCAACAATCCATGCCGCTTGACCGGCTCATGGTCGTCGCGCTGGTCGAGAAACTGTCCGCCATGTTTCCCGACGAGGCACTGGAGGAGCGCGCCAAACGAGGCACTCAGGAAGACTTCGAGGAGTTCATGAAGAGCGTCCCCGATGTCGAACCCGATGATTACGACAAGCTGCCAAAGGGCTGATTGAATCGCTTTACAGCTGGGGCGCGTGTTTCCCTCCCTTCCTCGACGAACCGCTTGGCCGCGACACGCGGCAAGACAACGCTTGTGCAAGCCGAAGCACCTCGTCGCTTCAGTGCGGCGCTATTCCTTCCACGCGGGTGACGGTGACGCGACGGAGATAAATCTCCGAGGGCGTGACCTCCAGCCGGAAGTCCGCGCCGCCGTTCTGCGAGTTCATGAAATTCCCATTCGTGGCGTAGAACGTCGCCGTCTGCCAACCGTTCGAGGCACGGAGGCGCAGGAATCCCTGGACGTCGCCCAGGCTCGTCTGTTGTCCGCTCACCGGAGCCGCCGTCTTGTAGGGGCGATGCCGTTCCGGCTCCATGGCATCGAATTGCAACCGGAGCACGCCGGAATGGTGGGCGCGGTATTCGATCTCGATGCGCGCGGCGTTCAACTCGTTGCCCTTGAAGGTCGGGGCGATGGCGTAATAAACGTAGCCAAAGCTCCTCGGCCGGCGATCGAGGTATCGGCACGCCACCCCGTCGATGTTCGTCAACGTCGTCCGTCCATCGGACTCCCTGGCCAGATGTTTCACGCCGTCATCCTCGGACTCCTCTCCCAAAACCGCGCTCACCACGTTGCTGGTGGGAAAATCTTTCTCGGTCACGGCCACGACCGGTTCGAGTTCGTTCGGGTTCGATTCGGCGGCCACGTCGCGGGAGGCGGAAATGCTGGCAGGCCGTGGGTTTTTCAAAACCAGAAAAAGGAGCAAGGCGGTGAAACCACACAGGCTGACCGACAAACCAATCACGAGCCACACGAGCGGCGAACGCTTTCCGCGGCGTGACTCGGGAGTGGTCATGTGCGGATGGAAGCAAAGGACCGGGCCGCGCGCAACCTTGCTCATCGGGGCGGTAGGGACGCCGCGCTGCGGCGTCGCCGCCCGCGTTAGAGCGGGCGGAACCGGAACAGGCTCGCGTCAGGAAACACATTCCTGCGGTGCGCCGCTGATACGCGGCGCGGACGGCGCAGCGCGCCATCCCTACCGGCCGAATTCAATCCTCGACTCTCGGGAGGAGGTTTCTATTTTCGGGCGCATAGGATGAAAAAGCTTCTGTCTGCATTTGCCTGCACTTGCCTTGTTTTGGCGGCCACGAGCGCCGAGCGAAACACGATCGTCTCCATTGTGGGCGACGAGTTTCACATCAACGGCAAGCCGACTTACGCCGGGCGCAAATGGAATGGCCACAACATTCAAGGGCTGCTGTTCAACTCGCGAATGGTGCAAGGCATCTTCGATGACTTGAACACGAACACCGTCAGCAAGTGGGCCTATCCCGACACGGGCAAGTGGGACGCGGAGCGCAATACGCGTGAGTTCATCGCGGCGATGGCGGAGTGGAGGAAGCACGGGCTGCTGGCGTTTACGATCGATTTGCAGGGCGGATCGCCGCAGGGCTACTCCAGCAGCCAGCCCTGGCACAACTCGGCCATCGCTGAGGACGGCTCGTTGCGCGCGGACAGCATGAAGCGGCTCGAACGGATCATTGACCGCGCGGACGAACTCGGGATGGCCGTCATCCTCGGTTACTTTTACTTCGGGCAGGACGAGCGACTGCGGGACGAAGCGGCGGTGATTCGTGCGACGGACGAGGCCACGAAGTGGATTTTTGATCGCGGCTATCGAAACGTGCTCGTGGAAATCAACAACGAGTGCAACGTGCGTTACGACCACAAGATTCTGCAACCGGATCGCGTCCACGAATTGATCGAGCGCGTTAAGGCGACGCAGCGCGGTGGCCGGCGACTGCTCGTCAGCACCTCGTACGGCGGCGGGACGATTCCGAAGGAGAACGTGGTTCGCGCTTCCGACTTTCTCCTGCTTCACGGCAATGGCGTTTCCGATCCGAACAAAATTTCCGAGATGGTGCGCAAGACGCGCGCCGTGCCCGGCTATCGCATCATGCCGATCCTCTTCAACGAGGACGATCACTTCGAGTTCGACAAGCCGCTGAACAACTTCGTGGCTGCCGTACGCGAACGTGCTTCATGGGGTTACTTTGATTTTCGAATGAAAGACGAGGGGTTCAATGAGGGCTACCAGAGCGTGCCGGTGAACTGGGGCATCAGCTCGGAACGCAAGCGCGGGTTCTTCAAGCTGCTGGGCGAAATCACGGGTGCGAAGCAATGAAGTCGTTGCACATCTCCAAAGCCGGCTTACTGCTGTGCCTGAGCCTGGTATTGTGCAGTTGTGGCACGCCAGAGCCATCGCGCCCGGCACTACGCGGCGATGGTTCCGTCGGCCACGGCGGAGCCGCAGATCCCACCATCGAATTCAAAAACCTGCGGATCACGCGCGAGAATTATCACGGCTGGTCGAATGCCATCGCGATCCGCAACGACCGCGCGGAGGTCGTCATCGTTCCCGACATTGGGCGCGTAATGAGCTTCGGCATGGTGAACGGCGAGAATGTGCTTTGGAACGATCCCGCGCTGCACGGGAAACCCGTCAATCCAGAGGCACCGGAATGGATCAACTTTGGCGGCGATAAATCGTGGCCGGCACCCGAAGCGGAATGGGGCCTCTATACCGGGCGCAAGAATTGGCGTCCGCCGCCGGCTTTTGATTCCGCGCCGAACGATGCGCGCGTTGAAGGCAAGGACGTGGTGCTCCTGTCGCCCGTTGATCCGTTCTACGGCATTCAAGTGCGGCGGCGTGTGCATCTGGATTCCAAGGAGCCGAAATTGACCATCACCACCACTTACGAGCGTGTCTCGGGCACACCATCGAAGATCGGTGTTTGGGTCATCACTCAAATGCGGGATCCGGTCGCCGTTTTTATTCCCGGGCCGGAGCGATCGATTTTCCCGGATGGATTCTACAAATTCGGTAATGAACCATGGACAAATGTCGTGGCCTCACGCGGATTGATTCACGTGACGCGTGACCCGGCCAAGCCGCACAAGCTCGGCTCGGATGCCGATCAACTGCTGTGGATGGGGGCGCAAATCATGTGCCTGGTGGAATCACCGCGCGTGCGCGGCGCAGAATACCCCGACCGCAACGCCAGCGCGGAAGTGTACACAAATCCTGATCCCAAGAAATACGTTGAATTGGAAATGCTCGGTCCGCTGTCGCTGATGAAGCCGGGAGACAAGATCAGCCAAGAGAACACTTACACGTTGTTTCCGCGGACGAGCGCAAATCCACACGACGAGGCGCGGCGCATCTTCAAACGATGAAGTAATTTCCGAAGGAAGTTCCAATTGGGTAGGCGGCGGTGTCCTCACCGCGCCGCGCCGGGCGGTTGCCATGCCGCCACGTTGCGGCGCGGTGAGGACACCGCCACCCTACCCACCTTATCGGAAATCTCTTTGGCGTCAGCCCACTTCAATCCGCGAGTTGCCGGTGACGCCAATGTTCGATCGTAAACTCCGGCGTGTCATTGAGGACGGCCACTCGCGTGAAGGTCGATTCAAATGGAGGGAAGAAAGCGTCGCCCTCGACGGTGCGCTTCACGCGTGTCAGGAAAAGGTCGGAGCACCGCGGCAGCATTTGTTCGTAAATCTGCGCGCCGCCACAGATGAAAACGTCCGTGGCAAATTCCTGGGGGTCGATTCGGTTTAAGGAATTGAAAATGTAAATGTCGTTCTTCGCTCCGCCGTTGATTTTGGTGAGTCGCAACTGATACGCGCGATGAAGATACTTGCCGCCACGCCATTCCTTGTACTCGCCGAACACTTCCGGATGGGCGCGAATCAACCGCTGCGGATGACGAGTGAGGATGAGGTTCGGCCGGTTCGGCAACGGCTTTCCGAGGCTCTCGAACGTTTTGCGCCCCATGACGACGACATTGCCCGTGGTCATTTTCTTGAACCATTTGAAGTCCTCCGGGAGGTGCCACGGGATTTTGTTTCCGTCGCCAATGACCCGGTTCTCGCTCATCGCGGCGATGGCTTTGAAGTGTTTCACGGCTTCAGGCACGCCGTATCGTTGGCTTTGGCCCGCCCGTTCGCCAACTTGTTTTTGCTCCGTGAACTGCCGCGAAAGCGAGGAAACGCAAGTCCCCCCTTGCGCCACTGCCGATCACAGGGCAAAAAACCCCGCATCATTGCGTGAATAATCGCAATCCATACGTTAACCGGGGTCTGCGCGTGCTGTTGCTCGCGTGGGCGTTGCTGTACCCGTCGAGCAGCAACGCAGCGACAATTACCGCGACCGTGGACCGGCCCACCGTGCGAGCGGGCGAAACCGTCACGCTCTCGATTGCCATCGACGGTGCCAATGTCGCACAGCCAGGCCTGCCTCCCATTCCAGGCTTCAACCTGGTTGGGACAGGTTCCTCATTCACCGTGGACAGCACACGCGGGCTCGCGGTCCAAACGTTTTCCTATCAGCTCGCCACAACGCAGCCGGGGGATTTCACGATTCCTGCGTTTCAGTTCAACGTCGGCGGACAGATTCACACGACGCAGCCCATCGCGGTGAAAGTCGTCCAGACGGCGGCGGGCACGGCCCCGTCACCGTGGTTTGCCAAAATCGTCGTGCCCAAGCCGCAGCTTTACGTTGGCGAAATTTCGGAAGTGCAGGTCCACCTCTATTTTCAGCAGGGAACTCCCAGACAATACCCCCAGTTGTCGGCTGATACCGGTTTCATCATGGGAAAACGAGGGCCCGACGCGGCGCGCAACCCGTGGCTCAAGCCGGTGCAAACACAAGCCACGGTCAGCAACCAGGCATTTAACGTCGTGATCTTCAAACAGCCGATGACGGCGGTGAAAGCCGGCGCGCTCAGTCTCGGCCCAGCCACGGTTTCCCTGAGCATTCCCGACCGGACGCGCAATACTTTCTTTGGCCCGGCTGAACGCGAGGTCCGCATGGTCGCGGAAAGAACAACAGTTCAGGTACTGCCACTCCCAACCGACAATGTGCCGGCCACGTTTGCTGGCGCCGTCGGCAACTTCACTCTCGGGTTCAGTGCCGCTCCGACCAATCTGGCGGCGGGCGATCCGATCACGGCGCGGATCCAGATTCGCGGGCGTGGCGCTCTTGAATCCATCCAGTTGCCGCCGCAGCCCGCCTGGAATGAATTCAAAACGTATCCACCCACCGCGCAAATTGAAGACACCGACCCGAATAACTTTCTCGGAACAAAATCGTTCGAGCAAGTGGTCGTGCCCGAGCGCGCCGGACTCAAGGCGCTGCCGCCCTTTGCCTTTTCATTTTTTGATCCGGACCAGCGGGTGTACCGAACGCTCACCGGTCCGCCGATTCCATTGAACGTCGCGGTCGCGAGCGGCAGCGGCTCGGCGTTGCCTAACCTGCCCGGAGGCAGTAACGCCGCTCCCGCCCAACCGGCGTCCGATCTCGCCCACATCAAACCGCACCTGGGAGCACTCACCGTGCAGCCGCTGCTCCTGGCGCGGCCGTGGTTTCTCGGAATTCAACTGGTCCCGCTCGTGATTTGGCTCGGCCTGCTCTTGAACCGAAAGCGGCGCGAGCGGCTCGCGAATGATCCGAAGCTGCGCCGCCGTCAGGAAGTCGCCCGGAAGGTCCCTCTGGCGCTGGCCGAGCTGCGGGCCCAGGCCGGCGCGAAGAACTCAGAAGTATTTTTCGCGATCGTGCTCCGGCTTCTCCAGGAGCAGATTGGCGAGCGCGTCGATTTGCCCGCGAACGCCATCACCGAAGCGGTGGTCGAAGAGCGGCTGCGCCCGGCCGGCGCATCAAAGGAGTTGTGCGCGTCGATTCAGGAAGTATTTCAACTCTGCAACCTCGCGCGCTACGCACCGGTCAAGTCCCGCGAGGAACTGTCGGCGGTTGTGCCGAAGGTGGAGCAAGTGTTGCGCGAACTGCAACGGTGGGAACCGTCACGATCGTGAGCACTCGAATTGTTGCCGCGCTCATCGCCGTTTTGTTCGCCGCCGGGCTCGTGCGCGGAGCGGCGGCAAGCGCCGCTTCCGCCGCCGCTGAATTTGATCACGCGAACAAACTTTACGAGCAGGGGAAGTTCGCCGAGGCGGTTTCGGCGTACGAAAAGCTCGCGCTGGACGGCGTGGCGACTGCGAACGTCTGGTTCAATCTCGGCAACGCGGCTTACAAGTCGGGACAAATGGGCCGCGCCATCGTCGCGTATCGCATGGCCGAGCGGATGACCCCCCGCGATGCCTCGTTGCGCGCCAACCTTCAGTTCGTGCGTGGTAAAATTTACAGCGATGGGCGCACGCAGATACCGATGTGGAAAAGTATGCTCCGGCTGGCGACGCTCAATGAGTGGACGGTCCTCACGGTCGCCTTGGTTTGGGCATTTTTTTCCGTGCTCGCGTGTGCGGAAGCGGCGGGCCGCCGTTACGCGCGAAGTGCCCTGGCGTTGCTGTTCGCGGCATTGCTGGGCGGAATGGCCCTGGCAGCCGCATGGCAGGATCAAAATACGACCAATGCCATCATCGTGGCCAAAGAAGCCACGGTTCGATTTGGTCCTCTGGAGGAATCCCAGGCCGCGTTTCAGTTGCGCGATGGCGCGGAACTGGACGTTCTCTCTTCCAAGGACGATTGGCTCCAGGTGCGCGATCCGGAGAAACGCGTCGGCTGGATTCGCCGCGACGAAGTTGTAGTGTTGCCGATGGTCTCCGCGGCCCGCCACATCGGCAAACACGCGACACTTTAGGGAGAGACTGTGCAATCGATTAACCCAGCAACCGGAGAAGTAATCGCGACCTACGCCGAGCAGCCGGCGACGGAAGTGCAGCGCATTGTCGAGTCCGCAGTGGCGGTCCAGGCCAAGTGGCGCGGACTTGATTTCGGGGAGCGGGCCGCGCCGCTGCGGCGCGCGGCGTCGATCCTGCGCCGCGACAAGGAACGCTTGGCCGTGCTCATGGCGCAGGAAATGGGCAAGCCGCTTGAGCAAGGCCGCTCTGAAATCGAGAAGTGCGCCGCGTGCTGCGATTATTTTTCGGACCACGCCGAACAATTTCTGCGCGCGGAGGAAATTCGCACCGAAGCGTCGCGAAGTTACGTCTTGTTCCAGCCGCTCGGAGTGCTGCTCGCCATCATGCCCTGGAATTTCCCATTCTGGCAGGTGGTCCGCGCAGTGGCCCCGGCCTTGATGGCCGGCAATGCTGTCGTCCTTAAACACGCGTCGAACGTTTGCGGCTGCGCGTTGGCGATCGCAAATGTGTTTCGCGAGGCGGCCCTGCCGGAAGGTCTTTTCGCTGCCGTTTTGATTTCATCCGACCGGGTCGCTGAATTGATCACTCATCCGGGCATTGCGGCCGTGACGTTGACCGGCAGCACCGAAGCGGGCCGGAGCGTGGCCGCCGCCGCGGGCGCGCATCTGAAAAAGACGGTGCTCGAACTCGGCAGCAGCGATCCTTATGTGGTGCTCGACGACGCAGATCTCGATGCCACCACGGACTTTTGCGTGACGTCCCGGCTGATCAATTCCGGACAAAGCTGCATCGCGGCCAAGCGATTTATTGTGGTCCATTCTGTCCGCGCTGAATTCGAAACGCGGTTTGTCGAAGGAATGCGCTCGCGCAAAATGGGAGATCCGCTCGCGGCGGGAACGCAAATTGGTCCCATTGCCCGCCTTGATCTGCGCGATTCATTGCACGAGCAAGTGCAGCGCTCGCTCCAGGCGGGCGCGAAGCTCTTGCTCGGCGGGGAAGTGCCGAAGGGTGCCGGGGCTTTCTATCCGGCCACGGTGTTGACCCACGTCCGACCGGGCATCGCGGTTTTTGATGAAGAGACGTTCGGACCGGTCGCGGCCATTATCGAAGCGGTGGATGAAGCCGACGCGGTGGCGCTCGCCAATCGCAGTGTCTTTGGCCTCGGCGCGGCCGTTTTTACAAGGGACTCTGCCCGAGGCGAACGCGTTGCAGCGCAACTCGAAGCCGGCTGTTGCTTCGTCAACGACTTCGTCCGCTCCGATGCGCGCCTGCCCTTCGGCGGCATCAAAGCGTCCGGTTACGGGCGCGAGCTTTCGGTCATGGGAATTCGCGAGTTCGTGAACGCGAAGACCGTCTCGGTGAAGTAACGCCTGCTTTGCTTGCGGCCTGCATTGCGGTTCGTGCAATTTGGCACTGCCGACTTCGATCGAGCCCACGATTCGAGCGTGCGGAGCGCTGGCATTGAAGCGGCTAAGTGGCGCTCGGCGTGGGGAAGCAAGCGAAGTTTTTCGCGCCGCTCAACACGAAGAAATCAAGGAAGTTATGAAAAAGACACTTATCATCCTCTGCTCGGCAATCGCTTTGGTCGGATGCGATCAGAATCGAGGCGGCGCGGGCTCGGAAAGCAACACTGGCGACACAGGATTCCGCGGCAGTGACACGA
>Ga0190265_10001401_pt1 | contig 15848 bp, 14 predicted proteins | sample Popmic124T_FD_133135 | JGI IMG/M metagenome (GOLD analysis project Ga0190265, IMG submission 133135) | Populus adjacent soil microbial communities from riparian zone of Indian Creek, Utah, USA - 124 T | ecosystem: Environmental > Terrestrial > Soil > Riparian zone | place: USA: Utah | collected...
CTTGTAGCGCGCTCTGCGAGTGCGCCCCCCTTCGGCCCTTCTAGCCGGGCTCGCTTTGCTAGCGGGTTCTGCGGGAATAGGGAATGCTGGGCTGGAACGGGGTCTTGCTAGGGGCGGGCGGGGCCGGCAGGCTGGGCGGATGAGCGATTCGACTTCGGCTGGTTTGTTCGAACGCGCGCAGCGCATTTTGCCGGGCGGCGTCAACTCGCCGGTGCGGGCGTTTCGGGCGGTGGGTGGCCATCCGGTGTTCGTGAGCAGCGCGCGCGGCGCGCAGCTGATCGGGGCGGATGGGAGCGCGTACCTCGACTACGTGTTGTCGTGGGGGGCGATGATCCTGGGGCACGCGCATCCGCAGGTCGTGGAGGCGGTGCAGCGGGCGGCCGAGCGCGGGAGTAGTTACGGTGCGCCGACCGAGGCCGAGGTGCAGCTGGCCGAGGCGATCCAGGCGCTGTTCCCGTCGCTCGAGATGATGCGCATGACCTCGAGCGGGACGGAGGCGGTGATGGGCGCGTTGCGCGCCGCGCGCGGCTTCACCGGGCGCGACCTGGTGGTGAAGTTCGAGGGCTGTTACCACGGCGGCGCCGACTATCTGCTGGTCAAGGCCGGCAGCGGGCTCGCGACCTTCGGCGAGCCCGACAGCGGCGGCGTGCCGGCGGCGATCGCGAATACAACGATCGTGCTTCCGTTCAACGACCTCGGGGCGGCGCGCGAGCTGCTGCAGAAGCGCGGCTCGGAGATCGCAGCCGTGATCGTCGAGCCGATCGTCGGGAACATGGGCTGCGTGCCGCCCGAGCCGGGCTTTCTCACCGGGCTGCGCGAAGCGACCACCGCCCACGGCGTGGTGCTCGTGTTCGACGAGGTGATCACCGGGCTGCGGGTGGCGCCCGGAGGCGCGCAGTCGCTCTACGGCGTGAAGCCGGACATGACCACGTTGGGCAAGATCATCGGCGGCGGTCTCCCGGTCGGCGTGTACGGCGGTCGGCGCGAGATCATGCAGCGCGTCGCGCCGCTCGGGCCGGTGTACCAGGCGGGCACCCTGAGCGGGAATCCGCTGGCGATGGCGGCCGGTCTGGCGACGCTCGAGCTGCTGCGCGATCCCTCGCTCTACGCGCGCCTCGACCGGCTCGGCGCCCAGCTCGAGGCGATCTTCAACAGCGCAGCCGCCAGCGCCGGCGTGGCCCTGCAAGTGCAGCGCGTCGGCTCGATGCTGACCCCGTTCTTCCGCGACGGGGCGGTGTGCAGCTTCTCGGACGCGGCCAAGTCCGACACCGCCCGCTTCGGGGCTTTCCACCGCGCGCTGCTCGCGCGCGGCGTGTACTGGCCGGCCTCGCAATACGAAGCCGGCTTCCTCAGCACCGCGCACGACGAAGGCGCGCTCGAGCGCACCGCAACAGCCATCAAGGCAGCGCTAAAGACCTGAAAATATAGCGGTTTGCGCCGAGGTGCTTGCTCGCCACCACGCTTGACCCTATCAGGGGTGCGTGCTACATGGCGCGCGCTTCGACCCGGGAGCGGTGTTCGGCAGGTGCTACGTTCCGATCGCGGCAGACAGCTCAAGGCGTTTGCACGCGTCGGTTCCGTCGGCATCGAGCTGGCGCTCTCCACGGTGATCGGGCTGCTCGGAGGACAGTGGTTGGACAAGAAGTTGTCCACCGCGCCCTACCTGACCGTGATCGGCCTGCTCTTGGGCGTCACGGCGGGCTTTCGCAGTTTGATCCGCGCCGCCCGGCGGAAACCGACCCCACCCGACGACAAGCCTCCCGATGAGTAGATCCGCTTCAGCCCGATTGACCTGGTTCATCGCCGGCTTCGGCGTATTGGCGATCGTGCTCATGCAGCTGGGCTACGGCACGGACGCCGGGATCAGCGCGGCGATCGGCGCGGCGGTCGCGCTGGGTAACTGGTTCATGTTGCGCCTGATCGTCGACCGGGTGGTCGGCGGGACGGTGCAGCGGCAGGTGGGCCTGAGCTTCCTGCTGATCGTGAAGATGGGCGCCTTGGTCGCCGTGTCGTTCCTGTTGCTCAGGAGCGGCTGGGTGCAGGTGCTGCCGTTTGCGGCCGGCGTGAGCAGCCTGATGGCAGGCGCGCTCACCGGTTCGTTCGTCCACGTGCTGACCGCCAAGCCGGTCGAAAGCGAGCGCTGAGATGCCCCACGGGGAGTCCTGGTTCAGCTTCTTGCCCTTCCACGAGCGCTTCCTCCATTTTGCGCGCGTGTTCGGCAAGCCGTTCAGCGAGGACGGCAAGACGTGGTGGGCGCACCAGACCCCGGGCGTGCAGCACATCTACGCCGCGCTGCTCGTGCTCAGCCTGCTCGCGCTGATCGCGGTCGTCACCGACACGAGCATCCGCGCCGCCGGCAAGGATCTGCTGCCGCCCGACAAGCTCACCATCCGCAACTTCGCCGAGCTGTTCGTGGGCACGGCGTACCAGACGATGTCGGACATCATGGGCGCGAAGGCCGCGCGCTACTTCTTGCCGCTGATCGGCACCTGCGCGTTCTTCATCTTCTTCTCGAACGCGCTCGGGTTGGTCCCCGGCTTCGCACCGCCCACCGATAACCTGAACACGACCTTGGCCTGTGGCTCGATCATCTTCGTGACCACGCACATCTACGGGCTCAAGGAAAACGGCTGGAACCACATCAAGCACTTCTTCGGGCCGTGGCTCGGGCCCCTGGGCATACCGCTGAACTTCTTGATGTTGTTCATCGAGCTGATCAGCCACGTGGTGCGCCCGCTCTCGCTCGGCATCCGCTTGATGGCCAACATGATCGCCGATCACCTGGTGCTCACCATTTTCTGCGGGCTGCTGCCGGCGGCGCTGATGTTCATTCCGGTCCCGCTGCCGATGTACCTGCTCGGGTCGCTGGTGGTCGTGGTGCAGACGCTGGTGTTCTGCCTGCTGTCGACGGTCTACATCTCGATGGCGATCGAGCACGCGGAGCACTGAGGCTCTCGCGCATCAAAGATTTCGGCGGGCTCTAGCCCGTACGACGTGCCCAACGGGTTGAAGGAGACTTTTCCAATGAAGAAGATGTGGGTTTGGTTCCACTCGCTGTCCGCAACGCTGCTGGTGGCCTCCACCGCGATGGCGCAGGACACGGCGTCCAACGAGCAGGACATCGGCATGTTCGCGGCGCTCGCTGCGGGCCTGGCGATCGGCATCGCCGCGGCCGGCTGCGGCCTGGGTCAGGGGCGCGCCGGCGCCGCCGCGCTCGAGGGCATTGCGCGCAATCCCAACGCGTCGGACAAGCTGTTCACGCCGATGATCCTGGTGCTCGCGCTGATCGAGTCGCTGGCGATCTACGCGCTGGTCATCGCGATCCTGCTGCTCGGCAAGGTGCCCGACGTCGCGGCAGCCGCCGGCGGCTGAGCCCCTTGCGCGCACGGCCCGACCCACGGGCTCCGTTCCCTGACTCGGGGAGCGTGCCCGTGGTACCCTCGACCCCGTTCGGGAGCCGCCCCACGCGAGGGGTCGGCGGGGCGGGCTGTGCTGTATGGCTGAACGTCGTCGCTTCAAGCGGGTTCTCGCCCGCCTCAAGGTTTGGTGTGAGGGGGACGACTTCACGCTGCTCGCCCAGAGCGGGAACGTGAGCGCCGGCGGGCTGTTCGTGCGCGCGTCGTCGATGCCGCCGCAGGCGGCGCGGATGCGGGTGACGATCCAGGAACTGGACGCGATCGCCGAAGCCGAAGCGCGCTGGTCTTGCGGCACGGACGACGCTCACCGTGGGGGGTTCGGGCTGCACATTCTGGCTTTCGAGCGCGGGGGCGAGGCATACGGCGACTATGTCGAGCGTTTGAGCTCTCGGTCGGGCGAGCACCGCTTCAACTGGCCCCCGGATTCCGGGCCGGAAGAGCCGTGAGCCGGGCTGGCCCCGGGTTGCCGATAGGGCCATAGTGAGCGCTGGCGAGGAGGCCTAGATGCGGGAAGCCGACAAGCTCGATCCGATGGGTCCTGTGGAGATCGAGGAGGGGGATTCCGCACCGACCGGGCTCTCGCCTCTGCTGAAGGTCGGCCTCGTTTTCACGATGCTGGCCGGTGCGCTCGGGCTGCTCTGGTTCAGCAGCTCGGCCGAGGACGCGTTCGTGTACTCGAAGCTGGTCGACGAGGTGCTGGTCAAGCCCGAGTCGTTCAAGGGCCAGGAGCTGCGCATCGAAGGCGATCTCAAGCAGGGCTCGATCCTGTTCGCGGAAAAGCCCTGCGAGTGGCGCTTCACGCTCGGGACCAAGGGCCGCGAGATGCCCGTGCGCTTTCCCCAGTGCATCGTCCCGGACACGTTCAAGGACGGAATGGGCCTCAAGGTCACCGTCCAGGGCAAGCTCACCGACGACGGCTACTTCCTCGCCAACCAGGTCATCCCGCGCTGCCCCTCCAAGTACGAGATGCAGGAAAAGGCCGCCCGCGGCGAGAAGATGCCCCACGCCCCCCCGATGAAGCCGCTCGGCGGCGGGGTCTGAGCGCGCCCCGCGCCCAGCAGCGCCACGTTCGGGCCAGGACTCGCTCCCCCGCAGCACCCGCGAGCAAAGCGAGCCCGGCGCGAATGCGCCGAAGGGGCCGCACTCGCAGCGCGCGCCGCAAGCGCGCGCGAAGAGGCGAGTGTCTCGCGCGCCGCGAGCGCGCGAGACCGACGGGGGGGCTTTGCCCCCCGACATCTTTCAGCGTAAACAGCGCGTCGTGAGGGCTGACGACGTCGTGCTCGATGCGCAGGGGATCGGGCTGATCATTCGGCGGATGGCGGCCGAGATCCTCGAGCGCACCCGCGGCACGCGCAAGCTCGGGTTCGTGGGCGTGCGCAATGGCGGCGTCCCGATCGCCGCGCGGATCGCCGCCGAGATCCTGCAGATCGAGCAGCGCACGATCCCGGTCGGCTCGATCGACATCGCGCTCTACCGGGACGACGCGGCCAGCGCGCTGCCCGACCTCAAGCTCGGCCCGAGCGAGATCGACTACGCCATCGACGGCTGGGACGTGGTCCTGATCGACGACGTGCTGCACACCGGCCGCACCACGCGCGCCGGCATCGACGCCCTGCTCGACTACGGTCGGCCGCGCCGGATCTGGCTGGCGGTGCTGTGCGACCGCGGCGGGCGCGAGCTGCCGATCGCGCCCGACTTCGCGGGCTGCAGCGTGCAAGTCCCGCCCGGCTACGTGCTCGACGTGGTCGCAGGCGGCGGCGACACCGACCGCGCGGTCGTGCGCAAGAAGAGCGAGGACGCGTGAGCGGCCGAACCTTCCGCCATTCGCATTTGCTCTCGATCGGCCAGCTCGACCGGGACGACGTCACGCAGGTGCTCGACGCGGCGGAAGCCTTCGTCGAAGTCTCACGCCGCCCGGTGCGCAAGGTCCCGGCGATGCGTGGCAAGACCGTGATCAACATGTTCTTCGAGGCGTCGACCCGCACGCGCACCTCGTTCGAGCTCGCCGGCAAGCGCCTGTCGGCCGACGTGGTCAACATCTCCGGCTCGAGCTCGAGCGTGAGCAAGGGCGAATCGCTGCTCGACACCTGCAAGACCCTGGACGCGATGCGGCCCGACATCGTCGTGATCCGTCACTCGGCTTCGGGCGCGTCCGAGTTCGTGGCCAAGCGCGTGCGCTGTAACGTGATCAACGGTGGCGACGGCGCGCACGAGCACCCGACGCAAGCCTTGCTGGATGCCTTCGCGATCCGGCATGCGTTCGGCACGCTGTCCGGGCTCAAGGTCGCGATCTGCGGCGACATCACGCACTCGCGCGTGGCGCGCAGCAACGCGGCGTTGCTCGGGAAGTTCGGCTCCGAGGTGCGCTTCTGCGCGCCGCGCCCGCTGATGCCGAGCGGCGTCGAAGCGCTCGGCGTGCGCGTGTTCCATCGCCTCGAAGAGGCGCTCGAGGGTGTCGACGTGGTGATGCTGCTGCGCATCCAGCGCGAGCGGCTGGAAGGCCCATTGCTCCCGAGCTTGCGCGAGTACAGCCGCACGTACGGCGTGTCGCAGCGCCACCTCGAGCTGGCCGCGCCGCGCGCGATCGTGATGCACCCCGGGCCGATGAACCGCGGCGTCGAGATCCACCCCGCGCTGGCCGACGGCGAGCGCAGCGTGATCCTGGATCAAGTCGAAGCCGGCGTGGCCGTGCGCATGGCCGTGCTCTACCTGCTCTCCGGGGACGCCGGCACGCGCACCCCGGCACAGGCCGCCAGCATCGCGCCACCAGGAAATTGACGCGTGATCGAGACCGGACTCGATCGCGTTGCAGTCGCTGACCCGGAGGCGCTGGCCTTGCTGCGCGGGCGCAAGCTGGGCTTGCTCGCTCATCCGGCCAGCGTCGACCGCCGTCTCCGCCACGCGCATGCGGTGCTGATCGCGGCGGGCTGCGACGTGCGCGCGCTGTTCGGGCCGGAGCACGGCTACGGCGGTGAGGCCCAGGACATGATCGCGGTGGGCTCCGAGCGTGCGAGCTCGGGGCTGCAAGTGCATTCGCTCTACGGCGGCAGCGAGCAAGACCTCTCGCCGCGCGCGGAGTGGCTGGCCGGGCTCGATGCGATGGTCGTCGATCTGCAGGACGTGGGCAGTCGCTACTACACGTTCGTGTGGACGGCGGTGCTGATGCTGCGCAGCGCGGCGGCTGCAGGCGTGCAGGTGATCGTGCTCGACCGGCCCAACCCGCTGGGCGGGACGCGGGTGCTGGGCGGCGCGCAGCGCGCGGGCTACCGCAGCTTCGTCGGCCTGCACGACGTGGCGGTGCAGCACGGCATGACCCTCGGCGAGCTCTGCCTGCTGGCCGCGGCGCGCGAGCGCATCGATCGCGCGGCGCTGCACGTGGTGCCGATGCGCGGCTACCGGCGCGAGCTCGCGTACGAAGCGACGGGCCTGCCCTGGGTGTTGCCCTCGCCCAACATGCCGACCTTGGATACGGCGCGCGTCTACCCGGGCGGTTGTCTGCTCGAAGGCACCAACCTCTCCGAAGGCCGCGGCACGACGCGCCCGTTCGAGATCTTCGGCGCCCCGTTCGTCGACGGCCACGCGCTGGCGCGCGCGGTCGAGCTGGACGGCGCGCAACTGCGCCCGCTCAGCTTCACACCCGGCTTCCAGAAGCACGCCGGCAAGCGCTGCGGCGGCGTGCAGGTGCACGTGACCGCGCCGGAGCGCTTCGACGCCTACGCGGGTTACCTGCGCCTGATCGCGGCGATCCACGCGCAGGCCGGCGACGCGCTTCGCTTCAGGACCGAGCCGTACGAGTTCGTTTCGGATCGGCCCGCGCTCGACTTGCTCTGCGGCGGGCCGGAGCCTCGCGAGCTGATCGCGGCAGGCCAGGGCCTGGACGAGTGGCTCGTGCAAGACGCGCGCGCAGCGCAACGCTTCGATCGAGAGCGGCAGCCGTACCTGTTGTACTAGCGCCGACCGCTCGCCGGTACGCGTGGTGCGGTTGACTTGAGCGCGCACGCGCGTTGCATGGCGGCGTCGAAGCTCGCGGGCTCGAGCACCGTCCCGGTGCGCTCCGCGTGCGGCACGGGCAGCCAGTCGGCGACCGCGCGCGTCGTCGCGAAGACGCGCATCGGGTACTCGGCCTTGGAGAGCAGCTGAATGCCGGTGACCATGCTGCGCATCGCGCTGCCGAAGAACCCCGCCTGCTCGATCACGACCGCGACGGCAGCGATCTGCCCGGCCCACTTGCGCGCCGAGGCGACCAGCGCCGCTCGCGCGCCCGCGCTGGGCAAACCCGTGCCCTCCTTGATGACATGTACGCCCGACACTCCGCGCGGGAAGCGCGGGAGACGACGGAACGACACCTCGTCCAGGCTGTGCACGGCGGCCTCGTCGCCGCTCGCGTGCCAGACGGTGATGGTCACGTCCCGGTAGCCGTACATCGCGCAGACCTCGCCGTGCGCGTGCAAGAGCTCGAGCTCGATCGGTTCCTTCATCAGCGCGGCCCTGGACGAAGTATCGCCGATCAGCCGCGCGCGCGACAATCTGCAGCGCGCTGGCGTCTACGGCCGAGCGCCAGCACCCAACCCAACGCCGCGAGCGCTAGCCAGCCGCGCGGCCGCGACGGGTTCGTTCCGGGCGCCAAGCTCGCGATGCTGCAATCGGTGCCGTTGCCGTCGTCGTGCTCGATGCACGCGCCTTCGAACGATGGTTTGACGCAGCCGGAGTAGGTGATGTGGATCGGCGCGCTCGGGGCGCTCTCGTTCCCCGCGCGATCGACCGCCACCAGCGCGATCACGGCGTCGAGCGTCTCGATCTCCTGGAAGTTGACGTCGAAGCTCAGGATCGACGCCAGCGGTCGCACCTCTGCGACGTGATCGAGCATCGACGCCGGGATCGCGCCTTCGATCAGCTCGATCCGATAGCCGAGATCTGCGCTCGGCGTTTGGTCATCGCCGGGTCGCACGAAGGAGAGCTGTACCGCGGCGGCGTCGCCGCAGGTGTTCAAGGTGCAGGTCCGCTCATTGCAGATCTCGGCCGGGACGCGGAACGCGAGCACCGTCACCTCGGTGAACGCGGATGGGGGCATGCTGTCGGTCGCGCGCAACGCCTGATCCACTTCGTAGGCGGCGGGCGTCCATGCGCCGACGTCTTGCGCCCAGGTGCACGCCTGGGCAGGACGAGCCAGCGACACGAGCGCCCAGCCCAGCACCGCCACCGCCGCGCCGCCGCGAAGCGCCGGCGCGGTGCCTCTAGCCGAGCAGCGCAACCGCGGACGCAACACACAAGCTCCGATCGCTGGACCCGGGCGCGGTCCGCACACAGTTGCCAGTCTTAGCCCCGGGGTGCGCCCGCCACAAGACGCGAGCCGGCCGTGGCGCGCCTCGGTCCCATCGCGCTGACTCGTGTCGATTTTCGGGCCGGCCGCTCGTCGCGCTGGTAGACCCGGGCTCTCGCCGCGGCCAACAGGAGGAAATCTCGATGCTTTTCATGGTGATGCACAAGGTGACCCCGGAGATCGAGGAGGGGCTGCCGCCGAACACGCGCGTGATCGCGGAGATGGGCAAGCTGATCGCCGAGACGATCGAGCAGGGCAAGTTCCAGCACGGCGCCGGCCTCAAGCGCAGCGTCGAACGCGTGCGGCTGCGCTGGCGGGCCGGTCAATGCGAGGTCACGCGTGGCCCCAAGGGCGAGCACGAGCTGCTCGCCGGCTTCACCCAGCTGAAGGTAAAGTCGATGGAGGAGGCGATCGCCTGGACCCGGCGTATCGCCGACGCCGAAGGCAGCGGCGACGTCGAGTTCGACATCGGACCGGTGGTCGAGCGCTGGGACCTCGGGCTCGCGGACAAGCCGGCCGGAGACGTGCCCTTGCACGTGCTGGTCTTGCGCAAGGCGGATGAGGCTTCCGAGCGCGGGGCGCGGCCGTCCGCCGCCGCGAGCTCGCGGATGCAGGCGCTGATGAGCGAGATGCAGCAGGCGGGCGTGTTGCTCGTCGCCGAAGGCCTCAAGCCGAGCTCGATCGGGGCCCGGCTGCGCAGCTCGGGCGGAAAGCACACCTGGACCGACGGACCTTTCGCCGAATCGAAGGAGATGATCTCCGGCTTCAGCATCATCAAGGTCGACTCGCTGGCCGAAGCCAAGGCCTGGACCGAGCGCTATGCCGAGATCCTCGGCGACATCGAAGTCGACGTACGCGAAGTCGAAGCCTGATTCCGAGCGTCTGGTCGGGTTCCGCCAACCACGTTGTCCGTCCTCGCAAAATCGGCCACGATCCCCCTACTCATAGGGCAGGGCGGAGGCAACCAAGTTGGCAGGCGGTGTCGGTACGCGGGTGGCGGGGCGCTACGTGCTGGAGCGCGAGCTCGGGCGCGGGGCGAGCGGGCGCGTGTGGCTGGCGCGCGACCTCGAGGACGGCGGGGCCGCGCGCGCGCTGAAGCTGGTCGCGGCCGGCGAGCAAGGACGGCTGTGCTGGGAGTTCAGCGTGTTGCGCGCGCTGTCGCATCCCAACCTGACGGCGGTGCACGCGCTGGTGCGGATCGACCGCGCGCTGCCCGAGCTCGAGCTGGACGCGGACACGCTCGCGCTGGTCTCGGATCTCGCGCCGGGCGAATCGGCCAGCGACCTGGCGCTGGGGTTGCAGCGCGATCCCGACGCGCTGCTCGCGTTGTGCCTGCAAGTCGCGGACGGGGTGAGCCGCGCGCTCGCCGCGTTGCACGCGCGCGGGCTGGTCCACGGCGACGTCAAACCCGACAACATCGTGGTGCTGCGCGCGACGGGCGATGTGCCCGGGCGCTGTAGCCTGGTCGACCTCGGCATGGCGGGGCCTGCCGGCGAGCCGTTCGTGCTGGCCGGCACGCTCGCGTACATGGCGCCCGAGCTGTTCCGCGGTGAGCGCGGGCCGGCGGCCGATCTGTACGCGCTGGGCGTGAGCCTGCATCAGCTGCTGCGCGCCGCGCCGTTCGCGACCTCGGGCTCAGCTGCCGCGTCCGAGCCGCTGCGGCTCGCGCTGCTGCCGCAGCAGGCGCGCGAGCCGCTGCCCGCGTGGACTCCGCCCGCGCTGGCAGGCCTGGTCAACGCGTTGCTCGAGCCCGATCCGCGCGCGCGCTTCGGCCCGGCGCTCGAGCTGCGCGCGCGGATCGCACCGCTGGCGGCCGAGCACGGCGTGGCCGCGTTGAGTGGCACCGCGCCGGCGCTTCGCGGCGACGCGGCGCTCACGTCGGCGCTGGGCGGCGCGGACGACGGGCCTTCGCCGCTCGAGCGCGCCGCGGCGTTGCAAGCGCTGCCCCTGGTCGGACAGCGCGCGGCGCTCGACGCGCTCTGCGCCGCGCTCGAGCAGCCCGGTGCGCGCGGCCAGCTGCGCGCGGGCGTGATCAGCGTGTTGGGTCCACACGGCGCAGGTCGGTCGCGGCTGGTGCGCGAAGCGGTCGGCGTGCTGCAGGCGCGCGCGATCGAGGTTGGCCACGCGGTGCCGAGCTATGCGATGCAGCCGCGCTTGCCGCAGCGCGCGTTCGGTAGCGCCTGCGTGCTGCACGTGGCCGACGGGGACGACGTGCGCGCCGAAGACGCGCGCGCGCTGCTGCAGGCGGCGGCGGTCGACGGCTGCGCGCTCGGGCTGGTGCTCGAACGCAGCGAGGCGCTGGCCGGCGACGCGTTCTCGTCGGTCGAGCTCGGCGCGCTGCCGGAAGGCGACGTGCGCAAGCTGCTCGAGCACGCGCTGCCGGGGGCACGGGTGAGCGCCGCGCTGGTGCGCGAAGCGCTGGTGCTCAGCGGCGGGCTCGCCGGTCGCTTGTGCGCCGTGCTCGCGCAGGCGCTGCGCGCGGGCGCCGATCCGAGCCGGCCGCAGGCGCTGCGCGCGCTGGTCGAGACCGCGCCGCAAGCCGATCCCAGCCTGGCCGCGTTGCCGCAAGCCGCGCGCGAGCTCGCCGAGCTGCTCGCGGTCGCGGGCGGCGAGCTCGAAGCCGAGGCGGTGGGCGCGGCGCTCGGTGGTGGCGAGCAGGCGCACGTCGCCTACCGAGCGCTGCTCGCGCTCGGCGTCGCGACCGTCGATGAGGCGCGCTTGTGCCTGCGCCGCGATCTGGTCGCGCAGCTGCGCGCGCAGCAGTCGCCGGCGCGCGTGCTCGAGCTCGCGGGGCGGCTGCCCGAAGCGCGGCTCGCGGGCCATGCGCGCGCTCACGTGCTGCTCGCGCGCGGGCAGCGCGGGGCGGCGTTGCAGGCGTTCCTCGCCGAGCTCGAGCGCGTGCGCGCGGCGGGCGCACCCGAGCGGGCGGCGACGCTCGCGGCCGAGGCGCTGCGCGCGCTGCAGGCGGGTGAGCTGGGGAATGGGGCCGTGAGCGTGGAGGCGCGCGAGGAGCGCGCGCAGCTCGGACGCCTGCGCGCGGCGCTCGGCGATGCGCTGCGCGCACAGGGGCGCTACCAGGACGCGCTCCAGGCGATCGAAGCGCTGGGCGGCGCCGCGGCCGAGGCGCAGCGCGCGGAGCTGTACCGGCTGCTCGGGATGCGCGAGCCCGCGCGCGCGGCCGCCGAGCAAGCGCTCGCGCTCGCCTCGGGTGACGATGATGATGCCTCCAACGATCGGCAATGCGCGGCCGAAGCCGAGGGCGTGCTGGCGCGACTCGCGTTCGACGCCGGCGAGCTCGACGAGGCCGAGCGGCGGGCGGCAGCGGCCGCGGCGCGCGGCGAGCAGGGCGCGGCTCAACTGCGCGCAGCCGAGGTTCAGCTGCTGGTGGCGCTGCATCGCGGCGATGCGCTGCTCGCGCGCCGCCTGCTGGCGCAGGCGCTCGAGCGCGCGCGCGGGCTCGGAGCGCGCGCGGTGCTCGCGCGCTTGACCTCGCTCGCCGGTGAGCTGTGCCGGCGGGACGGCGACACACGCGGCGCCAGCGCGCGCTTCGCCGAGGCGTTCGAGCTGGCCGATCGCGCGGGCGAGCAGCACGCGGCGGCTGCCTTCCTGCACAATGTGGGCGTGCAGCGGCTCGACGGCGGCGAGCCCGGGCCGGCGATCGCGGCGCTGCGCGACGCGGCGCGCCGGCTCGCCCGGCTCGGACGCGACTCGGATCTGTGCCGCGTGCTCTACAACCTGGGTCAGGCCGCGCAGCTGATCGGCGCCGACGACCTGGCGCTGTCGTCGGCGGAGCGCGCGATCGAGCTCGCCGCGCGCGTCGGCGATGCGGCCACGCTCGCGTATGCCGGGAGTCTGCTGGCCGAGCAACGCTTGTTGCGCGGCGAGCGCAAGGCCGTCGTGGCGCTGCTCGCGCACCCGCTCGAGCTGGCCGCGCTCCCGCTCGAAGCGGCGGCCAGCGCGGCCGCGCGCCGCGCCTGTTTGCATCTCGCGCTCGGCGAGACCGACGCTGCCGAACGCTGGCTCGCGCGCGCCGAACAGTTGATCGCCGGCGGCGGGACGGAGGTCGAGCTCGAGCCGCTGATCGCGCGCAGCCAGCTCGAGCTCGACGCGGGGCGCTTCGAGTCGGCCGTGACCAGCGCCGAACGCGCGCGCTCGCTCGCGCAGGCGGCCGGCAGCTTCGATGCGCGCTTGCGCGCGGGGCTGCTCGCGGCGCGGGCGCAGCGCGCGGCCGGGCACGCGGCGCTGGCCGGAGCGCATCTCTCCGAGGTGCGCGCGCTGCTCGACGACGCGGCGCGCGGCCTGTCCTCTGCGGATAGAGCGCGGCTGCGCGCGATCGAAGCGTACCGGCCCGCGTTCGAGGCGGCTCCGGCAGCGGCTCCCGCGGAGCCGAGCGCGGACGCGCGCTGGCGAGCGCTGGCCGGCACCGCCAAGCAGCTCGCGTCCGAGCAGCGCCTGTCGCGCTTGCGCGATCAGGTGCTGGCCGCCGCGCTCGAGCTGTCGGGCGCGGAGCGCGGCTATCTGGTCGCCAAGGACGGCGACGGCGTGCCGCGCGTGCGCGCCGCGCGCGGCCTCTTGCGCGAGGAGCTCGAGCGCGACGAGCACGCGCTCTCGCGCTCGATCATCGCGCGCGTGCTCGGCAGCGGCCGCCCGCTGAGGACCATGGACGCGGCCAGCGACGATCGGCTGTCGGCGGCGGCCAGCGTGCACGCGCTCTCGCTGCGCTCGGTGCTGGCGGTGCCGCTGCGCATCCGCGGCGAGGTGCGCGGCGCGATCTACCTCGAGGATCGCTTGCGGCCGTTCGCGTTCGGCGAGGTCGAGCTCGCGCTGCTCTCCGACCTGGGCGACCTCGCCGCGCTGGCTCTCGACTCGGCCGAGCAGCTGCGCGCCGAGCGGAGGGCCGCGCGGCGCATGACGGCGCTGCGCGTGCAGCTCGCGCGCAAGCTCGAATCCCAGACGCTCGAGCTGGACGCGCTCAAGCGCGAGCGGGGGGACGAGAGCGGCCTGCCGGCGGGCATCGTCGCCCATAGCCGCGGCATGCGCCGCGTGCTCGCGACCGTCGCGCGGGTCGCGCGCGCCGACGTCCCGGTGCTGATCTGCGGCGAGAGCGGGACCGGCAAGGAGCTGGTCGCGCGCGCGATCCACGGCGCGAGCGAGCGGCGTGCCGCGGCGTTCGTGAGCGAGAACTGCGGCGCGATCCCCGAGCCGTTGCTGGAGAGCGCCCTGTTCGGCCACGTGCGCGGCGCGTTCACCGGCGCCGATCGCCGCCACCTCGGTCTGTTCGAGCTGGCCGACGGCGGCAGCTTGTTGCTCGATGAGATCGGCGAGATGTCGCCGGCGATGCAGGCGCGCTTGCTGCGCGTGCTGCAGGACGGCGAGGTGCGGCCGGTCGGCGGCGAGCGCGCGCGGCGCGTGGACGTGCGCGTGCTCGCGGCCACCCACCGCGACCTGCCGGCGATGGTCGCGAGCGGCCGCTTCCGCGAGGACCTGTTCTACCGGCTGGCCGTGATGCAGATCGACCTGCCGCCGCTGCGCGAGCGGATCGAGGACATCGCTCCGCTCGCGCATCATTTCCTGCGCGCGCACGCACGCGGTCGCGCGGTGGAGCTGGCGCCCGCCGCGCTCGCTGCGCTCGGCCGGCACCCCTGGCCGGGCAACGTGCGCCAGCTCGAGAACGAGATCCGCCGCGCGCTGGTGCTATCCGATGGCGTGATCACGACCGAGCACCTCTCCGCGGAGCTGGCGGGCCACGGCGCGGCCCTGCCCGCCGACCCGCTCGATCTGCGCGCGCGCGTCGGCGAGCTCGAGCGCGGCCTGATCCGTCAGGCGCTCGAAGCCGCGCACGGCAACCAGACCCGCGCCGCTCGCATGCTCGGCGTGTCTCGTTTCGGTTTGCAGAAGATGCTGCGTCGGCTGGGTAGCTAGTACGACCGGGACCTCGACGACAGTCCTTGGAACGCACCTGCTCGCACATACACCGCGGTCGGCGTCGGCGTGCGTACGCAACGCGCGAGCGTTGCCGCGCTTTACTCGCGGGTGGACCTCATGTCATCTAGTGATCGGACCTCCCTGCGTCGGGGGCAGCGTCCATTAGTAGAGGCACCGCGCCGGCACTTCGCGGCGGCGCGGCATTCCTCGAGGGAGCGTTCATGCGCCAGCGCTGTCTTGTCAGCACGCTTAGTCTCGCGATCTGTCTTCTGTTCGGCTTTGGTTCGCACGCGCACGCGCAGGCCACTCAGGTCAAGCCGTGGTTCTTGCTCGCCGTCGACACCTCCGGGTCGATGGACGACCAGCCGCCCAACGTCAGCAACTCGTGCGGCTTTGGAAGCCCCAACTTCCCGCACAAGATGAACGCGGCGAAGTGCGCGATTCAGAAGATCCTCAACTCGGTCGGTGATGCGGAGTTCGGGCTCGGGCAGTTCGCGCAGGCCTCTGGGACCTGCAACGGCAGCACGTGTGACAACACGGCGGCGTCCGGCATGATGCGCGTCTCGATTTCACCGGCCGGCGCGGCTTCGATCCTGCCGCTGGTCGATGGCGTCGGCGCGCCCACCGGCTACGGCTGCGACGTTACCTGCTCCGGCGCCACCCAGGGCAACAACACGCTTGAGCTCTGCGCGGGCGGCTACACCCCGCTCGCGGGCGTGCTGAAGATGGCGCGCGAGTACTTCCGCGGTGCGCAGGCCGGCTTCCCGGCTCCCACCCGGGTGAACGGTACCGCGCTCGGCTGCCGGCCGATGAGCGTGATCCTGCTGACCGACGGCGAGGAACAATGTGCCGGCGGAGCGGTAGGTACACCGGCCAACGACGCGGCGGCTCTGCTCAACAACACCTTCATCCCGACTCAGGGCACCGCGACGGCGTGTACCGCCGACACGGGCACGTGCGACCCCAAGCAGATCAAGACATACGTGATCGGCTTCGGGGTCGCCTCCGGCAATGCTCAGATCGAGGGGATCGCGGAAGCCGGCGGTACCGACAACGCGATCGACGGCGTGGGCGGCCTCAACGCGTACTACGCCAGCGATGAAGCCGCGCTCTCGGCGGCGCTCAATCAGATCATCCTCGACAGCCAGCTGACGGAGGTCTGTGACGGCGACGACGACGACTGCGAC
>Ga0190265_10001402_pt1 | contig 15837 bp, 10 predicted proteins | sample Popmic124T_FD_133135 | JGI IMG/M metagenome (GOLD analysis project Ga0190265, IMG submission 133135) | Populus adjacent soil microbial communities from riparian zone of Indian Creek, Utah, USA - 124 T | ecosystem: Environmental > Terrestrial > Soil > Riparian zone | place: USA: Utah | collected...
CAGCTCACCAGTTTGAGCATGTTGCCCTTGGCCATGGTGCGGGTGGAGTCAAAGATGGAGCTGTGGGGGTTGCGCACGATGTCGGAGCTGACGCGCGGCTCGTCGCAGTATTCGAGAATGCCCTTGAATCGCGGGCTTTCGGACGCCTTCTTGAAGACGGCGTTCACCGCCTTCACATCGACCGACTTTTCCAGTGAAACGGTGAGGTCGACCACGCTGCCGTCCGCCACGGGAACGCGAAATGCGAAACCGTCGAGCGTGAGATTGGGGCTGGGGACCACGAGGCCGATCGCCTTCGCGGCGCCGGTCGACGAGGGGATGATATTGGTCGCGGCGGCGCGGGCGCGGAGGAGGTCCTCGCCGTGGACCATGTCGAGGATGCGCTGGTCGTTGGTGTAGGCGTGGACGGTGGTCATGAAGCCTTCGATTTTCTTGCCGAAAATGTCCGGATTGTCCACCAGAATCTTCACGATCGGGGCGAGGCAGTTGGTCGTGCAGCTTCCGTTGCTGACGAAAGTGTGTTCGCGCTTGAGTGTGTCATCGTTGACACCAAGGACGACCGTCGCGTCGATCTCGTCCTTCGCGGGAGCGGAGAGGATCACCTTCTTCGCGCCGGCCTTGATGTGGTCGTCGTAGCCGGGCTTGCCGTCCTTGGCACGGCCGGTGAAGACGCCGGTGGACTCGATGACGACGGTGACGCCCAGGTCGTTCCAGGGCAGCTTGGCGGGGTTCTTTTCGGCGCAGACGCGGACGCGGTCGCCGTTGATGGAGATGCTGTTTTCGTCGTGGGAGACCTGTCCGTCGAAGACGCCGTGGACGCTGTCATATTTGAAGAGATGCGCGTGGACTTTGGAGGAGGAGCCGACGTCGTTGATGGCGACGAGGTCGAACTGGCCCTTGCGCATGGCCATGGCGCGGGCCACGAGTCGTCCGATGCGTCCGAAGCCGTTGATCGCCACTTTCACAGCCATATAGATTTCTCCCGCATTCGCACGTATTTCGACGCTTCAGCGTGCCGATGGATTGCGATGCGACGCCTTTCCCCCCAGCACGTCAGGAATTCCAAAGAATAGAAATTGCCGGCCTCACCGTCAAGCGACGGGAGCGAGCGCCGAATTTCTTCAGACGGAGCCAACCGAATATTTCGGGGCTTCGCCCTGGAGGACGCGGATGACGTCGTCGGCGACGCTGCAGCGCTCGTCGAGGGCTTCCTGCGTCATGCCGGCGACGTGGGGAGTGAGGACGCAATTAGGAGAACGGCGCAGGGGGTGATGGAGCGGGATCGGCTCGGTTTCAAAGACGTCGAGGGCTGCGCCGGCGATGACGCCGCGTTTCAGCGCGTCGGCCAGGGCGGTGGTGTCTACCGTCGCGCCTCGGGTGACGTTGACCAGAACGCTCTCACGCTTCATTGAGGCAAGTCGGTCGGCGTTGATGATTGCACGCGTGGCGGTGGTCAACGGCAGATGCACCGAAAGGACATCGGAGCGGGCCAGCAGCTCTGCGAAGGTCACGGACTGCCCGGGAAAATCCTTCGGTTGATCGATGGGATCGTGGTACAGAATCGTCGATCCGAATGAAGCGGTGATTATTCTCGCAAGCCGGGCGGCGCATAGATCGGTCCCAAGCAGGCCCACGACGCAGCTATTCATTGCCCGGCACGGGATCTGGCGCACGTTCTCGAAGCGGCCGTCGCGGATTTGAGTGTCGAAGAAAAGCAGGCGGCGACGGGCTGCCAGGATGAGGGCGAAGGCGAACTCGGCCGTGGAATTCACAGCCGCGGTCGGGCAATAGACGACGGGAATGGATCGCTTTCGAGCGGCCTTGAGATCGATATGATCGATGGTGGGACTTGCTCGGCCGATGACCTTGAGCAAGGGAGCGGCCTCGATGATGCGGGCGGTGACGTGGGCCTTGAGTCGAACGAGGATGGCATGCGCCGTGGGAATTTCACGGAGCATGGTTTCGGGCGCGGAATCAGGGAGCAGGATCACCTCGCCAAATTTGCGCAGCTTTTCGACGGTTTCATCGTTGAAAGGCTCGGCTAACAGGATGCGGTACGGCTCGCTACCTTTCATCTTCTTCGCCCTCCCGGACGATTCCGGCGAATCCCGCCCAAGTTTTGCATTGCCCGACGCAGCCCGTGACCTATAATACCAACTTGTTGCCCGGGAGCAACAAAAATCGTTACGGATGACACCCATGTCGAAGGAGTGACACATGTTTTTGAATCGGGCTGCGCGCGCGGGGTCGGGCCTCTTATTTTTCCTTTCCACATTTGCGATCGTTTGGGCGGTGGAGTCCGCCTCGGGCGACGAGCCACGGCAGCCGAGGCGGGACCGTGGGACGGAATCGAGAACGCGGCCTGAGTCGGAGGAGAATCGCGAGGAAAAGCCGGTGAAGCCGGAAATCCCGCCGCCCGAGGTTGTGCGGCCCGTCCGCGAGATTGAAGGCGCGGTAATTCGCGAGCCTTCGCAGGGCCGCCCCATCTTCGCATCGCCCGGCGAAACGTTTTATTTCGTGATGACACTGACGCCGAATTTCAAGGGGGACGTCGGGTTTTCACTTCGGCACGCCCTTGAGCCGGACGTTCAGTCGATGCTCCGACCGACGACGCCGCCCTCCTATTTCAATCAGGAATACTGCCACATCGTCCTGCAGGTCGCGGAGGACATCGTGCCTGGCCTGTATGACCTTGAGGTCAAAACCCCCGAGGAGACCTATTACTCGCGGCGCAGCGTACGGGTCATTGAGAAGTTCAAATCGAAGTTTCGCTTCGTTCACCTGTCGAACATGAATGTCGGCGATCCGACGGCGCCGAGTTTCGATGAGATGCTGCCCAGCGAAATCAACGTTCTTGCGCCAGAGTTCATCGTTGCGACGGGAGACTACACCGAATGGTCGCGCGTACTCGACGACGCCACGAGCTGGTCGCGCGTTCTGAAATACTTCGAGCAATTCAATGCTCCGGTTTTCATGCTCTGCGGCTCGCACGACCACGAGGCCAGCTTCACGAAATACATCGCCTCGGGACCGATGGGCACGATCGATTATGGCAATTACCACGGCATTCTTCTGCTGGACCATCCGGCCAACCCCATCGACCAGGACTACACCCAGATTCAATGGGTGGACGCGGACCTGAAGCGCAACAAGGGCAAGAAAATGAACTTTCTTGTTTCCAACAGCGACGAGATGGGCCTGATCGACGTGTGGCGGGAGCGGGGGAACATCGGGGACTTCATCAAAGAGCACAAGGTCGCACTTTATCTGTCGGGCGGATCGACCGACTGGGACTTCAAGGAGTTTGCCGGAAAGCTGGAGGGGCTGGACGATTTTCAGTTTGTCCGCACGCATCAGTCGAGCACCTGCATGCGTGATCGTGCGACAGGATTCAGTCATTACCGCGTGATCGACGTGGACGGCGACAAGCTCGCCTATGCCTATCCCAACGATTGTGCGGCGGAGCGGCTTCAGCACTCGATTCCGTCAGGACGCTTGCGAGTTTATTACGATGCTCCGAACAACGGCACAGCGACGCGCGTCGGGGCGACCGTGCAGAATGCGCTGAATCAGCGGTTTGACGATGCTCGCATCTGGCTTCGGGTGGCGAAGGAGAGCGGCCGCAAGCCGACGATCGCCCCCGGGCGCGTGGTGCGAATCGTTGATGCCGGGGATCATTGGGGCTGCGAAGTCGCCTTTGATCTGCCGGACAAGGGCGCGGTACGGATCATGGCGGCCGCGAACGCGCGGGACATTCCATCGGCCCCACCTGTCGCGGCGGCTGTCGAAGGGCCATCGAACTGGTCCTTCACGCCGCAGAAGACCGATTTCGGCCTTGCGTATTTTGAGAGCGATACGGCCGTTTCGATCAAGCTGACCAACGAAACCAACGCGGAGGTGACGTGCTGGCCGGTCGTGCGGGTGAATGGGGCGCAGCTTCATCTCGATCCGGAGGTGGTCACACGGCTGCCGTTGACATTGAAGCCGCGGGAGACACTCTCGGTTCCGCTGGCGGTGAATCTGCGGCGGGTCAGTCCGGGGCCGCACCAGGTGCAGATCAGCTTTCTGGAGGATCCGCTGGGCCGCATTCAGACGGCTGACGTAGAATTGAAGCTGGGCGAAACGGTGACGCAGGTGGACGACATCGTGCCCTGATTGTCCGGGAATTTCACCGGTCCATGAGGGTTTGGCGCCATGCCTGATCGCCCGCGGCTTTCCTCGATGCTGCGGGGGTTTCGGGCGACAAGGTTTCACGCCGCCCTACGCGATCGGCTTCCCAGCGTCATTGCTTTTCTATCGGGCGTCGTGGTGTTCGTGGGGATCGCGCTCTGGCGTTACGAACCTCGCAAGATCGTGACGTCGATGCCCGATCTGACGCGGGTCGAGCGGGCTGTTGATGGGTCGGCCGACTGGCTCGACAGCGGGGATTTTCCGGCGAGTCAGCCGGTTGATTTTGAAACGGCGCTGGTCGAGTCCATTCACGATCGCGGTTACATCTCGGTCACAGCGCACGTCGCGCTCTATCAGGAATCCAGATCAAAAAAGCGCCGCTTTGCCGATGGAAAGTCGGCGGTGGACAACATGTACTGGGGCGCTCTGTTCGGGATCGACACGCACCTGGGCAATGCGGCCGGGTGGCGGCGGGCGTTTCAGGATCAGGGTGGCGGTTCGGGCGCCATTCGTCGAAGCGTGTTTCACAAACGCGTCGAACCGAATGAAGCGTGGCAGGCACGCACGGTTGAGCAGCCCTTCGATGTTTATGTGCTGGCCGTCGCGTGGCAGCATTCAGCCGTCAAAGAGGCGATGGGGCAGCCGCTCCGCGAAGCGCTTTGCGGAGAGCGCACCGTTCTCGAAATCGACGGCCAGTCCGTCGAGTTTGGCGCGGGGAGCGCGTTGACCGGGTACATCGGGCAAAACGCGATGCTCGTCGAATACTGGGATGCGTTTGCGCCGCTGGCGTTTTGCCCGCGACCGGTCAGGCAACTGGGCGTGTTTTATGTCGCTCCGCGAAGCGCTTTGCTGTTGCACCGGCAGACGATGGAGCACGGGCTGTATCCGGTTCTCTTCGCGCGGGAATCAATCACGCCGGAGGCATATTTGCTGGATGGCATGTTGAACGGGCTGATCTCGGGCGAGCTGGGTGACGGATTTGTGACGCGGGCCGCGGAGGAGTACGTGAAATATCAGAAGTCGTACACCAAAACGCAGGTCATGGTGATGCTGATGCGGTGAGTTGGCGCTGCGCACAATCTGTCCGGATCCTTCACCTCTCTATTCTTCGCGCGCAATTGCCTCCGCCGCTCCTTTGGAGCGGACTGAAACATGAGCGCCGATCATCCACGGGTTGCGCTTCGCTTCACCCCCGCCGCGGCGGGCAGGCAGTGGCTACAGCCCGTCGCTCCCTTCGGGGCGAAGAGCCTACCGCTATTGGAGGCGAACAGGCGATTGTTTCGTCCGGAAAAAAAGCGAAACCGCGGTTGAGAAGTCAACTGAGCGGAGCAGTTGAAGTGGTGGTGCGGCGGCGCAGGTGGAGGATTAGCTCCACTTCTCCGACGGCTCGGCTGAGGGACTGGGCGATTTCGAGCGGCGTGCGCCCCTGGTCCGCGAGGGCATACACGTCCTGATGCGGATGGTTCTCGAGGCCTCGTAACCTGGCGACGGGCGCGTCGTGGCCCGGAATGGAAGGCTGAGTCAATCGAGTGGCGGAAAGGTTCTCGCTCGCGATGTGGCCCGTATAGTCCGCGGCGTCGTCAACGAGGATATCCATCGCTCGTCCACGCCCAACGGGCGAGGAAATGCTCGCGGTCGCACTGTCATCCACTTTCACGCGTTCAGCCGAGACTGCCACGCGGCCGCCAGTGATCGTTGGCTGAGCGAGGTTTCGCAGCGCGTCGATGCGCTGGTCCGCCCGGGCGATCAGACTCTCCAGTTTCACCAGCCTCTCATCGAATTGGCCGCTGATGGATCGAGTGAGCTCGTTGATCTCGACCAAGAGCGATTCCAGGTCCTTCTTCACGGCTTCGCTTCGGCGGGTGGCGCCGTCGATTTCGCGGCCATACTGGCGCGGTGAGCCGGCTCGGCGGCGGTTTCGCTGCGAAATGCTAAGGACGAGCACGACGAAAAGGGCGAGCGCCAGGATGATGAGCCATTGCGCGGGCGTCGGACCTGTGAACTGAGCGATCATGCCGGGAATCCGTTCTCCGATCATCATCTCTTGGACCGGGGGTCCGCATCCCAGGCCTGCCGTGCCTCGCGCATGACGCTTTCGAGCGGCACGGCGTGGGTCTTCGACGCGGCGGCGCAGTCATCATACTCGGGGGCCGCGCGAATCGCCTCACCCTGCATCAATCCGACCTTGATCCGGATCGGCCCAAATCTCGTTTGCACGGTCTCCGTGCGGCGATCAAGCCTGGCTCGCGTCCAGATGGAGCGGCGTATGCCAAACGTAGTGGTTTCGGCAAACAGGATCCGCTCAAGCTCCGCATCCTTGTCTATCGGCGCAAGGACCGACAGCAGCACACCCGGCCGGCCTTTCTTCATCTGAATCGGGATCGTGAAGACATCGAGTGCCCCTGCCTCGAAAAGCCGATGGACCGCGTGGCCGATCTGCTCGCCGGTGGCGTCGTCCAGATTGGTTTCCAGGACCGCGATCTGGTCTGTCTGATCGCAGGCAACGGGCGTGGAGTCAATCGATTCGCCGACCATCAGCCGAAGGACGTTCGGCCGCTGCTTGCCGTCACGCGTGCCGGCGCCGTAGCCAATCCGATCGATCTTCATGGGCGGAAGCGGACCGAACGACACGGCCAGTTCGGTCAGGATCGCCGCTCCCGTCGGGGTGGTCAGTTCGCCGGTTTCATCGGATGCCGCGAGGGGGACGCCCTTGAGCAGCTCGGCAGTCGCCGGGGCGGGAACCGGCATGACGCCGTGCTGGCATGTCACGGTGCCGCTGCCCGTCGGAATCGGTGAGCAGAACACTTGATCGATGCCCAATCGTTCGAGACCGATGGCCGCTCCGACGATGTCGATAATGGCGTCGATCGCGCCGACTTCATGGAAATGCACTTTCTCGACGGTCGTGCCATGGACCGCGGCCTCCGCCACGGCCAGTCGGGTGAAAATGCGCTTCGCGAGGTCCTTCACGCGGTCTGACAGGTCGGCCGCGTCGATGATTTTGGTGATGTGGTGCAGGTGGCGGTGGGCCTGCTGCTCGGCCGCGCGGACGTCCAGCTTGGTCGCGGCGATCCCCTGCTTTTTCACGCGGCGGACGTCAATTTCGTAATCGGCAAGCCGGAGGCGGGCGAGGTCGCCGCGCAGGGCCTCGGCGTCGAGGCCGGCGTCGAGCATGGCGCCGAGAATCATGTCGCCGGCGGCGCCGCTAAAGCAGTCGAAATAGGCGATTTTCATGGGGGAAGTGTAGGGGGAAAGGCACGAAGGCACAAAGGCACAGAGGGAAAAGGGCCTCGCACGTCCCTGATCGGTTGAGAACCCCTGAGATTGCTGTTGACAGCATTATGACACTCCAATAGAGTGCGGACGTTCGCGGTATTTCGTTTGCCAGGATAAAGGAGAAAATCATGGGCAGGAATTCAGAATCTGCGTTGATTCGCGTCGCCGCTCTTCTGTTGGCAGGCGCCGGATGCGTGGAGCGGCCGGAGACGCGCGAGACCGCCCAGGATCCCGATGCGCGAGTCATCGACGACACGGAAGTGACGGCGCCGGCGCCCGGCTATTACACCCAGGTAGACGCCTCGAATCCCGACGCGCTGCGAAGTTCGCTGCACGCGGTGATCGACGATCACACGCGGCAGACTTACGCGCAGGCGTGGATCGTTCTCGAACGGGCCGACCAACACCCCGACGACGCAAACTCGATTCTGGATGTTTACAAAAACCAGTCGTTCCCGAAGCCCACTGGAAACTCGCGACCCTACACGCGGGAGCATTCGTGGCCGAAGTCGTACGGCTTTCCCGACGACGTTTCGAGCAATTATCCGTACACCGACTGCCATCACCTCTTTCTCTGTGACGAGAGTTACAACTTCAGCCGCGGAAACACCCCCTACGACGCGTGCCCCGAGGCAGCGTGTACAGAAAAGGAAACGGACGAGAACGCCGGCATGGGGGGAACGACTCGCGGATCGCCCCAGTTGGATTCAAACTGGCGGAAAGGCACGCATGAGACCGGGCGCTGGCAGACGTGGATCGGGCGGCGCGGTGACGTTGCCCGGGCCCAGTTTTACCTGGACGTGCGCTACGGGGGCGGCACGCACGGCGAGACCGGCGCCAGCGAGCCGGACCTGATTTTGACGAATGACCTGGCGCTCCTCGATTCCCTGGAGGAGAATACCGACGGGGAGGCGCACATGGGACGGCTGAGCACGCTGCTGCAATGGCATCGCGATGATCCAGTGGATGATCGAGAGCGCCGGCGCAACGACATCGTCGAGGAATTTCAGCACAATCGGAACCCATTCATCGATCATCCCGAGTGGGTGGATTGCGTGTTTGAGGGAGACTGCGATTGAGGGACCGATCTGAAGCGCTGACCCGCCGGATGGCAATTCTTCTAGCTCGCTGAATTGCGGATTCGGGACAAATGCGCCTGTTTTCCGCATCGTTCCCGCCTCGCGATACAAGAGCGTCCCGACCCATATAATCTCCGTAACGAAAAGGAGATTCACAATGAAAGTCAGCCGGCTTGCTATTAGCGCATTCATCTGCTGTGTCGTCGTGCGACAGGGCAGCGCCTTGGAACCAGGGCCCATTCGCACGCCGGCGGCTGAACTCGAACGAACGTCACGCCAGGCGATCCAGCGGGGCCTCGCGTTTCTGCGAGCTGCTCAGGAGCGAGATGGCGGCTGGACCACGAATCGATACGGTCCGGCTGTCACGGCGCTGGTCGCATTGGCTTTTGCCCAGGACGACACCTACGGGCCGAATCATCCGGTCGTGCAACAGGCGGTGGCGAAAATCGTGCAGTACGAGCAGCGCGATGGCGGCATTTACGATCGCCGGCAAAACCTCGCAAACTATCAGACGTCGGTTGTTCTCTCGTGTCTGGCCGGGCTGGACGATCCGGATCACCGCGAGCGTATCGGCCGGGCGCAGCGCTTCCTGACGCAGTTGCAATATGACGACGCCGAGCGCGTGGATGAATCCAACGCGTGGCACGGCGGCGCGGGTTACAACAGCAAGAAGCGGCCGGACCTGTCGAACACGCAGATGATGCTGGAGGCGCTGCACGCGAGCGGGCTGTCGAAGGACGATCCGGTTTACCGGCGGGCGATAAAGTTCATTTCCCGGTGCCAGATGAATGGCGAGACCAACGACCAGGCCTTCGCCGACGGCGCGGCCGACGGGGGCTTCATTTATACGGCGGCCGGCGGCGGGGAATCCAAGGCGAATCCGAAGATTGAGTTTCGCAAGTCGCGGCTTATTTCGTACGGGTCGATGACCTATTCAGGCTTCAAGAGCCTGTTATACGCCGCCGTATCGCGGGACGATCCACGCATCGCGGCGTGTTTGCGATGGATTCGGGCCAATTACACGCTGGACGCAAATCCCGGCCTGCGCGGTCGCCATGCCCGGGAAGGACTTTATTACTACCTCCACGTATTCTCGCGAGCGCTGGCGGCATGGGGGGAGCCCGAAATCGTGGATGCCAAAGGCGTGTCCCATGACTGGCGGTCCGATCTTTGCCGCAAATTGATTTCGCTTCAGCAACGCGATGGAAGCTGGGTCAACGAGAAGACCCGGTGGCTGGAAGGCGATGAGAATTACGTGACGGCGCTGGCGATTCTCTCGCTGCAGACCGCGCTGAATTCCGAGAGCCCGCGGCAGTCTGCTGTGCTTCAGAAGTAGATCGAACAAAGAGTCGCGCAATTTGCGAGATCGAATGATTCCGCCGCGCCTTCGGAGCGGACGGCTGCAGCCTTTACAAAATCCACCGGTTCGCTTCACCCGTGGCTAAAATCCGTCGCTCGGAGCGAAGCAGTGAACGCTGTCGCATCACGGCCTCGCGGATTTTTCCAGCGAATACTGGTCGAAGGCGACGCTCTTTTCATTGATCTGGCGAATAAGCACCGTGTTCGAATCCACGTCAACGCAGGTAAAGCTGAAGTCTCGATCGTTATAGACCCGAATATATTCCGGCGGCGGCAGTATTTCCGGATAGCGCTGCGCCCCGCCGGCGCCGGTTGTGATGTACACGACGCCCTCGCCCTCCTCGACGACCTTCTCATCTCGAATCGGCGCGGTCCGCTCGTACAGATGGTTGTGGCCGCAAAAGACGACATCGACGTTGCACTCCTCGATGACATCCACGAGGGCCTGTTTGATGTAAGGCGCGTGATCGGAGATGTGCTGGCTGCCGGTGTAGTACGGATGGTGAAAATAGACGAACTTCCAATTTGCATCGCTCGCCTTAAGGACCGTTCGCAGCCAGGGTCCGACCACGGTCTTCAACTGATCTTCGGTGACGGCGCCGTGCATGCGATCGATGTTCGTGTCGATGGCCACGAATCGGGCGTCGCCGTAATCGAAATAGTAATTGCGCTCGGCTTCGATGCCTTCGGGGCCGTTACGCGGCAGCATGAACTCCGCCAATAGCGGCCGGCCGGTATCGGTCGCGACGTCATGGTTTCCGAGACAGGGAAGAAATGGAATCGTGGAAATAATGGGCGCGTTGGGCAGATAAAAATGAAGCGGGTAATCCGCCGACTCCCCGGCGGGATAAATGAGATCGCCGACGTGAATCAGAAGGTTGGGCGGCGGCGATTGTTCCGCGATCATCCGGGCGACGATGGCTTGTGTGTTGCCGCCGACGCCTGAATCGCCGAGCACGGCAAACCGGAACGCCCCGTCGTTTTGGTGCGGCGGCATTTTGTATTTGTGCGGACCCGACAGTTTCACGCGACGGCCGAAAAGGCCCTCGTTGAAAATTTCGTACTCGTAAGTAACGCCGTGGCGCAGCTCGGCGAATTCCGCTTCGTATCTAACCCCCCCCGGATTGATCTGTTGCTCGATCTCTTTGCCATCGGGAAGCGTCAGCCGCGCCCAGCCGGCGGGTCGGCCGGAATGCGCGGTCCAGACAATCGCGAGGGCGTTCGCGGCGGGCATCTGCACCATCGGCCCCAATAGCAACCGCGGTTTGGCGGACTCGTCGTATTTGTAGAACGCAACACCAAGCGTCGATGCGATAATCGCGATGACGGGTGTGATGCGCCGGATCCTGGAGATTTGCTTTGGTGCTGTTGCCTCGGTGTCGGTCATCGCTGGCGGAATCATAACCGGCAAGCAGGGGAATTCGAGCCATTACGTCCCTACGCGCGCGGCTCTGGTTCCCCTTCACGTTGCCGAGACGGGCAAGTCGATTTATAGTCTGTAGAGGAGATTTTCATGCCCATCGCCGAGACGACCGTGTCACTCGAAGAGATTTCGGAGCGGTTCAATTCCATCAGGGACTCTCTTTGACCTGCCGAAAAAGAACGCGGAGCTGGCGGTCATCGCGGATCGAATGGGAAGCCCCGGTTTCTGGGAGACGGCTGACGCGCAGGAGCACGTCACGAAGCTCAAGTCACTAAAGGGCATCATTGACCCGGTCGAGAAGCTCAGTGCGCGGATCGACGATTTGAAGGTCCTGGTCGAACTTTCCGAGGCAGAGGACGATGCGGCCGCGCGTGCGGAGGCGGAAACGGAGCGCGCGGCGCTGGCCGACGAGCTCGAACGCGTCGCCCTGATGGCGCTGCTGTCGGGCCCCAACGACGCGCGCGATTGCTATTTCAGCATTCAGGCGGGCGCGGGCGGCACCGAGGCATGCGACTGGACGTCGATGCTATTTCGGATGTACCTGCGCTATTTCGAGCGCCAGGGCTGGAAGGTCGAAGAACTTTCAAAGCGTGACGGCGAGGAGGCGGGCATCCAGTCCGTCGATCTGCTCATCAAAGGCGACTACGCCTATGGATACCTCAGCACCGAAGTCGGCGTGCATCGACTCGTGCGCATCAGTCCCTTCAATTCACAGGGCAAGCGGCAGACCAGTTTTGCGGCCGTGGACGTGACACCCGTCTTTCCCGAGACCAAAATCGAGATTCCGGAAAAAGACATCGAGGTGGTCACGTTCTGCCGCAGCAGCGGCGCCGGCGGTCAAAACGTGAATAAAGTCGCGACAGCGGTCCGGATTCGTCACATCCCCAGCGGGATGGTTGCGGAATGCGTCAATGAGCGCAGCCAGGCGCAGAATAAGCGCGGAGCGATGAGTATCCTGATGTCGAAGCTGGAGAAGATCGAGCAGGCGAAGCGGGACGCACAGATGGCGAGCGTGTATAACGCGAAGGGTGAAATCGCCTGGGGGAGCCAGATTCGCAATTACGTGCTCGACGATCCGCGCGTCAAAGACCTCCGGACCGGCATGGAAGTCGGAAACCCGCAGAAAGTGCTGGACGGCGATATTCAGCCGTTTATCGATGGCGTGCTTCGCAAGCGGGCCGGCCGGGCCTGATTTCGGCCCGGGGTTTCCGGCGGTTTCGCCCTCGCGAGCGCGGCGAACTTGGAATAGACTGGCACCCTCGCCGACCTCGCATGGGCAGGGAACTTGAACGGATCGACGCAAGGGTCTAATATACTGGGTAGTCATGGGCAGAACGCTCCCGGGGCGGGCGCCGTCGGCGCTGCTTCTCTGCCCGTGTCTCCATCCTCGCATAGCAGACATGGGCTCATGGATGAAAGCGCCACGATGACGCGAAGTATTGCCATGCGCCCGCTGGTCGAGCAGGCCGCACCCGCCTCCATCGAGACCTTCGACCGTGACGGTTATTTCTGGAAGGTTGCGGGGCCTCATGCCGAGGTCATCCGTTCGGCGCCATTCGACTGGTTCGATCTGGATGGCTATCCGTGCGCGACGTTGATCAAGCAAAACAGCCGGCGAAACGTCTATCAGGTTCGGCTCGGCGAGCGGGAATATTTCGCGAAAGTCTACGCGCCGGGCAACTTGCTTGCCCGACTCAAGTCGCTGGTGCGCGGCTCGACCGCGGCCTGCGAGTGGGAGGTGGGCCTCTACGCGGCTTCTCACGGCATCGCCGCCGTCATGCCCGTGGCCACCGCGACGCATGGCCTTCGTGGAATCGGCGGGCCTTCCCTTTTGATCACTGAGGCCGTTGCGGATGTTGAACCGCTTAACGATTACTGGCTGCGGGTTCGGGATGACCGCCATCGCGCCAACCTGCTGTCGGAGTCGCTGGCCCGGCTCATTGCGCGAGCCCACCAGTGCGGCTTTCGGCACGGGGACATGCATCCGGGCAACATTCTGGTGCGCAGATCGGGGCGCATGGGCGAGGCACTTTTTGTCGATTTGCACAACGTGCGCATCGGCAAGTCGGTTTCGATGCGCGAAGCCATCGCGAACCTGGCCCAGCTCCATCAGTGGTTTCGCAAAAACTCGAATCTCACGCGGCGAAGGCGCTTTCTGGAGACGTACATCGCCTATCGCGACCGTTTCGGGCAGGCCAGCTCCCTGGCACGAAATTTCCCGATCTCGCCGCGACAAATGATCGAACAGGTGGCCGTCCGGGCCGAAGAGCACGCCGATCGCCTCTGGTCGAAGCGCGACCGGCGGGCGCACCGCACCGGCAGCTATTTCGTGCGCGTTCGGGCGGAAGGCGGATGGCGCGGCCATGCGATGCTTCAGAGCAAGCACCCGGCAACCACGGCCCAGGCGGCGAAGCAGACATTTACGCGAAAGCAGTGGGAAGCCTGGCTGAAGTCTCCATTGGACTGGGTCGATCCATCAAAGCACGAGCTGATCAAGGATTCGCACACCGCAACGATCTGCAAGGCCGTGCTGCCCACGACGCCCCCCGCGACCGTGATCGTAAAGCGGCACCTGAGCCGCAATATTGTCAAGAAAATCGGCCAGCTTCTGGGACCGTCTCGAAACATGCGGGCCTGGAAAATCGCGAACCGGCTGTTGAATCGTGACTTGCCGGTGGCACAAACGATCGCCATCGTCGAGCGATACGCAGGCGGCCTGCTCCGCACGGATTCGCTTCTGTTCACGGACTTCGTCCCCGGATCGGTCGATCTCGAAGCCTTTTTCACGCGCGATCTCGGAGTGCTTCCATCGGACGAGCAGCGTCGGGTGAAAAACCGATTGATCGAATCGCTCGTTCGGCTGATCCGCATGTTTCACGACCGGGGGTTTACACATCGCGACTTCAAGGCCGGCAATCTGTTGATTAACTGGTCACCGCCCTACCACGACGCCCCCCGGCTGACGTTCATCGACATGGACGGCATCCGTTTCGTCAAACGCGCCTCCGCCGATCAGCGAATGCGGGCGATCGTCCGATTGTGCGTCAGCCTCATGAACAGCCCGGCCTGTACCCGGACCGACCTTCTCCGCTTTCTCAAACGATCCATGACGCAGTTTGGGCACACGAGTTTGGACTGGAAGGACCAGTGGCGCGCATGCGAAGCAATGGTGCTGAACAAACAGCGCCACAAGTCCCAGCGGCGGGAGTGGAAGATCAAGCACTACGGCCGCGAATAGGCCTTTTCACCCCGACCGAAAACGCTTCTGCTAACGAACGATGGACTCCCCCATCCCACGGGTGATCGTGCGACTCTGCCGCCGGTCCCGTTCTAACCTATAGTAAAATACGTTAGTCTAAAGTAGCGTGGAGCGTTTCGACGGCGCTGGTGCGCGATCGATTGGACAAGGTCTTTTCATGAAGCTTGCGGCATCTGTTTTGATATTGGCCGGCCTCGGCGTGGGCGCCTGGTTTGGATATGACCGGTACTTCTCGCCGACATCCCCGGACGCTTTCATCACCAAGCCCCTGTCGCGCGGCACCATCGTCAGGACGGTTTCGGCCACGGGCACGATCGAGCCGCTGGTCAAGGTCATCGTCGGGTCCGAGTTGAGCGGTCGCATTAATAAGTGGTTCAAGGATTTCAACGCCACCGTGAAGCAGGGCGACACGCTGGCGATCATCGAGCCGGATCGGTTTCAGACGACGCACGACCGCTCGAAGGCCGAACTCGGACTTGCGCAGGCCCGCGAAGAGGAGTTGAATGTTCGCTACAAGGATGCACAACGAGAGCGGAAGCGAATCGAGAAGCTTCGGGAAACATCAAACGCGAGCGAGAACGAGCTATTGATCGCGGTCGCCAACGAGGCCGCCACGAAAGCCGCCTGGCACGGCGCAGAGGCCAGCGTCGACTCGGCCAAGGCGATTCTCGAAGCCGCCAAGGTAGACCTGGAGCGCACGGTGATTCGATCCCCGATTGACGGCGTGGTCATCGCCCGCAACATCGAGGACGGGCAGACCGTCGCGGCCTCGTTCCAGGCGCCGGAATTATTCGTGATCGCCAACGATCTGAAGCGGATGCAGGTCAATGCAAACGTGGCCGAATCGGACATTGGTCTGATTCAGGAAGGCGGCCCGGCGATGTTCCGCGTGGATGCCTACCCGGATCGCACCTTCCCCGGCACAATTCGACAGATTCGATACAACGCGACGGCGCTGGATGGCGTCGTTACGTACGTCACGCTGATCGAAACGAATAACGACGATCTCGCGCTGCGTCCGGGCATGACCGCCAACATCACCTTTGAGGTGGACCGGGCAGCGGACGTGGTGCAGGTTCCGAACGCAGCGCTGCGATTCAACCCGAACCCGCCGGACCCTTCCGGCATCGTGCAACGGCCCAGCGCGGCCAGCCTCGTGCCGACCGTGTACGTCGTGCAGAACGGACAGCCGGTGCCTCGGAAGATCGAGATTGGGCTGACCAACGGGATGGTGACGCAGCTTACCGGCGGCGAACTGCGCGAAGGCGATC
>Ga0190265_10001403_pt1 | contig 15832 bp, 11 predicted proteins | sample Popmic124T_FD_133135 | JGI IMG/M metagenome (GOLD analysis project Ga0190265, IMG submission 133135) | Populus adjacent soil microbial communities from riparian zone of Indian Creek, Utah, USA - 124 T | ecosystem: Environmental > Terrestrial > Soil > Riparian zone | place: USA: Utah | collected...
AAAAGTGGTAGGTCGAAGAAGGGTGGAGCGGGCACTTCGGTCCGTCTCCGTAAACTCAGGGGGCGATCTACCACCTCTATTGCAAACGGCCCGTCAAATCGACGGGCCGTTTGCCTTTATGCAGTCAGGCTGCGATCGGCCAGCACTACGCCGTCTTCATCGGCATACAGGAAGTGCCCCGGCCAAAACGTGACACCGGCAAAGGTCACGGTTCCACCTCGCTGCCCGGAGCCGGCCTTCCCGCCACGCTTCGGCGAGCTGTTGATGGCGCGCACCCCCAGCGGGATCGCACGGATTTCGACTGAATCGCGCACACAGCCATTGATCACCAGCCCGGCCCACCCATTGGTGTGCGCCAGCGCAGCCAGCCGCCCTCCCACCAATGCGCAGCGAACAGAGCCACCCCCATCCACCACAAGTACGCGGCCCTGCCCCGCCGTCTCGAGGACCTGGGCCACCAGCGCATTGTCCTCTGAGACCTGCACCGTTTCTATCGGGCCGGCAAATCGGATCAGGCCACCATAGTTCCGGAAGATCGGCGCGGCCACTCGCGCAACCGGCCCGAATGCGTCGCACAGGTCTGCTGTCGTGAAGGTCACGTGAGGGCCATCTGTCTGCGCGGTTGTAGCAGAAACGTCCAGACCAACGCGACCAGCAGCAGGATGACAAGCACCCCCTGGGCGAGTAATGACTCCACGGTGGGATAGATTCCAAGCGCCGGCATTCGGGGCGCCCAGTCCACTATGGTGGTCGGCAGAACATCCCCACCCTGAAGCTCGGCCACCGCTTTGCCGGCGAACACGAACGCCATGTAGTACAGGAACGCACTGGTCACCCCGAAGAACGGCCTCAGTGGCAGCCTTACCCCGAACCGGCTGATGGCAACGTAGACCACCACCAGAACCGCGGTGCCCAACAGGATACCGGCTACGATGGGCATGCTGCTGCCACCCGGACCTCCCGTCAGAAACAGCGCCTTGTAAAACAGGACGGTCTCGAACCCTTCGCGGTAAACCGCCAGAAATGCCGCTGACGCCAGCGCCAGCGAAGACCCGCTGGTGAGCGCATCGTTCACCTTGCTCTTCACGAAATGGTTCCACTTGACCACTTCCATTTTCGAGAGCAGCCAGTAACTCACGTAGAACAGAACTACCGCGGCCACGACCATCGTTGCGCCTTCGAGCACCTCCTGCCGGGCCGGCGTGAGATGAAACACGGTCTCGATCGCAAACGCAGTGACCAGACTGGCCCCCACAGCTGTAGCCACGCCCAGGTTGATGTCCCGTTTCCGGTGCGAAGCGCCCATCTTGACCAGAAACGTCATGAGTGCCCCCACGATCAAGATCGCCTCGAGTCCCTCCCGTAGCATGATCACGAACGACTGGAAGAACAGATTGGCCGGCGACAGGGAATCGCCCAACAATCTCTCGGCCTGCTCGAGTCCAAGCGCCAGCTGCTGCTGAACGGAGTTGAGCTTCGGGGCGGCGGCACCTCCAGCCACGTGCCCCCGCAGCTCGGCAAAGTGCCCCTCTAACTCCGCAGCCAACTGGGGGTCCTTGGCGCGCACCCCCCGCTCCACCTGCTCGAACGTCATGTAAGCGTCGAACGCGCTGGTATTGGCGGATGAGTCGCCCTTCCGCGCGAGCACGTAGGTTGACTCGAGCTGCCTTCGGACCTGGTCAAACGCCTGGGCGGTGGCGTTCGCGGTGGCATCTGGCTGGGCACTTCGGATCGCGGCCACTCGCGCCAGGGCAGCGGCTGAAGTGTCCTTCGTCGGGAGCGCGCCGAGCAGCTCGGCATCCGACATCTTCCCCGTGACCGGAAACGAATGGAGCGCGGGCGGAACCTCACCCGATGGGCTGGGAAGGCGAAGGAGGGTAGCGTACAAGGCCGCGGCCCACCGGTCTTGGGCCGGCAGCTGTTGCTCGAATGACGGCATCGCCGTGCCCACGACACCGATAGTGATCCGGCGGTAATAATCGAGCGGCGACTGGTCCAGCAATTCGCCGCCGAGGGACAGATTGGTCGGCCTGGGATCCAGACCGCGCGCGGCCGGTCCGTCTCCCCGGCCCAATGCGCCGTGACAGCCGGCGCAGTTGGCCTGGTAAACCTCGGCCCCGCGCGCAAGCGAAGGCGTCTGCGCGGGCAGCTCATCCAGGCTAATACCCGCCCGGCTGGAAAGCGTGGTGGTCAGCCGACGAACCCGCGTGTCGATCGAATCGGGAGCAGCGAGGCGAGCCACCAGCTTGATGACGGAATCGATCTCGGCCACGGTACCTCGACTGAGCTCCGCGGGGAGAGCTTCGGCCGAGCGACGGGACTCCCGGAGAAACAGCCGGGCTTCGTCGATTTCCGCCTGCGATACCACACGGCCATCCACGATCCCAATCCGATACTCCTGGGCCGCCAGTAGGGCCGTGGCCGCAAGCCGGCGCACCAGTGGCGCGGGATCGGTCGGCGAAGTCGTCTGTTGGGGGGTACTGAGGAGGCTGGCCCCGATCAAGAGGGCGACTCCACCGATGAGAACCATTTTCACCCAGTTTTGAATTTCGACCAGCGGAAAGTAGAGTCTTCTAGTCGGAATTGAAAGAGGGTGGCTTCTAAGGCGCTTCCACGATCGCGATCGCGCCGGCCGAGGTGGCGGAGTGGGTGAGAGATACCTGAATACGCAGCCCGCCACTTTCATCAGAAAGGCGTGCGGCGAGTCCGTGCAGCGCTATGGCGGGCTTGCCCTCGACGTCACGGGAGACCTCAATCTCGCGCCAGCCGATTGCCCGGGCCCCGCGGAGTGACTGCATCGCTTTATAAACTGCCTCCTTTGCCGCAATGCGGGCTGCGGCATGCCCCGTTGGATCCGGGCGGGTGGCCAGATACTGTCGCTCCCCGTCCGAGAAAAAGCGGGTCATCGCCTGCTCCCCCTTCCGGGTCAGCAGCGTTCTCACCCGCTCCAGGTCAATCAGGTCTATGCCGACGCCGATCACGGTCACAGACGATACCACCAGAGTTCCGCCAGCGGGCGAAGCCCGGACGGCACCGGCAGGTACCCGCCAAGCACCAATCCCAGATACGTAGCCGCGGCTAGCACTGCCACGGTGATCAGCCACAAAAGCCGGGTTGGCCGGCGCCATGCCTTTGCCCGATCGATCTCGGCCTTCCACCGGTCCTGCTCCGCCCGCGCTCCGGTAGCTAGCGCCAGCCAGGCCGCCTCCAGCCGTCGAGCCGCGGCGGCCAGAGCACGCTGCCACTCCTCCTGTCCGGCCCACCCGCGGGTACCTGCCGCGGACGCGCCCGGGAGCGTTTGCTCCAGTGCGTCCAGCGCGCTCACGAATCCCGCCCCACCACTGCCCAGGCGCGAAGCGATCGCACGGACATCCTCGGTCTTGATCCTGAAGGCTTCGAGCTGTCGGGCGGGAAGCCTCGATTCGGTGGCGGCCTCGTTCAGCTTCGCGTTTGCCGCCTCAGCGAGGCGCTCGGCTGCGGCGGCGACGGCGCGCTCCCACAGATCGAGCCAGGCGAAGCGGGACAGCGAGGCAATGGCGCCCTGCCGGTCGCCCGACGCCGCGAAGGAGCGCGCGGCACCGGCAAGCTCGAAGATTCCGGTGACCAGGTCGAGACGAATGTCATCGAGAACGAGATCGAGCGAACCGCGGTCACCGCGGGTCAGCGGCGGATCCACCAACCGGCCGAGCGCGGGGCCGAGCTCCGGAACCAACCAGATATCAGCCTTGGTGGGAGGCAAGAATGGCCTCGAGGACCCGGTCGGTGTCGCGGAGATCCTCAAACGCAGCGTGAGGTCCGCAGGCCATGAGGTCGGCTACTGAGTAGGCGCCAGTGGCGACCGCAACGGCGCGTGCATCGATGTCTGCACCGCAGGCGACGTCGGCCGGCGTGTCGCCGATAATGACAACCTCCGGTCCGGTAGGAACCTGGCCGAAGTAGGGCTCAGCTCGGCGGGCGGCAATCGCAGGCAGGTCGGGCCGGTGGCCGGAGTCGGAACCATAGGCGCCCACCCGGAAGCGCGCCGGGTCGAGCCCGCCTGCCCGCAGCTTCAGCGCGGCTCCCTGGACCATGTTCCCGGTCAGCAGACCGAGCACTACTCCTTCCTCCCGCTCCAGACGATCGAGCAGTGGGAAGACGCCGGGCATGACGGTTGTTCTGCTGGTGGGCTGGCGGAGCTCGTGCTGAAGGAGATCGACATAGCGGGAGCAGAGCGCCTGAACCCGCTCCGATCGGTGTGGGCCCGGATGGCCGGCGGCCTCGAGCAGCTCGGTCACTATCTGGGGATCGGTCTTGCCGTCGAAGCGCACCTCCCGCATCACCGCGACGTCGCCCACTTCCTCGGCGATTGCCGCCATGATCGCCCGGCGGCCAGCACCGGCCGTCAACAGGATGGTTCCATCGATGTCGAAAAGGACGAGCCTGCGCCGGGTCGCCATCACCTCTGCTCCAGCCGGCGCACCGCGACCAGCCGCGGCCTCAGGATAGCGGCGCGAGTGCCCGGGAGCCACGGCTCCGCCAAGGTCCCGCCGCACGCCAACGTCGAATGGATCAAGCTATCGGCATCGCCGGCGAAGGCGACATGAGTGATTCCGCTGCCGGTCTCTCCGCTGAAAAACAGGAGATCGCCCGGCTGGACGGAGTCGGGCGAGACGGCGGCGCCAAGCACGGCCTGCTGAGCCGAATCCCGCGGGAGGGTCACCCCGCGGGCCGCGAACGTCGTCTGGACCAGCCCGGAGCAGTCGACACCCCAGGGTGTCACACCGCCCCACTGATAGGGACTACCGATGAAATGCTCGAACGCCCAGAGCTCCGGGGCCTTGGCCCTCGCCGCAACTGTGACGTCTCTCATTTCCCGGACGCTACCGTCAGTGATGCGTCCGCGCCGGCCGTCGGGCAGCACCACGGCACCTTCCTCCAGTATCACCCGAGCCCGCAATGGCAACGGCAGCTGCGATCCCCCGATGCGCACCGTGGCGCCTTCGCTCCACGCCGACGCATGCGAGCGCCAGTCCTCCGCCAGCTGATCCTCGACCTCGCTCAGGTAGCCCGCGTTGACCCACCCGTCGTAGCCGTCAAAACGGGTGCAGACCCTCCGCCAGTCACCGGCGCGCTCCACGATGGTGGCGGTCTCGCCGAGCACGAGCTGGGTGACCTGCTCCGAGCGCACTCGGGGCTCGGCCATGACGGGTACGATGGCGGAGCGGGCTATGGCAGCGGGCATGACCGATCCAGACTCAAGCGCCCTTCTCGGGTACGGCCTTTGACGCGCACTCCTTACAGAGAGTGACCCCGCGGAAGGTGCAGATCAGGCAGATGAAGGTGCCGCAGTTGGAGCAGGGATACCCTTCGGACGCACGCTCTTCCTTTCCACAGGCGCGGCACTCCATAGCGTCGTGCTCTTGTGGCTTCATGCGACGATAGTGTAACGCTTGATCTTGTTGATCAGCGTGGCCCTGGAGATCCCGAGCTCAATGGCGGCGCGGGTACGATTACCGGTATGGTGCTTCAAGGTGCGCTCGATATGCTGCCGCTCCAGGTCCTCCAGGCTCAGCGGAGTGTGACGTCGATCGCCGACTCCGGCTCGCGCGCGGAACTCACCGGGTAGGTGCTCGACGCTCACGGCGGGCTGGCCCCGCCCGAGGATCAGCGCGCGCTCCAGCACATTGCGCATCTCGCGCACGTTGCCGGGCCAGGGGTAGGACAGCAGGCGTTCGAGCACCTCGCCCGAGAGTGCGGCCGGCCCATCGGGCAGCTCGGAGCGAAGATCGCCCATCAGACGCGTGATCAGCGCCAACCGATCCTCTCGCGAACGGTCGCGCAGCGCGGGCATGGTGAGTGGCATGACGCTCAGGCGATAATACAGGTCCTCCCGAAAACGGCCGCTCTCCACTTCCGCCTGCAGGTTCTTGTTGGTGGCAGCTACCAGTCGCACATCCACCGTGATCTCGCGGGTGCCGCCGAGGCGGCGGAAGGTCTTGGTCTCCAGCACCTTCAGCAGCTTGGGCTGCAGCTCCGGCGCCAGATCGCCGATCTCGTCCAGAAAGATGGTCCCATGGTCCGCTATCTCGAACAATCCCTGCTTCCGGTCCTTGGCGTCAGTGAATGCGCCTTTCTCGTGCCCGAAGAGCTCGGAGTCGAGGAACGTGGCGTTGAGTCCGCCGCAGTTCACTTCCACGAACGGCGCCTTGGTGCGGGGACTCAGGTCGTGAATCATCCGGGCGACCCACCCCTTGCCCGTGCCGCTCTCTCCGTTCAGCAGGACCGTGGTGCGCTCGCTCTGGGCCAGCAGCCCAACCTGGTGCGCGAAATCCTGCATGCCCGACGAGGTGCCTAACGATTCGAGCCCGTAGCCCGGGGCGCTCTGAATCAGCAGCGCCTCATTGATCCGGCGCAGCTTCGCCTTGTCCGCGACCCTCGCGGTAGCGGCGGCAAGGTGCTCCATGTCCACCGGCTTGGTCAGGAAATTCTCGGCACCTAACTGCATGGCCCGCACCGCGGTTGCCACGTCGGCCTGGCCGGTCAGAAGGACGACGGAGGCATCGCGCTGGCGCAGGTGTTCCAGGACCTCCATGCCATCCATGCCGGGCAGCGCCAGATCCAGGATGACGACTTCGGGCCGAATGCGGTCAAACGTGGCCAGCCCGGCCTCGCCGCTGAGCTCGCGGGTGACCTCGTAGCCGAACCGTTCGAAGTAGTTGCCTATGCTGCGCAAAACGTCGACATCGTCATCGATGAGCAGGACGGAGGCAGCCATTGATATACCTTGGATCGATAGGAACTAGGCGTAGCCCCCTGGCTTGCCTTAGTACACAGGCGTGGCAGGGACCCACCAGAAATTAGTCACTCGGCGCTATTGCACCATGGCTCAACTGTCGGCTGGGACCATCACCTGGATGGCTCCCGGAACCACGCTCGCGGTAAAAGGCGTATGCCCCCCGGGCTCACCATCGAGCTGAACCGGCTGGACCGGATCGGTCTCCACCCGAACCTCCCGCCCACGGGCATGGCCCACATAGCCGGTCTCCCCTAGGCTACCGGGGGTGACCCTGAGCAGCTCCCAGACGGCCAGAACGCTCTGAGAAAAGCTGTTCGCCCGGACCACCACCACATCCAGCAGACCGTCATCCGGGGTAATGCCGGGCCCGAGCCTGATGAATGGAGGGATGACTTCGCCGCAGTTGGCCACCAGGACCATGGCGGCGTCGGCCTGGTATTCCACCCCGTCTATGGTGATCGCATGGATGGTGCTTCGGATATCCTGGATGAGCCGCAGGGTGGTGGCGACGTAGGCCGCCATTCCCCAGCGTCGCTTGTGCACAGCAAGCGTGCCGGCCATGACCCGGGCGTCGTAGCCCGCTCCGCAGGCTACTGCGAAATACTGAGCTCCGCCGGGCCGCTCCATCCGTCCCAGATCGAAGCGCTTCGGTCGCGCGCTCACCAACGCCCGGGCGGCGCGCGCCGGCGAGGCGGGGATCCGCAGGTTCCCGGCCAGCAGATTGCCGGTTCCGCCGGGAATGACTCCGAGCGCCACCTCCGTGCCCACGAGGGCGGCGGCGGCCTGCATTGTGGTTCCATCTCCGCCGAAAACCGCGACCACGTCCACTCCCTCGGCCACACCGTATTCCGCCAGGACTCGTGCATCCCCCGGCCCACCGGTGGCCAGGACCTCGGCGCTCCAGCCGGCGGCCTTGAGCGTGCTCATGACGGCGTTGACCGCCAGCGGGTCGGTGCGCGCGGCCGCCGGATTGATAATGATCAACGCCCGCGTCACGCCTAGAACTCCCGTTCCCAGCGGATGTCTGAGCCGATCTGATACGGGTTGGTGCTGTAGATGACGCCGAAATCCTGCCGGCAGGTCTGGAGGGTCGGCTCCACGCTGGCCTGAAGGCTCCACTCCCGGCTGAACCTGAACTCGAGACTCGCGCCGAGGTTGCTGTAGCTGAACGAGCTCAGGTTCTCGGGACAGAAGCCCGCATTCAACGTGATGAAGGTCTTGCTGCCGAGTTGCCAGCCGGCGGCGACCTGGGTGAGCGCGTTGGCTCCACCCATGCTCGTTACACCGGGCCGGATTTCGATGAGGTCCAGCGGAACGCCGATATCCTGGATCAGCGCCCGCTCGAGCTCGCTCGAAAGAGCGCTGGAGAAATAGGACAGTCCGGTTGCCAGCGCACTGCCCCGGCCCAGGCGTGTCGCCTCGTTGGCCGGATAGCCCGTCACCATGTAGGACACCAGATCGGTCTCCGAGATCGGCGGATTGAACGTGCTCTCGAGAGTGATCTTGGGGGCGTACAGCGTTCCGGTGATGACCGCGATCACCGGGATCTCCTCGCCCCGTACGGCCCGGACGTCGTGGGTGGCGCGGATGTCGAGCGCGGCGTTCAGGTCTCCGAAGTAGCGCACCGTCCCCCGGTCTACCGTAAAGTCGCGGGTCACCGGACCGACCTTCAGGGTGTAACTGCCGCGTGCCGCTTCCAGCGTACCCGATGGAGTGTAGGCCTGGCGGGTCTTGCTGAGCTGAACCTGTCCGCTCAGCTGAATGTTGGCCTCGCTCGACCGGAGCCAGACGTCGTTGCCCATCTCCATGCCGAGGTTGTTAATAGTGAGCGAATCAAGGAACCGGTTCTGGAACTTGCCGCCGAGGTTCTCCCGCCGAATGAGGGTGGTGTCGACCAGATCCGCGATGGTGGGGTCCTCGAGATCGATGATCCGCTTGGTCACCAGGTCGGCGAAATAGAGCACTCCGCTGTTCGCTGTGAGGCCCCCGGAGAGATTGGCATGGAAGAGCGGGCCTTCCAGCTGCAAGGCGCCGGTGGCGTCCAGGGTGAGGAATCTGCTCACGTCTATCGCCCTGAAGTCGTTAGCCCGGAACCCGAGGTTGAGCACCGGACGGGCGAGGTCCTCCAGGCGAACCGACCCGGTTATGGCCAGCGACCCGTCGCCACCCCTCAAGGTCACGTTGTCCAGCACCACCGAGTCGCCCTGGAACCGGGCGCGACCATTCATTCGCTCGTAGCGGACACCCAGGCCTGGCAGCGACATGGCGCCTTCGCGGAACTCCAGGGCTCCCGAAAGCCGGGGCGCCGCCCAGGTGCCGGTGACATTGACGTCGGTCGAAAACTGGCCGGTGACCTGCCGTATGGCAGGGGTAAAGGCCTCGAGAATCCCCAGGTCGACGCTGTCGCCTCGGGCGTGGACCGACAGGGAGCCTTCCACCTGGCGCTGCTTTGCTCCGCGCAGTGCCAGGTCCAGCGGGAGCGTGGCACCGACATCGAGGACGTTCTTGCCCGCCCGCCAGAGAAGGAGATCGGTCTCCAGCCGACGGTCGGCATAGTCTATCACACCCTGAAGGAAGGGTGCGTTGAAATCGCCAAACTTCCCTCCATCCAGCGTCATCGTGCCTCGCAGCGTCGGCCGCTCGGCCGTGCCGCCTACACGAGCATCGATACCGAGAGCCCCACCCACTCCCAGAGTGTCACGCTGAAGGAGACCGTAGGCATCGTGCAGATCGAGGCCAAGCACGCGAATCAGGAGAGAGCCTTCCGACGTCCCCGGTACCCGGCCGGCCAGCTGAATCAGCCCCGAGCCGTCCTCGGCGCGCAGAGTGACGGGGCTGACCGCGGGCGCCGAATCACTGAGGGTTACCGCGAAGGTCTCTTCTGAGCGGTACCGATGCGCGGGCAACACGAAGGAAAGACTGTCGAACATGGCCACCTGGGTTTGCTCATGTCGCCACCAGCGCCCCGCACCGTTCACCGCCATGCTCGAGCCGACGCCGGTGCCAGCATTCCACTCGAGCGAGTCGGCCCAGCCCCGGGCCTGGGCCCCAATCCGGTGGAAGACCCATCGACCTGCGCTCAGGGAGTCTGAGCCGATCGACGCCGTGAGTTGGGGACGCTGACCACCAATCCAACTGAACGCTCCGGTGATCCTGGGAGAAAGCATGTTCTGCCACTCGAGGTTCTCGGCCAGAAAATCGGCGCTGGCCTCCAGCGTATCGAGATTCCCAGCGAGCTGAACGCTCGCATGGGCGGTTCCCCCGAGCGGGCGACTGTCGGGCCCGAGATCCCGGGTCTGCCCCGTCGTCGCGAGAAGCAGTGAGTCGAATGCAATCAGGCTGTCGGCCGCGAGGGTGAAGGCCATGCGCCCAGTATGGAGCCCCCCCCAGCCCAGGGTACCTGATCCGCCTACCCGGGCCCCCTTCCAGACGGCGTAGGCGGTATCCACCCGGATCATGCTGTCGTGCAAACCGGCCACCGCGAAGACACTGTCCAGGGTAAGCTCCCGGAGCCGACTGCTCGACAGGGCTACCCGCACCTCGCCCTCTGGAGCCCTTAAGGTGTCGATGACGCCGGTGACCAGGATCTCGCCGTTCAACCGGGTAGGAAGGTCGCGGCCGGTGAGCGCAGCCAGATCCAGCCGGGTGAACCGCAGCAGCAGATCCTCGGCACCCCATTTGGGAGGCTGCAGCGTCGCGAAGCCGTGTGCTTCTATCGAACCGAGCTGCCCGGTGAGAGAAGCATCCACCGCCAGTCGGGCTAGTGTGCCCCGGCTCTGGAATGGACCTCGCAGCTCGCCCCGTGCCCCGAGTGAGGGGAAGGCACGCCGAATCCCGTCGAAGGAGAGCGGATCCAGCATGACATCGGTATCGAGTCCGAGCACCCGGTATCTGCTGTCGAGGTGTACCGTGCCCTCGAGCTGACTGGGTGGGCGGTCCTGGTCCTGGTGCTGGGCGGTTCCGTTGAACCTCACGTTCCGGAGCGGGCCATTCAACGTGCCCACCGCCGTGAGGCGCCCCTCGAGGATCACCGCCGGAGCAATCCGGCGAACGGTGGCAAGGTCGATATCCGATTGTTTGACGCCAAACTCGGTGAAGGTGAGGCCGCTATCGCGTGAGGTCCCGATACCACCCTCGCCGGCAATCGTCGTCAATGGATTCCCCGGCACCGCCGCGTCTCGAAACGCCCACTCGAGGCTGAGGTCGAGCGCGTTCAGAAATCCCGATCCCGCCAGCTTGCCGGTGACGGTTCCGTAGAAGGGAAGGCTGTCCAGATAGCGGCGCGCAGCATCGAGATCCAGCTCCCCGAGCCTCACGTTCATGTCACGGACCCCGAGCCCGCGCCGACGATCGGTGATCATTACCAGGTCGCCGTCGACCTGACCCTCTGGCCCAGCGAGGTGGAGGTCGCGGATGTCGTAGACCGTCCGCACGCCGGTCTCCGACCGGGCGGTGAGGACGCCACGGCCCGTCATCGAAGGGAAGTCGGGCGAGACCCAGCGCAGGTCCTCCATATTTACGTGGGGCGAGATGACCTGGAAATCGAAGAGAATGGTGTCCCGGGGCCAGGTGACGGCTCCGCCGCCGGAGAATCTGGTATCCGGCAACGCTCCTCGAGAGAGGCTGAACACCGCACTGTCCCCTCGGATCCGTACCCGGCCGACCGCGTGCGTGAGCGTCACTCCAGGGTCGTTCACCCGGGTGGCGAGCGAGTCGAGATCGATCGTAAATGGGAGCCGATCGGGGGTGGCGATGCGCAAGCGGGACACGCGAGTAGCCAGGTCGGCCAGAACGATCACCCGTCGAAGTCCCTCGGGAGTCTCCTCCACGATGCGGCCCGGTTTGGCTCGCTCCGCCCGGAGGGCCGAGTCCACGCTGCTCTCCGTCCGGGCAGTGCGGGGCGGATTCCACGGCAACGCGATCCGGAGCAACCCGTCCGTCATCTTGACGTTGTGGAACTCGACCAGGGGCGACCTTCCGCCTTTGGATCCCTTCCCGATGCCGAGCACCTCTTCGTAATTCATCCGCCCGTTACGGTGCTTGATCAGCTGGATGGTGGGACTATCCATTTGTATCGCGCTTAACACCACCTGGCCGGCAATGAAGTTCGGCAGCCGGTAGGCCACCCGCACCCGGGGCAGGTCCACCAGCAGCTCTCCGCTCGTGTCGCGCACCACCAGGTTTTCGAGGGTCAGGTCGTACAGGAATGAGCCCGAGATGGACCCTACCCTCACCTGTCCGGTGACGATACGGTCGAGGAACCTGGAGACGGTGCGTGCCAGCAGGTCTCGCCCGGGAGGTGTGAGGGTCATGGAGGTAATCACCCCCAGAATCATCGCGGCGCTCCCGATCAGGAAGACGAACAGGAACCGCGCAAGCTGACGTCGCAGTGCACGCTGGCGGCGCATCAGAACGGCTGCCCCACGGCGATGTGAAAGGTGAACTTCCCTTTCCGGGGCTGGATGTAGGAACCCTGTCCCACAACTGGGGTGAGGTTGCCAACGGCATCGAACTCATACAGCGTGCCGGCCTGCAGCTTGTAGGGGTTGTAGGCCACGTCCAGCCGGGCTGGTCCCAGCGGAGTCGCTACTCGAAGTCCAATACCCGGTGTCACCCGGATTACAGCCGTGCGTGCGTTCCCGCCCCGCTGCCAGACTCCTCCAGCATCCACAAAAGCAGCCAGCCGCAAACGGGAGCCCAGGAAAGGCGAAGGCACCCGGAGCTCGACGTTGCCAACCGCTAAGCCGTCGCCACCAGTAGCCGCGACCCGGACTGAATCGGCGTCGATGGAGTCCGGATTGGTTACCGCGCTCTGGGGTATCACGTAAACCACCGGGCCGAGCTCGTTCCGCTCGAACCCGCGCACGTCATTCGGACCACCGGCATAGAATCGCTGCTCTGGTGGAATGAAGGCACCGGTCTCCGATCCTATCTCTACGTCGGGTGACACGATCAGCCCGCCCTTGACCCGCCAGCTCAGTACCACATTTCGGGAGAGTAGACGGTACCAGGCCATTGACCCTACGAACCGGGTGAACTGTTGCAATGAGGAAGAGCCGATGTACTTGGAGCTGTAGGTAAGCTCCAGCGTACCGATCCTCCCCCGGGTAGGATCGATCTGGCTGTTTACCCGGGGGAAGGTTCCCGCGGCAGTGAGAGTCGCCAGGACCCGATTCTCGCTCAGCGGTTCGATGACATCGGCGGTACAGGCGTTGAAGAACGAGCAGAAGCTCAGGGCGGTGGCCTCGGTTCGCCCGTAGGACAGCGTGTAGGTGAGCGAAAGCGGGTTGCGCCGCCTCGGCGTCGTGCGGGTAAAGGCGATACTGGTACCGGTCTCCTGCCTCAGGTAGACCTTGTACTCCGAGCGCCGCTCGCTGAAAACCGAAAAGGTGACCGCGTTGTTGGGATCGAGGAACGCCGGCCGGCGCACGGAAGCACCTAGGTAGTAGTTCAGCTTGACCGACCCGACCGAGTCGTCCCGTGACGCGCTGCAGATGTTATCGGCCAGTCCCCAGTCGAGCGGTGCTCCCACCCCGACCTTCGAGACCCGGCTGGTGAGATCGAGAAGGCGGCCGCCGCCCAGAAAATCCCGCGAGGTCCAGCCCAGTGACCCGCGGAAGCAGTCAGTGGTGGCATAGCCGAGACCGCCCCGGATCCGGCGCCGCTTGCCCTCGTTCACCTGCACCAGGAGGGGCACCGACTCGGCCCCCGGCTGGAACGCGGTCGAGTCGATGTTCACCGCGGCAAAGCGGAACAGGTCGGATTCATAGAGGTTGCGCTGGCTCTGAAACAGCTCTTCCTGCGAGTATCGCCTACCTGGCCGCGCCACCAACAGCTTCCGAACGAGGGAGGAGTCCACCCGGACGGCACCCACCACCTTGATTCGTCCGATCACCGCTCTTCTGCCCGGCGCGACCTCGAGCGTAACTGCGGCTCTTCGCGCCGGCTTATCGACTTCGAACCCAGTGAAGACGGCGGATGAGGGGTAGCCATGGTCCCGGAGCCGCTGGGTGATACTATCTGCGCTGGCCTGCATATTGTACCGGTTGAACGGGTCGCCTTGCCGCAGCGGCAGATCCTGTAGCGCCGCCCGGCGCCCCCGATCCCGCAGTGAATCCAATCCAGTGATGGTGAGCGTGGTAACCACGATCGGCTCACCTTCCTTGATATTGAACGTAATGTAGACGTCCTCCGGTGTGCGGCGGACCAGCGTATCGATTACGGCCTCGTAGTACCCGCTCCGTTTGTAGAGGACCCCGAGCCGTACCACGTCTCTACGAAACTCCTGCTCGTCGAAGTACCGTTTGGCGCCGAGCCCGAGCCAGCGAAGCAGGACGCTGCGCGCGAACGTGCTGGAGTTGGTGGTGGCAATGGCGCTGGCGAGCACCTCGTCCGAGATCGCCTTGTTCCCTCTGAACTCGAGCTGGCGCACGACGAGCTGGCGCTCCTGGGCGGAGAGGGGAACGGCCGAGACCAGAGCCGCGACGAGCCAGGCCAGCTGGACCACGCGGCTCATTGGCAGCAGGATGCGTCGGCCAGGAGCAAACTTCCGTTGGTCGCAGGGGACGGATGGGGCCGCGGTGGGTGAGGTAAAATGCCACACTCCAGAAGGAGGGTCTTACGCCCACCGGGGAACCGAGAGCCGATTGACGGCGCGCCGTAAGCCCGGTAGTTTGACCACCTTACGTCGTGGTGTCAACGTTAGTTGGGCAGCGGGACCGCGGGACCGCGGGCAGTCGCTCCGGTTCAGCGTGCTCGGTGAGCTTTTTCCTGCCCCCTGCCCCCCTGCCCCGCTGTCCGATTGACAAACATGCGCCAATTTCTCATCGCGACTGCGTTCGTCATCGCCGCCTGTGGCGAGCGGGGCAGCGACCAAACCCTCAACTACTATTTCACCTACGACCCTCGATCCCTGGACCCGGCATTGTCCACCGACGTGCCGACCGGTGAGGTCGTTTCGCAGCTGTTCGACAATCTGACACAGTTTGATGCCGACGCCCACCTGAAGCCCGGACTCGCCCGCAGCTGGGAGACGGATGTCGCCGGGCGGGTCTACACTTTCCGCCTGCGCCCGAACGCCTCATTTCATGACGGTCGCCCGATCAAGGCGGCAGACGTGCACGCTTCCTTTCTGCGCGCTCTGGCGCCGGGGAGCACCGGCGGGCGGAGCTGGCCCCTGTACCCGATTCAGGGCGCCCGAGCCTACGCCGCCGGATCGGCCAAGGAGGTACCGGGGATCGGCGTACGCGACGATTCCACCCTGGTCCTGACCCTGGAGGAGCCACTCAACGTCTTTCCCAAGCTGCTGGCGATGCCGGTAGCCGCCATCGTTCCCACGCCCACCCCGCCTAACTTCGACCAGGGTCCCACCGGAAGCGGACCGTGGAAGTTCGTCTCCTGGTCGCACGACGACGCTATCGTGCTGGCCAGGAACGAGAGCTACTGGGGCGGGGCTCCGAAATCCGACACCCTCCGAATCCGAATCATTCCCGAGCCTCTGACTCAAGCAGCCGAGTACGAGGCCGGCCAGCTGAGCGTAGTCGAGGTACCGGTGGGCGAGACCCGGCGCTGGGAGCAGACCCATGCCGACGAGCTCCAGCGCCGGCCGGCGTTGCGCGACCTCTACGTGGCTATCAACACCAGCCGGGGACCCCTCAAGGACGTGCGCGTCCGCCGGGCCCTCAATCACGCGGTGGACGTTCGGACTCTGCTTGGAACCGTCATGGCCGATCGCGGGGTACTCGCCGCTGGTTCCCTGCCACCGGGTATTGTGGGTTACGACTCCACCCGTGTGCCATACGGCTATGATCCCGCCAGGGCCAGGCAGCTACTGAGCGAGGCCGGATACCCCAACGGCTTCTCGATCAAGCTGTGGCGGACGCAACGCGCCGAGCTGGCCAGGCTGGCACAGTCCATTCAGCAGAACCTGACCGAGGTCGGCATCCGGGCGGAGATCGTGGAGCGGGATGCGTCGAGCGCTCGCGCGGCGGTGCGCAACGGTGAAGCCGACCTCTTCCTGACCGACTGGTGGGCCGACTACCCCGACCCCGAGAACTT
>Ga0190265_10001404_pt1 | contig 15832 bp, 15 predicted proteins | sample Popmic124T_FD_133135 | JGI IMG/M metagenome (GOLD analysis project Ga0190265, IMG submission 133135) | Populus adjacent soil microbial communities from riparian zone of Indian Creek, Utah, USA - 124 T | ecosystem: Environmental > Terrestrial > Soil > Riparian zone | place: USA: Utah | collected...
CATCGAGTAGGACGGCTGGTGGATCAGCAGCGGCGTGCCCAGCTCGCGCAGCACCGCCGCGGCGGCCGCGGTCCGCGCCGAGTCGTAGTTGGAGATGCCGACGTAGAGCGCCTTGCCGGAGCGCACGATCTGGTCGAGCGCGGCCATCGACTCCTCGACCGGCGTGTCCGGGTCGGGGCGGTGGTGGTAGAAGATGTCGACGTAGTCGAGCCCCATGCGGCGCAGGCTCTGATCGAGGCTCGCGAGCAGGTACTTGCGCGAGCCCTTGTCGCCGTACGGCCCCGGCCACATGTCGTAGCCGGCCTTGCTGGAGATCACGAGCTCGTCGCGGAAGGGCGCCAGGTCATCCTGGAGGATCCGTCCGAAGTTCTCCTCCGCGGAGCCGTACGGCGGCCCGTAGTTGTTGGCGAGATCGAAATGGGTGACCCCGAGGTCGAAGGCGCGGCGGAGGATCGCTCGACCGATCTCGAGCGGTCGATCGTCGTTGCCGAAGTTGTTCCAGAGCCCAAGCGAGATCGCCGGCAGCAGCAAACCGCTGCGGCCACTGCGCCGGTAGCTCATACGCTCGTAGCGGTCTGAGGCGGGCGTGTAGGTCATGCCGCCGCACCGTAAAGCGCTTCAATCGTCCGTGCCTGGCCGACGGCGTCGTCCCGTCCGAGCAGCGGCCCGCCTCCCCGCCGATCGCGGCGCTGACGTTCTCGAGCTCCAAACCCTCTAAGGCGAGGACTCTGAGCCCCGGGAGGCAGCCGTGGCCTCCTGCGGTTCCGGGGCCATCACCGGCGTGAGGGATATCTCCGCGACTGGGAGCTCGAACGAGAACGTCGACCCGCGACCGTGGTGGGAATCCACCCAGATCCGGCCGCCCATGCGGCTCACCAGCTCGCTGCAGATGTAGAGGCCGAGGCCTGTGCCGCCGACCCCCCGGGTCATCTCGGGATCGAGGCGGTAGAACTTGTCGAAGATCCGCTCGTGCTCGAGCTCGGGGATCCCCAGCCCCTCGTCGGTGACGGAGAAGCGGACCGCGCTCCCCGCCTGGTCGATCCCGACTTCGACGCGCCCGCCGTCGGGTGAGTACTTGATCGCGTTCTCGACGAGATTGACGAGGACTTGACGCGCCTTGTCGCGGTCCGCGGCTACCGAAGGCGTCGACTCCGGAAGCGTGACGTCCAGCGTGACACTCGCCGGCAGGTGCGCGCGCGCCGCCTCGATGACTCGCTCGACGAGCTCGGCCGGGTCAAACGGCTCGCTCGCGAGATCGAGGCGCCCCGCGTCGAGCTGGCTCGCAAGCAGGATCTCGTTGACGATCCTGCTCAGCTGTTCGGATTCGTCCGCGATGAGCGAGATGAAACGGGCGCGACCTGCTTCGTCGAGCGCAAAATCGTGACGGCGCAACGTCTGCGCCGCTCCGTAAACGGCCGCGAGCGGAGTCCGAAGCTCATGCGAGGCCGTCGACACGAAGTCGGCCTTGAGCTCATCGAGTCGGCGCGCCTCCGTGACGTCTCGGAACGCGTAGACGGTGCCGCCGAAGAATTTGACGCCAACAATCGAGAACCAGCGCTCTCCTTTCGGCGTCTCGAAGGGGACCGTTTCCTCGTGCCGTGGATCGGGTGAGCTCTCGATCGGGATTCGTTCGGCGATCTCTTGCCAGTCAGGGAGAACTTCCGCTGCCGACCGGTGGATGACGGAGTTCGTAGGCAGACCCGTCATCGCCTCGGCGGCCGGGTTCCAGAGCTGAATCTCGCCAGACCGGTCGAGAAGGAAGACACCCTCCGCAACGTATGTCAGTACACGCGCCGCTACGGCGCGCTCTTCGACCTCTGTGTAGAGCCGAGCATTGTCGATCGCGAGTGCGATTCGGCGCGCAACATCGCGGACGAGCGCGAGATCGTCGGCGCCGAACCTACGGCCTGGCGTCGTGGAGATCATCGTCACCGCCCCGACGACCCGTTCTCGCACGAGCAGCGGGAGGCACATATAGGACTCGGCCTGCAGACCACTCACAGACGGAGTCGTCTTCGGTACAGAGCCCGGCGCGGGAACGATCTCCGCCCGCCGCCGGCCGACTACTCGCTTCGCGACTTCATCCGGCTCCTCGCCGGGCGCCTGCTCCGCTGCTCGGGCAGCCGGAATCGGCTCGGCGTGGACCACCACTCGGCGTGTCAGCATCTCCGCCTCGTCCCCGATGTCGAAGATGCACCAATCGGCGAACCGCCGAACGGCGAGCTCGGCGATCTGTCGGAGCGCGCGCTCGTAGTCCTGCGAGGCTACGAGGATGTCCGTGCCCCTGGCGAGGAAGTTGAGCCGTTCATCCCGATCGGCAGCGCGGGTGAGCGCGTCCCGCTCGGCTTCCTGGAGGCGCTCACGATCCTCCTCGCCGAGCTTCTGCTGGCTGATGTCCAGGAGAGACCCTTGGATGTACACGGGGTCGCCCGCGTCGTCACGGACGGTTGTCGCCTCGTCGCGGACCCAGACGACGTGACCGTCGCGGGCGAGCATGCGGTACTCGGAGAGGAAGGGCGCGTCCGCCTGTGTGCTTTTTGCCGCTTCCTGGACGACTCGGTCGCGGTCGTCGCTGTGAATCAGGTTCGTCGGCAGGTCACCTTGTGCGAGCCACTCCTCTGACGTATACCCGAGCAGAGCCTCGATTTGCGGGCTCACGTAGATCGGGGAGGAGCGGTCACCGGCGGCGTAGAGGTAGGTCACGAGCGGAAGACGGGTGACAAGCGACTCGTATCGCGAACTGGCCTCCTTCGCCTTGCTCTGTGCCTGCACGCGCTCGCTCACGTCGACCGTGATCGCGACGGCGCCTGCGGCCTCTTGGGTGCCGTTGCCGACGGGCGTGACGGTCAGCGAAGCTGAGAACTTCTCTCCATCGGCTCGTCGCTGCAACGTTTCCCGGCGCACTGTGCTGCCGTCGCGAACCAGGCTGAGCAGCTCATTGATTTCAGCGATGCCTCCCTCGGCGGCGAGAATGCTCAGCGGACGTCCCTCGATCTCGTCCGGGGCATAGCCATAGATTTGCTCGGCGCCTCGGCTCCAGCTCGTGATCGCGCCATCCTGATCGAGGTCGACGATCGCCTCGGCAGCCGTTTCACGAATCGCCTTCAGCTCCTTCAAGGCGAGGTCGCGCTCGTTCTCGCGCCGTCGGTGACGAAGGCTCATCACGCCGACGACGAGGGCCATCGCCACGCCCACCGGAAGCGCGAGCGCAACGCGCGCCGGACGATCGACGACCAGCGCAACCGACCCAAGACCGGCAAGTACCACGACCAGGCCCGGCAGCGGGCCACCGAGGAGAGCGGCGAGGGCACCGACGAGGAGGGCCAGCGCCGTCAGGAGCTCCGGGGGCGCGTACGGCGACGCCATGAAGGGAAGCACGGCTGCGGCCGCCAGCGCCGCGAAGACGACGGCTACGAGCCAGGGCTGGGCCGGGAAACTACTCGGCATGAAAGACCGACGACCATTGCTCCGCGGGTCGCTCGCGTCATCGGTCCCCACCCCGGGCTCCTCCTGTGGATCACCTGGCATCGATCCGCTCCTCTGTTCGAGCCGCAGGCGGACAGTTATCGCATTCGCGAGCCCGCGTTGCAACCCTCTTCGCCGTACAGGATCCTCGCATCGACGCGTATGCTCGAGCGGCCGTCAAATGAAGGGGGTCCAAGTGAGACGCTCGCTTCTCCTCTTCGTCGTGGCTCTGATCACGACGCTTGCAATTCCGGCAACTGCGGCGGCTGCACCTGTGTCGACGACGTTCGCGGTCAGCGGGCACGAGTTCGCCTTTACTCCGACGGTGGGCTGCTTTGCGGGGAAGGCTGTCGGTAACGCGGGCGACAGGGCTGCGTGGACCACATGCGTCGAGCACGATCCGCTCGGCTCCGAGCCGACCTACGTCACCGGTGGTCGCTTTGCGATGACGACGAGGAGCCCTGCCGGGAGCTATGACTACGTCACGGGCACCTTTGTTCACCACGGAGGGACGATCGAGACGATCGACCCGGGCGCGAACTGCACCAACCAGCGCTACCGGGTCACCGGCGCGCTCGAAGATGTCAGGACGAGCACGACGTCCGGCGGGTCGGGCGCGTTCGCCGCGACGCTGACGCACTACCGCACGCGAATCTTCGGCACGTGTATTGCGTACCGAGCGACAGTCGTTGGCACGGCAAGCTTCGCCTACTAGATATCGCGCGGCGCGGAGGGCCTTCCGCGGTCCTCCGGGCCGCTAGGCTCGCGTCGTGATCGAGCGCGTCTGCGTCGTCGGCGCCGGCGTGATCGGCAGCCTCTTCGCCGGGCATCTCGCCCGGGTCGCGAACGTGTCCTGCCTGGTGCGCCGTGACGACCACGCGCGTGCGCTGAACGAGACGGGGCTGCGGGTCTCCGGACGGCACGAGTTCGTCGGTCGCGTGATGGCCGCGACCGATCCAAGCGAGCTGGAGGAGCCGGACCTCGTCCTCGTCTGCACCAAAGCGACGGGCCTCGAGGGTGCTGCCGGGGCGCTGGCCGGGCACTTTCCCCGCGCAACCGTCATGACTACCCAGAACGGGCTGGGCGCCGAGGAGATCCTGCGCGCCCGAGGCGAGTGGCCCATCGTCTCGGCCGTCACGTTCATGAGCGGGACGAAGCACTCCGACACGCACGTCGAGTACATCCTCGACACGGAAACCTGGCTCGGGCCGTACGAGGACACGCCCTACGAGACGGTCGAGGAGATCGCCGGCCTCCTCGCCCGGGCCGAGCTCGAGGTGCAAGGGCTGCCCGATCTCCGCCCCGCGCAGTGGTCGAAGCTGATCTTCAACGCGACGGTGAACGGGGTCGCGGCGCTGACCGGCCTCCCCCACGACTTCCACTTCGCCGACCCCGAGCATCTGGGCGGGCTCGTCGAGGAGCTGATGGCCGAGGGCAAGCGCGTTGCCGGCGCAGCCGGGGTCGAGCTGCGCGACGATCCGTGGGAGATGAATGTCCTCGCGACCCAGCGCGGAAGCGCACACTTCCCCTCGATGCTGGAGGACGTGGAGGCCGGGCGGCCGACCGAGGTCGAGCTGATCAACGGTGCGCTGGTCAGAGCGGCCGAACGCACCGAGGTCGACGCGCCGCTGCAAAGCGCGCTCTACGCCATGATCCGGGGCCGGGAGGCGTCCTACTCGTGAAGGTCTGTGTCGTCGGCTGCGGCGCCGTGGGCGGCCTCTTCGCCGCGAACCTCGCGCAGCTCGACGACGTGGAGGTCTGGGCCTACGACCTGGACGCCGACCACGTCGGGGCGATCAACGAGCGCGGCCTGCGCCTGTCGGGTGCCGGCGAGGTCGTAGGCCGGGTGCAGGCGACGACGGAGCCGCGTGAGCTACCGGGGTGCGATTTCGGGCTCGTGGCGACGAAGTCGATGCACACCGCATCAGCCGTCGGCGACGCCTCCCCCGCGCTCGAGCACGCCTCCGTGGCCTCCGTCCAGAATGGCGTGGGCAACGAAGAGGCGATTGCGGAACACCTCGGGAAGGTCATCCGCGGCACCACGTTCCCGGCGGGTCGAGTCGTCGAGCCGGGTCACGTGCAGTGGGACGTGAAGGGCGACACGACGCTTGGGCCGTTCGAGCCGAGCCCGGCGCCGGCCGAGGACATCGAGCGCCTGGCCGATGCCTGCACGCGCGCGGGCATGCCGACGGAGGCGGTGGCCGACGCGCGGGGCCCTCAGTGGCGGAAGCTCATCTTCAACGCGTCGACGAATCCGATTGGCGCGCTCACCCACCTCAGCCACGGACGGGTCTGCGAGCGCGAAGACCTCCGGCGGCTCGTGACGGGCCTCGTGGACGAGGGCAAAGCGGTGGCCGCCGCCATGGGCATCGAGCTGGACGCAGATCCCGAGGATCTGATCGACCATGCCGCGGAGCCCGAGGTCGCGTACGACCACAAGGCGTCGATGCTGCAGGACGTGGAGGCCCGGCGGCAGACGGAGATCGACTACCTGAACGGCGGCATCGTCCGGTTCGGCGCCGAGCACGGTGTGCCGACGCCGCTCAACGCCGCGATCACGTCGTTGATCCACGGTCTGGAGGCCTCGTGGGCGAGGTAGACCGCCGCTACGGCCTCGTGCGCGACGCGCTCACGGAGCACGGCCTGGACGCGCTCGTGGTCGCGGGGAGCGAGTACACGGGCTTCGAGGGCGCCGTGCGCTACCTCTCCGGGTTCCAGATCGTCCACCGGTACGCGTACGTGTTGGTGCCTCGCGAGGGCGAGCCGTCGATCGTTTTCCCGGCCGAGGCCCGCTACGTCGGCGAGCACGGGGACTCGTGGATCGAGGACCAGGTCTTCATCGATCACCCGGGGCCCTGGCTCGCCGAGAAGCTGGCCGGGAAGCGCGTGGGGCTCTACGGCGGGGACTACGTCATGCAGGCGCGCGACTTCGCCGCCTTGCAAGGGAAAGTCGACCTCGTCCCGTTCGACGAGCAGTTCGATCTCGCGCGGGCAGTCAAGAGCAACGTCGAGCTGGAATCGGTGCGCGACAGCGTGCGCATCAACACCGAGGGCTTCCATGCGTTCCACGAGGCCTACGCGCCTGGGAAGACCGCTGCCGAGGTGCTTGCGCCGGCCGAGAAGCTCTTCGTCGAGGAGGGCTGCGGCCGGCTGACGATGAACATGGTGCTCGTCGGCGCGGAGTTCGCGATTGCCCGCAAGGAGACGGTGCTCGGCGAGTTCTGCGTTCCCTCGCTCGAGATCGCGGGGCCGGGAGGCCACTGGGTCGAGATCTCGCGAGCGCTCGGGTCACCGTCGGCCGAGGTCAGCCGCATGTTCGAGGCCTACGAGGAGTACTACGACGCCGCCAAGGAGGCCCTGCGGCCGGGTGCCGCCGCGCACGACGTCCATCGCGCCGTCTCCAAGGGTTTCACCGAGCGGGGCTATCACCTCGGCCACGTCACCGGCCACTCGATCGGGATGACGATGATCGAGCACCCGAAGATCGGCGAGGGGATTACGACCGAGCTCGCCGAGAACATGGTCTTTTCGATGCACCCGCATGCAATCTCCGAGGACGGGCGGGAGTGCCTGTACATGCAAGACACGTGGCTGGTGACGGCTGACGGCGGCGAACCGCTCACGGACCTGCCGATGCGGATCTTTTCTTAGACCACTCTCAGGTTCGGCTGCGACCATCTACGGGGTGCCGCGCCTTGCCGCAGTGATCGCCGCCGCCGCCGCTCTGCTTCTCGGAGCCGAGTCTGCGAACGGGGCGGTGGTCACGCGGCTCGACCGGGCTGGGCGTCCGATGACGTTCGACGTTCGCGCGCGGGGCGTGGACGTCAACTGGTACGCCGAGCGCTTGCGCGGATCGATCCACGGCGACGAGATCTCAGACGTCGTCGTCCGCATCGTGCCTCCCCGCCTCGTCAGGCGGCTCTGCGGGGGCGGCGGCAGTTGTTACTCGTCTCGGCGCGGCGGGGACCTGCTGACCGTCCCTGCCGGCCGCTCGACCGAGGTCGCGCACTATCTCCTGCACGAGTACGCGCATCACCTCGAGCTGCAGCGCGGCCGCTGGCGCGACTGGGAACCGTGGATGGAGCAATGGTGGGCCGCCCGCCGAATCGACGCGCTGCTCGCGCAGGGCAAGGTCTCGCAGGACTACGACCTCGGCTGGGAGCACTCGATCGGCGAGATCTTCGCCGAGGACTACGTCCAGCTGCACATGCGCTCGCGGTACGGGATCCGCTGGCTCCGCGCGCCGGGCCCGGGGGTCAAGGCCGCTCTCCGCAGCGACCTGCGCAACCGCTAGCGTCCTCGGCATGGAGGGAACGGCCGCCCACGAGGAGCGTGTCACTCCGCTCGAGCTTTTCTTCGACCTTGTCTTCGTCTTCGCGATCACGCAGGTCACGAGCCTGCTCTCCGACGACCCCACCTGGGGCGGAGTCCTGCGCGGGATGCTCATCCTCGGCGCGCTCTGGTGGGCCTGGGCCGCCTACGCCTGGCTGACTAACACGCTGAACCCCGAAGAGGGCGCCGTGCGGCTGGCGGTGTTCGCGGCCATGGGCGCCTTGCTGATCGTCGCGCTCGCTGTCCCCGAGGCGTTCGACGACCACGGCGTCCTGTTCGGGCTCGCGTACTTCGTCGTTCGGGCGATGCACCTCGCGCTCTACGCCATCGCCGCAAAAGGCGATCACGACCTGCTCGGTGCGGTCTTGCGCATGACGCCCTCCTCGATGATCAGCAGCGTCCTGCTCGTGACGGCAGGCTTCCTCGAGGGCGATACGCGAATCGCCCTTTGGGTGATAGCGCTCGCGATCGACTATCTCGGAGTGCTCGTCGGCCGGGGTAGCGGCTGGCGCGTCTCGCCCCATCATTTCGCTGAGCGGCACGGGTTGATCGTGATCATCGCCATCGGCGAATCCATCGTCGCGGTCGGGGTCGGTGCCGCCGGGCTGCCGCTCGACGCCGGCCGCGTCACCGCCGCGTTGCTCGGCGTAGCGGTTGCGGCGGGCCTCTGGTGGACCTACTTCGACTGGGTTTCGATCGTGACCGAACGCGTGCTCGGACGGGTCACAGGAGCCGCTCGGGCCGCGCTGGCCCGCGACATCTACAGCTACCTCCACTTGCCGATGGTGGCAGGCGTTGTCCTCTTCGCACTGGCAATGAAGAAGACGCTCGCGAACTTTGGCGACCCGCTCGACACAGTCCCGGCTGCGGGTCTCTGTGGCGGGCTCGCCCTCTATCTGCTCGCGCACGTGCTGGTCCGCTACCGGACCTCACTGGTCTTCGGCCGAGGAAGCATCGGTCACGGGCGGCCTGCTGCCGTGGTCGCGCTGCTCGCTCTCTTCCCGCTTGCGCTCGAGCTGCCCGCGCTAGCCTCGCTCGCGGCCGTCACGGCCGTGTTCGTCGGCCTCATCGCCTACGAGGCGATCCGCTACCGACAGCCCCGGGCGCAGATCCGCCAGGGAGTCGACCCCACGCTCGAGATGATGTCCGCTCGATGAGGATCGGGTTGCTCCATCCAGGCGAGATGGGCTCCGCGATCGGCGCGGCCCTGCGCGCGAACGGGCACGAGGTGGTCTGGGCTTCCGAGGGGCGAAGCGACGAAACGACAACGCGCGCCGCCGATTTTCGAGACGTGGGCAGTGCGCAGGAGATGGCGCGCACTGCCGAGGTGATCGTCTCGGTCTGCCCGCCGCACGCAGCACGTGAGGTGGCGCGATCCGTGGCCGGCTTCGAGGGCACCTACGTCGACGCGAATGCGATCTCGCCCACGACCGCGCGCGAGATCGGAGGCCTCGACGGCGGAATCATCGGCTCGCCCCCGCACGAGGGCTCGACGACCCGGCTCTACCTCTCAGGGCCTGGGGCGCAGAAGGTGGCAGACCTCTTCGCGGGCACCCTGGTCGACGCTCGCGTGCTCGGCGAGGAAATCGGCGCTGCCTCCGCGCTGAAGATGACGTTCGCGGCCTGGTCGAAGGGAAGCGCGGCGATGCTGCTCGCGATCCGCGAGGTGGCGCGCACGGAGGGCGTCGAGGACGCACTGCTCGACACATGGCGGGCCTGGATCCCAGAGCTGTTCGAGGAGTGGGAGCACGCCTCACGCGCGGCCGGCCGCAAAGGCTGGCGCTGGGTCGGCGAGATGGAGGAGATCGCCGACACGTTCGCGGCCGCCGGCCAGCCCGACGGGTTCCACCGAGCCGCCGCCGAGGTCTTCAGGGAGTCTCGCCGGCCAGGATCCTCGTGAGCGTCGAGAAGTCGATGTTGCCGCCCGAGACGATGCAGACGATCTTCCCCTCGCCGGCCCGGCCGGAGAGCGCAGCCGCCGGCGCAAGCGCGCCCGCTCCCTCTGCGATCACGCGCACTCGTTCGGCCAGCAGGCGGACCGCCGCCGCCGTCTCGTCGAGCGACACCGTGTAGGCGCCCTCGAGCAGCGGCTCCCCGAGCGCCCACATCTTTGGTAGGAGCGCTCGCGCGCCGGCTCCGTCGATGAACGAGTGTTCGTATTCGACCTCCGTCGGCGTCCCCGCCGCCAGGGTTGCGTTCAGCGGGGCGGCGGTTTCCTGCTCGACGGCATAGATCTTCGCCTCGGGCCGCTTCGCCTTGATCGCGCTCGCGATCCCGACGGTGAGCCCACCTCCGCCCCACGGGATGAGCACGGCGTCCACGTCCGGGAGGTCCTCGAGGATCTCGAGCCCGATCGTGCCGTTGCCGGCCATCACGTCCTCGTTCTCGACCGGATGGAGGAAGAGGCCGTCGACACCTTCGTACCGCGATTCGACGATCACGTTCCACCAGCGGTCGAAGGGCTCCTTGATCACACGACCGCCTAGGCGTTCGATTGCGTCCACCTTGGTCTGAGGCGCGTGGTCCGGCGCGATCACCGTGCAGGGCACGCCGAGCTCTCGGGCCGCCCAGGCCACACCCTGAGCCATGTTGCCCGCGCTCGCAGTGACGAGACCCTTCTCGACGTCCTTGGGGTTGGCCCGCCGGGCTGCGTTGTACGCGCCGCGGATCTTGAAGGAGCCGATCGGCTGCAGGTTCTCCAGCTTGAGGTAGATCTCCGCGGGCGCATCGGCATGGAGCCGTACGAGCGGTGTGCGGACCGCGGTCCCGGCCAGCGTCTCCTGGGCGGAGCGGATCGCGTTGAGCTCGATCAGAAGTCGACCTCCGTGCCGGTGCCGGTCTCCTGCGCCTTGCGAACGACGTACTCCGCGGCGGCGAGGTCCTCCACCGCGAGACCGAGCGAGCGGAAGACCGTCAACTCGTCAGGGGCCGACCGTCCGGGCCTGGCGCCGATCAGCACCTCGCCGATCTCGCCCTTGATGTGGTCGGGGCCGATCGCCCCGGCGTCGAGCGCGTCCCGGTAGTCGAAGGCTTCGTTCTCGGCCGACTCGCGGCGGTCGACGTAGAACGACGAGTCGGCCACGGTCGCGACGTCGAGCTCGCGCATCTGGGGCGGGCGGCCACCGACCACGTTCACGTGCGCCCCCTCCTTCAGCCAATCGCGCTGGAGGACGGGGTCGGTCGAGCTCGTCGCAGTGACGACGACGTCCGCGTCCCGCACCGCTTCCTGGGCGCTGCCAACGGCCTCGGCACCGGCCTCGTCCGCGAGCGACTGCGCGTGCTCGGCAGTGGGGCTGTAGATCCGAACGCGGTCGAAGTCACACACCAGTCGCAGCGCCTCGAGGTGCGACCGCGCCTGCACGCCCGCTCCCAGGATGCCGAGCTCGCGTGCATCCTCGCGCGCGAGCAACCGAGTGGCGACCGCCGAGACGGCGGCGGTTCGGATCGCAGTGATCGCCGAGGCGTTCATCAGCGCGCGCACCTCGCCGGTGTCGCCGTCGAAGAGCGTGACGGTGCCCTGGTGCGCGTCGAGCCCGCGCTGCGGGTTGTCGGGAAACACGCAGACCGTCTTCAATGAGTAGAGCGGCGAGTCCCCGCCGCGGTGAGCCGGCATCAGCCCGATCAGGCTCGGCTCGCCCTCGGGCTTGACGACGAAGCGGAGCGGAACGTGCACCTCGCCGCGGGCCAACGAGGCGAGCGCTTCGGCCATGGCCTCGATGCAGCCCTCCATGTCGAGGAGCTGCTCGACCTCCTCCTGGTTCAAGACGAGCACGGCCATCAGGGAAAGAACGACGCTAGCTCATCGCGTTCCGCCGGCGAGAGCTCGACCTCCAGCGCCGCGATCGCCGGCTCGAGGTGCCCGGGCCGGCGTGGCCCCGTGACCACGGCGGCGATGCGAGGGTCGGTGAGCAGCCAGGCGAAGGCGAGCGTCGGCATGTCGACGCCCCGCTCGGCCGCTGCGGCCGCGAGCCGGTCGAGCCCGTCGTAGACGGCCTCGGTGTCGAGGTGCAGATAGGGCTCGGGACGCATCGTCATCCGGGAGCCGCGTGGCGGCGCCTCGTCACGGCGGTATTTCCCGGACAGCCACCCGCCCGCAAGCGGGCTGAAGGGCGAGAAGCCGATCCCGTGGTCGGCGCAGTAGACGAGGACGTCGTCCAACTCGCGGTCGAGCAGCGAGTACGAGTTCTGCACCCACTGCAGCCGGTCGCCTGCCTGCTCGAGCCAGGCAACGTCGACGTTGCTTGCTCCAATCGCGTTCACCTTCCCGGCGCGCACGAGCTCCTCGAGTGCGTCGAGCGTCTCCTCGATCGGCGTCGCCGGGTCGGGCTCGTGGATCAGGTACATGTCGACCTGCTCCACGCCGAGCCGGGCGAGGCTGCCGTCGATCTGCCGCAGGATGCGCTCGCGGGAGAGGCCGTGATCGTCGGGATCGCCCTCGACGGAGTGAAAGACCTTCGTCGTCAGCGTCGGCTCGTTCCCGGTCCGGGCGCGCCAGCGCCCGATCCACGCTTCGCTCCGTCCGCCCCCGTACGCATCGGCGGTGTCGAAGTCCCTGATCCCGAGCAACCAGGCGGAGTCCATGATCGCGACGGCGTCGTCCTCGCTCTCGCCCCGGCCGAAGAAGGCCGGCGCCGAGCCGATGCCGCCGAAGTTGCCGCAGCCGAGGATGACGCGATGCTCCACGTTGAAAGTCAATCCGATACCCGGCCCTCCCGGTACTAGGAGCGACACGTCGGAGGGAGGAGCGAGATGAAGAAATGGACTGTGGCACTCGCGCTCATGCTCGTGCTCGCCGTGGGCCTGATCGCGCAGGCGACCGCGGGCGACGAGAACGCGAAGGTCCTGGAGTTCAAGACAATGGCCGGTGTCGTCCCGCCGTACACGGGGGCGACGAACCCCATTCAAGGGGTCGCCGGCGCCGGCGCGCCGTGGCGGATCGATGAGGCGAAGGGAAGGCTGAGGGCGAACGGTGCTCTCGAGCTCGAGGTCAAAGGGCTCGTGCTGACGAGCAACGGGACGAACCCGCAGCCGGCGTTTCGGGCGGTCGTCAGCTGCCAGTCGATCGCGAGCGGAGCTGCCGTAATCGTCACCAGCGTCACGGATCCGTTCCCGGCGACGCCTACGGGCGACGCGGAGTTCGAGGGGAGCGTCGACTTGCCGAGCCCCTGCTTCGCACCGATCGTGTTCGTCACCACCGGGGCCGGCACTCCACCCCGCTGGTTCTCGGTCACAGGGGTCTAGGACGAGTGAGCGAAGGGGCGCTGCGGCGCCCCTTCGGCTTTTTGACCTGACGCCGTTAGACGGAGGCGGTGCACTCGATTTCGATCAGGCAACCGGGCACCGCCAGCCCGGTCACGCCGATGATCGTTTGCGCTGGGTAGTCGGCGCCGCCGGTGACCTCGTCGATCGCCGCCGTGATCACCTCGAACTCGGTCGGGTGCAGCGTGTAGATCGTGCGTCGCACGATGTCGTCCCACCCCACTCCGACCGCCTTCATCGCAGTCTCCAGGTTTCGCATGGCGGCCTTCGTCTGTTCGCCGAGGTCATCGCCGCCCAGGATCCCGAACTCCTGGTCGAGGGCGAGCTGACCCGCGAAGTACACAAGTCGTGTCCCCTTCGCCTCCGTGACGTGACTGAAGCCGGGCGCAGGGTGCAGTTCTTCCGGGTTGGTGTCTTGACGTGGCATTGATCCTCCTCAGGTCGCTTCGAGCACCGTAAAAAGCGTGAGCTGCATTCCGTCCGGATCGCGGAGCCGAACGTTGCGGTGTGCCCACGGCGTTTCGACCGGCCCGCCGACAAGATCGGCGCCCGCTGCGACGAGCTCCTTCGCGGTCTCAGCCGAGTCGTCGACCTCGAGCGCCAGCCGGACGCGATCCCCGACCGGCTCTCCTACCTCGATGCGATCGACCATCTCGGCGTGCGGCACCGAGAGCACCTCGAGCTTGGCACGACCGGCGTCGAGTACCGCGCCGCGTCCGCCCTCCTCCTCCCAAGTCTCCATCAGCGGCATGCCGAGACCGTCTCGATAGAACTCGAGCGTCCGCTCATAGTCCTCCGCGGTGAGCGCTAGGCGGAGCTCGTGTACGGCCATGCCACTTACCTCCTGTCAGATTTTCGCGAGCTCGCGGAACTCGTCGTCGGTGACGAGGCCGCGCTTCTCGGCGCCGAGCTTCTTCACCGCGTCGAGCAGCTCCCGCTGCTGGTCGTCCGAGATGTCCAGCCCGAGCTCCTCGGCCTTGATGCGAATGGAGTCGATGCCGCTCTTCTTGCCGAGCACGATCCCGCGCTCGGCGCCGACGAGGTCGGATGAGTACGGCTCGATCGCGGGCGGGTCGTGGAACTGGCTCGCCACCGCGCCACTTTCGCGCCGGAAGAGGTTCTCACCGACGAGCGGCTTCCACGGCTCGAGCTCGTAGCCCGAGAGCTCACGGACACGTTCGCCCAGCTCACGCACGCGCACGAGGTCGAGCTTCGTCTCGACCCCGTACAGCCCGCGCAGTGCCAGTGCGACCTCGCCGATGTTCGCGTTCCCGGCCCGCTCCCCCATGCCGTTGATCGTGCCGTGGATCCAGCGTGCGCCGGCGCGGATCGCCGCGATCGCGTTCGCGGTCGCAAGACCGAAGTCGTTGTGGCCGTGGAAGTGGACGGGCACATCGAGCGCGCGAGTTCGCTCGACCAGGGCATGCACGGCGTCAGGGCTGGCGACGCCGATCGTGTCGACCACGACCACTTCGGACGCGCCCGCCCCGACTGCGGCCGCGTAGGCCTCGTCGAAGAAGTCCGGGTCGGCCCGCGTCGAGTCGACGCCGAAGTAGGCGACCTTGATCCCGTTCTCGACCGCGTAGGCGATCGCTTCTCGGATCCGGCGCAGCATCTCGTCGCGCGAAACGCCGAGCGCCTCCAGCTTCAGATCGGAGATCGGCGACTCGATCACGCTCGCCTGCACGCCCAGCTCGACGAGCGCTTCGACGTCCGCTCGCACGGCTCGCGAGAAGCCCCAGACCTCGGCCGCCAAGCCGGCGTCCGCGATCAGCTGCACCGCGTCCCAGTCGTCCTGCGACACGCGCGGGAACCCGGCCTCGATCCGCTCGACGCCCGCCTCGGCGAGCCCTCGCGCGATCTCGAGCTTCTGCTGCGGGTCGAGCACCACGCCGACGGTCTGCTCGCCGTCGCGCAGCGTCGTGTCGTAGAAACCGACCTCCGCCTCGAAGGCGAAGGGGTCGTTGACCTCGCCCGTCCAGATGCTCATCGAAAGTCGTCTGGAAAGGTCCCGAGCCGCTCGGGCCCGTCGTTCGTGATCAGGAAGTTGTCCTCGAGGCGCAGCCCCCCGCCGTCCTCCCAGTAGATCCCTGGTTCGACTGCCAGCACCATGCCGGCCTCGATCGTCCCGCCGCCTGCCTGGTGCGCGTACGGAGGCTCGTGTGCACGCGCCCCGACTCCGTGTGCCACCGGATGAGAAGGCTGGCCCGGGTAGCCGGCCTCGGCGATACCAGCGCGGATCAACGCATCGAGCTGGGCGAGGCTCGCGCCGGGCCGGCAGTGGTCGAGAGCGGCCTGGTAGACCGCCAGCAGCTGGTCGAGCAGGCGGTCGTAGTCGTCGGTCAGCTTTCCAGGGCAGATGTTCTTCGTGTAATCGCACCAGTAACCGTCCGCGCAGACCCAGATCTCGAAGAGAGTCGGCTCGTTCTCCTGCACCGGGCGATCGGAGGTCGACGTGAACGTGCGGATGCCGGGGCCCGACCAGACGAGCGAGAAGCCGTGAGCGAGCTCGACCTTGCCCTCCCAGCCCGTGCCCCGGCTGTGGACGAACCCGTTCCAGAGCGCCGCCGCCTCGCTTTCCTTCATCCCGGGCTGCACATGCTCGCGCGCGTACTCCATGGCGGCTGAGGCGATGTCGTTGGCGAGACGAATCCGCTCGAGCTCCTGCTCGGTCTTGATCGCGCGCGCGTCGTTGAGGAGCGGCGTCGTGTCGTGCGGCTCAGGCCAGTCGAACCAGGCCTGCGTGAAGGTCGTCGGCTCGCCGACCATGCGGTCC
>Ga0190265_10001405_pt1 | contig 15829 bp, 12 predicted proteins | sample Popmic124T_FD_133135 | JGI IMG/M metagenome (GOLD analysis project Ga0190265, IMG submission 133135) | Populus adjacent soil microbial communities from riparian zone of Indian Creek, Utah, USA - 124 T | ecosystem: Environmental > Terrestrial > Soil > Riparian zone | place: USA: Utah | collected...
GCAGGCTGACGACGATCATCACGTCCACGGCGGACTGATGATTGCTGATAACAATGCACGGCGGCTCGAACGTAGCCCGCGTGATGTTCTGGAATTCGAGTTTTCCGAACGGCAAACCTTTCACCACACCGCGCCCCAAATACCGGGTCGCCGTTCGCACCTTGTCATCCGCCGAGCGCGGCGAGAAAATTTTGAGCCACGGGCGAAGAATGTAGTAGAGAAAGATTTCGATCCCGGCCAGATGCACGCCCGCCCAAACCGTGCCCAGCAAGTGCCACCAGCGCGGCGCGCCCCGCGGCTGTTCGTGGAACAGGAGCAGGTCCATGCACAGCGGCGTCAACACCAAAGTCGCGATGAAGGCGAAGCTCATGCCGAGCAGGACGGTGGTGCCCATCGAAAAAAGAATGGGATGCTGCGCAAAGACGAGCACTCCAAAACCCCCAATGGTTGTCAATGCCGAGATCAAGACTGAGGCGCTGGTCGCCGCCATTCGTTGCGGCCGGCCGCGCCACTCGTCCAGTTTGCTCGTGGCCAGGAACAGGCTGTAGTCCTCGCTCACGCCGATGACAAAGATCACGAAGATGCTGTTGATCATGTCGATGGGGAGGCCGAGCAGGCCCATCGCGCCAAACGTCCACAGCAAACCAAAACAAATGGGCAGCACCGTGGCGAATACCAGCCCGGCGGAAGCGAGCGAGAAAACCAGTATTCCGCCCACGAGGAGGCTGGTCCACAAAGCAAACCGGGCCAAGCCCGACTTCGACATGGCAGCGAGATGATCCACAAAGGATTTCTGATCGATGACGATCATCCCCGGCAGCGCCCGGCGCAGGCGCTCGACTTGTGACCGGTCATCCACCTTCAGCAAGGTGCTCACCGCGTTGTCGCCCGGTGCGAGCACCACGCGTTCGTTTAACACCTGTTCCAGCGGTGTGCCGCGAAACAAGTCGAGCGTGAGCAAAGCCGGCTCGCTCTCAATGCGCCGCCAGAATGGGGCGAACGCGTCGGGCCGGAATCCCAGTTCCGTGCCGATCTGTTGCAGCGTTTGCCGGAGAGTGTCGCGCCGCGCGGGCGTCCAGAATTCGTGCCAGCGTTGGATGGATGCCTTCTGCTTGGCCGTCGCCGGGCAGACGGCGGCCAGCGAGTAAACGGCCGAGATGCCGGGCACGCCGGCGAGTACTTCGGCGGCGCGATCGTTTTGCAAAAGCATTTCCTCCTCAGTCGCACCGCGCGCGACGACCACAGTCATGCCAAGCGCGTCGCCCCATGTCTTGCGGATTAATTCCTCATCTTCCCGCGTGGAGGTCGTAATGCCGTTGAGCTTCGCGGGGTCCCCTTCGTACCGGAGCTTGCGGACGCCGATGATGCTGAAGACCGTGAGCACCACGGTGGCCAGAAGCAGCCACGGCAGTTTCCGGGCGCGCCAAAGGTGAAACCGTTCCAGCAGGCGCGTCATCCAGAGCGATGGCTGTCCAGTTTCCTTGGGGACGGGCACCAACAACGGCAGAATGATCAACGCGAACGCGGCCGATATCATCACGCCAATGGCGCCATAAATGCCGAGTTGCCGATAGCCGCGCATCGGGGAACTGCCCATGACCAAAAACGCCGCGATGGTGGTCAATGCGCCCATGCTGATCGGGAACACCAGCCGCGATAAGTGGCGGCCGACGGATCTGCGCTCCGAACCCGCGGCATCATCGAGGTGGTAAATGACGTGGATCGCGTAGTCCACGGTGATGCCGATCGCGATCGTCGCAAAGCCCATCGCAATCGCTGACAAGCTGCTTTGCGTCAGGGCCAGGATCATGCCCGCCATCAGTGTGCCGAAGAACGATGGTAGAAACGCGACCGCGGCCAGCCACTTCCGCCGGAAGGCCACGTAGCACAACACCAGCATCGCCACCATGCCAAGAAGTATGCAGCGCCACATGTCGGCCTTGATGAATGTCGCGTTGTCCACGGACATGCGATGTCCACCAGTGATGGCGACATGGACACCAGGAAATCGCTTCTCGACGTCCTGCACCATGCGCATCAAGTCCTGCACGAGCGCGTGGCTTTCCTGGGAACTGGACGAACCGAATTTCGGTTCTGCCACCACGAGCACGTGACGCCCATCACCGCTGGTGATGCGTCCGTCCACGATTTGCGCGTCGCCAAACCCGGTCTGGAGCGGCAGCACTTTTGCCACCACGAGGCCGCTCATCCCGATGGGATCGGCGGCGACGACGTCCTTGAGCACCATTCCCTCGGGTCCGGCCAGCTTGCGGCGCATCACGGTCAGAAATTCCCGCACGCTCGCCGGTTCGAGTTTCGCCGCGAGGGCCTGCGCGTCGGCTTCCGTCAGCAGGTTCGGCAGTGCGCCGGTCAGAAAATCCACGACCTTCTGCTGCCCGCCGCCCTCCAGCCGGTACATAACCTCTTTGTACGCAGGGTTCGCTTTCAGCGCCTCGTTAACGGCATCGGCGGCTTCCGCCAATTTTTCGGGCGCGTCCGTGGCCACACTCACGTCGATGTAAACCCGGTCGATCTGGCGGAACTTGCGGAGGGTGTACTTGTATTCGTCCACCAGAGGATCGCGTTCGGGGAGCGCGGCCAGAATGTCTTCATCCAGCTTGACGCGCTGGACAATCAGGACGCCAACGATCGTGACCACGAGCGTCGCCAGCAGCACGGGGGCCCGATGTGCCACCAACCACAGGTAAAGACGCGTGTATAACTCCAGTTTCATCGTTTCCGTACCAGGCGCGCCACAGCGTAAGTTGCCACGGTCCCCAGGGCCGCCACCAGCACCGCAAGCGCCACACTACCGACGAGCCATTGCCACAGATATTCCAGCGCGCGTTCCTTCGTCATCTGTTCCCAGGAAAAGTCCAGCCTCTGACCTGTGAACATCCAATGGCCCAGTGCCAGCGCTCCATACAGGATAAACGGCATCATGGGAGGAATGGAAATGTTGCTCGCCAGCAATGTGATCATTTTGTTCAACCGCAGAAAATGTGCGGTGGCCGCCGCCGCGATCATCTGAAAGCCCCAGAGCGGCGCGATGCCGAAAAATAATCCCAGCCCCACCGCCAGTGACATCCGCAGCGGATCATGCGCGTGTTCGGCGAAGAATTCTCCAATGGTCCGGCGTAGTGACTGCTTTTCCCCGAACGACCACGCGACGCGCAATTTTCTCGGAACGAACCATGACTGGAGGACCAGCCCGATGTTCATCAGCGTGATGTGCGCGAGATCGCGGACGGGCCGGAAGTGCGATTGCCGCAACTGGTCCGGCGCGTAGGTGCATTTCACCGGCGCGGCCACAATCGGTGTGCCCGTCCACGAAGCGCGCACCATGAATTCCAATTCAAACGCATATCGCCCCGACCGCGTCTTGAGCCTCTGCGTTAACGCGAGCGGATAGCAGCGGAAGCCGCATTGCGTATCGCCGAGCCGCACGCCGGTTTCCACCCGAAACCAAAACGTCGAAACGGCGTTGGAGCGGCGGCGATGAGTCGGGCAGCCCGCCGCGTGGAAATCTCGGACGCCCACGATCAACGCCTCGGGTTGCGTGCGCGCGGCGTCCAGAAACTTTGGCAAGTCTTCGGCAAAGTGCTGGCCGTCGGAGTCCATCGTTATGGCATGAGTGAAGCCGTCCTCGGCGGCACGCTTGAAACCGGCACGCAGCGCCGCGCCTTTGCCGGAATTGCGCGGGCGGCGAACCACCGTGCAGCCGGGCAGTTCCGGCAGCGGCACGGTCGAGCCGTCGTCCACCACGAGCACGGGACCGTGGAATTGCGCCGCGCCTGCCACCGCCGCGACCGTGCCGGGATGATTGAAACAGGGAATGACGATGCAGGGCTTCACCGCAAATCAACGAATGTGCGCCGCTTGCGCGCCTGGGGCGGCATTTGCAGCGCCTCGATCTCTTCAAATGAAACGTGCCGAATCTGCGGTGCAATTCTCGCCGCCGCCTGCAGCGCGTCGCGCAACGCCTTCGTTGACGCGGAACCGTGAACGAGCACTTCGATCGCGTCGGACAACTCGTCTTCCTTCCGTGCGATGACCACGAACGATTCCACGCCCTCCGCTGCTTCCAACACGGCGGCCAGCGTTGAGGGGAACAGCGAGGCGCCTTTGCATTTCAGCTTCTGATTTTTCCGGCCTACGATTGGGCCGAGCCGCGGAGTCGCGCGACCACACGCGCACGGGGCACGAAACATCGCCGCGTAATCACCGGTGCGATAGCGAATCAACGGCATCCCCTCCACGCCAAAGGTGGTGGCCACAATTTCGCCCGTTTCACCGTCGGCCACGGGTTGGGCAGCGTCGTCGAGAATTTCGATGTGAAGTTGTTCATCATGCAAATGCCCGCCGGTCCCGGCCTCGCATTCGCAGAGCGAGTTGGCCAGCTCCGTCACACCGTAAGTGGAATAGACGCGCGCGTTCCACATCGTTTCGATGGCTCGACCGGAGGCGTTCAGTGCCAAGGCGCGATCGCGAACCGGTTCGCCGATGCACACCGCTTTTCGCACCGAGCCTTTCTTCAAATCGAAACCGGCCTCGCGCGCCTTGTCCGCAATGGCGCGCAGGAACGACGGCACGGCGACAATTGCTGTGGGCTTCGCCCGCTCAATCATTTCCAAAACCAGCATCGGCAACGACGCACCGACGCGCAGGACGGCGCAGCCGAGTTCGCGCAGGCCCAGCCAATAGGCCAGCCCCGCCATGAAGCAGCGATCCATCGCGACCGCTACCAACACCGTGTCGGGCTCCGTCAGTCCCGCGCATTCGAAGGAAATTCTTTCGTTCAGAGCAAGGCGACGCACGTCCGCCTCGGTCAGCATCCAGAGCAATGGCTTGCCAGTCGTACCGCTGGTGGTGACGATTTCGATCACGCGCTCACGCGGCACGCATAGAAAATCCAGGTTGCGTTGCGACAGCACTGACTTGTCCACCGTCGGCACATCGCTCAGGCGAGGCACGCGGGTCTGATTGCGAAACAGTTCGCGATAGTAGGGTGAGTGTTGGGCGGCGTAGCGGAACGCTGCCTCCCAGCGCGACTGGAAATCACTGGTCGCGCCACCGTTCATGCGGTGCGGGCGGCTGGTAGTGATTCAGCGGCCAACTTGCCGACGGCGGCTCCCGTCGCGAGACAACAACCGATCACGCGCGCCGAGGCAACGGCTTCGACGTCAGCGCTCAAGGATTTGCCGGCCATGAAAAGGTTTTCCGTGCGTGCGGCGTGCAGTGCGCCGGCGGGAATCTCATAGAATTCGCCGGGCGGCAAATAGCGAATCGATTGCCGCCCGTCGGCCGACCATTGTTCGACCGGCCATGAACCACGCGCAACAGCGTCTGGAAATTTCCGAGCCCGCAAAACATCGTCGCCGGTCAAAACGTAGCGTCCCACGATCATGGCGCCGGAGCGGCGCGCGACTGTGAAATCGGTTTGCGGTGTGCGGCATCGTTCAAACCCGGAAACCTGTTGCTGGAGAAATTCCAGGAGGCGCGGCACCTGCGCGGGCGGGCCGGAAAACTTCACCGCCACTGTTCCCGGATCGACGCACGGCATGAAGCTCAACGGCGGCAGCCCGGCATGGGCGAGATGCAACAACACCATCGCCACGCCGATGGGCGAGCGCAGATCGCGTTCGACGTTTTCCAGTTTGAAAATCACGGCGGGAGATTGCGTGGTTTCATCGGTCACGAGCAACTCTTCGCCCGCGGTGCGGCCCACTTCGGCGGTGCCAGTGCAGTCGATGACGGCTCCGACGCGCAATCCGTTGAGGCTTTGAATGAGGCCATCCCGGACGATCACTTCGTTCAATGACGTGTTCCACTGCGTTTGAATTCGCGCTTCATTCGCGAGCAGCCGTGCGGCGACGGCTTGAAAGCTTTCCGGCCGGTAGAGCTGCACGAACACGCGTCCCATCTTGAACGGCTCGCCGGGATTGTCCTCGCGCAGCAGCTCTTCGGCGAACTCGCGCGCGAAACCATCGTTAAGGAATTGTCCGCTGTCTGTGTGGAGGCCGCAGAGTGTGGTGAGTCCGCTGAAGCCGCCGGTGCCGCCGGCGATGGGATTCCGATCCATCAGCAGAGTGTTCGCACCCGTGCGCGCCGCCGTGACCGCAGCGGCAATGCCGGCTGCGCCGCTGCCGACGACGACGATGTCCACCTGCGCACTCATGGGTTGAGCAAACGCGCGCGCAAGCCGGCGGCGTAGCCCGCGGCTTCTTCGTCCGTGAACGATTTCGGCAAGTGCAGCACGGTGACGCGCAGTTGACCGCGAAAGTAGTAGAAGATGACTCCGATGCCAGGCGACGGCGTGACGGCGGCGACGTGCGCGAAATCCTCCACGGTGGCACCGAGAAACGTCGTTACCAACGGGCTGACGGCCGCCGTGTTCCCGTAGAAGAGCGAACAGATTTCGCCGCGCAATCCGTGTTTGAGAAAAGCCATCAGGATGGGGCGGGGCATGAAGCGAACGGTTTCGAGCAGCAGAACTCCGCTATCCACCAAACCAGCGCGCATCGCCTGTTCGGTTTGCTTCTTGAGCGTGGAAACCGCATGACCGATCGAGTCGAGATGCTCGGGCAGGAATTGGAGCATAAGCATGGTCACGAGATTCGTGAAGAGTGGTTCCACGTTGCCCTTGGGTCGCATCCCGACAGGAATAGGAAGCACGTAACTGGGACTGGACCAGCCGATCCGCTGGTGAAGATGGTGCAATGCAATGACGGAAACGGAGGCGTGATATTGGGCTTCGCCGAACATGCCCCCGTGCTTAACGGCGTGCGCCCGGACCTGGGCGGTTTCTTCAGCGGAAAATTTTTCGACGCGGTAACGCAGAGCAGAAGGAGCATTCTGGTGCCGAACGCCAACGGTGCGGGGCGGCGCCTTACAGAACTCGTCGAGCTGGCAGATGTTGTTGCGCGCCAGCATGATCCTTTCTTTGAGAGACTTCTTAACGCGCTTGGGCCAAATGGGATCGGTGGCTGGCAACGGCACATCCTCGCGGCCGACCACCGCCAGGAAATGCTCGGCGCTGTTGGCGTCCATGAGCGCGTGCGCCCAGGTAAAGACGATGTCCATTCGTCCGGCGTCGCGTTCAATCAGATCGAAGCGAAGAAGTTCGCCGCGGCGGGGCGAGATCGGTTCATTGCAGAGGGCCTCACGCAATCCTGGCCGATCCTGATGCACGCGCACCTGCGGCATCGGCGCACCGGCACGGGGAAAATTCCACTTCGGCAAAATGATTTTGCTTGGACGCGCCCCCAGAATCGGGTGGCGATTCACCAGCTCCGCGAGACGCCGGCGCAGCGCGTCCGGGGAAACGGCGGAGGCAAGTTCGAGAACCACCTGACAGGAGTTGCCCGCGTAGCCGTGGCGGCGCATCTCATAGTCAAAGCCGAGCATGAGGTTGTCACACCCGCTCAAATGCTGTTTAGACGGCATAGATGGTTTGGTCGCGCTGTAGCGTAGACTTGTAGTCTGCCGTATCGCCGACTTGCCGTCGGCAGAGATTCGTTCGTTCAAAAGACTTGAGCATTTTGGGCGTCCAGCCGACTGCAAGTCGGCGATACGGCGCGATACGGCAGATTGAAAATCTTGTCATTACCCACATCTTTTCCGAACGGTCCGAACGGCTTGGTGCTCGAACATTCTCCACGACGGGATGCGATTCTCCCTCTCCCCGTTGAGGGGAGAGGGAAGCCTGCTGCGGAAACTTGAGCAGCGTGCCGAGTGTCGCCGCATTCCTTGAAGTAAGACATTGTGGCTAACGGGCCTGGAGCAATCGGGCGACGGTTGCGGCCAGCGTGCGCAGATTTTTGAGGCTCTCGCCGGTGATTTCACTTTCCGGAATCCACAATTGGTAGGTCTGTTCGACAAACACCAGCACGCGAACGAGCGACATCGAATCAAATCCGGCCGAGACCAGATCGGTTTCCGGGGTGATGTCCAGTTCCGGCGCAAAAACCTCCCGCCGCAGAAAGGCGAGCAACTCAGCCTCGATGGAGGCGGCCTCGACCATGCTCAACTGCGATCCCCCATCCGCCTGGCTTCCATCATCCCAGCGCGCCGGCAGGTTTCTTTCGTGGAAATGATCTTTCCGAGTTGAAGCCGCGATGCTTCCACAGTTTTTGAAAAATCAGCCTGGTTCATACTCCGCTACGCAACGTCGGCGCGGAAAGTAGGCGAGCGCCCGCGGCATTGTCAACCGGGTGGAAAGCGCAAAACCGCGTGCCGTGAAAAACTGTTTGTTTGACTGTTGGCGATGCTGCTGGCCTTGTTGCTTTGACCAAGTTTGGAAAAATCAAAAATCGCAACAGCTATGAAAAAACTCCGATCGCAATTGTTTGTGGCAGGACTCTCACTCTTCTTGGTTTCATCTTCGTCAGCGCAAGACATGAAGCTGATATCAGGCTCGCTGGACTTCCTGAAGGGCGAGAAGACGCTGAATGTCGAATACACCTATGACGGTTTGACCGTGGGAAAAGGGACCGAGCAGGCCTACATTGACAAGAAGGTCGCGGAATTCAACGCCAAGGAAGCCGGCAAGGGCGAGAAGTGGCTCGAAGGCTGGAAAACAGATCGGACCAAGCGCTACCAGCCGAAGTTCGAAGAGTTGCTCAACAAGCAATTCACCGAGCGGAAGGTGGATTTGAAAGCGGGACAATACGCAGACGCGAAATACACGCTGGTTTTGAAGACGCTCAATTTGGAACCCGGATACAACGCGTTCGTGTCACGGGCTCCCGCGCAGATCAGCACGGAGGCGAAGTTCGTTGAGACCAAAGATCGCAGCAAAGAACTGGCGGTCATCAGCATTCTGAAAGCACCAGGCCGCGACGCCATGGGTTACGATTTCGATCCGGGTTATCGCCTGCAGGAGGGTTACGCCAAAAGCGGGAAGGAGTTGGGCGCGTTTCTTTGCAAGAAGGCGTTGAAGTAATTCGATGGTGGGTGGTGTCGTTGGTCTGAGTTCCAATTTTGCTCCGCCGGCTTTGCTAGGTCACTTGATGAATGATTTGTCCGTTAGCTGCGTTACACGATGGCAAGGCGTCGGGCCATTCTAGTTTGCGCTACGGTCGCTGTGATCGGCGGCGCTGCGTTGTTCACGTCACGCCATATTGTTGAATTAATCCGTGATCCACTCTTTGAGGAAACCGAGACGAAACACTACCGGACTCGCGAAGATGCCAGCACGGAAATCAGCCGCGGTTGGCTGTCTCCGCTGCCTGAGTCGATACGGGACATTCGCGTTAAGCGGAATATCGACTACGGCACTATGGTCTTTCAATTCTCCTTCGCACCGGAGGAGTTCCCCAACGGGTTTCCCGCTATGACGCTGCTCGATGCCACTGCTGCCCGGCAAGCCGGGCCACGCTGGATCGTTCGTCGCTGCGAATGGGTGCCGCGTGAGATTCGCACTGGCCACACCGATGTGTTCCTGTCTCGGGGATTTCAGCTTTATCGGCATCAGCAGAACCGCTGGAAGATTTGGTATCTGTTGATTCAACCAGAGAAAGGCGTCGCATATGGTTGGAATTCAAATGCAGATGACCATGCGAGGCAGCGCCAAAACTAAACGCAATATGGTCCATTCGTGGCAAAATCCGTTTCCATATTGCGTCCTTCACCTCAGCTAACTTAGCTTGCCCAAAATGGATTCGTTGACTGGAAAACGCACAGGCCAAAGTCATTGTCATCGGCTTGCAGTCGTAAAACCGCACTCCCCCTTGTTCCAATGCTCAAAGAACGCTGAGAAAGCGGGGCATTGATGAACGCTCCGCGCAATAGAAAAATCCAAACCGTGGCCATTCTCGGCGGAGGCCCCGTGGCCTGCACGCTTGCTATCCTTCTGGTGCGCGCCGGACTGCGTGTGGGAATTTTGCACCGCCCGCGCAAAGCCGCGCTGCTCGTGGGCGAATCGCTGGTTCCCGCAATCATTCCCATCCTGCGGTTGCTCGGCGTCGAGGATGAGGTGCGCAGCTACAGCCTGTATAAACCAGGCGCCACGATCAACCTGAGCGATACGTTCAACCTCTCGTTTCCGTTCGCCAACATTCCGGCGCCCAAGCTCCCGCCTTACGCCTACAACACGCCGCGCGATCGCTTCGATGAGACGCTGTTGCAGGCCGCCCGGCGGGAAGGTGCGAAGGTCATTGAAACGGGCGCGGAAGTGGAACGCGTTCCCGGAACGGAGCGCGTCCAATTAAGCCGAGAAACTCTGACCGCCGCCGCCGAAGTTTTTTCCGAGCAGCCTGATTTGATCGTGGACGCAACGGGGCGCGCGCGAGTGCTGCCGAAACTGCTCAATCTGCCGAGCCGCAAAGGCCCGCGCGAGGACACGGCGCTGTTCGCCCATGTCGATCGAGCGAAAGTGACCGATGAAGGCCACGTCCATACGACGCGCCTGGACCACGGCTGGAGCTGGCGCATTCCGCTGCCGGACCGGATGTCCGTGGGCGTCATTATCGGCACGGAATTTCTGCCGAAGTTCGGCGCGACGAAGGAAGAGCAGTTTGACAACCTGTTGCGGCAGGATTCGATGCTCAGCAAGGTCACTGGAGAGTCCAAACGGCTCACGCCCGTCATGGAATACACGAACTATCAGCTCGCGACCGAGCGGCTGGTGGGGGACGGCTGGGCTTTGGTGGGCGACACAGCCGGGTTCATCGATCCAGTTTTTTCCAGCGGGTTGCTCATCGGGATGCAAGGCGCCGTGGTGCTGGCCAGCGCCATTCGCAAAGGTTCGGCCCAGGCCTTCAAGAGTTACGAAGCCGAAGTGCTCCACCATCTCGAAGCGTGGCATGAAATCGTCGGTTACTTCTACAGCGGGCGGCTGTTCACGTCATTCCAGGTCGGAGACATTCTACTCAAGAAAAGCATGCTGATGCGGATCGTCTTTCCTCACATGCAGAAACACTTCGGGGCGATTTTTACGGGCGGCGCGTCAAACTCGCGTTACAGCCTCGGATTGCTGCGGATGGTCATGAAGCATGGAATGCGAGATGAGGATCCAAAGGGGTGCATGATTAACTGAACCACAAGAGCGCGAGGCGGTTGCGGCACTGAATGAGGCGCGCAACTGGAGCGACTGCCGCAAATCGTTTCCAGTCTGAGGTAGGGCGCGGGCGCGGTGTCCACACCGCGCCGCGCGTCGCTGGCCGATCACCGCGTCGTCATTGTATTCGCGGCACGGCGCGCTGAGGACAGCGCGCCCTACCATCGTCGCCAAACCGGAATGATTTCGGCACTCCGATTCAAGCTTTCACAACCGGGCTGTCAGTTCGGACAATTTTTCCAGTGACCGGAGTGCGTGGCAAGGCCGTGACCAGGTTGAACTGCATCGGGACTTTATAAGAGGCCAGTTGTTCGCGGCAATACTGCCGCACTGAATCGAGACCCGTCTCTGGCTGCGCCAATACGAGTTCCGCTTCCACCACCTCGCCCAGGTGCGGATGCCGCCGGCCGTAAACTCTCGACTCTTTCACGGCTGGGTGGCGGTTGAGCACCGTTTCGATTTCTTCTGGAAACACTTTGCGCCCGGCCAGGTTGATAACCGCGGTCTTGCGCGAGAGCAGAAACAGAAATCCGTCTTCGTCCAGCCGTCCAATGTCGCCCGTATAAAACCAGCCGTCGCGCAACACCTCATCACGCGACATCCACGGCGCCGCGTAGGCGTCGAAAAAGCCCGGCCCGGAAATGGCAACTTCGCCGCAGCCATTCTCATCCGGATCGGCAATTCGTACCCGGTGGCTGCCCCGTGGCCGGCCCACGGAATTCCAGCGTCCCTGCGGATCGTCGTTGTTAAGGCACACGAGTCCCAGTTCGATGACTCCAAACGCCTGCATGAGCGGCAGTCCAAAGCGCCGCGCGAAATCGTCGGCCACATCCTGTGGCAGCGCGCACGTTGTGGAAACAGCGAGCCGCACTGACGCGATATTCGCCTCTGACTTATCGCGGGCCAGCATGGAGAAATGAAACGGCGCCGCGTAAAGCACCGTGCCCTTCCAGCGATTCACTGCCTCCAGGAACGGTTTGGCGAGAACGTGCCGCGCCAGGACGATCGTCGCGCCCACGTTCAGATACAACACGATCGTGATCAGAAAATGGTGCGCCATCGGAAGACACCACACCACGGTGTCATCCGGCCCGATGCCGAAGCCTTGATTGGCCGCCAGCACGCGGTCGCGAATAGTCTCATGACAGAGCACGACGCCTTTGCGGGCGTTGGTGGTCCCGGAGGTGAAGCGAATGAAGGCAATGTTCAGCCCATGATTGTCCGGTGGCGACGCGGGCCGCAGCCGGGTAAAAAAACAATCGGCAACCAATGGGATGCTTTTATCCCGCGGCGTCTGGCTGAGGATGCCTTCGAGACCTATCGTCGTGACGAGCGAAGACACTTCCTCTTCCGTGAACTCCATCGGAATCGGTACCACGATGGCGTTGATCTTCCACAAGGCATAGGTCAACGCGACGTAGTTGACGCTGTTTGGATAAAAAAGTCCGATGCGGCAACCGTGAGGCAAACGGAGGTTTTCCAATTGCGAGGCAAAAGCGGCTGCTTGTTCCGCGAGCGCAGCATAGGAAACGACGTTTTCACCTTCAATGAGGGCTGGTTTTTCAGGCCACGAACTGGCCGCCCGGTCCAACAACTCGGTCAAATTCATAACACCCGATCAACGTTTACGCAGGGTACGGGAGCGTGCTTTGGCCGGTCAAACGATATGTTGCCCGCCGTAATGCGCGCCGAGCGCATCGGACAACTCGCGCCGCGCTCCTCTCATTCCTTTTGGTGCTGTCCAGTGGCCGCAGCAGGAACTCGTGGAACTCGGCTCTCCAATTCAGAATCAATTTCTGCACGACGGCGTTCCATTGCGATCCGATTCACTCGTGACTTCAATTGACAGTGCGCGCGCCCTTTTCGCACTCTAGCTCCATGTCGAAACCCGCTCTCGGTCGTGGACTCGGCGCGTTGCTCGGGCACCCTCCCGCCAATCAATTCGCCGCGCCTGCCGCTGCGCCAACGTTGCCGCCGCCTCCCGCTGCACCCCTCGCGCCGGCGCTTCCGACCGACACTCGCGAACGAGTGCTGCGCGTAAAACTCGACCGTATTCAGCCCAGCCCGCTTCAGCCACGAAAGGATTTCACCACGGAGGCGTTGCAGGAACTCGCCGCGTCCATCAAAGAGCAGGGTATCGTGCAGCCGCTCATCGTTCGCGATAAGCAAACGCACTATGAACTCATCGCGGGCGAACGGCGCTGGCGCGCGGCCCAGTTGATCAACCTGGCCGAGGTGCCGGTGATCGTTCGGGAGGCGGATGATCGTTCCGTCCTTGAACTCGCGCTCATTGAGAATCTCCAGCGCGAAAATCTCAATCCGATGGAGGAAGCCCTCGGCTATTCGCAACTGCTCGAGCAATTTCAACTGCGCCAGGAGGATGTCGCGACGAAAGTCGGGAAGAGCCGGGTCGCCGTGGCCAATGCGCTACGGCTCTTGAAGCTTTCACCTGAAGTGCAGGCTTACGTGCGGGACGGCCGGCTCTCGGTCGGTCACGCCAAGGTGATTCTTTCTCTCCCGTTGCTCGAGCACCAGAAGCTCGCCGCTGAACGCGTTCTCAAAAATGCCCTGAGCGTCCGGCAAACGGAAGAGCTTACGACCCTGTTGCAGAACCAATCGGCCGCGCCCGCCACCAAGACCACGAACAACCTCGTGATCGGGAACCGTGACGCCAACGTGGTCTCCCTCGAAAACAAAGTGCGCGAACGTTTCGGAACCAAAGTGCAGCTTCGTTACCGCGGCGGCAAAGGCGCGCTGGAAATCAAATTTTTCAACGACGCCGATCTCGAGCGCATCCTGAGTGTCATCGGGGTCAAAGTAGATTGACATGTTTTCGCCGCAGGAACTTCGGGAACAATGCGCGCGGCGGCTGCTCGAATCAGTCGAGCGCGCGAGTCACCTCACGGCCTTCATCGGGTTGGATGGTTTTGTGGATGAAATCATGCATCTCGTCGATGTGCGTCACAACGCCGAGTCCTTCGAACGCATTCCGAGCATCGCGCAACTGGCCGAGCGGCTCGCGGGCGCGGCGGGGCAGAGCACCAACATCGAAGCCGTGGTGCAACGCGTGAAGCTGGGCGGCAATGGGCCCATCATGGCCAACGCGCTTTGCCGCTTTGGCGTGGATGTCACTTATCTCGGCGCGCTCGGCTATCCAACGTTGCATCCCATCTTTTCGGAGTTCGCGGCCCGCGCGGATGTGCATTCGATTGCGCCGCCCGGCTTGACCGACGCTTACGAGTTCGAAGATGGCAAGGTGATGATCGGCAAAACCGCGCAGCTTGGCGAGATCACCTGGGAGAACATCCAGCTTCGCTTCGGACGCAAGAAATTCGCGGACAACTTTTTCTCCTCGGACCTCGTCGCGTTCGTGAACTGGACGATGATTCCGTTCATGAGCGACATCTGGGAAGCTGTGCAAAGCGAGCTTTGCCCAATGGACAAGGTGAAGCGACGGAAAATCTTTTTCGATCTCGCGGACCCGGAGAAGCGGACGCACGAGGACCTTCGCCGCGCGCTCAAGTTGATCGAGGGCTTTCGCCTCTACTTCGACGTGATTCTTGGCCTCAACGAAAAAGAGGCGTGGGAAGTGGGCGCGGTGCTGGGCTTCGGGGGCGAGACGCGCACGCGCGGCGCATTGGCGCAATTAACGCGCGACATTCGCCAATCCGTCGGCGTGGACACGTTGATCGTGCATCCGGTGAGTTATGCGCTGGCCGTGACGGGAGCCGACTGCGCCATTGTGGACGGGCCTTACATCGCGAAGCCGCTCATCACGACGGGCGCCGGCGATCATTTCAACGCGGGCTTTTGTCTCGGCAAAGTGTTGGGATTCGACGATGAAATGTCCGTGCTCGTCGGTGTGACGACCAGCGGTTACTACGTTCGAAATGCCCAAAGCCCCCGCATGACTGACCTCGCCGATATGCTGCGTCACTGGCCTTCTCTGGATTCGTGAAACTCGAGATTCGCAAATACGGAGACCCGGTGCTCCGGCAGAAAGGTGCGCGCATCGAAAAGGTGACGCCGGAAATCAAAAAGCTCATCGCGGACATGTTCGACACGATGTACGAGGCGCACGGTGTGGGTCTCGCGGCGCAGCAGGTCGGGCACGCTCTGCAACTTACGGTGATCGACGTGCGCGGCATCAAGGATCGGCCTTCGACGATGCAGATCAATGGCAAGCCGGTTGATCCCGAGACGCAGATGCCGTTGGTGCTGATCAATCCCGAGGTGAAACTCAGCGGAGAGACCTTCACCGGACCCGAAGGGTGTCTGAGTTTCCCGGAGATTTTTGCCGACATAACGCGTCCGGGTGAAGTGGACCTGACCGCCACCGATGAAAAAGGCCACCAGATTTCATTTCACGCCGGCGGCCTGCTGGCCAAGGCGGTGCAGCATGAGTTCGATCACTTGCAGGGAATTCTTTTCATCGACCGGATGGGTTCCGAGACGAAGCGCGAATTCAAAGCCGAGCTGGAGGCGCTGTCGGATGAAACGAAGGCAGCGTTGAAGAAGAAAAAGTAGCTATTGGCGAAAGAAACTCCGATTCAGCGCCAGGTAGGGCAGCGCTGTCCCCAGCGCGCCGCGCTGCAAATGCAGGGATGACGCGGCGGTTGGCCATGGACGCGCGGCGCGGTGCGGACAGGCACAGTCTCAATACATCGCTGACAGTTTGTTCTCATGACATGGCTGACATTTTCCCGGGCGTATGCCTTGGAAAACTCAATGTCCATCGGAGCAACGTCTGGATTTGGTGCGGCGGATGAA